>ENA-ORXB01000034-ORXB01000034.1-sediment-metagenome-genome-assembly--contig:-NODE-34-length-374031-cov-14.494392_pt1 | contig 374031 bp, 344 predicted proteins | sample MGYA00237863_ERZ511475 | MGnify/ENA primary metagenome ERZ511475 (study PRJEB26305, sample SAMN06343858) | sediment metagenome | isolation source: hot spring sediment | place: Canada: British...
GGACTACGAATGTGATTGAGGGTCTTTTTAAAGAGTTGCGTCGGCGGACCCGACCGATGTCAATTTTTGTTAATGTTGCCAGTTGTGAGCGAATTATCTTTGCGTTATTTAACAAATACAATAAAAAATGGAAGGAGCACCGGTATGTTGTTATTCATTAAAATTTGCACACAAATATTGACATTCCCTTGTGTATCATTTCAACTTTTTATTGATATTTGTGATGATTAAAAAAAATTTATCCCAGCACCTTGACAGAAGGATAAATTTCTGTAGAATTACAATGTGGATTCACATAAATTAATTAAGAAAAATAAATATTTGATAACCATATTGTTTTTTCTTTCAATGGGTTTAATGGTATGCATAAAGGAGCCAACTTATCCAGATATTGACCGCCATAGTAAATTGCCGCCTGATATTGTAAAACGGACACCGGAAACCGATCTTTATCCACCAATCCTTCACTCAGATGCTTATGAACCACCGGTTCCACTTGGTCCAGGAGTTAATACATCAGGTGCTGAAGACTCTCCATTTATCCTGCCTGATGGCAAAACACTCTATTTTGTCTTTACGCCTGATGTCAGGGTCCCGGTTGAGAAACAACTTCTTGATAGTGTTACGGGTGTATGGATATCATACAAAATAGATAATACCTGGACTGATGCCGAAAGGGTCTGGCTACAGTCACCCGGGAAATTGTCATTAGACGGAGCAGTTGCAATCCAGGATACCGAAATGTGGTTTGCCTCAGCACGAGAAGGGTATACCGGTGTGAATATGTTTATTGCGTATTTTGTTGATGGTAAATGGGCGAACTGGACTTATTGTGGTGACAGACTAATGAAAGAAATTAAAATTGGCGAGGTTCATATTCATGGTGATGACCTTTATTTTCATTCGGCCTGTCCTGGCACCCACGGTGGTTATGATATCTGGCTTACAACCAGGAGCGGTAATAATTGGTCAGATCCGATAAATATTGCAGCCGTTAATACTCCGGAAACCGATGGCTGGCCCTATATTTCATCAGACGGCAAAGAACTCTGGTTTACAAGATTTTATCAGGGAAGTCCAGCAATCTTTAGATCAGTTAAAACAGGAAATGAATGGGGTCCGCCTGAATTGATATTGTCACAATTTGCCGGAGAGCCCAGTTTAGATGATGCAGGCAACATTTATTTTGTCCATCATTTCTAAGAAAATAGTGTAATGATAGAGGCTGACATCTATGTAGCATATAGAAAAAATCCTTTAAAACAATATAACAAATAATTAAAAAGATGCATTCTCAATAATGTCAGAAGATAAAAAATCCATTACCATTGAGATAATTAAAGAATTATGGACAAAGACATATAACACAAGTATATCTCTCTCGTGCCGGGCAAAAGATATTATTGATTGAAAAGAATAAAGAATGCGGAGGTCTTGTTAACTCTTTCTCTCATAACGGATTTTATTTTGACGCCGGGGTAAGAGCCCTTTTAGATGCGGGTATCATTTTCCCAATGTTAAAGGATTTAAATATACACCTTGAAGTCGTGAAAAGTCCGGTCTCAATCGGTATAGAAAAAGAAATCATAAATATTGAGACTATCGATGATTTAGTTAAATACCAGGAACTTCTGATAAAATTATATCCGGAGAGCAAAAACGAGATATATGAAGTTATAAAGATCATAAAAAAGATAATGAAACATATGGATGTATTATACGGTATTGAGAATCCCGTATTTAAAGACTTAAAGAGTGACACAAATTTTATATTAAAAAAACTCCTACCCTGGCTGCCAAAATTCTTCATCTTCAAGAAATAGACACCATCCTTTATTGATTCTGGTATGTTGATATTATTTATCCCTTTATACTTTCCATCCATCACCAGTCTTCCTATTGTATCATATGATTTTATAATACAGTCTCCAAACTTTTCATTAAAATATATTCTTCCCCTATTTGGATTCGGTTTTATCATCAATGGTCGGGAAATAATGACCTGTTTATTTTCACTAATCATAAGCACATTCTGTAATGCCTTATACACATATAACCTTCCCCAGCCATAGTTATTATTCGGATATGGTCCACCATGTGATGGCCGATCTGCATTATCAAGCAAAATATTATAAATCTCAGTGATGGTCAAGTTTGGATTTGCCTCACAAAGGATCGCCATTGCACCTGTAATATGTGGTGTAGAAGATGAAGTTCCACTAACTATACCATAGGAGTTTCCAGGTCTGCACGCGCGTACCGAGACACCGGGTGCTACAATATCAGACTTGGTTAAGCTCCAATCTGGACGATACCAGTATTGGGGATTATTCCAGGGTGATGAATCTGGTGCCGGACCCCTGGATGAGAATATTGCAATACTGTCAAAACAGTTAGTAGCACCCACGCCAATACAGAGGGGATAGTTTCCTGGAGAACCAGTAGAATGGGGATTAGGACCACTATTACCGATTGCAAATATTGGAAGAATATCCAGTGATTTTAATGTGTTGCAGACATCCCAAAAATAGATAGTATTGGAACCACCCTAACTATTATTCACACCCTTGATATTAAAATTAGAATCGGCTTTTAAAGATGCAATCCACTGGAGTCCAAGGAGTGGGTCAATGCTCAAGACAATCCTTCCAACGATGAGTTTTGCACCAGGTGCAACACCGATATCATCACCAAAAGGTCCTAAACCATCACCACCACAGATTATTCCTGCATACCCGGTTCCAAGGCCTAATTCATCATCATAGGGAATTGGACTATTATACTGGAAATCGCGCCACTTTATCAACTTACCACCCCTTAATGCAGAGTGTGTTGTATCAATACCACTATCAAGCATCCCGATGATAACACCATTACCTGTATAACCCCTGTGCCAGCACGAATCAGCCATAATCTTTTGTATATTCCATTCAATGGTGCGCAGAGGCTCACCCTCTTTTAAATCCTCAGGTTATAATTCTATCTTTGGGATATGGCTGATAAGGCTTATATCCTCACGCATTGATAAGATCTTTAAAAGCCTCTTTGTCGCATTGAGGTATAAACCATTGAAGACCCAGAACTCTTTTAATCCATCAAACTCATCAGAAAAACTGGTTTAAAAAATCTATCAAAGGTTTCTGGCTCTCTTTTGCAATATTCTTTAATACCATAGCCCGTTCTTTTACTGGCAGGTTTGTGATTATATCATAAGGGTATTCCTGTGCCATCCTGATAATCACCGGGATTTTTTGCCCTTCACCTAACTCTTCATAAATAGAATCTAATTCCGGGGTTAATAGAACACTGAAAATAATTATGGTCTGAACCATAAAATCCTCCTTCAATATTTTATCTATTAATCAAATGTTATCAAGTAGTATATACTGGAATTTAGCCATATTTTTTAATCAAATTTTGTAATGGATAACAAACGATATAAGGCATAATATAGGGTAATCCAATGTTGAAAAATAACTGCTTTTAGTATTGATATAACTGCAAAATTCGGATAGAATCTTCTAATGAAAATTGTATATCCAATATTTTTTGTTTTTCACGCTCTCAACAGCACATACACCAGACACATTATGGACTAAAAGATATGGTGGTGAATGAACGGACATCGGCTCTGACATTATTCAAACCATTGACCAGGGGTATTTTGTCGTCGGAACTACACAACTCTATGGCTCTGGTGGACTTGATGTCTGGCTTTTGAAAACAGATGCATCTGGAGATACATTGTGGACGAAAACCTATGGCCGGCCTGACAACGATAGAGATAATACAATCATCCCCACTCATAATGGCGATTATCTCATAGGTGCAACGATGACATCTTTCGATCCCAGTGGGAGGTATGATATCTGGCTTATTAAGATAGATTCACTCGGAAACACTATCTGGGCAAGAGTTTATGGTGGAGATGGATACGGCTGGTTATCATCCTCGGAATCGGTAATAGAATCTGATGATAATGGATACATAATCGTCGGGACGACGACTTCATTTGGTGCTGGTGCGCGTGATATTTATCTGATCAAGACAGACTCAATCGGAAATATTCAATGGACAAAAACATTTGGTGGGCTTGAATTTGACGATGGGTGGTTAGTTCAACAGACTGCTGATGGTGGTTATATCATTGCCGGGATGACGAATTCCTTCGGTGCTGGGAATACAGATGCCTATTTGATAAAAACCGATGAAAATGGTGATACCATCTGGACAAGGACATACGGCGGTTCAGATTGGGATGATGTAAGGACAGTTCTCCAAACTCCTTGTGGCGGTATATATTCGCTGGTCATACCCAATCATTCGGCTATGGATGCGATGTTTATGTAATCAAAACAGATTCCCTGGGTGATACTTTATGGACAAGGTCATATTATGGTATTGGTGGTGGAGCAGAAGGGAATGTAATCCAGAAGACCTTTGATGGAGGTTACATCATTGCGGGTTATATTGTAACACCAACGAATGAAGGTGAAATCTTTTTGATTAAAATAGATTCATTGGGAAACCTTTTATGGAACAAAACCATCGGTGGGTTATGGGAAGAAGATGCGTATTCAATAAAACAAACGAGTGATAGTGGATATGTTATTGCAGGAGTAACATTACCTTATGGGGCAGAATATTTTGACCTGTATCTTGTCAAAATTGGTCCTGATATCGGAGGAGCAGAAGAAATTAAACAATCAAAAAATATGGTATTTAACATTTTCCCCAATCCTGCCCGAACATATTTCATTGTTCAGTCATTAACACCAATAAAAAGGATAAAAATTTTCAATATTACTGGAGAATTAAAACAGGACTTTATCTTTGGTGATTTTAATATTTTAAGCGCAAAAATTCCAACCACCAGGTTCAAATCCGGAGTCTATTTTATATAAATCTTTGCTAAAGATGCACAACTAATCAGAAAATTTATCGTTGTTAGATAATACTTTTGCATAAGGAATAATTGATGTATACATTTCAGTAAATACTTATTAAGTATCTGAATCTTTTGAGTAAACTATCAAAAAGGGTTAAACAGCATTTTTCAGGCAGGCGGGAAAATGTTGCAAAACAAAAAAGTCAACATAATTCAGCCTGTCTCGAAAGTGTTGACTTTTAAAAAATGATTTATGTTTGCTTGTAGCATTCAATTCGACTATTCGACAATTGTCGAATTGATGATGGATAGAAAATTCAGTTTCAAAATTAAGGATGAGTCTATTTTTGGTTATCTACCTTTATCATCTTCAAATATCTATAAATCTGGCGTTCAGATAAGCCAAGTTCTGCACAGGTTTTTTTAATATTCCTGCCATTGGTTATAAATAAATTATAGATCAATTTTGCCTTGTATCGTTGAACCTTTTGCTCAAGGGACAATGGTTCAACACTTTCCAATCTCAAATTCTCTACATCGATATACTCTTTTTTACAGGTCAAGAATGCCTGCTCTATCATTTTCTCAAGTTGACGGACATTGCCTGGATAATCAAAATCCATTAAATACTTTTTTGCCTGTTCAGTCAATCCTGAAACAAAACCTTTATATTTTTCTTTTATTTTTAATAGTAAATGTTCAATTAAAATTGGAATTTCATTGCGGCGCTCACGGAGCGGCGGAAGTTCAAACTTTGGTGAATGTATTCTGTAGTATAAATCCCCTCTAAATTTACCACTGCTTACAAGTTCCTCAAGATTGCGATTTGTAGCAAAAATGAATCTAACATTAACAATCCGTCCTTCATTACTGCCCAGTGGTATAACTTTCTTATCTTCAAGAACACGCAAAAGTTTAGCCTGAACATTGGGTGGGAATTCAGCAATCTCATCAAAGAAGAGCGTGCCATTATTTGCGTATTCAATCTTTCCTATTTTATCATAACGGGCATCGGTGAATGCCCCCCTTTTATATCCAAACAATTCTGATTCGAATAGATTTTCCGGAATTGCAGCACAGTTTACTACGACAAATCTTTCTTTTGCCCTAAGACTCGCATTGTGAATTGCCGAGGCAAGGAGATCTTTTCCCGTGCCGCTTTCTCCTATTATCAGGAGATTGGTTTCCTGTACTGCGATATTTTTTGCATCTTGTTTCACCCGGTCCAATCCAATAATGTCATCAAAGGTGTAAGGCGCCAGCATTAATGCATTTTTGTTCTCTATTTTATCTTTATGTAATGGTTCAAAAATGAATATATATTTATCATTATACTCTTTTCGTAATACATAATATTCTATTGAGTTCTTTTCGGATTTATATATTTCATTGATGATAGGCTTTCTGCTTATTATTTCAGTATCAAAATAATTTGCAATATTATCTTTGGCGTTTAATTTTAATATCTTTTTTGCCCGTTCACTCAACCAGATTATATTACCTTTATAATCCGTAATCACAAAAATTAGATTGAGTAACCTTGATAAATCAGCAAGAAAATTAATCTCAAATGCCTTATGATATTCCCTTTGAATTATTTCAGCAATAAGTTTGACCAGCGCAAAGGTATGGGGATGCCCTTCCTTTTCCGGATGAACAACAACAATTGTGCCCAACAATTGTTCATTATATATTATTGGTGCACAGAAACAGGCGCCGGATTGGAACATTTTTAAATAGTATTCTTTCCCTTCCACATAAACCGGCTTTAAATGTCTAATTGCCAGTGCCACCGCATTTGTTCCTGCATTTTCTTCACGGAGTGAACCACCCTCGCCAAGTCCTATTTTGATTCTGCTCTGTAAAATCGATTCGGGTCCAATTGCCTTTAGTATATAACCTTCTTTATCCGTCAATACCAGGATTGAACCACATATTTTAAATGTCTCACTACAAAGTTGCATATATGGTAATGCTGATTTAATCAAGGGTTCGTTTATTGTCTGACGATGGATTAACTCATTGCGGGTCAATGATCTTGTAATACGCGATTTGTTGGGATTCAATCCCATTTTTTTACAACGCAATTTTGATTCATTTATCCACTTTTTTCTTTCTGATATTTCAGACATATAGACCCGCCTTTTATTAAATCTTCACTTCAGTTGCAAAATTGAAAACATACTCCCCAATAGTTCACAAAAAAAGGTACAAGGCACCATAGTAAAGTTTTAATTTGTATCACTCAACTTTGGGGCCTTATACCTTATGGTGATTATACACAGAAAAAGAATATTGTCAATATAAAGTTATCAATTTGATTTCTTAAAAAAAAATCAATACTACTGCACTTAAGTCTGATTTCTCATTTAGCCGTATAAGATTCTCAATAGTTTGACTCTTACGATTTATACAAAATTGAGGGTTCGGGCAATCATAATCTTCAAGTCTTCTCTCATTATCTCAGCAATTATGTCTATAGAACCAAGAAATGTAATTTTTTCTTTCTTAATAATAACTCCGCCTGACATCTTGTCATCGCTTTTGATAACAAAATTATAGCCTTCCTGTTTTATATATTTTTCAATCTGTGTTAGGTATTTTTGTTTATCACCGCTTGACAGATATAATTCGCCGTCTTTCACACCACTATTTTTTATCAAATTTTTCAAAAAATCAAGGTATCTTTTATGTTCGGGCAATTTTTTTATCGCGGATTGCAGAATTTCATCAATACAGGACTGCATTTCGGTTGTAATCTTCTTATTGTATTCAAGCCTTTCCCGGGCAATCGCCCGCATTATCTCTTCCTGTTTTCTCTTCTCAATCTCTTCACCTAATTTTTTTTCGGCAATTGCAATTTTATCTTCGTATTCTTTTTTCAGTTTAGCGATTTCGTCTTCGTATCTCTGGCTTATTGCCTCAGCCTCTTTCTTAGCCTCATTTAGGATTTTCTCAATTACGCTCTGCATAATTTATAATTTCATTCCCATCAGACTCAGAATTGTAACGATCAATCCCAATACTGCATAAATCTCAACCAGAATTCCGTAAATCACTGCTTTGGCAGATTCCTGTGGCTTCTTTGCGACCATTTCCACACCAGCCGTGCAGACCTTTCCCTGCCAGATTGCTGAAACAAGTCCAGCCAGGGCAACAGGCATACAGGCAAAGAATAATTGTAAACCCTGCCATAGAGATATTGCAGGAACCGTGCCACCAAGAAGTCCGATCTTGGTCATTAAAAGAAATGCACCAAGGAACCCATAAAATCCCTGGGTTCCGGGTAAGGCGACAAGAATCAGCAATTGCCCGAATTTATCCGGGTCTTCGCTTAAAACGCCATTTGCTGCCTGGGCAGTATAGCCAATTCCTATGGCTGAACCAATGCCTGCAAGTATTGCAGCAAGGGATCCACCAGCAATGGCGATTGCCATACCTAATGGGTCACTCATAAAACCTCCTTTAACTTATTATTTAATCTCCACATATTTTGTCTCCATACCAAACGGTTTGAACATTTTTCCACCACCTGCATAAAACCTGCCAAAAAATTCAATGTAATGCAGGCGCATTGTATGGATAAATCCACTGAGTGCATTTATTATAATGTTGAAACTATGTCCCACGATTAAGACTACAATTGCTAAGATTATGCCAATAACCGGGACCTTCAATACCATCCAAGCAATCATATTCACGGTTACTGCAATTCCGCCTGTAACCATTCCCAGTGCCATCAATCTAATATATGAAAGAATATTGCTTACAAAAGATGTAATGCCATAGAGGGTATAAAGTCCCCAAGCAATCCGCACCAGAACTTTTTTCCCATATTTTATACGCACAATATTGATGACAAATATTCCCAAACATATATACTTGAAAAAATTAGGAAATATCTTCATTAGAGTTCCCAATAAAAATAATACAAAGAGTGTCCATAAAATCTGGTCAATTAATGGTGGATTACCGGTTCGGTTGGAAAAGAGTATAATCCCGGTGACGGATAGGAGTATTAAGATTTTTAAAATCGGTGATTTGAATATGGTAAAATATAAGGGCAGGCTTACAATCAATACTGCCCAGGTGAGATTCTCAAATATTGCCCGGGCGTATTCTTTATTCCTCAAATCATCAAAAACTTCTATTAACACCCCCAAAAAGACATGGACATAACCAATCCCGAGCGAAAGATAAAAAAATGGCATTGGATTGGTCAGGGGATCAAAGAGCATCAATTTCTTAAAATTCTTGAAAAATCCAATGCCGATTAAATCAAATAGATTGCCTGCCCAGCCTCCAACCATACTGCCGGTAAAGATAGTGATGATGCCGCCGGCAAACAAAATCCATAAAAGGCTTTTGTCTCCAGGCACCTTGCGCATAAGATATATTGAAAATAATGCAAGGAATATTCCATATATTGCATCGGTCAGGCAAAGGGCAAAGAATATTGGAAAGAACACTGCAATGAATGGTGTGGGATCATATTCTTTCTGCTCCGGCATACTGTAAAGCCTGATCAACATTTCATAGGGCGTGCTCCACCAGGGATTTTCAATCGCCACTGGTGGTCTTTCATCTGGTTCTGGTTCAATCCTTTCAAATGCTACAAATTTAAATTCTTCAACAAGTCTTTTTAGTTTATTAATGTCCTTCTTTTTTATCCAGCCAATGATCTCCACGGTGCTTGAGGTTTCAGGCAATGCGGAGGCAACACCATTCTTTCGAAATTCATTCTCTATCCAGTCATATCCAATTTTCAAATTTACAATTTCTTGTGCCAGCGTAATCTCTTTCTGATTTAATTCGGCAAGGTGCTTATTTATTTTTTCAATCTCCTGGTTATATTTATGAATCAGCTCTTTCGGAGTCTTATCTATATTCGGCAAATCAATTATTTCACAACCGAATTCAATCAATTTTCCTTTAAATTTCTGGACATCAACCTGCCTTACAAAGAATAGACCGAAGATTTTTGAACCGATGGTATTTACAATCTCAAATGAAAAGGGAATATCGGTGATCGATGATTCTATCGCCGTATAAATCTCTTCAGATTTTATGATGACCGGGATCGTCTCAACCTTCTTGAAAGTTTTCAATTCAGTTAATCGGTATTTCAGGGGCTGAAATGGAATTAGGGTTGAAGACAAATTCCTCAAGTTCTGCAATTGGTTGCTCAAAATCTCTCTTTCTTTTTTAATCTGTTCAAGTTCTTCTGCAGTCTTTTGAAAATCATATTTCTTTGTGAGCTGCTCAAAGTCTTTCAAACTCAAAGGAATGCGTGGGGGCACAAAGTTATCAAGTATCCCTTTTTTCTGATAAGAACCGATCTGTATAATTGCTTCTTTTATTTTATCCAACTCTTCGGGTGTATATACCGGTGCCTCTTTTAATTCAGTTATGTGTATAATTTTCAGTTTGTGGAGTCTATCAACAAATTGATTTTTTATGCTTTTATGGACAACTATTACAACTTTTTCTAACGGGACTGTCGCCATTTCAGAATCGTCTCCTGGACCTCTTCTGTTGCCTTTGTTTTAAATTTTCTGACTTTTTCTTTCAATTCCTGGCTCTGCTTTTTGTATTCCTCTTCAATCGATTTTTTCTGTTCAGCAATGCTCTTTTCAATTTCAGCGCTGATTTCTTTCAATAATATATTTCTTTTCACATTTATATCTTCAAGTTTTTTTTGCAAATCTTCTTTTATCTTTTGTAGCCGACCTGCACCCTTTTGTTCTGCCTCTTTTTTTAATCTCTCTGCCTCGTTTTCAGCTTTTTTTATTTCTTCAATTAGATCCATAAAACCTACCTTTTTCCAAGAATTTCTTTTACCCTCATCAATCTTGTCAAATCAGAACGTTCAATTTCTGATAATTTCAGGTTTATATATTTAATGGTCTCTTCTATAGAAGGGATAAGGATAAACTCAAGCGCATTTACACGGCGCCGGGTCTTCTCAATCTCAATGGCAAGAATCTCCAGTGCCTTCTCTAATTCCGCAATCCTGAGCAATCCCTCGAGCAAGGCATCGATCTTTTTCAATGCCAGATCAAGGTCGCCAGAGGTATTTAAGAATCCGTAATTGAGCATTGTGCCAGAAATTGTTTTTATGAATTTAGGAATCCGCACATTAAACACCCGTTCTGTAGTATATTCGATTTCAATTTTTTTATTTCCGCCGAGTAATGCCTCCTCTGTAGTATTCGGTGACTGTTTGCTTGATGCAAAATAGAAAAAACCGTATGCAGATTCAAGCTCTTTTTCAATTTTAAATCTTAAATCCTGGATCTGTTTAACAAATTCCATTATCTTTCTTATCAATTCATCCTGTTTATCTTTCAGTAATTTATGACCCCTGCGCGCGATAATATTTCTACGTTTCAATCTCAACAACTGCATCCGGGTCGGAGGAATATCCAATTTCATAAATAATCATTCCTGAATGGATTTTGCATTTCTGATTGCACACCAGGAGATCTATCTTTAAGTGCGGTCATAATACTTCTTCAGATATTCTTCCCTTACCCGCTTCATTTCACTCTTAGGCACAAGTCTTAATAATTCCCAGCCCAGGTTCAGTGTCTGTTCAATCGTGCGATTTTCGTATTCGCCCTGATTGATATAGCGCTGTTCAAAAACAGTAGCAAATTTTAAAAAGATTTTATCCATATCAGAGAGCGCTGCCTCACCAAGGATTATCGCCAGTTCCTGAGCCTCTTTGCCCCTTGAATAACATGCAATCAATTGATTGAATAAATCTGAATGGTCTTCACGGGTCTTTCCTTTACCAATCCCCTTATCCTTTAATCTTGATAATGATTGCATAACATCCACCGGCGGCAGGATCTTTTTTCTGTATAATGCCCTTGAAAGAATTATCTGCCCTTCAGTTATATATCCGGTCAAATCAGGAATCGGATGGGTCTTATCGTCTTCGGGCATTGTTAAAATCGGGATCAATGTGATCGAACCCTTCTTCCCTTTTATTCTGCCTGAACGTTCATAGACCGTGGCTAAATCTGTATAAAGATAACCAGGGTAACCCCTGCGACCAGGGATCTCTTTCCTTGCTGCTGATATCTCGCGCAATGCCTCAGCATAGTTCGTCATATCCGAGATGATGGCGAGGATATGATAACCCTTTGTAAATGCGAGATACTCTGCAACTGTGAGTACAACCCTTGGTGTTGATACACGCTCTATCGCCGGGTCATCGGTGAGATTTAAAAACATCACAACCTTTTCTAATGCACCGGTTGAGGTAAAATTGCTGATAAAAAAGTTTGCCTCTTCAAAGGTGATACCCATTGCCCCAAAAACAATTGCAAATTCTTCTCCTTCCTGGAGCACAGTCGCCTGCCTCACAATCTGAGCAGCAAGTTTGTTATGGGGAAGTCCTGAACCAGAGAATATGGGCAATTTCTGCCCACGGACCAGGGTGTTGATACCGTCTATTGCGGAAATCCCGGTTTGAATGAATTCATTCGGATAATCCCTTGCGGTCGGATTTATTGGTGCACCATTTATATCAAGGAGTGCCTCAGGCACGATCTCAGGACCATCATCGATAGGCCTGCCCAGACCATCAAACACCCTGCCCAGCATCTTTGAAGATACACCGATCTGGAGGGTTCGGGCAAGGAATCGCACCCGACAATTTGCCACATCAATCCCTGAAGAACCTTCAAATATCTGGACCAGGGCTTTATCGCCGTCAACCTCAAGAACCCTGCCTCTCTTCTTTTCACCGGTCTGGGTATATATCTCAACGAGTTCTTCGTATTTTACACCCTGGGTCCCTTCAACAAGTAAAAGAGGTCCACTCACATTTGCGATACTTGTATACTCTTTAATCATTTTGCAACTCCTGCTGATGCCCTGTTCAATAATTCTTTAAAATCCTTTAAAACTTCTTCTCTTATTTTATCAATCTGGTTCAAATTCCTTTCCTCAATATACTTTGCCCGGGCGATCTTTTCTCTTATGGGCATTTGAATAATCTCATTGAATGGGACACCGTTGTTGAGTGCATCCTGTGCCTGCCGGTAAAAGAATAAGCATAGTTCAAGCATTTTATATTGTTTTAAAAGTGAGGTATATGTATCAATCTCATGGAATGCGTTCTGATGCAAAAAATCTTCACGGATTGAACGCGCACCTTCCAGGAGCAAACGGTCCTGTGGTGATAAAGCATCAATACCTATGAGACGCACAATCTCCTGTAATTCTGCCTCTTCTTCAAGGATTCTCATTGCCTCTTTTGATAAGGCGGTAAAACCCGGTGCGACTGAATCGAGATCATCACTCACATCATCAATATAGAGGGAATAAGAATTCAACCAGCTTATCGCGGGAAAGTGTCTCTGATATGCGAGACGGTCTTCAAGGCTCCAGAATACCTTCACAACCCTAAGTGTTGCCTGGACAACCGGATCTGAGAGGTCTCCACCAGGTGGTGAGACTGCACCAATAACACTCAGTGCACCTTCCCTTTCAGGATTACCAAGCGTCTTCACCCTTCCTGCCCTTTCATAAAAAGAGCTTATCCTTGCACCAAGATATGCAGGATAGCCTTCTTCTCCGGGCATCTCTTCAAGCCTTCCCGAGATTTCTCTCATTGCCTCTGCCCATCTGGAAGTAGAATCTGCCATCAATGCTACAGAATAACCCATATCACGGAAATATTCCGCAATTGTAATACCGGTATAAACCGATGCCTCCCTTGCTGCTACTGGCATATTTGATGTGTTGGCAACAAGCACAGTCCTTTTCATCAAAGGTTCACCACTCTTCGGATCTTTTAGTTCAGGAAACTCAATGAGCACATCAGTCATTTCGTTTCCGCGCTCACCACAGCCGACATACACAATTATCTCTGCATCAGCCCATTTTGCCAACTGATGTTGTATAACGGTCTTACCTGAACCAAATGGTCCTGGACAGCAGGCAGTGCCGCCACGGGCAATCGGAAAGAATGTATCAATTACCCTTTGACCTGTGCCTAAAATTGTTGTTGGTGCCAATCTCTTTTCATAAGGTCTGGGCACACGGACCGGCCAGCGTTGTATTAGATTAAATTCTTTAATTCCTTCTTCGGTTTCTACAACATAGAAATTATCTGTGACTTTAAATTTACCACCTTTGATATCTTTTAATACACCTGATACACCGGGCGGGATCATAATTTTGTGTATGACGAGCACACTCTCTCTCACCTGTCCGATTATATCACCCGGAAAGACTTTTATCCCTGGTTTGACAAACGGCTCAAATTCCCATAATCTTTCTCTATCAAGGGCGGGTACTTCAATACCACGGGTAATATTTGGCCCTGCCTTTTCTTTTATTGAATTTAATGGCCTCTGGATTCCATCATATATATTTTCAATCAAACCCGGACCTAATTCTACAAATAGTGGCTGGTCTGTAAGAAATACTGGGTCACCAGGTCCGATACCCGAGGTATCTTCATAGACCTGGATTGATGCACGGTCACCCTCTAATCCAATTATCTCACCAATGAGCCTTTCATTACTCACCCTTACCACATCATACATTCTTGCACCCATGACATTTTTTGCAATAACAAGCGGTCCAGAGACCTTAACGATTTCACCCTGCCTCATTTTTCCTCCAGGAATATATCTGATCCTACTGCTTTTTTAATAATTCCTCTAAGCCTTTCAATCGCAATGCGGGTCTTTGTAGCACCGGTAGAAAAAGGGATAAGACAAGGAAAGGTTTCGGTCTGATACCTTCTAAGCACGTCCTTTAATTCATCAGTAAATTCTTCAGCAAATAGTATCACCCGCACACCCTGATTTATTAATTCCAGGGCTTTTTTTTCAACCTCGCCTTTTTCAACTGCGTAGACCATTGCACCGGTTGCTAAAAAAGGCAAAATCTCCTGTTTTCTGCCGAGTATCGCCAGATCACCAGACATCAGGGATACTCTCCTTTAATTGTGCTACTGGAATGTTATATTGTTTTCCCATATAAATCTGACGCAATCTTTTTAGTTCATTTAATTTAAACTGATAATAACCAAACAATGGTTCTACACCAAATGTATAATATCGGGTTAACTTTAAAAACTGGAGTTTCATCTCATCGCATAGGCGCTCAAGTTTTAAGAATGAACCCTGGGTCTCAAGGTAGTTTCCACCCTGTTCGACAATATTACTATAGATTGTATTGCTAAATACCCGAATCATCGTGCTGATGTCTTTATTTAGATTCTCTAAAAATATCTTTTCCGGTATACTACTATATGCAATATAGACCTGCCTGAATATCTCAACAGAATTTTCAAACTGCCTGGCACGGAAAAAACTTCTGATATTCTCTAAATCAAAATAGATTTTAAAATATTTAGAAAAAAACTGGGAAATATTTGAAAGTTCTTTAATCTTTTTACAGAGGAATTTATCAAGCTCGGTTGACAGGATAAAGATATTTTTATGCTTGAGATATGCAGAGATTATTTCTATTATCTCGGTTGAAGACTCCAACCCTGATATATCAACATCATATAATAATCTTGTGTCCCCATTCTTTAATTTTACCTTTAGATTATGTATTGCCTCAGGTAAAAAGACGATTTCTTTAACTTCATTGTGGAGACAGTATTTAGTAAAAAATTCCCTCTCCTGTTTTTCTATGTCAATAAGAACACCAAGGAATTCACCTGTGCCGGTATATGCCGTATCGCTTAGGATGGGTCGGAAATTATCAATACCTGCCTCAATGAGTCGGTCAAAATGGTTTTTTCTTAAAAGTTTCGCCTCTTTTGCACGGATAATACCGTTCACAAAGGCATATCTGGTATCTTCGGTTCCTTTAATCATAAAATCCTTAAACTATATCCAAAAAATTGACCCTGTCAATCTCTTTTAGACTTTAGTTTAGAATAAAATTATTTCTGCCCTACGAAGTGAAGTTGCACTCAGAGATTACTTTATTTTCTGAACCGCAGATATACCGGCGCGGAATGCCTTGAGATTGAGTTCTTCGGTTCCTTTTGGAACACGGGAAAGTATGGCAGATTCAACCGCCTCTTTTGATACAATACCAGTTAACTCCGTCAACATTCCCAGGGCAACGATATTCGCAACCAGTGTCTTGCCTGTTTCTTTTTCTGCAATCTCTGTGATCGGGGCTGAATAAACTTTAAATCTTCCTTCAGGGCATTTGCTTACAAATCCTGAATCAACAAGTATAATCCCACCTTCTTTTACATCACGAGAATATTTATCACAGGCTTCCTGGGTTAAGGCAAGGAGAAAATCAATATTCACTGCCTTTGGATAATCGATGTCCTCATCACTGATGATGACTTCTGACCTGCTTGAACCACCCCTTGCCTCTGGACCATAGGACTGGCTCTGGGTTGCATTTTTCCCATCATATATTGCGGCTGCCTCAGCGAGGATCTTTCCCGCAAGGATTAATCCCTGACCTCCTGAACCACTCAATCTAAATTCATATCTGAAAGGCATAGAACTCCTTTTTTATATATTAAATTTTTTTAACCCTTTCTAACAACTTCTGATATTCTTCACAAAATTCAGGCCTTTCAATATCATGCAAAACACCAATCGTAATCTTTCCCCCCTTTTCCTCATCGCTTAATTTCTTTGCGGTTTCTATGGGAATGCTATTTTCTTTGTAATATCTCAACATATCAACTGCATTGCCCAGCCGGTTTGGCCTGCCATAATAAGTAGGACATTGCGTAAAAACTTCGATCAAGGAAAATCCCTTTTTTGATAGTGCCCTTTCAATTAATTTGTCTAATTGTGTAGCATGGTAACAGGTTGAACGGGCAACGAATGAGGCACCAGCCGCGATTGCGAGATTTGATATATCAAAATCCGGCTCTGTGCTTCCATAGGGTGCTGTCGTTGCTTTTTTCCCAAATGGTGTGGTTGGAGAAACCTGGCCGCCGGTCATTCCATAGATATGGTTGTTGTAAAGTATTACAGTCATATCCAGATTTCTTCTTGCGGCGTGAATAAAATGATTTCCACCAATCGCTGTTGCATCACCATCGCCAGTGACAACAATAACCTTCAATTTTGGTTTTGCAAGTTTGACCCCGGTGGCAAACGCAATCGCCCTGCCATGATGGGTATGTAATGTATTAAAATCAAGATAACCAGGTGTCCTTGAAGAACAACCAATACCAGATACTATTGCCACATCATCCTTCTGGATTTTTGCCCTATCAATTGCCCTCAACATTGCCTTCATTATTATGCCACAACCACAACCCGTGCACCAGATATGGGGAAATTTATCAAGCCTCAAATATCTTCTATATGGAAACATATTTAATCTTCTCCAGGACTTCCTGGGGAGTTATTGGGCTCCCATCTACCCGATTTACCTTTATACAATCTGTTCTTGTAGCACATTCAACTTCATGGGCGATCTGACCTAAGTTCATCTCTGGAACAATAAATTTTCTAATCCTTTTTGAAATTTCTCTCAATGCCTCATAAGGGAAGGGCCAGAGAACATATATCTGGAATAATCCTACCTTTATGCCTGATGCCCTTGCCTCACGCAGCGCCCTTTTTGCTGAACGGGCGCTTGAACCATAAGAAACCAGACATATCTCTGCATCATCCAGGAGTTCTGTTTTATAAAAAATGATTTCATTTTTATATCTTTCAATCTTACGATTGATACGTCTATATAATGCATCAATCTTTTTCGGATCGTTCGTGGGAAATCCGGTCTCATCATGGCTCAAACCCGTGACATTAAATCTGTAACCAGTTCCATAATGGGCAATGGGTGGAACATCATCTTCAGTAAATTTATAAGGAATATATTTTTCTGGTGGGTCTGTGCTAAGAGGTCGGTTGATAATCTTAATCTCATCAGTATCAGGTATTACTATCTTCTCATTTAAATGTCCAATTATCTCATCGAGTAAAAGAATCACGGGCACACGATATTTCTCAGAAAAGTTAAAAGATTTTACAGTCCATTCATAGATTTCCTGGACTGTTGAAGGTGTTACTGCAATCACTGGATGGTCACCATGGGTTCCCCATCTTGCCTGCATAACATCTGCCTGAGAAGGCAGGGTTGGCAGACCTGTACTCGGTCCACCCCTCATAACATTAACAACCACAACCGGAACCTCTGCCATTGATGCGTATCCAATATTTTCCTGCATCAGGGAAAAACCCGGTCCGCTCGTTGCAGTCATTGATTTCAATCCGGATAATGAAGCGCCTATTATTGCACCCATAGATGCAATCTCATCTTCCATCTGGATAAAGACTCCACCAACTTCAGGTAATCTTTTGGATAAAATCTCAGCAATCTCGGATGATGGTGTGATTGGATAGCCCGCAAAAAATCTCATTCCTGCTGCGATCGCAGCCTCGGCACAGGCTTCATTACCGGTCATTATCTTTACTGTTCTTTTGTCTAATTTTTCCATATTCCTATCCTGATACCCTCTTATTCTTCATTTTTTCTCAACCTCTATAGCAAAATCCGGACAATAGATTTCGCATAACTGACAGCCTGTGCAGGCATCCAAATTTGCGACCTTTGCCTTTGCCTTTTCCATAATCAAAACCTGTTTCGGGCAAAAGGCAACACATATTTCACAACCCTTGCACCAGGATTCATTTATCTTGATTTCAAATTTTCTGGTAGAAATTGTCATTTAAAGTTAATTATATCCAAAATAAAAATAAAATCAAGTATTTTTTATTTATAAAAGATTGATCTGCATTTTGATGTTGACAAAGAACTTTTTTTGCATATACTTTGGCTGTGGTTAAGAGATTCATTTACAATTTTTCGTTTGCCGACCATCTTTTAAAGATGATATCGGAGCATTCCCTTTACCACAAAGAAAACAACCACCACTTTAATCACTACTGGTACTGGCACTTCCGGGCCCAATAAGGGTCGAAATACCTTTTTGGTCCCGGAAGTGCCACTCAATTTTAATTAAATAACCCCATTACAAAAATTATAAAAATAAAGAGAAAGGAGATAAGATTATGATAATTACAATGTCTGTCCAAGCAACTAAAGAAGATATAGAAAGGGTCAGACAAAAAATTGAAGAATTGGGTTATGGGACAAAACTATTTCCGGGTGAAAAAAAGACCGTTATCCATGTAATAGGAGTTACGGATAGGGAGAAGATTGTCAAGGCGGTTGAGTCCCTTAATGGTGTTGAGAATCTAATTCCAATCTTGAGCCCGTATAAACTTGCAAGTAGAGAATTTCATCCCGAAGATACGATCGTTTCAATAAACGGAAAAAGGATTGGAGATAAAATGATTGCAGTAATCGCTGGGCCCTGCGCAGTAGAATCAGAGACGATGATGATTGAACTTGCCTGCATATTGAAAGAATCAGGGGCACAATTTTTAAGGGGTGGCGCATATAAACCGCGCAGTTCACCATACAGTTTCCAGGGACTCGGTGAAAAGGGGCTTGAGATACTTGCCCGAGCAAGGGAAAAGACTGGATTATACATTGTAACCGAGGTCCTTTCTGAGATTGATGTTCCGCTTGTATATAAATATGCCGATATACTACAAATCGGTGCACGGAATATGCAGAATTTTCCTTTGCTTAAGACCGTGGGCAGATTTAATAAACCAGTTTTGTTAAAAAGGGGAATGTCGGCAACGATTGAAGAATGGTTAATGGCAGCAGAATACATTCTTTCTGAAGGGAATCAGAATGTCATATTGTGTGAAAGGGGGATTAGAACTTTTGAAACATACACAAGGAATACACTCGATATAAGTGCCGTCCCGGTAGTAAAGCACTTTTCCCATCTTCCCATAATCATTGATCCAAGCCACTCCTCAGGCGATTGGAGATATGTAAATGCCCTTGCCCGTGCTGGAATTGCTGCGGGTGCAGATGGGATTATTGTTGAAGTCCATCCTGACCCGGCAAATGCCCTTTCCGATGGAAAACAATCATTAAAACTTGAGGTCTTCAAAGAACTTATGGAAGAGATTAAAAAGATTGCTTCAGCAATAGGAAGGACATTATGAAGAAGGGCAATATAAAGGTCTATTTTCAGGGAACAAAAGGTGCATATAGCGAACTCGCTGCAGAATCCTATTTTGGTAAAAATTTTTCTAAAATCGGTTTAACACGGTTTGAAGAACTGATCCGTGCATTAAACGATGACCCTGATGCATATGCCATATTACCAATTGAAAATTCCCTTATGGGCAGCATACATAGAAACTATGATTTACTATTATCCAGTGATGCCTGGATCATAGGCGAAGTAGAATTGAAGATAACCTATAATCTTTTTGGACTTGGTTTAGAAAGAGAGATAAAAGAAATCTGGTCCCATCCTGCAGCACTTGATCAGTGTCGTGAATTCATTTCAAAAAACCCTGATTATAAAATCCTGTCTTTCTTTGATTCAGCTGGTGCTGCTGAGGTTGTGGTAAAAGAGAATAGAAAGGACATCGGCATAATTGCCGGGCCACAGGTCGGTTTAATCTATGGGTTGAATACAATAAAAAAGAATATCGAAGATAATCCAGAGAATTTTACAAGATTCCTTGTGCTTTCAAAACAGAAAGAGATCTATCCAGGTTCTGATGCAAAATCCTCTCTTGTCTTTGGCGTAAAAAATGAACCAGGAATTTTATTCCGATGCCTGAGCATATTTGCCCTGCGTAATATTGACCTTGTAAAACTTGAGTCCAGGCCAATAATTGGAAAGACCTGCTGGGAGTATCTCTTTTATATTGATCTTAAAGGGAGCATCGCAGAGGAAAGGATCAAAAAGGCAATTGAAATATTGCAGGATATCTCTGTTTACACAAAATTTCTCGGTAGTTATCCAGTAATAAAGGAGCATAAAGATGAATCTCATTGTAAATAGTTGTAACAAAATTTCCGGAAAAATATCGGTTGGTGGCGATAAATCAATAACCCATCGCAGTTTAATACTCGGGGCGATCGCCAATGGCAAGACCGAGATAATCAATTGTTCCCACGCCGAAGATTGCCTTTCAACTATAAAATGTCTAAGGGCAATGGGCGTGGAGATAAATGTAGAGAAAAATAAAATCATTATCGCGGGCAGGGGATTGAAAGGGCTTAAAGAACCAGAAGATGTGCTTGATTGTGGAAATTCCGGAACAACGATGCGGCTTCTTGCCGGTCTTGTATCAGGGCAGAATTTTTATTCTGTCCTTACCGGCGATGATTCATTGAGGAAAAGACCAATGAGAAGGATTATTGAACCATTAAAATTGATGGGTGCAAGAATTGAAAGCAGAAGAGATAATTTTGCCCCCCTGGGTATATCTGGTAATAGACTGAAAGGTATAGAATACAAAATGCCTGTAGCCAGTGCCCAGGTTAAATCTTCTTTGATGATTGCCGGATTATATGCTGATTCAAAAACAATCATTGAAGAGCCGATTAGATCACGGGATCATACCGAAAGATTATTTAAATTCTTTGGTATAAAATTTAAAAGGAAAAATAATAAGATTACTGTCCTGCCTGCCAAAGGATTCTCAGGTAAGATTATAAAAATTCCTAATGATATATCATCTGCGGCATTTTTTTTGATACTCGGTATTCTTATTGCTGATAAACTGACCCTTAAGGATACAGGTATAAATCCCCTGCGTATTGGAATAATCCAGGTGCTACAGGATGCAGGGTCAAAAATCACATTAGAAAATCAAAGAAAGTTTTGTAATGAACCAATTGCTGATATCGTCGTAAAGAAAAAAAAGCCTGAGCCCTTTATTATTTCAGGAACATTGATTCCAAGATTGATTGATGAAATTCCTGTGCTCGCTGTCCTTGCCACCCAGTTAGAAGGAAGATCAATAATAAAAGATGCAAAGGAACTGCGTGTCAAGGAGACCGACCGTATAAGGGCAATTGTTACAGAATTGAAAAAATTTGGTGCAAATATAAAAGAGATAGAAGATGGATTGATAATAGATGGACCAACAGAATTAATTGGAACGGTTTGTGATAGTTATAAAGACCACAGAATTGCGATGACATTGACAATCGCAGGGTTGATTGCAAAAGGTAGAACAATAATAAAAGATATTGATTGTATAAGTATATCATTCCCTGATTTTGTGAATACATTAAAGGAGGTCTGTGGTGAAGGATATCTTCAACTTGATGATACATTATTCAATTGAAAGATTCAATACATCGCCTGTGGAGGCGTTTGCCGCTCTTTATGAAAAAGAACCTTATGCATTCCTGTATGAATCTCTTGAACTCGGTGGAACATATGGCAGATATTCCTTTCTCGGTGGAAAACCAGAAATCATATTCAAGGCAAAAAATGGCAAAATATATTTATCGTCTTATGATAGAATTAGAATAAAATATGGAAATCCATTTTTTCATCTTTGTAAACTAATCCGCTCACATAAAAAATTAAGATATTTTGCCCCCTTTACCGGGGGCGCAGTGGGTTATGTTTCCTATGATTCAATAAGATACATCGAAAAAATTCCGGATGAAAATCCTGATGAACTAAAAATGCCTGATTTATTATTTATCTTTCCCCAGGAGATTATAATATTTGACCATAAATATAAAACTGCACGGATAATTGTGTATCACAGGGATAAATACCATCTGAAGTTTATAAAAGAAGTTCTCTGCTCTAAATTAATAGATAGACAGATCTCTAAAAAACCCTCGAAAAAATTAAATTATAATACAAATTTCAGCCCCCGGGAATTTTATGATGTAGTAAAAAGGGCAAAGGATTATATCTATGCTGGTGATATATTTCAGGTCGTTCTTTCCCAGCGGTTTAAAACAAAAGTTGATTCTCCAAATTTTGATATATATCGTGCCCTGAGAATCACAAATCCTTCACCATATATGTATTATCTCAAACTTGGCGCTACGACGATTCTGGGCTCTTCACCAGAGACACTAATAAAATTAAATAATAAAACTGCAATATCAAGACCCCTTGCCGGGACAAGACCAAGGGGGGGTGATAATGAAACCGATAAAAAACTGGCACACGAATTATTAAAAGACGAAAAAGAAATTGCTGAACACATAATGCTCGTGGACCTGGCGAGGAATGATTTGGGAAGGGTATGTCAATATGGAACGGTCAAACCAACCGTATTATTAAAGATTGAAAGATATTCAAAGGTAATGCATATTGTATCAAATGTTACGGGTAGATTGTGCAAAGATTGTGATGCAATTGACCTTTTTATTGCATCCTTTCCTGCCGGGACTGTTTCTGGTGCACCCAAGATCCGGGCAATGGAGATAATTGATGAATTAGAACCAGTAAAAAGGGGATTGTATGCCGGTGCAATTGGCTATTTTGATTTCAATGGAAATATGGATTTTTGTATTGCCATAAGGACTATCATCATAAAAGATAATATTGCATACATCCAGGGTGGTGCAGGGATTGTTGCTGATTCAATCCCTGAGAAAGAATATGATGAGACAATAAATAAGACAAAGGCATTAAAATCAGCACTGGAGATGGTATGATACTATTGATTGACAATTATGATTCATTCGTCTATAATCTTGCCCAATATTTAGGGGCAATGGGCGAGGATCTAAATATTTTTCGCAATGACGAAATAACGATAAAACGAATAAAAAGGATGAAACCTGATTATATCGTTATATCACCAGGACCAAAAACGCCAAAAGAGGCAGGAATGACCTGTGATATAATTGAATATTTCGCAAATAAAATCCCAATCCTTGGTGTCTGTCTCGGTCACCAGGCAATTGCTGAGGTCTTTGGCGGAAGAATCATAAGGGCGGATAGGGTTGTCCATGGAAAGGTATCCTTGATCTATCATAACAGGAAAACAATTTTTCAAAAAATAGAAAATCCGTTTTATGCAACCCGGTATCATTCATTGATTGTAGAAAGAGAATCCCTGCCCGAATGCCTCGAAATATCCGCCTGGACAATTGATGGAATTATAATGGGTATAAGACATAAAAACTATTGGATTGAAGGGGTGCAGTTCCATCCCGAATCAATTTTGACAAAAAACGGAAAGAAGATTTTGAAAAATTTTTTGAATAATTACAGAATAACTTGATTAAAGGAGGTATCTTGCGCATAATCAATTATCAGAATTTAAAAGAAAAAAAACTTGATTATCAGACAGAAGATATTCTGCCTGATATCGATAAAATAATAAAAGAGGTGAGGAAATACGGAAATGTGGTTGTGAATAAATATACAAAAAAATTTGATAAAGTTGCGATAACCGATTTCAGGGTCAACTTTAGAGAATTGAATAATTCATTGTGCAGAATCGATAGGCAATTAATAAAGGCGATTGAAATTGCAAAAACACATATTGAAAAATTTTCCATTGCCCAGCGGCAACAATTGAAAAATCTAAGGGTCAAGATTACACAAGGGGTGATTGCCGAACAGAGAATTATACCTATAAACAGGATAGGAATATATGTGCCTGGAGGAAGATTCCCTTTAATATCAACTGTCCTGATGTGTGGTGTGCCGGCAAGGATAGCCGGTGTAAAGGAGATAGTTCTCTGTTCTCCACCAAGTTTTAATGATTCAATACATCCCGCAATCCTTGCCACGGCAAGGCTCCTGGGCATCAAAGAAATCTATAAAATCGGTGGTATCCAGGCAATTGCTGCACTTGCCTATGGGACCGAGACGATAAAACCGGTTGATAAAATCTTTGGACCCGGTAATAAATATGTCGCAGGTGCAAAAAAGAATGTATTTGGTGATGTGGGAATAGATTTTATTGCCGGTCCAACAGAGATTTTGATAATCGCAGATGACTCGGCAAAACCCGAGACCATTGCAGCAGATTTGCTTGCGCAGGCAGAACATGATACAAATGCGATACCAGTTCTTGTCACCACTTCAATCGACCTGATTAAAAAAGTAAAAAAAGAGATCAGAAAACAATTGAAAAATCTAAAGACAAAAGGGATTGCCGCAGAATCGATTAAAAGGAATGGATTAATAATCATTGTAAAAGATTTAAATCAGGCGTTTGAGATTGCCAATAAAAAAGCACCCGAGCATCTGGAATTGCAAGTAAAGAATCCACGCCGATATGTTGATAGATTTAAAAATTATGGTTCATTATTTGTTGGTTCATATGCAGCAGAGGCACTCGGTGATTATAGTAGTGGTATAAACCATACTTTACCCACGAATCGTGCAGCAAGGTATACAGGTGGGCTCCACATCAAGGATTTTTTGAAGTTTCAAACTGTTCTGTATGTAGATAAAAAAGGGTTAAAAAGAATAGGACCGATTGCTGACATAATTGCTAAATCAGAAGGACTTGACGGACATTCTATCTCAATAAAAATACGGGAATAAACAGAGTCAGCCCTTGACTTTTTGAAGGGAATACGTAAAATTTATCTATGATTACAAATATCTTAAGTCTTATAATCTTTGCCCTCACCATTAATTCACCAAATGGTGCATATGTTGGAGATGTTGTCTATACCGGAGGCACAGAGATTATAACCGCCTCTTTCAAACTCTATGACCAGAATGGAAATATGCTATACCACATCATAAACCCCGAGGCAATAACATTCTTCATCAGCAATTCCGGAGTAGTCTTTGCCACAAATGAACAGAATCTTTACCTCTATAGAATCAACGGAGAAATATTAACCTTAAAAAAATTGAATTATCCAAACGGCTTTGGATTCTCGCCTGATAATACGATATTCTTTGCATCGGACCGTGATGGGATTTACGCATACTCATTATCCGGAGAATTGTTATATCAATTAAATCCAGGAAGGTTGTTTGTCAGCACAGATCTTGCAAAAAAGGTTGCAATTGTATCAAATGATACACTTTTCTATTATGAAAATGGTGAATTAAAATTTCAAAAGATACTTGCAAGCCCTTATGTGCGCCGTCTCAAATTCTTTGATGATGATAATGCAATAAAGATTGAGATTCCTGATAAAATAGAAACGATAAAGATTAAAGAGAATCTCATTAAGGAGGATTGATGCTTTTGTTATTGGTCTTCAGTATCGGCTGGCCACTTTCACCACAGGATCAAACACATCCTATAGGCAACAACTGGGGAGAATTTCAGGACTATGGTGGAAGTCCATATATGCATCCTGGGATTGATGTAATGGGGATTACTGTAGGAAGGCCTGTTTACGCAGTTCAGCGCGGGATAGTAAAGGCATGGCTCACAACCCAGGCAGCATACCACTGGCGCCTGGCGATCGCTGATACAAACATCTCAAATGATTCAGTAGAAGCCTGGCTCTATGCCCATATTGACCCCAACCAGTATCACAAGAATGTTGGTGATATAGTTAATCCTGGAGATTTGATTGGTTATCTTGTTCAATGGCCCGTAGCCGGATTCGACCACTGCCATTTTGCCCGGATCAAGGATATCGGTGCAACCTGGAATACTGCGGACTGGGCATTTGTGAGGAATCCCCTGGTAATAATCACTCCTTACAATGATACGGCAAAACCGGTTTTTGAAAATGCCTATGGAAATTATAAATTCGCCATCTGCAATAATAATACCAGCACCTATTTGAATCCACCGACTACAGTGACTGGAAATGTGGATATCATTGCCAAGATATATGATAAAACCGGTATCCCGTTATCACAAAATCCGGTCTGGGAAAGGATGATTCCAATGCGCATTAGTTATGAAATCCATGGTCCCCAGAATGTTCCAGAAAGACTCTCATTCCTTTTCAGAGGTTATTTATACTACACAAGCAATATAAATGTAGTATATAAAGATGACGCAACCTGTAATTCCCGTGGTGATTATGACTACCGCGATTACTATTTTATCGTCACCAATACCGATGGAGACAGTCTGATTGAATCAACCGATGCCAATTACTCCTGGAATACGACAGGTTTTCCATCTGGCTATTACTGGATTGTGGTTACCGCATCAGATGCTGCAGGAAATATTACAAAGGATAGTATGAGGGTCCAGATCCCTGGGCAGGTCGTTGAAGAAGAGGTTGATCATTCTATATCCAGTGGAAGTTTTATTCAACTATATAGAGAGATCAAAGAATTGCTGAAAAAACAAGATGCCCGTTTATATGATGTCAGTGGAAGGTTGATTGAGAAAAATCGTGTCTATCTCAATTCGGGCATCTATTTTATTGTATACAAAGAGGATGGACGGATAAGACAGAAGAAATTTGTTCTGATAAAATAATTAAAATAATCTTTTAATACCTCGCCATTTTATTTTTTCACTTTATTTAAGGAAGATTATTGTTTATTGACAACCTGCGTTTTTTTATGTATAATCTTCTATCCTTGGGGGATCGTCTAATGGTAGGACGATTGGCTCTGGACCAATTGATCGGGGTTCGAATCCCTGTCCCCCAGTTCTTTATAATACCTTAAATTCAAACTCCGGAGTATTTTTCAATGTTGCCAGAACCGAGCAATATTTATCCCTTGACAACTCAAATGACCTGAGCAGGTCTTCTCTTTTATAATCACCTTTGCATTCTATTTCATAGAATATCTTCAAGTACCTCTTTGGATGTTCAGGATTCTTTTCACCTTTTAAAATCATCTTGAATGAATCAATCTTTCCACCCTTTTTCTGCAATATGGCAACAATATCCATTCCCATACACCCAGCAAGGGCAACGAGTAACAGTTCCATAGGTTTAAAACCCTTATCCAAACCACCTGATTCAATGTCTGTATCAACAATTATACTATGACCCTGATCATCCCTTGCCGTAAATTGCAATCCTTTTTTATTCCATATCAATGTTATCATCTCGGTCTCACAGGTTTAAATGGGACTACTCATTTATCAAGGTCTCAATCAAGGACTCAAATTCAGGGAGTAATTCATCTGCATAACCGATCTGTGTCTTACGAACATTCCCTTTCTTATCAATGAATATGGTATGTGGTATTGAACGGACACCAAATTTTTGGAAGACCTCATTATTTCCCAAGAGAATTGGATAGGTTATATTATTTTCATTTCTAAAGGTTTCAAGCCTCTGTTTCTCTTCAGCACTTACACCGAGCACAATCAATCCTTTATCTTTATATTTTTCATACAAACTGATAAGATGTGGGATTTCTCTTCTACAAGGTGGGCACCAGGTTGCCCAGAAATCTACTATTACTACCCTTCCCTTAAGTTTTGAAAGGGTATATTCTTCTTGGTCTAAGGAATTCAGGGTGAAGTCATTACCAGTGACAACTGTTTTATTCCCTGTCTTATTTGAACAAAAAACAGCAAAGATAGCCCATATCATTAAAAGAGATCTGCCTATTCTATTCATTTTACCCCCTTTGTTTTTCTGGTCTTTATCCCAAGATATTTATTCAATCTCTTTAATAAAACTTCTTTTGTTGTTGTTCCTATTATCCTCTCTTTTACAACACCACCCTCAAAGATGAGGATTGTAGGAATGTTTTGAATATCATATTCATTTGCGGTCTTTATTTCATTATCTACATTAACCTTGCCTATATTCAATTTATCAGGGTATTTTTTTTCTATCTCCTCGATATATTTGGTCATCGTAATGCAATTCGGTGACCATATTGCCCAGAAATAAACCAGATAAGGTATTGGAGATTTTTCTACTTCCTGGAAAAAATCTATATCAGTGAGTTCTTTTATCATAATTCAATTACCTCCTCTCAATGTTTCACGTGAAACATCAAAAATTTGCCTTATACCCTATCTTTATCATCCTGTTCAACTGCTGGTTTTTATTGCTATTATCAAGCAAATCCCTCAGTGCAAACTCAAAAAATACCTGGTCATAAAAGATAAACCTTATCCCGGCATTAAAATATCCCTTATTTTTATCCTTTGGATCACCAAAATTTGGTGTATAATCAAGCATCAATTGTGTTGAACCAATTCTGAACTTTATTCCACCAAAGATGTCCAATCTTTCACCTTGTTCAAAGGAATAATTTACACCTATATTCGTTGCGATCAATAGATCCGGGTATTCAAATTTTTCTCCAATGTTAAGATATAATCCCTTTGACATAATATCATACCTTGAGGAGTCGTACACCCCGTATCCCTGATTATCAAATCCACATACCACAGTTGGCAACATCATGGATTGATCAAATACGAGCAATCCCAACTGGAGACCCGGTAATTTGTAAAAACCAGGGTTTCCTGCTCCAATAAGGTTTGAAGCCCCATAACTCATACCAAACGAAAGTCTATCAAATACCCCTAATGCGCCATACCCGATTATCTCTCCACCAGGACCAAATCTCAATTCCAATCCATACTCTCCATGGCTCAGAAAGTCTATATCAGGCTGGTCAATAAGATAAAAAGAAAATAAAAAGAGCGTTAAAATCATATATCCTCCTTTTAAAACTTTCCAAAGATTCTCAGGGCATTATCTCCAAAGATCTCTTTTATTTTTGATAGAACTTCCGGTTTTGGGTCTATTTTAAAACTCCTTGACCTTATATTTTTAAAGCCATTTGAATCAGGAACCTTGAACCATATTTCACACTCACCCTGGTAATTATTGATCAATTCATAGAATGCCTTTAATTTTTCAGATTGCATATCTGAGGTTTTGCATTCAATGAGTATCTTTTTAAAATAATTATAGACTTCACTAAATGGACAAATGAATTCAGCCTTTATCTTTTTCTTCTCCTCTTCTCCAAACACCGCACCTTTAATAATCAGGATATTATCTTCCTTTAATAAATGCATATATTTCTCAAACTGGTCAGCAAAGATAAAGACATCTATATTTCCATCAAAATCTTCTATTGTGATTATCGCATATTCACGGTTCTTTTTATCTTTTTTAATCCTTTTTGTGCCCAAAACACCACCTATCGTTATCGTCCTGCCATTTTCAAACCCATTTACCTGGGAACAGGGGGTCAAGCCCATTATTTTAAATTCTTCTCTATATTTTTCCATTGGATGTTCCCTGAAATAGAAGCCAAATGCCTCCTTTTCAAGGGCAAAGAAGTCAATCTTATCTTTTTTAAATGGTTCTTTTTTATTTTTGGCTGTATTTTTCTGTGCAGATTCACCAAAGAGCGTCTTCTGGGCACCAGTTGTCTCTTTTTCTGTTATCCTGTTCAACAATTTCTCAATATCAGGGTCAAGATTGGCAAATGCACCGGATTTTATCAAAGATTCAAGTGCCTTTTTATTCAATCCCTTATTTCTTACCTGAAAATCAAGGAATGAATGGAAAATACCCCTTGCCCTCTCTTTTACGATCGCCTCAGCAACAGGCCTGCCCACATTCTTTATTGCACCAAGCCCATATCTTATACTTTTTCCTTCTTTAACAAAGCCATAAAAACTTTTATTGATATCAGGTGATAAAATATCTATGCCCAAATTCCGCGCATCTTTTATAAGAATATTTATCCGATCCGTGTCGTTCATTTCACTGTTAAGTGAACAGAGCATGAATTCCAGTGGATAATGGGCTTTTAGATATGCAGTTTGATATGCAATCACGGCATAGGCAGTTGCATGGGATTTATTAAAACCATAACCAGCAAATGGTGCTATATGATTAAATATCTTCTCTGCAATCTCTACTGTAATACCATTTTTTCCTGCCCCATTTATAAATCTTTCCCTTATCTCCTGCATCAATTCTGGGTTTTTTTTCGCCATCGCCCTTCTGAGATTATCTGCCTCTGATAGAGAAAATCCAGCAATTACCGAAGAGATCTGCATCACCTGCTCTTGATAGAGTATCGTTCCATATGTCTCTCTTAAAATTGGTTCTAATTTTGGATGTAGATATACAATATTTTCTGGATTCTTTTTGTTTTCAATCAATTTATGGAGATTTACATTTCCCATTGGGCCTGGACGATATAATGCAATTATTGCGATTATGTCTTCAAAACACTCGGGCTGCATACTCTTTAACAAATCCTGCATTCCCTGACTTTCTAATTGAAATATGCCTATTGTCTTTCCTTGTTTCAATAATTCATATGTCTCTAAATCACCGAAATCCACATCCTCTTTTCTTAGATTCACCATTTTTAGGCATTCATCAATGACCGTAAGGGTCTTCAGCCCGAGGATATCCATCTTTAATAATCCAATTGATTCAAGTGCATTTTTCTCGTACTGGGTAGAAATATCGCCCTTTTCTGGATTCTTATATAATGGAACATATTCAGTCAATTCCTTTGGTGTAATAACCACACCAGCAGCATGGATTGATGGATGGCGTGCAAGTCCTTCTAATCTTTTTGCTATTTCAATCAATTCCATATATTCCTTTTTTGACTTGATCAGTGTGCTAAATTCCTTGTTCTCCTCAAGGACCTGCTCAATTCTTTTGTTTGGAGGTATCAATTTTGCGATCTTGTCTACTTCGCTATAAGGTATATCAAGAACCCGTGCCACATCCCTCACAACTGCCCTTGCCTGCATCGTTCCAAATGTGATGATCTGGCTCACATTATTCTCTCCATACCTCTTTTTTATGTAATCTATAATCTCTTCCCGTCTCGTGTCACTGAAATCGATATCCACATCTGGCAAACTTATACGCTCTGGATTCATGAATCGCTCAAATAGAAGATTGTATTTCAAAGGATTTACCTCTGTTATATCAAGTGCATATAAAACAAGGCTGCCCACTGCTGAACCCCTGCCCGGACCCACGGGTATTCCATTCTCTTTTGCAAACTGTATTATATCGCGGACGATCAAAAAATATCCTGTGAGCCCCATCTTCTTTATCACCTTTAATTCATAATCAAGCCTTGATTTTATCTCATCGTTCAATTGCGGAATTTTTCTTTCTATATTTTTATAGGTCAAATCTTTGAGATAATCAAAATCAGATTCATAATTTTCTGGTCGCGGAAATTTTGGCAATTTCACATCTCTGCCTGATGTATCAATTAATAAGTTGCACCTTTCACCAATCAACCATGTATTAGAAATCGCTTCTGGCAGGTCATTAAACAACTCTGCCATTTCTTTTGCACTTCTGAAATATGCCTGATGTGTCTCGAATTTCAATCGTTCTTTGTCATTTATTGTCTTCTTCGTGCCGATACATAATAGGACATCATGGGCTTTATAATCATCAGCAGAAAAGTAATGACAATCATTTGTAGCAACGATCGGTGCATCATATTTCTGGCTAAATTCGAGAAGTTTTTTAATAGTCTCTTCTTCATTTCGCAAACCAAGCCTCATAATCTCAATATAGAAATTATCTTTTCCAAATATCTCCTGATATTCCTGGAGTGCATATTCAGCACCCCTTAAATCGCCCATATTGATTCTATACGGTATCTCACCCTTAAAACAACCAGATAAGGCGATGAGCCCTTCATGGTATTTCATTAATAACTCTTTATCTATTCTTGGTTTATAATAAAATCCTTCAAGGTATGCAATGGATGAGAGTTTTATCAGATGTTTGTAACCAGTCTCGTTCTCGCATAATAGGGTCAAATGGAATGATGATTCTGGAATCCTTGAATCCCTTGTCTGGTCTTCTTTTGAACCAGTTGCCACATACGTCTCCATTCCAATGATCGGTTTGACCCCATTTTCCCTTGCAGTTTTATAAAATTCTATTGCCCCAAATAGATTACCATGGTCAGTTATTGCCAGTGCCTCCATTTCATACTTATGTGCAAGTTTTACGAGTTCTTCAATATTCATTGCCCCATCAAGCAGGGAATATTCTGTATGATTATGGAGATGAATAAAGTTTTTCACTTTTATTTAAAGATGAACATTATCCAGCGGTAAAAATAAAGGATTCGCACAGTAAATCTCTTTGCATCTCGGGCAGAGAATGAATACGAATTCTTTAAATACCTCTTCTTCCAAGAGATCTTCAGGAACTGATTTTATCTTTTCAAATTCTTTTTTAACATCAATGTTAGAACTCTTTATATTTATTACCCCATCAAAATCAGCGAAAACCTTTATCATAAGCCGATAAAATAAATCACCAGGGTTTATAATCCTCTGGCAACGACTGCATCGCTGTGAAGCCATTTTTAAGATAGAGTCAACAAAACCCTTTTACAGACCTCTTTTAATGTCTCAAAGACTCCTATACCCTGAACTGCCACTGCTTCAAAATATGGATATTTGAGCTGTGGATTCAGCACCTTCTGAAGTTCCTCCACAGATGTTATGTTGGGAAGATCCCTCTTGTTATACTGAATAACAATGGGAATCTTCTCCATAGAAATATTATTTGTCTTTAGATTATCCTCCATATTCTGGAAAGATTCTATATTTTCATCAAACCTTTCAATCTGTGAATCTGCCACAAATACGATTCCATCAACACCCTTTAAAATCAGTTTTCTTGAGGCGTTATAAAAGACCTGTCCGGGAACAGTATACAAATGGAATCTGGTCTTAAATCCCTTTATGGTCCCAAGGTCTACGGGTAGAAAATCGAAGAATAGTGTTCTATCAAGTTCGGTCGCAAGACTTATCAATTTTCCTTTAATGTCCGGATTAAGTTTTGTATATATATATTTTATGTTCGTGGTCTTTCCACCCAGACCAGGTCCATAGTATACAATCTTGCAGTTAATTTCCCTTGATGCGTAATTTATTAATGCCATATAATGTTAAAAGCCCAATAGTTTATCAAGTTCATCCTCGGCTGCCTTTGTAAAATCTAAATCAAAGGGTTTTTGTGATACCTGGTCTTTGCCGAGTTTTTTGAAGATATCCTCAAAGATCTTTTCTAACTCCTGGGCAGTATTCTTTGCCTTGACCCTTACCAGCCCTAATGTTGTGCGCTGGTCAAATATTACTGCGAGTATTACCCGATTTGCAACCAGACAGACATAAAGATTTTCTTTTTCTCCCTGATGAAATAATGTAGAAAACTCCTTTTCACCGATCAATGAAGCAAGCTGACTTGTCGCAGCAAAATCTGCGGCCGAGAGTGTGGCAAATGAAGATACATCCATTCTTGAAGTATCACCAGCTGAGGTAATGAGTTGCCCTGCCTTATCAATGAGCAATATGACCCGGGCATTCGTTCCCTGGAGCAAACGGTTCAATGCCTCAGTTATTGCCCAGAAATCATCTTCAAAAATATTTAGTCCTTCCTGCATCATAACATTATAAATATAATTTGATAAAAGTCAAGACTGTTTTTGATATTGACATACAATAATTTTAAGATAAAATTTATGGAGGAGGTCATAATGAGATTTTTTCATCTTGCTTTTATGTCTTTATTAATGATAATAGCCTGCGCCCAGAATGCCTCGGTTGAAATTGGGTTTAATGATGGTGTTCTTTTGAGAGGAACTTATGGCGATCTCATTGTTAGGGTGACCAGGATAGAGGTCTTCCAGAGTGGAGAATTCACCGAGGTCTGGAATGGCAATACTGTAGTAGATATTCCGATAAATAGTGATGATTATTGTAGTGTCACCAATGGTTATATCCCCATTACCTCTGGGTCTTATAAAAAAATGCGGATAACGATCGACTCGCTAAGTTATAAAATAGATGATACAATCGTTGCTTTGCTTGATTCGGTTTATCAGTTTACAGCGAATGCATTTACTGATATTATTATTGAAGACAATGATGAATACAGGCTCGTCATAAGTATTGCAAGCACCAACTGGTTTGATCCGGATTCTCAGAAAATAAAAACTGGATATCAACCATTTGAAGGTGCAAGTTTAAAGGTCTATTATTGATGCAAAGGGAACTCTTAAAGTTTAAACAGGTGACATCCACCCAGGATGTATTAAGAAGATTAATAAAAAATAAAAAAGAAATTGCTGTCTTTGCCTATCGCCAGACAAAAGGAAGGGGCAGGCATAAAAGGGAATGGTTTTCACCGGCAGGTGGATTATATCTTTCTGTGCTGATATTTCCAGAAAGGAATATAAATTCAATTCCTCTGATTTCCTGTCTCACCGTGATTGAAACATTGAAAAATTTAAACTTCAACAACCTATCCATTCACTGGCCTAATGATATTTTCTTGAATAACAAAAAAATTTGTGGTATTTTGTGTGAAAAGACCGACAGCGCAATAATCTGCGGTATGGGATTGAATATCAACATAAGAAAATTTCCCGCAAGGTTGTCCAATGCTACATCATTATATATAGAAACGGGCAGGATTCATAGCATTGAAAAAATTCTCAATTTATGCCTGAAACACTTCTGGAATCTTTATGATGCCTTACAAAATGATACATTCAGCATTACACAAGCCTATCAATATATAAGCGGTTTGGGTGAACCGGTTGAAGTAAAACTTTCTTCAAGGGAAACAATAAGAGGCATTATTCACAGTGTAGATGAAGACTGGAGTTTGCTTGTGCGCACCAATGATGGAATGATCAAAAGAATTTATTATGGTGATGTGATAAGACGCGTATGATTTTAATCTTTGACATTGGTAATACAAATATCCATATTGGATACTACAAAAACGGAAGGTTGATACAAACACAAAATTTGCCAACTGCAGAAGAGATGGATAAAAAATCATTAAAGGGATTGTTTTATAAAAAAAAATCTATTGAAGGCGTTGGCGTTGCCTCAGTTGTGCCATCCTTAGAACAAAAGTTAAACAGATTTTTCAAAGATTATTCCGTAAATACCTTCTTCGTCAATGCCAAAATAAAAATGCCCGTGAAGATCGCATATAATAATCTTGGTGCCGACCGTATTGCAAACATCAATGGTGCATACATCCGATACAGGGGTGATTTAATAATTTTTTCATTTGGGACCGCTGTTACCGGAGATGTAATATTAAAAAGTGGTATACACAGAGGTGGATTGATAATCCCTGGGCTCCAGACACAATTGTGGAGTCTAAAACAAAAAACTGCGCTGATAAAAGGTATCCGTTTAAAAAAATCAACACCGCTTCTGGGAAGAAATACAAATGATTGCGTCCTAACCGGGGTCATAAATGGAATAAAATTTTCCATTGAAGGGTTCATAGCAAAAATACGAAAAGTTTATAAAAGGGATTTTCAGGTGATTGCTACTGGTGGATGGGCAAAAAGATTGTGTCCACTGATATCAGGAATAGACAGATGCGACCTACATCTAACCCTTTATGGAATTTATCTACTTTACAAACAAAATGTCAAAGATTAAAAAATATATTACCTGTTCATCCCATGAAACAATCACCCTGGCAAAAAAATTTGCCCGCAAACTTAAGGCAAAGGATATTCTATTCCTTGCTGGTGAACTTGGCAGTGGCAAGACCACTTTTACCAAAGGAATCTGTCTCGGACTCGGGATTAAAGAGCCCGTGACGAGTCCAAGTTTTGTGATTGCCTCTGAATATAAAGGAAGGAAGATGAAGGTAAGCCATATAGACCTATACCGTCTTAAAGAGTCTGAACTTTCTGCACTTCCGATAGAAGAATACTACATAAATGATGGGATAACGATCATTGAGTGGGCAGACCGATTATCACAATTTTTTGACCGCAGTATGAAAGGAATATATATCTATTTTAGTATTTTAAAGAAGAATGAAAGAGAGATCAGAATTGAAGATCTTAGGGATTGATACCTCAACAACTGCCTTCTCTATCTGTGTTTTTGAAGATAATAAAATTCTTTACGAATTGAGATGTGAACGCGCCTTTATTAATGACCAAAAAGATGCCGGACTCTTTTCTGCAATCCAGAAATTATTGAATAATATGGAGAACGAAACAATAGATGGAATCGCCCTCAGCATAGGTCCTGGAATGTTCACCTCTTTGAGGGTTGGACTTGCCCTTGCCCAGGGATTGTATTTCAGCCGGAATATTCCATTGTGTGGAGTCAATACCCTGGATGTAATTGCACATTCATTTTATCTCCTTGATCTCGTGAACAAAGGAAAAAATATCATATGTGCATCAGTTATGGAGGCATTCCGGGGAGAGGTATTTGTAGCATTTTATAATCACGGGGCGAAGATCGATCAAGATATGGTCTTTAATCCAGGTGCATTAATAAATTTTATTGAGCGAAATTTTAAGAATAAAAAAATAATTGCCATAGGACCTGGGGTTAAAATATTAGCCGGTCATAAAATGAAAAAAAATGCAAAAAATAAACTTTATATCATAAATTCACACCTTTTCCATCCCTCGGCATCAAAGGTTGTCTATACTGCCTTTTCAAAAATAAAAACAGGTGATTTTGACGACCCGGAAAATCTTGAACCTTATTATATAAAAAAGACCTCGGCTGAACAAAGAGGAAAAAAATGAATTGTATCATAAGGCATATGGAATTGACCGATATCGATCAAATATATCAGATTGAATATAAAGTCTTTCCCAATCCCTGGCCTAAATCATTCTTTGAAAATGACCTTCAGAAATATTCTACAATTGCATTGGTTGCGGAAAATGACGGCAAGGTAAATGGTTATGCACTTGCTGATTGTGTGGCAGATGAATTGCATATCACAAATATTGCAGTCGCACCTGAATATCAACACCAGGGTATAGGTAAACAACTCCTCTTTGCAATAGAAAAAATAGGATTGGAAAGGGATTGCATATATGCCTATCTTGAGGTCAGGGTAAATAATTTAAACGCAATAAATATGTATAAAAAATTTGGTTATAAGGTTATACAGATAAGAAAAAATTACTACCTTGATGGGACTGATGCCTATGTAATGGCAAAGGAATTAAAGGAGGTTTTATGAATTTATTATTGATTCCGTTAATCACCCAGTTAAATCTCTATTTTTTAAAGGACTCTCCGCATCTTCTGGTGAGAATAAAGGCAGAGAACCCTGTCCAGCAAGTTATCCTATACTACAGTTTTGGCGATGAAAAATGGGATTCGGTTGTTGCCCAATCATATACGACACATTTCGATGCAGTTATCGCAGCACCTGATACTATAAATGTGATTGGATTTTATTTCCTGGGTGATGGAAAATTAAATAATAACAATGGAAATCTTTATCTCTTTGAGGTTAAAAAATCACCGCGGATGATACTTCCGCTATCGATCGATTATTTTGAAACAATACTCAAGCAGGCAAGAAAAAAAATTATAAATCAAACCCATACGGACGAAGGAATTGCAATTGTAGATTATGTAGAGAAGACATTAAAAACGATTCCTTATTTAAAAGGGTCTGAACTGGAAACCAAAATCAATCTTTTAATGAGTGAAGTCAATGAACTGAAGTCCCTGGGCACAAGATGAATTGTCCAAGATGTGGATATAACAATCCTGAGACCGCAAATTTTTGTAGTTGTTGTGGACTCCAATTGATTAAAACCACAGGGCAGCGCAGACCGGTAGCGGTTATCTTTGCTGATATCTCAGGATTTACATCCCTGGCAGAAAAAATGGATCCAGAAGAAGTAAAAGATCTTATTGACCAGTGCCTCCAGCGTCTGGCACAGGTGATTCAAAAATACGAAGGTTTTGTAGACAAATTCATTGGTGATTGCGTAATGGCACTATTTGGTGCACCGATTGCCCATGAAGATGATCCACTACGCGCAGTTCTTGCCGGGATTGATCTATTAAAAGAAATCAAGGCATTTAATGCAGAAAAAAAACAGAATCTATCGCTTTCCATCGGCATTAATTATGGATTGGTCGCCACAGGTGACCTGGGAAGACCCGGTGGATATACTGTTATGGGAGATACAGTCAACATTGCGCAAAGGCTTCAGGTTGCTGCACCCAGGGGGAAAATATATGTAAGTGAAGAGATTTATAAATATACCAATCGAGAGATCATTTACAAAAGACTCAAAAAAATTTCAGTCAAGGGCAAAAAAGATAGGATTCCGGTCTATGCCCCGCTCCGGGCGCGATTAAAGTATGGACAGAGAAAGATTGAAGAAATTCCATTGATTGGCAGGGTTGAAGAAATGAATTTTTTGAACAAAATCTTTGAGGAGATTAATTCTGGCATGGGCCGGGTAGTTGCTATTGTTGGTGAGGCAGGAATTGGAAAAACTAAGCTCGTTTATGAGTTTAAAAAGCGCTTGGGCAAAAATGCATTTATCACCGAAGGAAAAGGGATAGAATATCACATAAATTCTCCATATTTTGTCTTAAAAGAAGTCCTGAAAAGGGTCTTTGGGATAAATGATGATGACACACCGGCAATGATTACGAGACGCATTATTAGATTCATAGAAAACACCGACGATGCTATCCTGAAGGTAAAACTTCCATATTATAAATATTTCCTTTCTGCAGATTTAACAAAATCCGAACGGGCTCAACTTGAATCAATGCAGGGTGAAGACCGAAGCCGATTATTGCTTGAAGCGATTCATGCACTCTTTCTAAAATTCTCAAGGTTCAAACCACTGGTGATGATCTTTGACGACTGTCACTGGATCGACAAAGAAACAATAGAATTTATCCATACCATAACTGGTTCAATAGGATACAAACCCGTTATGCTCATTACCTTATATCGACCTTCATTTGATATTGGAAATATCAGTCAGCTCCCTTATTTTAGTTCAATCACACTCAAACCATTGAGAATTGATGAAACGACTGCGCTTCTTAAGAAAATACTCCACTGTGATAAAATTGATCGCGACCTATTTACACTCCTTCTTAAAAAATCTGGAGCAGTCCCATTTTATATAAGTGAACTCGCTTTAAATCTTGTTAACAATGATATGATACATATAAAAGATGGCGTTGCTAAATTAAAAGGAGATTTAACCATCTCAATACCGCGTAGCCTGGATGAACTCATTATGACAAAGATTGATAAATTGTCAACGGAGTTACGTGATATCGTTAATATTGCCTCGGTAATAGGCGAAGAATTTTCTTTCAAACTTCTCAATGCCCTGATCCCCGGGAAAGAAAGGCTCAGACAGAATCTTGCCTATATTGTTCAACAAAATATATTTAAGATAACAGAATTAAAAGATTCTTCAGAAGACGAAAAATATGCCTTTACCCACAGTATCATCCGGGATGCGATATATAACTCCCTGTTAAAAAAACAACAGAGAGAATATCATCAGAAGGTCGGATTTATTATGGAGAAAATTTTCAACCTCACGATAGAAGAATATTTTGATGCCCTCGCCCACCATTTCTATCTCGGAGGAGAAACCACCAAAGCATTGGAGTATATGGAAAGGGCTGGTGACCAGAAAAAAGAACTCTATCTGAATAACTCCGCCATTGAGTTATACAAAAAATGTTTAACAATGGTGCCTGAAGGAATGCCTCAGATATCTATAAGAATTTTTGAAAAACTGGGGACAATTTATGAGTTAATCGGTGATTATGAAAATGCCCTGGTTTCATATTCTAATATGGAGAGTTATGCAGGGAAGGACCCGGTGGTAAAGGCAAGAAGTTTAAGACATCGGGCAAATATCATTGCCAATCAGGGTGATTTTGATAAAGGGCTGGGATTGTTAACAAAGGCTTATGAATATTTAAAATCTTTTAAAGAAAGATTAAGTGTATCTGTCTTGGTTGAGGTCTCAAATATCAGAAATCTTGAATGCTGGTTATATCGGATCAAAGGGAGGATGGAAATAGCAGAGAGTAAGGGGCTTGAGGCAATTAAGATTATTACAAGGATCAAAGACTGGAAATTTAATACGGAATTAAAACAGGCATTGACCAGGGCATATAATAATCTATCCGTGATATATTGTGTGAAGGGTGATTTTGAAAAAGCACTCCAGATATGCAAAGAAGCGCTCAATGTTGCTGAAGACACCGGGGATTTAAGGGGCAAGGTAAATGCATACAATGTTATGGGCACAGTATTCAAAGCCCTGGGTGATTATGAAAAGGCAATAGATTCGTTCACAATGAATCTGAAGATTACAGAAGAATTAGGAGATAAAAGGGGTATCGGTATGTCATATTGTAATCTGGGAAATGTCTATCAACACAAAGGTGATAATTCAACTGCCCTTGATCTGTATCAAAAATTCCTTGAAATCTCACAGGAATTACGCGATAAATCAGGCATCGGTATGGCTTCAAACAATATGGGGATTATATATTTTAATATGGGCAATTATGAAAAGGCACTGAAGTTTTTTGAAAACTACCTCAATATATGCAAGGAACTCGGTGATAAAAGGGGGATCGCCATAGCCTATGGTAATATGGGAGAAGTCCTGATGAACAGATTTGAATATGACCGGGCAGTGGCGTTATTTAAAAAATTTCTTAAAATCAGTCAGGAGATTGGTGACAAAAGAGGTATCGCATCAGCGTCTTACAATCTTGGATATGCGTATACTGAAATCGCAAGATTAAAACTGGCATATAAATACTCAAATGAAGCAAGGAAATTTTTTGAATCAATTGGAAATAAAAATGCCCTTGGAATGGTATTGAACACCATTGCCCTGATCAAATTAAAGGAGAATGAACCTGAAGAGGCATTAAAACTTTTAGATTCATCATTTAGTTTTGCTGAAACAACCCATTCTGATGAGTTAAAAATTCAATGCTTATTTACTAAAGCACGGGTATATGCACAGATTGATAAAGAAAGGGCTAAAGAAAATTTTAATGCGGCAATAGAATTATGTCAGAAGTCAAAGGTAAAAAAACTTCTGGCAGATATTTACTATGAATATGCATTATTTTTGAATCGAATGAATGAAAAACAAATGGCAAAGCGATATAAGAATCTTGCCGCCCAATATTATAGTGAAATCAATATAAAAAGAAAATAGTTATGCTTGTGAATCTAAATGAAATATTACCAGCAGCGAGAAAAAACAATTATGCCATCGGGCATTTTAATACATCTAATCTTGAAATAACCCAGGCGATAATAACTGCCGCCGAAGAATTACAGGCACCGGTAATTATCGGGGTTAGTGAAAAGGCAATTAATTATGCCGGACTTCTACAGATTACTGATATCATCCGCGGGCTCGCTGAAAAAACAAGAATTCCCGTTGTTATACATCTTGATCATGGTAGGGATTTTGAGCTCATTAAAGAGTGTATAAAGGCAGGGTTTACTTCAGTGATGATCGATGGTTCTTATCTTAATTTTAAAGAGAATCTGAATTTGACAAAAAGAGTGGTTGACTACGCACATACAAAAAATATTTCTGTAGAGGCAGAGATCGGCAGACTTGGAGGCGTGGAAGATGGGATAAATTCAGAAAAAAATATTTATACAGAACCTGAAGAAGCAGAGATTTTTGCAGAAACAACCGGTTGTGATGCCCTTGCCATTGCTATCGGCACATCCCATGGTGCATATAAGTTCAAAGGCAAGCCAAGATTGCGCACAGACATTCTTAAAGAGATCGCTGATAGGGTAAAAATTCCACTCGTCCTGCATGGTGCTTCTGGTGTGAAACCAAAGTGGGTTAATTATGCAAACAGATTTGGTGCAAAAATAGAAAAGACGAGCGGTGTGCCCGACCGATTGATAAAACAGGCGATAAAAAATGGCATAGCAAAGATAAATGTTGATACAGATATCAGAATCACCTTCACCGCTGGAATTCGTGAATTTTTGGTTAAGAATCCAATGGAGTTTGACCCGAGAAAAATACTTGAACACAGCCGCAAAATGATAAGCAGGGTCGTGAAAGAGAAGATAACACTCTTCGGTTCTGCGAATAAAGTATAGGGGTATGAAAGATTTTTTTTATTCAATTATAATCATATTATTTTTATTAATAATCCTCCAGGCTAATTGCGGAAAAAAAGATTTTGTGCTTGAAATCACAAACCCTGAGGATGGGGAAATGGTTGAAGGTATCGTTGAAATAACTGCAAGGGTAATTGATGGTGAAGATATTCTCTCCCTTGGATTTTTTATTGACGACTCGCTTGTAAAATTCTTTGAAGATGAACCATATATATACAAATGGAATACGATTCCTTTGCCTGATAGTTCAATCCATACAATATATGCAAAGGCATCGTTAAAAAATGGCAGTTATGTGTCTTCTGCAACGATCTCCGTAATGGTTTACAATATTTTGCTTTTTTATGACGACTTTGAATATTATTATATCAATGATTATCCTTCGCAATACTGGTTTCAAATCTGGCCCGGAATGGTTGAAAGTACCTATGTGGATACACTTTTCTCTTATCAGGGAAACAAAAGTTTCCGGATTTGTGGCTCTTCACAATGGGTGAGGACCGATGGTATTGAACTTGATTTGACTAAATTGAGTAAACTCACTTATGAATATGGATTAATGATTCCTGAAAATAGTCCTGCAGGTGCACTTGCAGGGTTTTTTGTAAAGATTAGCCCCAGCCTTGGAACGATATTGAATGGCGTTCTATTTGATTTTAATGATAGTCTTGTCTATGTGCGCGGTAATGACCCACAACCCACCAATTTTAGATGGTATCGCAATACCTGGTATAATATCCGGGTAAACCTTGACTATGATAGCCTCTTGATGGATGTATGAATAAATGGACAAATGATTGCTGAGGACATTTCTGCAGCATCCAAATCAATATCCGATACCTTTGCCCTTTCCACTGAGTATGGGGCTGGAGGCGCTGTGTATTTTGATGAAATAAAGATTTTCAAATAAAGCCCGAGTTTTGATTGCCAGCCTTAATTTAACAGACCACCTCACACTTGACATTTTGAAAAATCTATGTATCATTTTAATATGGCAAAATGGGTTAAGGCAAAACGGATGAGTGTATTTACCTCAAATCCATACACAGGAAACCCGGCATGGGTCGTAATAGGGGCAGATGATGTCAAGGAAGATGATTTAAAATTACTTGCCAATGATCTTAACCCTTTATCTGATACCGCATTTGTCCTCACTGAAACAACCCATGAGGCAGATATATATTTAAGATTTTTTACTGGTTCTGGAGAAATCAATTTTTCTGGACATGCCTCAATTGCTGCGTATTTTGCCCTGAGCGGAGAAAATATATTGAATTTAAAAGAGCCCGAGACAACAATAAGGCAGAGAACAAAATCAGGGATTCAACAGGTTGAATTGCGGGTAAAGGATAATAAAGTCACAAGGGCAACAATGACACTTACAAAACCGAATTATCTTGATATTGAAATCAATCCGGTCCAGTTATCAAGAATCTTGGGTATCAGCCAGCATGACCTTCTTTCTGCCAATCTACCTTTTGATATCATCTCTACTGGTTATTATGACCTGATCGTTCCAATAAAATCACTTGAAATGATGAGAAACCTAAAACCTGACTTCACATTTATGAACAACTTCTGTGTCCGCCTTGGTATCCATGGTATTATTGCATTCTGTATGGAAACATTTGAACCAGGTGATACTGTATTTATGAGACATTTTGCCCCGGTGGTAGGTATAAATGAAGACCCGATTTCAGGTGCTGCAGCAGGAAGCATTGGGTGTTATCTTATAAGAAAAAATTTGATTGAACCGAGTAATTTCTCAAGGATTATTGTAGAACAGGGTTATTTACAAAACCGCCAGGGCAAAGTGTATGTCCATGTTGAATGCAGTCGTGACCAGATATTCAGAGTGAAGGTTGGAGGGAATGCAGTTTTAACCTTTACCGGATATATACTCACGCCGTAAAAATATTTTATTTCTTTTTTGTTATGTATTTTATAAAGATTCTTACTATTTCCGGGTCAAATTGTGTCCCGGCATTTGCTTTTAATTCTCTTATTGCATCCTCTTTTGACATTGCCTTCCTGTATGGTCTTTTTGAGGTCATTGCATCATAGGCATCAGCAACTGCGATTATCCTTGCAATAATGGGGATCTCGCCCCTTCTCAACCCTTCAGGATACCCAGAGCCATTATAGTGCTCATGATGATGTTTAACACCACCAAGTGCTTCAATAAGTTCGTTAAATCCTGCGAGCATATAATAACCGCGCATCACATGCATATCTACTTCTTCTTTTTCTTCCTCACTCAATTTTCGTGGTTGCAATAAAATGCTCTCATCAATTCCAATCTTGCCAAAATCGTGTAAGAGTGCTGCAACCTCAAGAACGACTTTTTCTTCTTCACTAAAACCAAGTTCTTCAGCAATTGCCAAAGAGTATTCTGTAACCCTTAATATATGCCCATCACGGTATGGAATCTGACGGTCAATATCTTTACCTATCTTTCTTAATGACTTCAACGCCTTTTTTGGATTCTCTCTGAGCGTCATCGCCACTGAACTTAATGTCCGAATGATTTCATCAAGGTTAATCTTAAAAGGCTTATCATTCTCCATACTTAAGTATAATCAAATATTTAAATCTGTCAAGGCAGGAGTGGAAGATTATACATCGGTACAGATAATGAAATTTGAATATTGACATTGAGTCCAGAAAGATTAACTCATCACAAAAATTTGAACGCATTAATAAAATTCTGTGCTTTTTCAAATCCCTGGGTTATGTATATTTTAATCCCTTCTATTCCTTTTTCAATCATTCTCTCTATAATTGTTCTCTCCTCTTTTGAAAATGGGCTCAAAACAAAATCAGCTGAATTAATCCTTCTGTTTATGATATCATCATTTGCGATACCAATCCGTAGTCTAAGAAAGTCATCTGTATTCAATGCCTCAATAACGGACCTTAACCCAAGATGTCCGCCATCGCTTCCTTTTGCCCTAAACCTCATTCTACCAAGAGGAAGGTTTATATCATCAAGGACTATTAAAAAATCCCTTCCTTCATTCTTTTTCTCTTCCTCAGAGGGCAAATATCTCAATCCCCGTTTTGTGACTAAATCTGCAACAACCATGCCTGAATGATTCATATATAAAAGCGGCTTGATCAGTTTTATTTTCCTTTGTGCTATCTCAATAACTGCCTTTTCATAATCCCTGAATTTGCGGAATTTCTTCTTGTATCTTCCTGCAAGGGAATCAACGAATAAAAATCCTACATTATGCCTTGTCCATTTATAATTTGACCCTGGATTTCCCAGGCCAAAGATTATCATTCAATCTTTTACTTTGAGACCTCTATTTTTCTTTCTGCGCCTCTTTCGCTGGTTTTTCCTCTTTTACCTTTTCTTCCCTGGGCTTTTCTTCCTTAACTTCCTCTTTGGTTTCCTCTTTTGCGCCTTCAGCCGGTGCTGCAGCTGGTGCTTCTTTTTCAATCTTTGGAGCAAGGACCGAAACTACAGGTGTCTCTGGTTTTATTTCAAACTCAATATTTGAAATGGCTATGTCTCTTAAATGAATCGTCTTTCCTATATCAAGGTTTGAAATATCAACATCTATATGCGAAGGCAGATGATCAGGAAGACAACGAATAACAACTTCATGTAAGTGCTGGTCAAGGAGTCCACCTTTTTTCACACCTGGTGCCTCACCGATTAAGTGTATAGGAATTGTTGCTTTAATCTTTTCTTTTTTGCTTATGTGTTGAAAATCAATGTGCAACAACCTTCCATCTGTGGGGTTATGTTGAATTGCCTTGATAAGACAGGGATATGTCTTCTCTTTTAACTTCAATTCTATGGTAACGGTCTCTTTTTTCAGTGTTTCAAGGACCTTTTCAAATTCCTTTTTTAACACATAGATCCTTTTGCTCTTTTCTTTATGCCCATATAAAACACCAGGGATCTTTCCTTCCATTCTCATTCTTCTCACATCACCCTTTTTCTGGGGTTCATATAAATAGGCTTCAAGTTCCATTTTCATTCTGCTACCTCCTTAAATAAAGAACTTATTGATTCATTGTTGTGTATTCTTTTTATTGCCTCAGCAAGAAGATAGGCAATCGATAGAATCTTTAATTTATCCACCATCTTCTCCCTGGCAATTTTAATTGTATTGGTTATCGCAACCTCTTTTATTGGAGACTTCTCTATTTTTTCTATTGCATTTCGGGAAAAAAGCCCGTGCACTGCACAGACAAATATTTCTCTAACCCCTTTATCAGCAAGCGCCATAGCAGCATCAACTATCGTTCCAGCGGTATCAATCATATCATCATATATTATTGCGTTCTTACCTTTAACATCTCCGATGACATTGATGACATTTGATTGATTCGGTCCGGTCCGTCTTTTATCAATAATCGCGATTGGAATATCTTTACCCATACGACGGGCAAACGCACGAACCCTGTTTACCCTTCCTGCATCAGGTGAGACGACAACATAATTCTCTATTTTCTTTTCATTATAATAGTCAATAAATACTGGGACCGCATAGAGGTGGTCAACAGGGATATTAAAAAATCCCTGAATCTGCTCCGCATGGAGGTCCATAGTCAAAACCCTGCCTGCACCGCTTACCGCAAGCAAATCTGCAATCAATTTTGCCGAAATTGGAACCCGGGGTTCATCCTTACGATCCTGCCTTGCATATCCATAATAAGGAATAACTGCTGTTATCCTCTCTGCAGATGCCCTCTTGGCAGCATCAAGAAAGAGCAAGAGTTCCAAGAGATTTTCTGCTGGTGGATTCGTTGACTGAATGATAAAAACATCCTGTCCACGAATATTCTCTTCTATCTTTATCTTCAACTCACCATCGGCAAACTTCGTTACTGCACTCCTGCTTAAAGGAATATTTATATTACTTGCTATCTCCTGTGCTAATTCGCTATTTGAACTTCCTGCAAATAACATTATCTTGTCCAATCAGCCCCCTTACTTAGATAAACAACAACCCAAACAGAACATTCGCCAAGCACCATTTAACCAAACCTGGGGCGGGAGGAGTCGAACCTCCGCAACAGGATCCAAAATCCTGGGTCCTGCCATTAGACGACGCCCCAATTTTTCAGTAGGCAGTAAAAAAATACTGACTACTGGGATACGGAGATACTGATTACTTTTATATTGTTTCTACTTCAAAATACATCGCACCAATACCTGAAAGATATTTTATCACCTTCTTCTTTATCTTCTCATCCACAACTGCATACAGGCAGGAACCACTACCTGATAATGAAACCATATAAGCACCAGAACTTAATAGATTTGCCTTAATATCCTGTAGATCTGGATGAGCCTTAAATACAATCTTTTCAAAATCATTAATTAAATTTAAACCGGTTCTAACCCTCTTCTTTTTTTCCAAAAGTATATTATCCACATCTATGCCTGATGTCAAGACTGATTTATCATACTCTTCATAAGCCCATTTTGTTGAAACAGGATAACCAGGATAATATATTATTAAATTCATTTTTGGTAATTTAAAAAACTTCAATTCATCGCCAACACCCCGGGCGATTGCTGCGCCACCTTTTATAAAGAATGGAACATCACACCCCAATTCTCTACTCAATTTCATCAATTCTTCATCTGGAATATTTAAATTAAAGACTTCACACATCCCCTTCAAAACACCTGCACCATCTGCAGAACCACCACCTAAACCACCACCAACTGGAATGTTTTTCTGGAGCGTAATCTTTATTCCTTCATCTATATCATAAGTTTTTAGAAATAATTGGGCTGCTTTATAGCAAAGATTATCTTCTATTGGAACCTTCAATCCCGGAGATACCAATTCTATTCCCTTTTCTATCCTCTCAAGAAGAATCTTATCGCTTAAAGAGATTGTGGACAAAGTGGTTTCGATATTATGATAACCATCTTCCCTTTTGTTTAATATTGTAAGTCCAATATTTATCTTTGCAAGGGCATTTATTCTTATCATTTAATAACCTCTATTTTTACTTTAACAACCCCTTTTGTAATCATATCTATATCACTTGCAGCAATATAAGATAGGTCAACTATTCTATTTTTTTTATGCGGACCTCGATCATTCACCCTTACAATAACGCTCTTTTTATTTTCCAGATTAATCACCTTGAGTTTTGTGCCAAAAGGAAGTGATCTGTGTGCACAGGTATAAGCCCATTTATTATAGACCTCTCCAGATGCGGTTTTTTTTCCGTGAAAATCATCGCTATAATAACTCGCCATTCCATATTCAACAAGATGCGTCTGCGCCTGTCCTGCAATGCAGCAGGAGAATAAGAAATAAATAAAATTCATAATTTATTATAATGGAATTTATCGTTTTGTCAATCAAGTTTTTTATAAAAAACTACTTCAAAACCAAGAGATGCAAATCCTGTGCCAAAAAAATTTTTCATTTTTTTATTTTTGCTTGACTTTTTCTAACTTTTAGATAAACTTATCCTGCTTAAATTTTTAAATTTTGTAAGTTTTTTTTCTAAGTTAAAAACATATGAAATTTCAAGGAGTTTAAAGGAAAAAATGTGGATAACTTTGTGGATAAATGTGGATAACTAATTATGGCTGAACAGGCAAAAATATATTGGCAGAATATACTTGCATATATAAAAGAGCGGATTCATCCGCAATCTTTTGCCACCTGGTTTAACCAGAGCAAAGGGATTGGGATTAAGGATGATGTTTTGCTTGTTGAAATGCCGACCAATTTTCATATTGATTGGATAACGATGCATTATTCAAAGATTCTTGAAGAAGCAATTGGTTCGGTCAATGGAACAAACCTGAGGCTCTCTTTCAAGGCGGCAAACCAGGAGGCTAATCGTCCTGTGGTTAAGAAAAAGAGAATTATTCTTTCCCATGATGTGACGAAACTCCAGGAGAGATATACATTTGAAAATTTTGTCGTGGGAAAGAATAATGAACTCGCCCATGCTGCAGCCCTCGCAGTCGCTGAAGCACCTGGAGAGGCATATAATCCACTCTTTTTATATGGTGGGGTTGGTTTGGGAAAGACCCATTTAATGCAGGCAATAGGAAATTTCATTCATAAACAGCATAAGAATTTAAATGTTTATTATACCCAGGCAGAGAATATAATGAATGAACTTATCGATGCCATTCAAAAGAAGGATCAACTGTCATTTAAAAAGAAATATAGAAATAAGGATATTTTATTACTCGACGATATTCAATTTATTTACGGCAAAGAAAGGTTGCAGGATGAAATCTTCCACACCTTTGATTATCTCTATACCCAGGGCAAACAGATTGTCCTGACATCGGATCGTCCACCAAAGGAACTTTCAACGCTTGAAGAAAGACTCACCTCAAGGTTTCAGGGCGGGCTTGTCGTGGATATTCAACCACCAGACCTTGAAACAAGGATTGCAATTCTCCAGAAGAAGGCAGAAATGGAAAATGTAAAGATACCTAATAATGTTGCATATTATATCGCAACCAGGGTAAAATCGAATATCAGAGAATTAGAAGGTTGTCTTATCAGACTCCTTGCCATATCTTCTCTCTCTGGTCAGGAAATAAATGAAGCACTTGCTGAGGAAGCACTGAGAGATCTCCTCGGCAATGGATATAAAGTGAGTAAAGAAAAGATAATGCAGGTGATATGCAATGAATTTGGATGCACCCAGGATGATTTAAAAGGGATAAGACGCACCCAGAGACTTGCCCTGGGAAGACAGGTTACAATGTATTTTTTGCGTAATTTGTTAAATTTATCGCTTGCCGAGATCGGCGAATATCTTGGTGGCAAGGATCACAGCACTGTGATTCATGCGATAGAAAAGATTGCTCATCTAAAAGAGAGTGATTTTGAGTTTTCAAGATTATTAGAGCGGATAAACTCAAAGATAAATGGTGGATAAAATGTTGATATTTTTGAATGATAAAAATTTTTTTAATTTATCAAACTTTATAAACTTTGTTATCAACATAGGAAATTCTATTTTATTTAGATTTTTCATTTATTTTAATCGTTATCAACATATCCACATACCTAACAACAATAATCATTATTTTTTATATTTAAAAAATTTGTTGATTTATAAGGAGGTATAAATGGAATTTAAAGTCAACAGAATTAATTTTGAAAAGATGCTTAATAGCATTGTAAAATTAATTCCACCTAAAAGTACACATACTGTCTTACAAAATGTCATCATAGAGGTAAAAGATAACAATTTGAGTATAGAAGGAACAGACCTCGACATTTTTATAAGAAAATCAATGCAATGTGATGGTAAAAAAGAAGGCAAGGCTCTATTACCCGGAAAAAAAATTCTTGAAATTGCAAGGGAATCAAATGTTGATGAAATATCATTTAAACTAAAGGAATTAAATCTTCAAATAAATGCCGGCAATGCACAATTTAATATACCTGCACTTGATTATAATGAATTTCCAGAAACACCTTCTTTTCCTAAGAAAAAATGGATAACCATAAATATAGGTGAATTGAATGAAATGGTAGATTCAACGATATTTATGGTCTCAAAGGATGTAAGCCGAAGGGCAATGAATGGTGTGCTCTTACAACTAAAAGAAGATAATTTAAATATGGTAACAACTGATGGAGCACGCCTGGCTTTATACAAAAAAGAATTGAAAGCTGAAAATGGAGAATTGATAATTCCACCCAAAGTATTTGACTTAATCGATATAAATCAACCCGAAGAGCCTGTAGAGATTTTTATAGAAGAAAGGATGATCGGGTTAAAATTTTCTTCAACTTCGATCATCGCAAGACTGATAGAGGGTCCGTATCCAAATTATGAAAGTGTCATTCCAAAGGTTTTTCCCAGCACCTGCACAATCGAAAAGGATGTCCTTGATGGTGCCCTGAAAAGAGTTTCTCTTGTTTCAAGTCCAACCATAAAAAGTGTAAAATTTGACTTTGGTGGTGATAAACTTCTGTTATCATCATCTTCTCCTGATTTCGGAGAAGCCAGAGAAGAAATAAGTTGTATCTATGAAGGTGAAAAAATCTCCATCTGGTTTAATGCAGGTTTTCTTCTTGAAATCATAAGGCATCTTCCATCGAGCGACATTGTTTTTCAATTAACATCAGCCTCAACTGCTTCATTGATAAAACCGAAAAACTCCGATAATTTAATATATTTATTAATGCCTTTGAGGATTGATTCATATGATTAGAAAAATAATTTTGTTTTCCTTAATAGGAATTTTTGTAATAATAAACTTATCTGCAGCCCAGCAATTTGGGATTGGTATAATCATTGGCAGTCCAACCGGATTCACGGCAAAATTTATAATGACACAAAAATCTGCGATTGCAGCAAATATGGGTTGGTCATTGGGAGATAATCCAAAACTTCATTTCACCTGTGATTATCAATTCCTTTTTCCGACTGTTTTACGCTGGACCGATGATATGAGTGGAGAACAAAGAGAGATTAAAAACCTAACTCCATATATAGGAATTGGCGGTAGATTCAGATTCAAAGAAAATGAAGCTACGGATAATACTGAATTGAATATTGGCCTTCGTCTTGGTGGAGGTGCAGAGTATAAGATTTCCAGATTTGGTATCTTCCTTGAGATATATCCTGTGGTGAATGTTCTTCCCTCTACTGATTTTGATATTGAAGGTGGACTGGGCGCAAGAATTTATTTTTAAATAAATTTTAGGTATTGACTTTAATTAAAATTTGATTATAATTAGGTTCGTGCTTTTTTACTCTTGACTTTTTTTAAAAATTGGATATAATATATTGCGGGGGAAAAAAAGATTTTTAAAGCAGATACTCATTTCTAATATCTAACTTAAAAAATGGGTTCTGCTGTTAATATGGCGTTTAGCCATATTCTGGTCTTTGAAAATTTATTAGAATTGGCGGAAGGATCGTGGGTTCAAGTTACTAAGGGCGCATGTGAGGATGCCTTGGCATCCAGAGGCGATGAAGGGCGTGGTAGGCTGCGATAAGCGTCGGTGAGGAGCGAACATCCTTTGACCCGGCGATTCCCGAATGGGGAAACCCATCCTGGTGAAAATCAGGATATTCCGTCTCATTGGGACGGAAGGCAAACCAGGGGAAGTGAAACATCTCAGTACCCTGAGGAAAAGATATTCCGAAAGTAGCGGCGAGCGAAATCGGAAAAGCCCAAACCGAACTGCATGTTAAAGCGGACAGGCGTTGTGCAGTCGGTGTTGCGAGGTCCAGCCGAATCCAATCTGTCCTGAGGGTTGTGAAGTTACAAAACCTCAGAATAGCCGAATCTTCCTGGAAAGGAGAGCCATAGATGGTGACAGCCCAGTAGGCGAAATCTTGGAGGTCTTCACTGGCTGGATTCTCAAGTAGCACGGGATAGGTTATCCTGTGTGAATCTGCCCAAACCACTGGGTAAGGCTAAATACTCCTGGATGACCGATAGTGCACCAGTACCGTGAGGGAAAGGTGAAAAGAACCCCTGGCGGGGAGTGAAATAGAACCTGAAACCATGCGCCTACAATCAGCAGGAGTTTGACCTCTACCTGAGCAATCGGGTAGATGTGTTGAATGACTGCGTGCCTTTTGCATAATGAGCCGGCGAGTTGTCCTAACCTGCAAGCTTAATCCTGCTATGAAAGTAGCAGGTGAAGGCGCAGGGAAACCGAGTCCAAATAGGGCGAATTAGTAGGTTGGGGCATTACCCGAAACCCGGTGAGCTACCCATGGTCAGGGTGAAATTCCGGTGACACGGAATGGAGGCCCGAACCGGTGGATGTTGAAATATCCTCGGATGAACTGTGGGTAGGAGTGAAAGGCTAACCAAACCGGGTGATAGCTGGTTCTCCCCGAAATGCCTCTAGGGGCAGTCTTGGATGTTCAGTAGTGGTGGTAGAGCACTGAATAGAAGAGAACCCTTCGGGGTTCAAATCTAATCAAACTCCGAATGCTACTACTTAAAAGTCCAGGAAAGAGGCGGTGGGGGCTAAGCTTCATCGCCGAAAGGGGAATAACCCAGACCACCAGCTAAGGTCCCTAAGAGTTGGCTAAGTGGGAAAGGATGTAAGATGACTCAGACATCTGGGATGTTGGCTTAGAGGCAGCCATCATTTAAAGAGTGCGTAACAGCTCACCAGCCGAGTCATTTTGCGCCTAAAATTTACCGGGGCTCAAGCCAACCACCGAAGCTGTGGCTTCTTGACCTCTGGTCAAGAGGGGTAGGGGAGCGTTCCGTTTTAGGTTGAAGTCTCGTCGCGAGACGGGATCGACGAAACGGAAGTGATTATGCCGGCACGAGTAGCGATAATCCGGGTGAAAAACCCGGACACCGAAAGCCCAAGGGTTCCTGGGGAAGGTTAATCCTCCCAGGGTTAGTCGGATCCTTAGCCGAGGCCGAAAGGCGTAGGTGATGGGAAAGCCGTCAACATTCGGCTACCATCTGTAGTTTCGTTATTACCTATGGGGTGACACTGATGGTAGAGGTGGTTCCTGTGTTGGAATACAGGATCCAAATACTGCAGGGGAATCTCCAGGCAAATCCGGAGGTTCTTAACCCTGGAGTATGATGGGGAGGCCCAAAAGGCCATAAACCCGCCTCGAGATTCAGTCGAGAAAAACCTCTATGGGAGAGACTATGGATGTCCGTACCGGAAACGAACACACGTGGGCGAGGTGAAGATCCACAGGTGCTCGGGTGAACCCTTGTTAAGGAACTCGGCAATCTAACCCCGTAACTTCGGGAGAAGGGGTCCCCGCTATGTTGAATAGCGGGGCGCAGTGAAAGGGCTCTCGCGACTGTTTAACAAAAACACAGGTCTCTGCTAAGCCGTAAGGCAAAGTATAGGGACTGACACCTGCCCGGTGCCAGAAGGTTAAAGAAGGAAGTCAATCTTGGGGCAACTCAGGGTGAAGCTTCCGACTGAAGCCCTGGTAAACGGCGGCCGTAACTCTAACGGTCCTAAGGTAACAATCGTTGCCTGAACTTAGCTATATGCGGGAAAATCCTTAGAGCCTTGAATACGAGGCCCAATAAGCTTTGAGGTCCGTAACAATTTCAAGGATTGGACAATCCGCAGGAAATCCTTTATAGGGAGTTCCTCAGAGACTATACGCTAAGCATCCATTTTACTGGAGGAATAATGGAATTGAAACCTGAATGGATAAGTGGTTTTGTGGACGGAGAAGGTTGCTTTCATATTGCCTTTCTAAGACATGCAGAAATGAAATTCGGTTATCAGATACTACCGGAATTTACTGTGGTTCAGCATATGCGCGACAAGGATATCCTGTTCGCACTAAAAAGATACTTCGGTTTTGGTGTGGTGCGGAAAAATCACCAAGACCGATGGTGTTACAGGGTTCGTAAATTAGAAAATCTTTTGAGAATTTGCGAATTCTTTACACGATTCCCTTTGCGAACTAAAAAGCGAGTGAATTTTCAAAAGTTCAAAAAGGCAATTAATATGATGAAAGAAGGGAAACACCTTACTAAAGATGGATTTATTGAGATATTGGAGATTGCCCTGAGAATGAATACAGGAGATAGAGAGAGACTCCTCCAGATAATAAAGGACCTGGAAAATGGATGAAGATATAGTCCACACTGTGATGAAAGTCACAGAGTAATGTGAGCGAAATTCCTTGGCGGGTAAGTTCCGTCCTGCACGAATGGTGTAACGACGAGAGCGCTGTCTCAACAAGGGTCCCGGCGAAACTGTAGTGGCGGTGAAGATGCCGCCTACCCACGGTAGGACAAAAAGACCCCGTGAACCTTTACTGCAACTTGCTATTGAATCTTTGCAGGACATGTGTAGCATAGGTGGGAGGCTATGAAGTCCCGACGCTAGTCGGGATGGAGCCGTCAGTGAAATACCACCCTTGTTCTGTCGGAGGTTCTAATCCTGATCTTGCAAGTCAGGAGACAGTGGCAGGTGGGCAGTTTGACTGGGGCGGTCGCCTCCCAAAATGTAACGGAGGTGCCCAAAGGTTCCCTCAGTGCGGTCGGTAATCGCACGTGGAGTGTAAGGGCATAAGGGAGCCTGACTGTGAGGCCGACAGGCCGAGCAGGCACGAAAGTGGGGCCTAATGATCCGGTGGCTCCGTGTGGAAGGGCCATCGCTCAGCGGATAAAAGGTACTCCGGGGATAACAGGCTGATCGGGCCCGAGAGTTCACATCGACGGCCCGGTTTGGCACCTCGATGTCGGCTCATCGCATCCTGGGGCTGGACAAGGTCCCAAGGGTTGGTCTGTTCGCCCATTAAAGCGGTACGTGAGCTGGGTTCAGAACGTCGTGAGACAGTTCGGACTCTATCCATCGTGGGCGGAGGAGACTTGAGGGAAGCTGCCCATAGTACGAGAGGACCTGGGTGGACGCACCTCTGATGTACGAGCTGTCCTGCCAAGGGCACCGCTCGGTAGTCAAGTGCGGCAGGGATAACCGCTGAAGGCATCTAAGCGGGAAGCCCCTCCCAAGATTAGGTCTCCCGCGTGGCAGGCCGCAAGGCTTGCCACCCTTAAGGCCCCTGGTAGACTACCAGGTTGATAGGCCACAGGTGTAAGCGCAGTAATGCGTTCAGCCGAGTGGTCCTAATCGGCCGTGCGGCTTGAGGTTTCAGTCTGCTTCTTCTCCTTAAATCTGGTCTGTAAGATTCCCGGCGGTGATACCGGAGGGGAAACACCTCTTCCCATACCGAACAGAGCCGTTAAGCCCTCCAGGGCCGATGGTACTGCGCTGGCAACGGCGTGGGAGAGTAGGTCGCTGCCGGGTTTTCTTTTCTGTTTGACCGGCTGTCATTTCCGGGTAAATTTCTGTGATGCGGACACCGGTTCCGGTATTAATTCTGGTCGTAATGATACTTGCCGGCTGTTATCAGCCGGCGGTTGTTTATCAGCGGTATCAACAGCCGGAGCGCGTCCCTGAACCGGTTCTGGTGCGGGTCCGACTTACTGTCCCGGATAGCGGAGTGGTGATTAGCGCCGAGCCGGGGCTTCAGGTCAGCATCGGAGGAAGAGGCTGGAAATCAAACCCGGTGCGGGTTATTTTCCTGCCGCAGGGTTTCCGGCTGGCAGGTGGAGGCTTGCCACCGCAGTTATTACGGGACAGTGCGGTGATTACCGGCGGTTCGGGGTTACTCCGAGTTGGTTCCCGAAGCTATCGGGGTGTATTGGTGGTGTTTTTTCTGAGCGACTCCGGTCGGACAGTGGTGGTCAACCGGTTGCCGCTGGAGGAGTATCTTTACAGTGTCGTTCCCTGTGAAATCGGTCCGGTCAATCCTGAAACCTACGAGGCGGTGAAGGCGCAGGCGGTGGCAGCACGGAGTTTTACCCTGAGCCGGCTGGGCAGGCGAAAGGGACTTGGTTATGATTTATATGACAGCTACCTCCGGGATCAGGAGTACCGAGGTGCGGGTGCGGAGCTGGCGCTGGCACGGCAGGCGGTTGATGAGACGCGGGGCGAAGTCCTGGAGTATCAGGGTGAGGTGGTGGAGGCGCTCTATCACGGAAACTGCGGCGGGATTACCGCTGACGGCGCAAATCCCTGTCTGATCAGTGTCCGGGACAGTCCGGGCGCCGGCGGGCGTCCGTTCTGCAGCTGGAGCGGAAACTTTTCCTGGCGGATGTCAATTGGGCTTGACAGCATTGAGCGCACCCTTGCCCGTCTGACCGGCAGGTCGGGCAGGATCAGGGTGAAGGGTGTCCGGCTGATGAGGGATGACAAATCGCACCGGGTGCAGAAAATTTATTTCAAGACCGACCGGGGAGAGCTGACGGTAAATGGGGCTGATTTCCGTTCTGCTCTCGGTCTCAGGTCCACTTTTTTTGAACTCAGGATTGGTGGCGGAAGGGCGATTTTTGAGGGCAAAGGCTGGGGGCATGGGGTCGGGATGTGTCAGGACGGGGCGGTCGGAATGTCAAGGCTGGGGTATGATTACCGGCAGATACTGAAGCATTATTATCCCCGGCTGAAGCTTGGTAGGTTGTACTGATCAGGTCCGGGGTTCCTCTTCGGCAATTTCCTTTTCTTCCGGGACATCGGTGATAAAAACGGCAGCAGCCACGACAGTTGTCCAGAGACCGTTCTTGTTGCCGATGGCGGTCTGGGTGATGTTCTGGGTGCGGACAATCTCCCGGGCGATTTTCCAGATCTCCTTGCGCTTGTCGTAGCTCAGATCCGGATCAAACGGAACACCGAGCGTAGTGGCAAGCATCTGGGCTGCCAGATCTTCAGCATAATCACCCGCACGGTCCTCCCGTTCACCAAAGGAGTGATATTCTGAAAGGTAACCGTAACGGGAAGGGTCTTTGGGGATGGCGATGCCCACCGAGGCGGAAATCAGCCGGTGAGGCTCATTGGTGGCGTTGTCGCTCATGACGACGAACAGAACCTGGCCGGGTTTCAGCAGGTTGAGTCCGCGCTGGCGGGAGATGATCCGGCAGTAGGGTGGAAAAATTGAAGACACCCGTACCAGGTTGTAGGGTGCGATGCCCGCGTCGCGCAGTGCCGCCTCAAAACTGGCGAGCCGTTCCCGGTGGATACCGACCCCTTTGGTGAGAAAGACATAGCGGGGCAGGATGACCATTTTCCCTCCTTAAAAACAAAAAGTGGAGCAGACCAGATTTGAACTGGCGACCTCCAGAGTGCGATTCTGGCGCTCTCCCAACTGAGCTACTGCCCCACAATTTCGAGGTGCCGGCTTCAAAGCCGTGACCTCCCAGTGTAATTATAATTCACCGGTTAGAATTGTAAATCTCTGCTGACCGCTGTCAAGCGGATAGTTCATGTTTTACCGGCAGATTGACAGAGGTGAATATCCCGGTTATGATTATTACGCGGTAGTTCAGTTAAAACCTCAGGGAGGTGTTTATGAAGATCGGCAGAGTGCTGCTGAGCGTGGCACTGCTGTCAGGAATGGCTGCCGGACAGTATGAGTTCGGAGTTATCTGTTCCACCTCCTCCCGGTCCGCAACCGGTCCCAGCAACAGTCACAAACTTGCTTACCGCGGCGAGATGCTTTATCCGGACCGGGATACGATTACACTCGTTTTCCAGTCGCGGGAGAGTATCTATTACTGTCTATCCGGAAACGGTCCGGTTCAGCCCTGGAGCCGTCCGGTTGCCCTTTATCCCGGGCGGGATCCGGGGATCACCTGGGGCAGAGACGGAGACCGGCACCTGGTCTGGGTGATGACTGATACCGGAACTGGTGTGGCCAATGTTTACTACCGGAATCTGGAATTCCGGATGCTGCCGGTGAATGTGAGCACCAGCGGAATTCACTGCGGTCATCCGGATGTCTATGCGGACAGCGCCGGTGTTGCCCATGTTGTCTGGGAGGAAGGTGCGGATCATCCGCAGATCTGGTATCGCACCGTCAATGAGAACGGGGTGATCAGCGGGCGGTTTCGGGTTTCACCGGACAGCACTGCTCAGTGCCGGTTTCCGGCGATCGAATGCTTCCGGGATACCATTTATGTCCTCTGGCAGGAGTTCAACCCGGCACAGCCTGCACCCTACCGGATTGTCCAGCGGCGTCAGGTGAATGGCACCTGGCTGCCGGTGCAGGTGCTGATGGAGAATTCGGAGCCGCTTGATCACCCCAGTCTTGATTTTGCCAGCGGCGACTGGTTTTCCGCAGCGTGGGAGGTTTGTTCCGGCGGGAATTATGATGCCCATTTTGCCGGTGGCAATGGTGGCGGTTATCATACAGCCGGTATGTCAACGGCGCCGGTGGTGGCAACGGTGGGCACGGTCTGGTCCTATCTTTTCTGGGAGGAGGATTCAGCCGGGTATCAGGACATCTACTATCATTTATACTATTTCATGGCCGGCTGGACCCGGGGCACGGTGCGCCGGCTGTTTGGTATCGGGGAACCGGTCTTTGCTCCCAGCGGTCTTGCTGCACTGGCGGTGTGGACCCAGGGTGATACCTGGCCTTACAAGGTGATGTGGGGATTTTTCGGCTATCCGGTCGGAATTGAGGAGACGGAACTGAAGCCGACCGCAAGGCAGTGTTCAAAGCTTGTCAATGATGGCTCCCTTCTTCTCATTCCTCAGCCGGGTGGGGTTGTTCTTGATATCAGCGGGCGCCGGATCCTTGACCTCGGACCCGGGTTCAACAATCTGAGCCGGCTCCGGCGCGGAATTTATTTCCTAAAATCCGGGGTGGAGTTGCACCGGTTAGCCATTGTGCGCTGAAAAGGACAGAATATCGTCAGAAATAAAACCGCTTTTCTGCTACTTGCCGGTATTCAGCTGGTATTCGGCTGGTATGCGACCCGGGTTGAATTCCAGCACCTGCGCTGGTCGCCTGACAGTCGCTGGCTGGCTTTTACTGCCCGTTATTATGATGAAGGGAGTGATGTTGAGGGTCTGGAGAGTGAAGATGTGATTGCGGTTGTGCGGGTTGACAGCCAGTTGCCGGTGCGGATTCTGACACCATCGGTGATTAACCGTGTGATTCCTGATCACTCCGGTGAGCAGCTGGCGCTGGTTAGCGGCTGGGGGCTGTTTGTGCTCAACCTTGCTGATGGTTCGGTGCGTCAGCTGCTTCTGGTGGATGAGCCGGGTGACCGCCGGAACTACATTGAAGACGGCGTCTGGTCCGATTCCGGCACCAGGTTAGCGCTGACTGTATTTGACTACAGCAGCAACCGGTTTCAGCTCCGGGAGCTGAATCTCAGCAGGGGCAATACCCGCCTGCCGGCGCAGGGTTTAACCGATGCCGACTGGCTGGCGGTGCTTTATTATGAGGGGGACAGCGCGCTGGTTATTGCTGAAAGACCACAAACTGATTCTACGGTTCCGGTCAGTTTCTGGCGGCTGGTGCCGGACAGGGGCAGGAAGGAACCGCTGACTGCAGAGCAGATCAGGTCCGGGACGTTTCCTCTGATGAGTTACCGCGTGTCGGCTGAGGGTGTGATTGAGCTGGAAAGTCTGGGGGTGCCGGTGCGCAGGCTGAAACTGCAGCCGGGCGGAAAAATTGAGAGCGTAAAATTTGCTCCTGATTTCCGGCATATCGCCTATATCCACTCTGATGAGTCGGGACAGACGCTCTGGCTGGTAAAAACCGATGGCAGTGAAAACCGGCAACTGCCGTTTGCTGGACCGTATGCCTGGCAGGCAGACGGCAGCGGACTGCTGATATTCCATCAGGACAGCATCGTTCATTTTGGGCTTGACGGCCGGATTAAATATCTCTTTTCAATTAAGGGGTTTGAGGTCAGTGCAATTGTCCCGGCACCGGAGGGCAACCGGCTGCTTCTGGAACTGATGCAGGCGGATACAAGTCTGGTGGCGGTTGCCGAGCCGGATTCGGCTCATTTCCGGATTATCGGCAACGGTTACCAGCCCCGATGGCTGAATGGCAACCGGGCATTCTTCAGGACTGCGACCGGATTTGGCAGGTATGACTTTACTTCCAGTGAACTGCAGCTGATAAACCTGATTACCAGCGGTTTTGCGCCGGAATGGCTTGATGACACCACCGTGATTTTCGCCGCCGGTACCGGTGTCTATCAGGCCACGGGCACACAGCTTGAAGTCAGATATCCGGAGCAGCGGCAATGGTGGTGTGTCAATGTCAATACCGGCAGGATGTGGCGCTATCCAGGAGTGTTCAGCGGTGCTTCAGCATCAGCGGTTCGTGAGGAGCAGGTCGTCTCTCCGGACCGCAGACTGAAGGCGTGGATCGGTGATGCCGGGCAGAGAAACGGACTTAATCGTCCTGCGGTCTATGTCAGCGATGTCAAGGGCGGTGGAAGGCGTATCGTCGCCGGTCCCTGGACCAACTACTGAAGACAGTCGCTCACCAGCCGGGCAGCGTTTTCCGCACCGGTGATCGGTAATTTTCCCCAGCCCGCCTGTGCCATTTCTGCCAGTCTGCCGAAGTGGCGCAGGGTATTGATGATTGAGCCCAGTTTCTGCGGTTGAGTCAGGGGCAGGCATACCCCCTGTTCTGCGGCAAAGGCGAAGTTTTCGGGCGCAAACGGTCCGATATGGGGCAGCAGGGCAAACATCGGCAGGCCCAGGCCAAGCGCCCAGTTTATCCGCTCGTGCGCTGCCGCCACCATCAGGTCAATTTCGGGGAAAAGCCCGGCGGTTTTTTCATTTTCCTCAGCCCGGGATGAAAATACCATGGTGCCGGGAAGTCTGGGGGCATATCTGCCTTCGGTGCCGGCAAACACCAGCATCCGGTGTCCGGCATCAAGACAGGAGCGGGCGGCAAGGCAGATGGCTGTCATATGGGGTCGGGGATAGGCGCCGGAGGTGAAGAAGGCAACGGTCAGCGGCTGGTCAGTGCGGTAGCGCGCCAGACGATTATGGAAGGCGGTTTCTGCACGCGCCAGCAGTTGCGGTTCAATGATCAGTCCGGTGACCGCCAGTTTTGCCCGGCTGATGCCCAGCGCCTCAAACCGCCGGGCGGTCGGCTCCAGCGGGACAAGAATCAGTTCCGCCTCAGCGATTGCGGCGCTTTCCGGAGCGGCGACTTCACCGTGCAGATAGACGACCCGGCAGACCGGTCCCAGCAGCCGGGCAAGGAGCGGATGGTCAACAAGCACGGTTCCGGGGAAACTGCGAAGTTCTCTCCTCAGTTTATGCTCAAGTATTGATAATACCGATGCGGAAACTGCTCCGGACCGACGGAACCGGTTGTAAATTCCGGTCAGCGGTCCGCCTCTGCCGCCGAGCCGGTAGAGCTGTCTTAAAAACTGCCAACTCCATCCGGAAGCTGTCTGTCGGGGCACGCCGGGGAGAAATGAGAGTACAGCATCAAGATAGTTCGGATGTCCCCGCCCGATTCCGGCGGAAAGGGCAACAAGCCGGTTTCCTGATGTGATGATAGGAAGTATAAGTAAACGCGTTCCAGCGTCAAATACTATTGACAGAAATAGAATCATAGATTATAATTACTCTGGATAGGGGCTGTCCCGGGAGCGGCAGTAAAGGAGGAGTTTATGAAAGACAGATCCCGCATTATGACAGTCCTGATTTCATCAGGACTGTGGTTCTCAGTTTTGCCTGGGAACCGGTTGCTCCCTGTCCATATCCTGAACAGCCCGGTGCTGCACTCACTACTGGACTGCCCGGAGTTATCTATGCGTTCGTTGGTGGCGGCACAAAAAAGTTCCTGAAGCATAACTGTGCCAATGACCAGTGGGATGATGCCAGTGTCGCTGACCTGCCGGCAGAAGCGGTGCCGGTGCAGGCAGGTGGAGCGCTCACCTCTGACCTCAGAGACCATATTTACGCTCTGGTGGGGGGGGCAGCAGGCAGTTCTGGCGTTACAGCATAAGTCAGAACTCCTGGCTCCGTTATCCGGACCTGCCGGAACCGGCTGTCAGCGGAGCGGCACTGGCATTTGCCTACGACAATCCGGCATCACCTGGCGCCTGCGCCTGGGTTTATGCGATTGTCGGGGGTAACAGTCCGCATTTCTACAGATACGGACCGGTGGAATATCCCGGCATGAACGGTATCAAGGCGATCCCGAAATGGTACAAGTTGACAGACGCACCCTACGATTGTGGAGCAGCTATGAGTTACCTGAGAGCGGTGGACAGTCGGAGGGTGTATTACTTGACAATAGTTATCCGGGCAATTCAATCTGGGTCCGTCAGGGGGGAAATGGTCAGATTGCCCTGCCGGGTGGCAGAGCCGGGCTGGATCAAGAGTGATGTCTATTCAATCTCCGGCAGGAAAATCAGGGGCTTGATCATCGGACAGTCTGGCTCCGGTTCTCCGGCTGTGGAATGGGATACCCGTGATGATGCCGGCAGGCCCGTTCCCGCCGGGGTTTATCTGGTCCGGTTCGCCACCGGTAATGAGGCACAGACTGTCCGTGTGATCATAAAGTAAAAGGAGGTAATCGTGATGCATCCGGGAAGGGCCGTATCCATAAGCGGTAATTTAAAGCTGGCGGTTTTTGCAGTGCTGGTATCGGTTCTTAATGCAGTTCTTTATGCTCAGGTTATTGAACGGATGACGCCACTTCCCTGGCTGGATTATAACGGAGCGCTGGAGCCGTATTGTGTCGTGGCTAAGGAACTTGTTCTTTCGCAAACCGAGAATAAATTGTACTGTGTCAGTGATCACTGGATTTCGGTGATTGACTGCGAAACAAACCGTATTATCAAAGAAATTCCGTATGTTCGACGACTTGATGATACCTATGGTTATGCCGGATTCTGGCACAGGAGAACCAACCGGGCATATCTCTATGCGCTGGGTGGGGTGGATGTGATTGACTTTCACAATGACAGTCTGATTGCCCAACTCTGGACTACCAACGAAAGTTTTCAGGGTATGGTTTATGACGATTCAATGGATTGTCTGGCGGTTTGTAATGAGAGTGATGGAGTGAGAAGGCGTAATGAGGTGATATTTTTTGACGGGCTGACCCATCGTCTGATTGATTATGTTCAGATAGTGTCCGGAATCCCGGTGCGGATTGTCTGGGCACCTGAGCTCCAGAAGTACTATGTTCTAAGTTCAATCCATTTAGGTTCAATATATTACACCTACTGGCTGAATATCATTGATGCCCGGACCAGGCCTTCGGTTCCTGAGCAGGTTCTTATCAGCGATTCCGCGTGGGAAGTAAGAACTTCAGATATGATTTATGTCAATCAGCACCGGAAGGTTTACCTGGCTTTGGGGAATGAGTTGGTGGTTTTTGACTGTCAGGGTGATTCGGTATGCCGTCGGTTAAATGTCGCTGCCAATTTGCTCGCTTATGACCCCGGTCTGGATAAAATCTATGCCGTAACCACAGGAGGCGCATCAACAATTTATGTAATCAGTGCCGCAAGTGACAGCATACTGGGCCGGCTGATTCTGCCTTGTATTACACCTGAGCGGTCTTACGGACTGATTCCGGTTCCGGAACTAAAAAGGCTCTATCTTTATTCTGATCCCGGGGTTGCGGTAATTGACTGCCAGACAGATTCGTTAATTGCCCTGCTCACTGTTAATAACTACGGCTCCCAGGGCACAGTCTGCTACAATCCCAACAACAATCGTCTTTACATCAGCAGTATGAACCGGATATATGTATTTGATGCGGCAGCGCATCAGCTGGTGGACAGCATTCGGGGCGGCGTTGAGATCAGCGCTGTCTTCTGGAATCCGGCGGTGCGGAAACTTTATGTTTTTGGCAATGATTTTGAGAGGTCGCTGTGTTCGGTTCTTGACGAGACCGGCAGGCTGCTGAAATCATTTCCAGTCGGCGCGCTGATTTATGACGAAATAAATGTCTGTTTACCGGATAAATCGGGAAACAAGATTTATGTGATAGTCAATGGGGATCAGATGGTGAAGGTAATTGACTGCATTGCCGATACGGTGCTCCGTGAGATTCCGGTGCCACCCGACCCCTGGATGCTGACCAGGACAACCCGGGATAAATACCTTTACTGTGTTCATTTTGCCGCTCCGAGCAGATTGACCGTCATTGACACCGAAGCCGACAGCGTGGTGCAAACGGTTCCGCTTGATTTCGACGGGGCGGTAGGGTGTTACTGGCATGCGGGTGTGAACAAGGTTTATATTGCCCATCACTTCAGGCCTGTTATTTCGGTGTATGATTGTTCATTGAAACGGGTTACTCATGTTATTCGGGTGCCTTATCCTGTCTGGTACCTGTACTGCGATACTGTTTTCAACCGTGTTTATGTCTCGCCAATTCACCTTGACGGGGTGCTTTTTTCAATTGACGCCGGTGCTGATACAGTGCTGAAGCTGTTTCCGGAGTTGAGGGCTGAGGGCTGGGTAACCGGTGCTAATAATAAGGTATATTACAGAGCCCATACACTTCCGTCGCCGCAGGGGTATGATGAGGTGATCGGAGTAATAGACTGTGCGCAGGAGAGCCTGATAAAGGTGATTTATCCGGCGGCACATTTTTGGAGTTCTTTGACGACCGCATTCTACGATAATAAGCTGTTTATCCCCACAGACATTCAGCAGAGGCCTGAGGCGGGGATGTTGGACACTATCGGGGTGACCGTCGTTGACTGCATTAATGACCGGATTATCGGTTACATAGAATTTCCGATTGGAGCACCGTACTTCAACTTATTTGTTGATGTTGACCGTGAGGGACACCGTCTCTTTGCCCAAAGCAGGAGCCGGATTTATACGATCAGACTGACGCCACCGGGAATAGGTGAAGGTGATGGGCTTGGAGTCAGTGCGGTGACGGTTAGTCCCAATCCGGTTTGGGAAAATTGTGTTATTCGCGGTTCACTGCCGGCATCGCTCCTGGTGGTTTATGATAAAGCCGGCAGGGTGGTCCGGAGACTGAAGCCGGCGGTTAAAGCCGCAGAAACGGAGTGGCACTGGGACGGCAGAGATGAGAAAGGCAATACTGTTCCAGCGGGCGTTTATTTTGTCCGGGTGGCAGGATCACCAAAAAGGGGGAGGCTGGTTCTGATTCGCTGACTGCGATTTTCCCGGAGCAATTTCCTTACTGGACACCTCTCAGAATTTGCTGATAATTTAGGTCTATGTTTCATGGTGAGTTCATGCCGCCCGAGGAGGAGGAGCGGGCGCAGGGCCGGGCAATTGATTATCTGCGCCGGCTCTGGCCCTTCTTTTCTCCATATCTTGGCAGGATTGTCGCTGCCGGTCTGCTGCTGCTGGTTTCGAGCGGGCTCTCTCTGCTTGGTCCGGTGCTTCTGAAACGGGCGATTGATGTTAATCTCGCCCGGGGTGATCTGCGCGGGCTGGCGGTGACCTCGCTTCTGTATCTGGCGGTCCAGGCGGGCATCTTTGCTGCCACCTATTTTCAGCTTGTCTGGCTGGCGCAGGTGGGAGAGCGGGGTGCGGCTAATCTGAAAAGGCGGCTTTTTGAGCACATCCTGAAACTGCCGATGTCATTCTTTGACCAGAATCCCAGCGGCAGACTGATTTCCCGGGTTGAGAGCGACACCGAGGCGCTGAAGATGCTTTTCACCCGGACTTCGGTGGTGCTGCTCCAGAGCGGGCTGATGCTTGTCGGAATGAGCGTAATCATGGGCATTACCAGCTGGCGGCTTTATCTGCTGGTGGCGATGCTGCTGCCGCCGTTTGTGCTTGCCTTTTACCTGTTTCAGAAGAAGGTCCGGCCGGTTTATCTTGAGGTCCGGCGCCGGGTGGCTGATATCAACAATCTGGTCGTGGAGGCGCTGCGCGGACTGCCGGTGATTCAGGTGTTCAATCAGGAGGGGAATTTTGCTGCCCGGATGGACCGGCTGAACCGGCAGAAGTTCACGGGTGAGCTGAAGGCGTCCTATCTCTGGTATGCGGTCTGGTTTCTGGTTGATTTCGGTGAACTTTTGGGGATCGGGCTGGTGCTGGCGGTCGGCGGGAGCTGGGCTTTGAAGGGTGCGCTGACCGTCGGCACGCTCGTGCTTTTTATCTCCTATATCAGCCAGCTGTTTGCACCCCTGCGGGCGATTTCGGACCAGATTAACATCATGCAGCGGGCGTTTGCCTCAGCGGAGCGGGCGCTGAAGATTCTGGATCAGCAGCCTGAACCTGCCGGCAGAATAACCGGTCCGCTCGGGTTCAACCGGGCGATTGAGTTTGAGCGGGTGTGGTTTGCCTATGAGGGTGAGGAGTATGTGCTCCGGGATATCAATTTAAGAATCGGCAGGGGCGAGAAGGTGGCGCTGGTCGGCGAAACCGGCGGGGGCAAGAGTTCACTCATCGGTCTGATTTTGAAATTTTACCGCCCGCAGCAGGGGAAAATTCTGTTTGACGGTATTGATCTGCAGGAGATTGACAATGATTCATTGCGCCGGCTGACCGGATTTGTGCCCCAGGAGGTGGTGCTGTTTCCGGGCACGGTGCTGGATAATCTCCGGCTGTTTGACCAGGCCGTTGCGCCGGAGCAGGTGATCCGGGCGGCAGAGCGGGTCCGGATTGATGAATCAATTCGACGATTTGCCCAGGGGTATGATACTCCGGTCACTGAAGCCGGTGCCAATCTTTCGCTGGGTGAGCGGCAGCTGCTGGCATTTGCCCGGGCGCTGGTGCGGGACCCGCAGATTCTGATTCTTGATGAGGCGACCTCCGCAGTTGACCCCCATACCGAACAGCTGATTCAGGAGGGGCTCAGGGAGCTGCTTGCCGGCAGGACCGCAATCATTATCGCCCACCGGCTGGCAACGATTCAGCTGGTGGACCGGATTGTTGTGGTCCACAAGGGCAGGATCGCCGAGCAGGGCACGCATGAGGAGCTGTTAAGAAAAGACGGCATCTATGCCCGGTTCTTCCGGCTGCAGTTTGTGGAACAGGAGGCCAGGACAGATGGCTAAGGGCAGAACGGGCGGGCTGAAGCTGGTTTACGATTTCTGGCGCCGCCACATCCCGCTGGCGGTGCTGCTGGTAGTTCTGACCGCTTTTGCCAGTGCGGTGGCGGTTGCCTTTCCCTATCTGCTCCGGCTGATCATTGACGGGATCAAGTCGGAGATCACAGGCCGGAAACTGCTGAGTTATGTGCTGATACTTTCCGGGTTCGGGCTGGCGCGGGCGGTGGCTGATGTCCTGCTGCCGTTTATCCGGGGCAGGACGAATGAGAGGTTTCAGTGGGAGGTGCGGAGCGGTGTTTTCAGCCGGCTGCTCTACTTTGACTACCGGTTCACGAACCGGTTTCCGAGCGGGGATGCGATGGAACGGCTGGACCATGACCTCCAGGAGCTGTCCTGGTTTGCCTGTTCCGGTATCTTCCGGTTTGTCGCCGGTGCCCTGCTTGCCCTGTTTACGCTGGTGATGCTCCTGCGCATGAACTGGCTGCTGACGCTGGTGACAGTGGTGCCGGTGAGTCTTGGGGTCTTCGGCTGGCTCCGGCTCGGTCCGAAGATCTACGGGCTGTTCATGCGCTGGCGGGAGCAGATTGCGGAGATCAACAATCAGCTGCAGTCGGCATTTGCCGGCATCCGGCTGGTCAAGGCGTTTGTTACGGCAGACGGGATGAGCCGCCGATTCACCGAAACGCTCAACCGGCGGGTCGGGCTGGCGGTGCGCGAGACCCGGTTTGAAGCCCGGCTCCAGGTGCTGTATATGGCGATTGCCGAGCTGGCGCTGCTGCTCGTGCTCTGGGTGGGCGGAGGGCTGGTGATTGCCCGGCGGTTGACGCTGGGAGAATTCGTTGCCTTCAATGTCTATCAGCTGATGCTCCTGCCGACGATGTTTGATATCGGCAATCTGTTTGTTACCGGCAGAAGGGCAAGGGGAGCAGAAGAGCGGATTCGGGAGCTGGTGAGCGAGGATTTCAGCATCCGGCGCGGTGCTGCCGAGCTCAATCCGGTGCCGGGTGAAATCCGGCTCGAGCGGGTGACCTTCAGTTATGAGCAGGTGCCGGTGGTCAGAAATGTGTCAATGGTAATTCCGCCCGGCAGAAAGATCGGCATTGCCGGCACGGTCGGTTCGGGCAAGAGCACGCTGCTCCGGCTGATACTGCGGCTGATGGAGCCGGATGCGGGGATGGTGAAGTTGAACAGCACCGACATCCGGGAGCTGAACCTGACCGCCTATCGTCAGCTGTTCGGATATGCACCGCAGGAGCCGGTTCTGTTTTCGGATACCCTGCGTAACAACATCCTCTTCGGCCGGCAGGCGGATGAGGCGCGGTTATGGGAGCTGTTACAGCTGGTGCAGCTGGATGGTGATGTCCGCGAATTTGCCCAGGGGCTGGATGAACCCTTAGGGGAAAGGGGTACAGGTCTTTCCGGTGGTCAGAAGGCGCGGGTGGCGCTGGCACGGGCGCTGCTGACTCAGCCGGAGATAGTCATTCTCGATGATGCCACTTCCGGGCTGGATGCGGATACCGAGCAGGAGTTTTTTGCCCGGCTCTTTACCGCACTTCCCGACCGGACATTTATCATCGTTTCCCACCGGCTCAAGGTGCTTTCCGCCTGTGATTACATCTATGTCCTGGACCGGGGCGAAATCAGCGAGCAGGGCACACCTGCCGAACTTCTGTCAAGATCCGGTCTCTATTACCGGCTCTATGAGCGCCAGCTCCTCAGGGAGGAGCTGGAAAAGCTTGACAGTTAGATTACTGCTTCAGATCCGGGTGTGCTGGAAAAACTCCTGTTTCAGCCGTTCCATCATTTCTGCCCGGCGGTCGTAGAGCCGGTGGAGCTTGCGCGGTTTGTGCCTTGCCAGTGCATAATGGGTAAAGAGCGGCAGTGCCACAGTGGCGTCCAGATAGCAGACGATCGCATCCGGCAGCCGGTTCGGATCCACCTTGCCCCAGGAGACCGCTTCGTGCGGGGTTGCACCGGAAAGTCCGCCAGTATCAGGCCGGGCATCGGTGAACTGGATGAAGTAGTCCTGACCGACATCACGCAGCATCAGGATCTCCTGAATCTGGGGTTCGGTCTGCAGCATGAAGTTCTTGGGCGAACCGCCGCCGACCAGCACAACTCCCGACTCACCACCTGAACGCTTGGCATAGAGGACATAGGAGGTGGTCTCATTGACATCAATTGACGGATTGATCCGCAGTTTCAGCCCCTTCAGTTCCAGCCCGGCGATGTTCATTCCGATCGTGGAGTCTCCCGGTGAGCTGGTGTGGATCGGTACGCCACAGCGGTAGGCAGCAGCAAGAATTGATACATCCCTGAGTCCGTTTTTCTCCTCGTATTCAGCGGCATACTTCCCGAGATGATGGTAGAACTCGGCGGTGCCCATCTCCTTCTGAAACTCGGGCTGGAGAAGAATCTTCCGCAGGATTTCATCAGTGGCACAGAGGCAGTCGGTATAGCCCAGAAAGATGTCGTAGATCCGGACCACATCATTCTTGCGCAGGTCGGTGTCATCAACTGCGGGTGAACCGGCATAGAGCGGAAAGTTGAAGGCAAAGTGCAGGTCGTGATACATGTTGGCGCCGGTGGCAACAATCCAGTCAACAAATCCCGCCTTGATCAGCGGGACAATGCAGGAACAGCCGAGACCGGCAGGGGTAAGAGCACCGGCAAGGGACATCCCGATAATCGTCTTCGGTTTGAGCATCTTCTGGACAAACAGCTGGCATGCCTGACGCAGCCGGGCGGAGTTGTAGGCAAGAAAGGTTTCTTCAATCAGATAGACCGCTGACTCTTTGCCGGTGATACCTTTGGGCAGAATCCGCTTGCCCGAGAGATAGAGATGCTTGCGCGGGGTCCGGCGTTTCCGCAGCCAGTCCGGCAGTTCGCTGAGATCAGGACGGTAACGGTAATTTTTCTTCTTCATTTTTCACCTCCTATGGGACAAAAATGGTCTTTGCCGGCGGAATGCCGTTGAAGTGGGTTGCGTGGGCAATGGAATAGGCACCGATATTCTGGGCATACACCAGATCTCCCAGCTCCAGCTCCGGCAGTTCCTCGGCGGTGGAGATGATGTCCAGCGAATCACAGGTGGGTCCGGCAAGGGTGGTGAGCTGGGTCGGTCCCTGCTTCAGGGTCGCAAACTGATATTTGCAGTGGTCAAAAACGGTGCCCGAAAGTGCGCCATAAACACCGTCATCAAGGTAATACCAGTGCTTGTTGTTACGGATTGACTTGCCGATTACCGACATCAGCAGAAAGCCCGATGGTCCGACAATTGCCCGTCCCGGCTCGGCGATGATCCGGATATCATCCGGGAAAAGCCGGGAAAGTTCCATATTGAGTGCGGGTGCGATCTCGGCAAACCAGTCCGGGTCAGAGTCAAAGTGCCGGATCGGAAATCCACCGCCGATGTCCACCAGTTTCAGATTCAGCCCCTTGTTTTCTGCCTCGTTAAGAATCATCCGGGTGAGTTCCAGCGCATCAAGGTAGTTATTGCCCTGCAGACACTGGGAGCCGACATGAAAGGAGATGCCGGCCGGTTCCAGTCCGAGCCGCTTTGCCTTGAGCAGCAGGGGGATGGCATCAGCCGGTTCGGCACCGAACTTGAGTGACAGTTCCACCACCGAGCCGACATTGGGCACCTTGATTCTTACCACCACCTGGGCATTTGGTGCATGGCGGGCGATCTTGTTCAGCTCATATTCGGAGTCAAAGGTCATCAGCCGGACCCGGTGCCGGATCGCATATTTAATCGCCTCCGGCCGTTTGATCGTGTTGGCAAAGATTACCCGTTTCGGATCCGCACCGGCAGCAAGCACCCATTCAATCTCCGGTACCGAGGCGACATCAAATCCGCAGCCTTCAGCGGCAAGTGTTCTGATGACATCAGGATTGGGGTTTGCCTTGACCGCATAGAAGGGTTCCACCCGGGGCAGGAGTTTGCGGAACTTTGCCAGCTGGGCTAAAAGCAGGGTGCGGCTGATGACAAACAGCGGCGTGCCGTGTCTTTTTGCGAGCCTGGGAAATGAGGCGCGCAGTTTTTTCAGATAGCCGTTCTGATTTTTAACATTTGTGTTCACGCCTCAATTATTGCCGGTCAGCTTTGCGGGTCAAGATTGGACACCGGCGGGCATCAGCACTGCGGCGCCGTTGAGCCGGCTGTGCTTGACCGCAAGCAGGGCTTCGTTTGCCCCCTCAAGCGGGAAGGTGGTGACGGTGGTCTGGAGTGGAATTTTCTCTGCCAGCTGAAGCAGTTCGGTTACATCCTGCCTGGTGCTGTTGGCAACCGATACCAGCTGCCGTTCGTGGTAGATCAAATCATAGTCCAGCACCGGGACCGGGCTCATATGGATGCCGGCAAGGGCAAGGGTAGCGCCCCGCTCCAGCCGGGCAAGCGCCTTCGGCACCAGCTCGCCGGCAGGCGCAAAGATGACTCCGGTGTCCAGCTTAAAGGGGGGCTGTTCATCAGCAGTGCCGACCCAGTCAGCGCCCAGCTCCCGGGCGTGCTGCTGATGGAGCGGACTGCGGGTAAAGACCGCAACCGGACAGCCCCAGTATTTGAGAACCTGCAGGCAGATATGGGCAGAGGCGCCAAAGCCCCACAGCCCGACCCGGTCGCCGGGCTGAATCTGCGCCCGCCTCAGGCTCCGGTAGCCGATCACACCCGCACAGAGCAGTGGTGCGAGGTTGGGCAGAGGCAGGTTTTCCGGCAGTGGGTAGCAGAATCCGGCATGGACCAGGGTAAACTGGGCATAGCCGCCGTCAGTATGAAAACCGGTAAAACGGATGTTTTCACAGAGGTTTTCCCGCCCTTTGAGGCAGAATCTGCAGGCTCCGCAGACCCGGGCAAGCCAGGGGATGCCGACCAGTGTGCCCGGCAGTGGCTGTGCCACATTTTCTCCCAGCTTGTCAACGATGCCGACAATTTCGTGGCCGACGATGAGCGGCAGGCGCGGGACCTTGATGTCCCCCTCAATCTCGTGGATGTCGGTATGGCAGACACCGCAGGCAAGGACCCGGACGCGCAGTTCATCCGGTCCGGGTTCAGGAACGGGCAGTTCTGACCTCTCCAGCGGTGCAGTTTCCACCGGTGCGATTTTGCGCAACACCATCGCCCGCATCGGAGATTATTAAACATCGTGAACCCGGCAAGACAAGCACGGCGGATGTCCGGTTGCGGTCTTCAGGCAGACAGTGACCGGAAAGGGATTCCTCGACTGCGCTCGGAATGACCCCTCTTTTCCCAGTCATTTCGACCGGAGTGGAGAAATCCCTTCTGCTACCGTTGACAGTGAGGCAGAGCAGTGGTAATTTTATCCAGAAAGGAGCTGAAATGGAGAAACGCCGGGTTGCCATCTTCGCCTTTAATTCCGAGCCGGTGGTATTTGCCCACTGTCTGCTCAACGGGCTGGGGATGCAGGCGCAGGGCTGGGAGGTGAAGGTTGTGATTGAGGGGGATGCGACCAAACAGGTCTCGCTTTTGCGCAATGAGACCAAGCCCTTTGCCGCTCTGTGGCAGAAGGCGAAAAGTGCGGGCATTATTGACTGTGTCTGTGAGGCTTGCGCCCGCAAGAACACGGTTGTGCCCGCGGTCCGGGAGCAGGGGCTGAAGCTGTGCAATGAGCTGGAGGGCCATCCGAGCATCGGCCGGTATATTGAGCAGGGCTGTCAGGTGCTGATCTTCTGATGGCGGATAACCCGTTTGATCTGCTGGCAGAAAAATACGACCGCTGGTATGATGAGGAGGGCAGGGAGGCGTTTGCAGTTGAGCTGGCAGCGCTGCGGCGGGTGGTGGCGGAGCTGCCCCACCCCTGGCTTGAGGTCGGAGTTGGCACGGGCAGGTTTGCCCGGGCGCTCGGCATTCCGCTGGGTGTTGACCCGTCCGCGGAGATGCTCAAGCTGGCACAGGCGCGGGGAATCAGGACGGTTCAGGCGGTTGCCGAGAGCCTGCCCTTTGCTAATGGCGAGTTCGGCACCGTGTTTCTCCTGACCACCTGGGAGTTTCTTTCTGAACCCGAGCGGGCGCTTCTGGAAATCCGGCGCATACTCAAGCCCGGCGGGATGCTGGTCAACGCCTATCTGGACCGGGGTGGTAAATGGGCAAAGCTGTATCTCCGCAAGGCAGAGGCAGGACATCCGCTCTTCAGCCGGGCACGGTTCTATGATTATAATGAGGTTATCCGAATCACCCGGGAGTCGGGCTTTGATGTCGTCCGCACCGTCTCCGCCCTGTTTTCCGGACCGGGTGAGGATACAGCCGGCGATGAGCCGAAGGAGGGTTTCCATCCGGGTGCGAGCTTTGTGGTCATAGTGGGCAGAAGCCAGACAGATTATATCCGGACAGCCCTGATATAAGCCCGGGGCATGCCCCCACCACAACATATTGGGTTTAATTTTAAAGCAGTGTCTATATATTGAGTGTCATCTGGAAAACCGGCGCCGGACAGCGAGGAGGAACAGGGTAATTACCGAGCCGCGGTTTTTTTACCATGCCGGGAATGGCTCAGGGAATCCGGTTATCTGGAGCGGACCTGACGCAGTGCGGCTTCGTGCTCCTGCGGGGTGCGGGAAAAGATGTGAGTGCCGTCGCCCTTGGAGACAAAAAACAGGTAATCATGTTGCGCCGGGTGGAGGACCGCACGCAGTGCCAGTCTGCCGGGGTTGCAGATCGGTCCGGGCGGGAGGCCCGGGTGGAGATAGGTGTTATAAGGGGAGTCAATCTTCAGGTCGCCGTTGGAGAGCCGTTCCTTGGGCTGGGGCAGGATGAACTGGACGGTGGCACAGGACTGGAGCGGGATGTGGCGCCGGAGGCGGTTGAGGAAGACACCGGCGATGACCGGAAACTCCTCCGGCACCCGCGCCTCCTTTTCCACAATTGATGCCAGTATGACCACCTGCGGTTCGGTCAGGGTGGTCCGGCTTTCCCGGCGGAGCGATTCATAGGTGGTGCGGAACTGGTGGACGAGCCGGCGGATGAGGCCGCGGGGGTCAGAGCCGGTCTGGAATTCGTAGGTCTCGGGAAAGAGCCAGCCTTCCGCAGTGGCAAATGGAATGTCAAGGGAGCGGAGCAGGACCGTGTCGGCGCAGGCGGTAAGGAAGGAGTCTGCCGGGCAGATGCCGTTTTCGGCGAGGATTTTCGCAATCTGGCGGGTGGTTGCTCCTTCCGGAATGGTGACGAAGAGGAATGCCGGGGTTTCGCGCGCAAGCATCTTGAGCACCAGTTTCGGGTCGGAGTTGGGGATGAACCGGTAGCGTCCGGGCTGGATGCGCTGGTCGTAGCGGTCAAGCCGGGCAATGAGCTGAAAGATCAGGGCGGAACTGATGATGCCCTTTTCCTTGAGGGCGGTGGCAATTTCCAGAATTGACATGCCGGGTTTGATGACCACCTCCCTTTTCGGTCCGGTGTAGTCGGGCGGAACCGGTTCGGAGCAGAAAAGGCAGAAACAGAGCAGGGCGGACAGCAGGCAGCGGGCGGTCATTCTTCAACTCCGGTTGCCCTGCGGCAGCTCCGGATCCAGTTGAGGTAGTCCTCAAGGATGATGGTGGCGGCGATGCGGTCAAGCGGTGATTCCGCACCCGGACGCTGGCGGAACGGCGTGCCGTGCACCTCGGCGTAGATCTGCTGGGCATAGCGGGTGGAAAGGCGTTCGTCAAACAGTTCCACCGGCAGATGGAGCTGACGGGCAAGGCGGGAGGCGAGCTGGCGGATCTTTTCACTCCGGGTGCTGGGTTTGCCGGAAAGGCTCAGCGGGAGACCGATCACAATCAGGTCAATTTCATACTGTTTCACCAGCCGGCTGACCGCAGATATGAGTTCCTCGTCGTTCTTGTGGGTGATGGTTGTGAGGCTCTGGGCGATGGTGCGGGTTTGGTCCGAGATGGCAACACCGGTGCGCCTTTCACCGTAATCAAGGCAGAGGATCCGGGACATCGGATAAAAGTTTAGCCCAGAACCCGGTTTCTGTCCAGTGGTGAAAGGCAATGTTTTTTGACTTTGACGCCGGTTCGGATATATTTAGCCCGATATGGACGAAGCAAAGCTACCGGATGATTTTGAACCGTCTTCACAGCAGCGGGAGATCCGGCTGCAGAAGCTGAATCAGCTGCGGGCAGGTGGTATTCTGCCCTATGCCTATCACTACCGGCGGACTCATCTGAGTCAGGAGGTGATTGGCAGTTTTGAGGAGCTGAACGGGAAAGAGGTACGGGTTGCCGGCAGGGTGATGTCCTGGCGCCGGCACGGCCGGACCCGGTTTGCGCATATTCTGGATGGCGCGGGACGGCTCCAGCTTTATTTCCGGCAGGATGTGCTGGGCACAGAGAATTACGAACAGCTGGAGCTGGTGGATATCGGCGATATCATCGGCGTGGCAGGTGAGGTCTTCCGGACGAAGACCGGCGAGGTTACCGTCAATGTCCGGGAGTGGACACTTCTGAGCAAGGCGCTCCTGCCCCTGCCGGAGAAGTTTCACGGGCTGAGGGATGTGGAGCAGCGCTACCGGCAGCGGTATGTGGACCTGATTGTCAATGCCGATTCCCGGCGGGTGTTTGAACTGCGTTCCCGGATCATCCGGCTGATCCGGCAGTTTCTGGATGAACGGGGCTTTGTTGAGGTGGAGACGCCGGTGCTCCAGCCGATTTATGGCGGTGCCGCTGCCCGGCCGTTTGTTACCTATTACAATGTGCTGGAGCAGGAGATGTTTCTCCGGATCTCGGATGAGCTGTATCTCAAACGGCTGATCGTCGGCGGGCTGGAGCGGGTCTATGAGATCGGCAAGGATTTCCGGAATGAGGGGCTGGACCGGACCCACAACCCGGAGTTTACCCAGCTCGAGCTGTATCAGGCGTATGCCGATTATCATGATATGATGGCACTGGTGGAGGAGCTGTTCCGGTTTCTGGCGCAGAGCCTTTTCGGTAGCACTGAAATTGAATACTGCGGTCAGCGGGTGGATTTCGGCAAACCGTGGCAGCGGGTGCGGTTTGTGGAGGCGCTCCGGGAGAGGCTCGGGGTTGACCCGCTGGCGCTGAGCGATGAACAGCTGCGGACAGCGGCGCAGACCGCCGGGATTGAGGTCAAGCCCGGGACGACGCGGGCAAAGCTCTTGGACAAGCTGTTCAGTGAACTGATTCAGGACCGGCTGATTGCCCCGGCCTTTGTCCTTGACCATCCGAAGGAGACGACCCCGCTCGCCAAACCGCACCGCCAGGACCCGAGGCTGGTGGAACGGTTTGAGCCGGTGGTCTGCGGGATGGAGATCGGCAATGCCTTCAGCGAGCTGAACGACCCGCTGGAGCAGCGGGAGCGGTTTATCGAGGGGGTGAAGCGGAATGAGGAGTTTGCCACCGTGGATGAGGACTACTGTACTGCACTGGAATACGGTCTGCCACCCACCGGTGGATTGGGAATTGGGATTGACCGGCTGGTGATGCTGTTTACCAATCAGGACTCAATCCGGGATGTGATTCTCTTTCCCCAGCTGAAGAAAGCCAGCGGATGATTTCCGGTTTTGAGTTTTTCATCGCCCGGCGCTATCTCCGGGGCCGGAGCCGGCATCTGCTTTCCGGTCCGAGTGCGATTGCGATGGGCGGTGTGTTTGTCGGGGTAGCGGCGATCATCATTGTCCTTTCGGTGGAAAATGGGTTTCACAAGGAGCTCCGGGACCGGATTCTGGGCGCATCACCCCATATTACGGTTTCCCAGTTCGGTTACCAGCCGGTGGTCTATCAGGGTGAACAGGATTCACTTGTCCGCAAAATCCGGCAGGTGCCGGGAGTTGTTGAGGTGGCACCTTTCATCTATACAAAGATTCTGATCCGAGCCGGCTCGCTGGTGGAGGGAGGTGTGGTCAAGGGTGTGGAGCCGGAGCTGGAAAGGAAAATGACCCAGCTTGCGGGCAGTGTGATTGAGGGCGAATTTGTGCTGGATTCCGCCGGCGCGGTGATCGGCAGTGAGCTGGCGCGGAGTCTGGGTGTTTTTGTCGGCGATGAGATTGTGCTCTTTACGCCGGCGGCCGGTACCGCAACACCGGTCGGTTATCTGCCCCGGACGAAGACCTTCCGGGTGCGGGGGATTTTTGATGCCGGGATGTATGAATACAATGCCAGTTTTGTGTTTGTCGGTTTGCGGGATCTGCAGCAGTTTCTGGGGATACGGGGGATGGTGAGCGGATATGAGGTGCGGTGTGCTGAACCGCTGGATGCGAGCCGGGTTGCCAGAAGGGTTGCCAGTGTGCTGGGGATGCCGTTCCGGGCAACCGACTGGATCGCCCAGAACAAGAATCTGTTCACCGCATTGCGCCTGGAGAAGGTGGTGACATTCATTGTGCTGGTGCTGATTGTGCTCGTGGCGGCGTTCAACATCGTCGGGATGCTGACGATGATGGTAATGCGCAAGACCCGGGAGATCGGAATTCTGAAGACGATCGGTGCCCGCTCACCAAGCATCACCCGGATTTTCATGCTGGTCGGGCTGATGATCGGTATCCTGGGAACTGCAGGGGGTGCAATCTTCGGGTTTGTGGTGTCCTGGCTTTTGAACCGTTACCGGTTTGTCAATCTGCCGGGAGATGTGTATTTCATCAAGAATCTGCCGGTGCAGATGCAGTGGCAGGATTTTGCCATTGTCTGCACCTCGGCGCTGGTGATTACCTTTGTAGCGACATTCTATCCTGCATACCGGGCGGCAAGACTGCAGCCGGTGGAGGCGATCCGCTATGAATGAAAAGGGAGGCGCTGTGCCGGTGCTGATTGCTGAGGATATCTGGCGGAGTTTTCAGACCGGACCGGAGCGGCTGGAGGTGCTCAAGGGGGTGAACCTGACCGTAGCGCCGGGCGAGCTGGTGGCGATTGTCGGACCATCTGGTTCAGGCAAGTCAACACTCCTGCATATTCTGGGCGGGCTGGACCGGCCGGACCGGGGCCGGGTGGTGCTTGATTCCTGCGATATTTTCCAGTATCCTGAAGACAGGTTACCGGAGTTCAGAAGCAGGAAGGTCGGTTTTGTGTTTCAGTTTCATCATCTGCTGAGCGAGTTTACCGTCTTGGAGAATGTGGCAATACCGCTGCTCGTTGCCGGAGTGGAGCGGAAACGGGCGCTGGAACAGGCGGCGGCAGTGCTGAATGAGGTCGGGTTTGTTGCCCGGTGGCAGCACCGGCCGGCAGAACTTTCCGGCGGGGAACGGGCGCTGGTGGCGGTCGCCCGGGCACTGGCAAATTCACCCGCAATTGTGTTTGCCGATGAGCCGACCGGCAACCTGGACAGCCGGTCAACCGAGATGCTGGTTGAACTGCTGGTCCGGCTGTGCCACAACGGCAGGACGATGCTGGTCGTCACTCATAATGAGCGGGTGGCACAGCGGGCAGACCGGAAACTGGAGCTGAAGGATGGAAGGCTGGTATAGCGATGGCTGAGGGAGGTGGAGGATGAAGATCTGTGATCTCTGCGGGAAGCGGGAGGCGTCCTTGAGCGTCCGGCAGCTGGACAAGGAGGGCCGGGCGACCGAGCTGGCAATCTGTGCCGAGTGTGCCAAGAAGCGGGGTTTTACCAGCGTGGAGGATTTGAAGAAGAATGCGGCTGAAATTCTGGCAGAACTCAAGGCGAAGGTCGGTGAGCAGGACGAGACGACGGTATGTCCACGCTGCAAGCTCAGTTATGCCGATTTCAAGAAATCAGGCCGGCTCGGCTGTGCAGAATGTTACCGGACTTTTGCCGAGCTGTTGCAGCCGCTGGTGCGGCGTCTGCACGGTTCGGTTCAGCATGTGGGTAAGGGAAGACAGGGAGGGAGAAAACGGGCGCAGGAGCGGCTGGAGGTGGCACGGCTGCGGGCGGAGCTGGAACAGGCGATTCAGGATGAGGATTATGAGCGGGCGGCGATATTGCGTGACCGGCTGAAACGGGCAGAAGGAGAGAGCGCATTATGAGTCTGGTGCCGGAAAAGGTCGGGGCATGGCTGAGTGATACCGGACCGGAGGGGGATGTGGTGATTTCGACCCGGGTCCGGTTTGCCCGAAATATCGAGGATGTACCTTTTCCGGGCAGGATGAAGACAACTGAGGCGGAGCTGGTGCTGGATACGGTGCACTGGGCGCTTGAGGAAACCGGATATCTGAAGGAAGGCAAGTTTTTTGAGCAGGGGATGCTGGAGCAGGATGATGGTCTTTACTTTGTTGAACGGCATCTGGCATCGCCCGATTTTATTGCCAGCAGAAACCCGCGGGGGCTGTTTGTTTCCACTGATGAACGGCTGAGTGTAATGATTAACGAAGAGGACCATCTGCGGTTTCAGGCGCTGGCTGCGGGGCTGGATTTTGCCACTGCCTTCAAGCTGGCGGCTGATCTGGATGAAAGGCTGGAGAGCCAGCTGGAATATGCATTTTCTCAGGATTTCGGATTTCTGACCGCCTGTCCAACCAATCTGGGAACCGGGATGAGAGCCTCGGTGTTTCTGCATCTTCCGGCACTGGTGCTGACGCGCGAAATTGAAAAGGTGCTGCGCGGGGCGTATGCGGTCGGTCTGCTGGTGCGCGGAATCTATGGCGAAGGCAGTGAGACCCGGGGCAATCTGTTTCAGATTTCCAATCAGCGGACCCTCGGGCAGTCGGAGGCGGAGATCATTGAGGTGCTGACCAGTGTGAGCCGGCAGATCATCGACTATGAGCGGAAGGCACGCGAATATCTGATGCATAACCTGCGGGTGGAGATTGAGGACAAGGTATTCCGGTCGCTCGGGATTCTGCGCGGGGCGCGCATCATCTCATCGGACGAGGCAACCAATCTGCTGGCGACCGTGCGGTTCGGGGTGATTCTGGGTATCATCAATGAACTGAAGGTAAGCGAGGTTTCCCAGCTGCTGGTGCTCATCCGGCCGGCAAATCTGCAGGTGATTATCGGTGAGAAGCTGACACCGGCAGAGCGGGATGAGCGACGGGCAACATTTATCCGCCAGAAACTGGTGAGGTGAAGATGCTGCTGGATAACGGAAGACAGGCGAGATTGCAGCAGCTGCCCGCAGTGGAAAGGTTATTTAATGATGAACGGGTCCGGAAGGCGGCTGGAACTCTTCATCCCCGGCTGATTAAACGGATCATCCGGGATTATCTCCATGAGGTGCGCAGTGAAATCATTAACGGCCGGGATGCTCAATTCAGTTTTGAGGAACTGGAGCTCCGACTGCTTGTTGCCCGCAAGCCGACCCTTACCCGGGCAATCAACGGGCTGGGAGTGGTCCTGCACACCGGGCTGGGAAGGGCACCGCTGCCCAAGGTGGCGCAGGAGGCGCTGATTGATGTCAGTGAGCATTTTTCGGCACTGGAGATCAGTCTGCTTGACGGCCGGCGGGGCAGCCGGTATCAGCATGTTGAACCGCTGCTCTGCGAACTGACTGGTGCCGAGGCGGCACTGGTGGTGAATAACAACTGTGCGGCGACACTGCTCATTCTCTCCACGATTGCCAAAGGCAGGGAGGTGATTGTCTCCCGCGGGCAGCTGATTGAGATCGGGGGTTCGTTCCGGATTCCGGATGTGATGCTCCAGAGCGGCTGCCGGATGGTGGAGGTGGGAACGACCAACCGTACTCATCTCCGGGATTATGAAAATGCGATTACATCGGAGACCGGAGCACTTCTGAGGGTTCACACCTCAAATTACCGGATTATCGGTTTCACCAAGGAGGTCCCGCTGGAGGAGCTGGTGGCGCTGGGCCGGAAGTACTCAATTCCGGTAATTGATGATCTGGGGTCCGGAGCACTGCTTGACCTTTCGCGGTACGGGCTGCCCAAGGAACCGGTAGTGAGCGAGTCAATCGCTGCCGGCGCAGATGTGGTCTGCTTTTCCGGGGACAAGCTGATTGGTGCCGGTCAGGCAGGGATCATTGTCGGGAAAAGGGAGCTGATTTCGAAGATGAAGAAACATCCGCTGACCCGGGCATTGCGCTGTGACAAGCTGACCTATGCGGTGCTGGAGCGGACCCTGGAGCTGTTTCTCGATGAGGAGCGGGTGGTGCGGGAGCATCCGTTGTTTCAAATTCTGCTCAAGTCGCCAAGCGAGATGCAGAAGCAGGCGCGACAGCTGCTTAACGCAGTGCAGAAACGGCTGGCAGGCCGGGCGCGGTTTGAGATTAAACCGACCCGTGCCGAGGTGGGTGGAGGTTCGCTGGCAACTGAAAGTCTGGAGTCGGTCGCAGTGGCGGTCAAGCCGGTGGATATCAGTGTGGACGAGCTGGCACGGCGGATGCGGCTGTTCCGGCCACCGGTTTTCGGCCGGGTGGTGCAGGATGAGTATCTGCTTGACTTTCGCACCATTCGCGCGGATGAGATTGCAATTGTTGCCGAGGCATTGATTCAGGCACTGGCTTAAATCGCAGTCAGCGGTCTGACCGGCAGTGGCGGTTCAGTATATCGAGTGCGGGTTGACAGCAGTTTATCGTTTAATACACTGATTAGGTGGCAATAAAAAAGAATATCGCGGTGCTGGCATCGGGCCGGGGAACCAATTTTGAGGCGCTTGCCCGTGCCTGCCAGCATCCAGATTTTCCCGCCGAGCTGAAAATCCTGGTGGTAAATGTTCCGGATGCGCCGGTGCTTGCCCGGGCAGACAACTACGGGATTACGACAGCGGTGGTGGACCACCGGCAGTTCAGAAAACGGAAAGATTTCGAAGCTGAGGTAATCAGAGTGCTTGAGCCCCACGGGATCGATCTGGTCTGTCTGGCAGGTTTCAACCGCATCCTTACCGGCTGTTTTCTCGAACGGTTTCCGATGCGGATCATGAACATTCATCCCTCACTGCTGCCCGCATTTGCCGGACTGCAGGGACTGGAGGTGCACCGGGCAGTGATTGAATATGGAGTGAAGGTTACCGGCTGCACCGTCCATTTTGTCACTGGCGATCTGGATGCCGGTCCGATTATTGTCCAGCGGGCGATTCCGGTGCGGGATGAAGATACACCGGAATCGCTGGCGGTACGGGTGCTGGTTGAGGAGCATCAGGCGTATCCCCTGGCGGTCCGGCTGTTCTGCGAAGACCGGCTTATTCTGGCGGGCAGGCGGGTGCTGGTTCGCGCTCAATGAACGGCCGGCTCCGGGTGGCACTGGCAGGCTGTGGTGTTCAGGCTCAGGTGGCACTTCTGCCCGCACTGAAATCCCATCCGGCGATTGATCTTGTTGCCCTGTGTGACTCTGATATCCGCAAGCTCCACACCCTCTGTGCCCGTTACAATATCAAGCGGTATTACACCGATTTTGACCGGCTGAAGGATGAGCCGGATATCAATGCAATTGTGATTGCGACGCCGAATTATCTTCATGCCCCGATGACCATTGCTGCGCTTGAAAGTGGTAAGGATGTGTTGTGCGAAATGCCGCTGGGAATGAATGCGGCTGAGGTCCGGGAAATGGTGGCAGCCGCCAGGCGGGAGCGGCGCCGTCTGATGCCCTGTCTGGTTACGAGATTGCGCATCGATGTCCAGACAGTCCGCGAATATGTGCTGCGCGGAGATCTGGGCCAGCTTTATTATGCGAAGACCGGTTGGCTCCGGGGCAGACAGCAGTGGTCACCGATGAGCTGGCAGAGGGAGTGGAATTTTGCGGGCGGAGGCGTATTTCTCAATCTGGGGAGCGCACTTCTGGATTCCGCCCTCTGGCTGGTGGCACCGGCAAAGCCGGTTTCCGTGATTGGTGTGGCAGGATCGCACCGCAAAAATCATCAGCGCGGACAGCAGGTTGTTGAGGATACCGCATTTGCCCTGCTGCGATTTGATTCGGGGCTGGTCATGACTCTGGAGGTGGGCTGGAGTCTGCTTCTGGAACGGGATTTTATCTATTGTAATCTTTTCGGCACTCAGGGTGCAGCAGTGATAGATCCGCTGACGATAACGCGCGAGATCCATGGCCGGCTGGTCAATGTCACACCACCGGTGACAACTCGCGCCCCGGTACGCCGGGCTTATGAGCTGCTGATTAAAAACTGGGTGGAGTCGTTACTGAACGATGTGCCGCCCGAAATGGCGGTCGGGGATGCGCTCCTCATTAATCAGATTGCTGATGCATTCTATCGGTCCAATGCGACTGGTTCCGAGGTGCGGCTGGAATCCGAGAGCACGGAGGGTTTGAATTGAGCGGTCAACCGCCTGTTCGGACAGATGCCCATTCGGGTTTCTAACTGGCGCCGCATCGGCCTGCTTTTTTTCGCCGGAGCGGGGCTGGGTCTGGCGTTTGCCCCTTTTCCGTTCCGGTTTCTTGCCTTTTTTGCTCTGGTGCCCCTTTTCTGGGTGCTTGAGCGGTCCCGCCGGTCATTTTTATGGGGATGGATTTTCGGTTTTTTTGCCGCAATGTTCCATCTCTGGTGGCTGTGGTTTCTTGTAGTGCCGGTAGAACCGGTGACCCGGTTTCTGCTGAACATCGGTGTAGTTCTGCTTTTCGGTTATCTCGGGCTCTACTGGGGTGTGGTGGGAGTTGCGGTACGGCGGTTCGGGCTCTGGAGTGCGCCGTTCGTGGTTGCGTTGCTGGAGTTTCTGAAAACCAGAGGGCAGATCGGATTTCCCTGGGATTTTCTGGGTTACACAATGACCTCCTGGCCTGTTTTCATTCAGATCGCTTCGGTGGGCGGGGTGTATCTCCTTTCGCTCTGGGTGGTGCTGGTGAATCTGCTGATTTACGGACTGCTTTTCCGTCCCCGGCGGCGGCCATATCTTGCCGGGCTCGTGGCAGTTTTTCTTATTGTTGCCGGTTTCGGGCTGGTCCGGATGCGTCCCTGCCGTCACTGGTTTAATGTGGCAGTTGTTCAGCCGAATGTGTCACCGCTCGACAAGGGGGATCTGAATTCACGGCAGAGGATTCAGGAGGACCTTTTCCGGCTGAGCCGGCAGGCAGCAGAAGGGAAGCCGGCACTGTTAATTTTCCCGGAGACGGCAACGCTGGTAGACATTACCCATTCCACCGAGATGGGTCCGATGCTCCAGCGGCTGGTAGATTCCCTCGATCTGGAGATTTTTACCGGCACGCCGGTTTATGATGACTCTCACCGTTCCTGGCACAACGGGGCGGTGCTGGTCAGGCCCCGACAGCCGATTACTCAGCGGTATTACAAACTCCGGCTGGTGCCGTTTTCGGAAAAGATTCCCTACAGCGATGAACTGCCGGTGATCCGGAAGCTCATTGGCACCGCAGATATGGGTAACTGGGATCGGGGCTGGGAATACACAGTCTTCCAGTCCCGGGTCGGTTTGCTGTCCGGGCTGATCTGTTATGAGGCGATTTTTCCGGACCTGGCACGGGAGTTTGTGCACCGGGGGGCGAGACTGCTCGTGGTGGTAACAAACGATGGCTGGTTTGGCAGGCTGCCCGGTGCCTACCAGCACGCTGAGCTGGCGGTAATGCGCACGGTCGAGAATGGGGTGCCGATGGTGCGCTCAGCAAATAACGGTATTTCATTTATTGTCGATCCGTATGGCCGGGTGCTGAAGCAGACCCGGCTGTTTGAGCAGACGGTGCTTTCCGGCAGTGTGCCGCAGCCGCTCGGTCCGACCGTTTACCGGATTCTTGGGGACCGGGTGGTGCTTTTTTATTTGCTGGCACTGATCGTGGGGATTTTTGCCCGGCGCCGGTTCAGCGCAGATCTACCCCTAGGGCGACGGGCCGGGTACAGGCTTCGTTAGTGCCGTTGCTGGTGGCAGCGCGGATATTCAGCAGATAGATTCCGGCGGGCAGAGGCCGGAGCCGGTCATCAGTGCCGTCCCATTTGAGGTCATAATAACCGCCGGGCGCATCTCTTAACAACTGGCGTACCCGCCGGCCTCGGAGGTCGTAAATTTCCACAGTCAGCCGGTAACCGGCACGCGGTGAGTTAAACCGCAGGGTCAGAAACTGACCGTCTTCAGGCACAAACGGGTTGGGGAAGATGGTGTCGACAGTCAGTTTTTCTGCGGGTTCAAAGGCAGCGGTGGTGTCGATAATGTCGGCGGCGAACCGGGGCAGGAGCTGATAGCCGGTATTGTAGGGTTCTTCGGGGTCATACTGGCCCACAATACCGGTAATCCGCAGACGTCTGCCGGTGGTGAGCCAGGTTACCGGAATACCGGTGTTATCGCCGATGCGGATTGCGATTGCCGGGGTTCCGTTCTTGATCGTCAGGTTCCAGCCGGAGCCGGAGCGCACTGGTGCCGCAACGACATCTCCGACTACCGTCAGCAGGTCGCTTTCCATCGCTTCCGTGAGCGGGGTGTTAAAGGGAAGGATGCGGGGCTGGACGGGTTGAGGCAGACTATCAGTAATCCAGATTGCGCCATCGGCGATTTCTGTAAGTCCGTTGTATTCAGTGACTCTGCCAATGACGGCAAGTTCAGTACCCAGCGAATCAAGATAGCGGGACTGTTCAGCCGCGGTAGCGCAGTTGTAGATGTTGATGCCACGGGTCTGGTCCTGAACATAAAGGCTGGTGTTAGTGCCGGTGGTAAATACCCGAGCCGGGCCGGTGAGCCGGCCCTGAACCCGGACCCACTGATTGAGAAGCTGGGGGGTGACGCCATCCGGACCGGGCGACTGGACCTGAGCAATGGTAAAGAGAGGAATACTTTCTGCCGAGCGGGAGAAGTCGGTGCGGAACCGGGGCAGGAGCTGATAGCCGGTGAGCGGCTGAGTCGTATCACCGGTGTACTGACTTTTGATGGCGATGATGGTGAAAGTATCCGGATAACATATGAAGCCGGGCAGAGGGGTTTCAGCATCGATCCGGACCTGAGTGGTGCCTGTCGAGTCCTCCAGGATGTAATTGGTGCTCCCTTGGAGGAAAAGACTGCTGATACGGACACCGGGGATCTTCACCAGTTCACCTTCATAAAGTTCGCGGTTGATTTCGCGGCAGGCGAGGAGTCTCGGTTCAGGCAGGGGGCGGTTTTTCGCCAGAACGGTGATGGTGGCGCTGGTGAGCTCGGTTTTACCCCGGTACCAGTCGATCCGTCCGTTTACGAGCACGCTGTCTCCCAGATCGGCATTCTGGAATGTGAAGCTGAAGACATTGATGCCGGCGCTGGTGTCCTGAATATAGATGTCAGTGTAACGGGTGTCAAAAATGGAGTCGGGTGCGGTGACAATTCCAGTGAGAGTGACTTCCTGTCCCCGGCGGTCGGGCTTGCCGTTGCCGTCCGCATCCTCAATTGCCCAGCGAATTGGTACCGGCTGGGCGTAGAGTGTGACGGTCATCAGAACAGCACCAATCAAAGTTAATCTGACGATTTGATGGCGGTTCATTTTCTGTTTGCCCCGGTAATCTGACGGGCAGCTTCGTCAAGTACTGTCTGGGCATCAGTTCCGGTGCGGATGATTTTCTCCAGGGCATCACCGAGCGTCCTTCTGCCGGCAAACCAGATCTCAGTTTTCGGCTCAAATGCGAGGTAGTCCAGCTGTTTCAGGGCACGTTCCAGCCCGGGAAGTTCAGCAATTAATTTCCGGTATTCGGGGTGCGCAAGTGCACTGCGCCGCACCGGCACATAGCCAGTCCGGACTGCCCATTTCGCCTGCTGTTCCGGTTCGATAAACCATTTGACAAATTTCCAGGCGGCGGCGATCTGTTCTGGGGTTCCGGTGCGGAAGATGCCGATGTTGGTGCCATAGCCGATTGCTGCGGGTCGGCCTTCAACAGGCAGGGGCGCAATACCGAGCCGGAAGGTCAGGTTCGGCTTGAGAAATGCGTAGGAGACCGAGGTGGACTGAATGCAGGCGATCCTGCCGGCAAGGAAGTCGTTCTGGGGTTCGTAGCCGGCACCGTAATAGACGCTGGAATCTTCATTGACCAGTGCAGCCAGAAACCGGGCAGCGCGCACCCCGGCCGGGGAATTAAACTCAGGTACGCCGGTGCTTTCGTTGAGAAACCTGCCACCCTGCTGGAGGAGTAGAGTGCCGAAAATTCCTTCGTTGACAATGCCGGCACCACCGTATCTCCCGGCCTTCCGGCTGGTCAGGCGTCTGAGCATGGTCCGGAGTTCAGTCCAGGTTTGGGGAAACTGGTCATAGCCGGCCTGTTTGAGCTGTTCAATGTTGTAGAAAAAGACCGGGATTGATTTGTTGAAGGGCAGGGTGACCAGCCGGTCGTTCCAGGTGTTGTTCTCAATGAATGGGGGAAAGAAATCGGCGAGCTCCTCGGGTGTCAGACCGTCAGATGTATGGATGAGTGAATCCACGGGCACCAGTTTGTTCAGTGCATAGAACTGGCTCGTCCAGGATTCATACATCTGAGCCAGATTGGGAGGGGCGTTGACCTGAACAGCACCCATCAGCTTCTGGGAAAGGCTGGAGTAGTTTGCCATTGATACCGGTTGAATGTCAATTTCCGGATGCTGAGTTTCAAATTCCTGAATCATTGCCTCCAGCGCATCCCCCAGCGGTCCGCCCATCGCATGCCAGAAGGTTACAATAATCTTTCTGCCCGCGGCCGGTCTTTTCTGGCGGTTACCACAGCCGGTTATGAAAATAAAAGCAAGTATGACCAGAAGGTAGCGGTCCATCAGCACAATTTTATTTGCCCGGGTGTATCAGTCAAATCATACCGGAATGAATGGCTTCGAGACGGACGGGATTTTTGCCCTGCAACCGGGGATTTATGAGGTGCTGCCGGTGCGGTCAAGCGGTATAGTTATGCAGAGAACGGCACATGACCGGAAAAGTAACGGTTCTTCCGGGTGCATTATTTCAAGTAATTGAGGTTAAATGTGTTAGACATACCGGTTAAGTTGACACGTTAAAAGCCCTGCGGGCAGGCTCCAATTTTATGATGGGAAAACTGTCAGCAGGTAAAAAATTCTGCGGTTAAGGCATATTGTGTTCTCTTCATTCTTGACCCCTTTTCTGTTCTCCGTATAATCGGATAAATGGAAAGAAAACGGATTCTCACTGGGGACCGTCCTACCGGTCCGTTGCATCTGGGACATTATGTCGGCTCGGTTGCCAACCGGGTGCAACTTCAGGACCAGTATGATACCTTCATTATCATTGCCGATGTTCAGGCACTGACCACCAATTTTGATCAGCCGGAGCGGTTGCGTCAGGATGTGTTGAATGTGGCAATGGACAATATTGCCTGCGGCGTTGATCCCGAGAAGGCGACTATTTTTGTCCAGTCCATGGTGCCGGCAATTGCCGAACTGACTGTTATCTTTGCCAACTTGGTTACCGTGCAGCAGCTTTTACATAATCCGACAATCAAGACCGAGGCACGGCAGTATAATTTTGAGGAATCCATGCCCTACGGGTTTCTGGGGTATCCGGTAAGTCAGGCGGCAGATATTCTCTTCTGCCGGGCGCACCTGGTGCCGGTTGGAGAGGATCAGGCACCGCATATTGAGCTGACCAGAAAGATTGCCCGCAAGTTCAATGCAATTTATGCGCCGGTATTTCCTGAGCCGGAGCAGATTCTCAATCCCCGGCTGATCGGACTGGATGGCAATGCGAAGATGTCCAAAAGTCTGGGCAACGCAATTTATCTTTCGGATACCCCGGCTGAGGTGAAGCGGAAGGTGGGAACGGCGGTGACCGATCCGGCACGGATTCACCCGACCGATCCGGGTCATCCGGAGGTGTGTGTTGTCTATGCCTATCATCAGACATTTAATCGAGATGAGGTGTCCGAGATTGAAGCACGATGCCGGGCAGGAAAGATCGGCTGTGTACCGTGTAAAGGGCGTTTGACCGAGGTGCTGATCCGGTTTCTGGAGCCGATCCGGGAGCGCCGGGCAGAACTGGAGAGAAATCCGGATCTGGTCTGGGACATCCTGCAGAAAGGAACCGCTCGTGCCCGGGCTGAAGGTGAGAGGACAATGGCGTTAGTCCGGGAGGCGGTGCAGATTAACTATTTTCCGATGCCGGGAAAAGACAGATAAAAAGTGGTTAAGAGTGAGGGGTCCGGCTACGGAATTATTTTGGCCTCAGGCCGGGGCAGGAGATTCGGGGGACTGAAGCAGTTCGCCCTGCTTCGGGGGCGGCCGGTGATTTATTACAGTCTGCGGGTGTTTGAGCGCTGTGCGGCAATCCAAGGGTATGTCGTAGTTACCAATCCGAGTAAAATCAGACAGGTCCGAAAGATGGTGGCGGAGTTGCGGTTAAGGAAAGTCCTGGATGTGGTTTGGGGGGGCAGGGAGCGGATGGACTCGGTGATACTGGGGTTGGCAGTGCTGCCGGAGGATGGATATGTAGCGGTTCATGATGCAGCACGGCCGCTGATTACTGTTCCAATGCTGACGCGGGGGTTGAAAGCGGTACGCAAAACCGGTGCGGTTGCCTTTGGTGCACCAGTAACTGATACTATTAAGGAGGTGATTGAAGGCAGGATTGTGCGCACCGTTGACCGCTCCGGTCTGGTGGCAATTCAGACACCCCAGTTCTTTGATCTGGGAATTTTGCGCCGGGGATATGCAAAAGGCAGTAATCAGGGAATGTTGATAACCGATGACTGTCAGGCGGTGGAACTGCTGGGACTTTCTCCCGCCGTGATTATCAACACCCGGCCGAATTTGAAGGTAACTTATCCTGAGGACCTGCGACTGTGTGAAGCACTGTTATGAGGAGAGCAAAAATTGCTGTTTTCGGTTCTACCGGTTCGGTGGGTAAGTCAGCACTGGCAGTAATTGAACATCTTGCAGACCGGTTTCAACTGGTAGCAATTGCGGCTCATCAGTCGGTGGCGGAGATCTGCCTTCAGGCTGAGCGGTATCAGCCCCGGTATGTGCTTCTCAGTGATAAACAGGCAGCTGAAAGAGTAAAGTCACGGCTGGGGAGGCGTTTTCGCGTGCTGGGCGGCAAGGAGGCGCTGGAGCAGTTCCCGGACAGTCATGAGATTGATACGCTGGTGATGGCAATGTCCGGGACCGCAGGACTCGGTGCGGTGCTGGCGGCACTGCGTCAGGGGAAAAAGGTGGCGCTGGCAAGCAAGGAGTTACTGGTTGTCTATGGTGAGCCACTGATGAGATTTTCTCGGCGTTATCACGGCACAGTACTGCCGGTTGACTCCGAACTGGCTGGCATTCATCAATGTCTTGAAGGTCGAGATTTTTCCCAGGTCCGCCGCGTCATCCTCACCGCTTCAGGAGGGCCGTTTCGCCGGACCGGACCGCCGGCAGATGCTCAGGTGCGGCAGGTGCTGCGCCATCCGGTTTGGAAAATGGGTAAAAAGATCACCGTTGATTCGGCGACGCTGATGAACAAAGGGCTGGAGGTGATCGAGACTGTCCGGCTTTTCGGGTTTACGCCGGATCAGGTGACAGCGGTAATTCACCCGGAATCGGTGGTGCATGCGCTGGTTGAATTCCGGGACGGTTCACTGCTGGCTCAGTTGTCAGTGCCGGATATGCGCCTGCCAATACAATACTGTCTGACCTGGCCAGAACGAGAGGGTTCGCTTGTACAGTTTCTGGATTTTGAGCAGAGGATGAAACTGCACTTTCTGCCGGTTGATCAGGCGCGATTTCCCTGCGTTCAGCTGGCATACCGGGCACTGGCTGCCGGCAGCGGCGGGACCTGTGTACTTAATGCTGCTAATGATGTGGCAGTGGAAGCGTTTCTTCAGGGGCAGATTGCCTTCGGGGAGATCCCGGATATAATCAGACAGACATTAGCGCAGTTTACTGGCGAGAAGAAAAGAAAGAGGTTTTCTATCCCCCTGCTGCAGCAGCTGGAGCAGAGGGCGGGAGAGTTTGCCCGCAAGCTGATCGGAATTAACTGAAAGGAAGGAGATGTTTACATCCTTGAGTACGCTCGGGCTGGTGGCGATTTTGATCGGCGTACTGATCACTATTCATGAATTCGGACATCTGATCGTAGCCAAGCTGGGTCGGATTCCGGTTGATTCATTTTCCATCGGTTTCGGTCCGGTAATACTGAAGAGGCGTATCGGTGAAACTGAGTACCGGCTTTCGCTCGTGCCGCTCGGTGGATACATTAAAATGGTTGGAGAGGACAATCCGGCGCAGGGTGGGTTCAGCAGTAAGCCGGTCGGAGTCCGGGTAGCGGTGGTCGCTGCCGGTCCGTTCTTCAATCTTGTACTGGGGTTTGTTCTGATTGTAGCTATGTATCTTATTTTCGGAGTTACTTCAGTGTCACCGCTGGTAACCCCCTTACCTGGCAGTGGAGCAGAGGGCGCGGGTTTGCGGGCAGGAGACCGGATACTTGCCGTTGCCGGTGATACTGTTCCGGATTTTGAAACCTTGCAGCAGCTCCTGATGAAGTATCGGGGGAAAGAGGTTACAGTCATGACCCGACGGGGGGACAGCACGCTGGTTTTCCAGTATCTGGTTCCCGAATCACTGGAAATGGAGCCGTTCATTCCACCGGTGATTGACCGGGTGCGTGCCGGCAGTCCGGCGGCAAGACTCGGGCTTCGCCCCGGCGACCGTATACTGACGGTCGGGGGTAATGAGGTCCGGAGTTGGGAACAGTTTGTCCGTGTGGTCCGGGAGCACGGCGGAATGTCGATCGAGCTTTGCTGGCAGCGGGGGGAATCTCTGTACGTCGATTCAATCGTTCCGGCATTGGAACAGGATCAACTCAGCCGGGAACGATTTGGTCAGATCGGGGTCTGGGTGCGTCTGCCGCGCAGGGCCATGTCTCTACCGCAGGCGGTCTGGGAAGGAGCGAGGCGCACCGGTTACATAACGGTTCAGACCTTCGTAATTATTTACAAGGTGATTACCCGGAAAATATCCTCCCGGGCGATCGGCGGGCCAATCATGGTTGCCAAAATTGCCTGGGAGGGGGCGAGCTGGGGATGGGAGTATTTTCTGGCACTCTGGGCGCTACTTTCCATTAATCTGTTTGTAGTCAATATGCTGCCGGTACCGGTGCTTGATGGTGGACGAATTCTGCTGGATGTCATTGCCGGTGTCCGACGCCGTCCGCTTTCCGACCGGGAACTTACTTGGGCGAACAGTATCGGCTGGGCTGTTATTGGAATTCTGGTGGCGCTCACGCTTTTTAATGATCTCAGACGGCTGCTTTTTAAGTGAGAATTCTTGGCGTAGCGGCTGCCCCGGAGCCGCAGCAGTTTATTGAGGGGTTCCCGCCTCGGGGTGCCCGGCTTTTTCTGTGTCCGGACCTGGAAATCTGCCGTCTGGCAGCACTGACTCCGGATGATGAGTTTGACTACCAGGATGAGCGGTTGCAAGTAATAACCACCAGCGGCTACGAGCTGGTGGTGGTGCGGGTGGATTTTAATTGTGAAAATTCAGCCCGGGTACTGGCTGAGCGTTTCTATGAGGTGCAGGTGCCGGTGGTGCTTTTCGGACCGCAGGTGACTGCCTGGGGAGATAATCCACCGGGCTGGGTCCGGTCTCGCGTCTGTGGCGATATCGTGCTCGTCTGGGACCGGGTTCTTGAAGATGCCCGGCGAGGTAGACTGCTTTCCTGTTACTCTGCTCCCCAGCGACCACACTATGTCGTTCCCAAACTGATATTCCCCAAGCCCGGTATGATGAACGTTAACTATCAGGCAGTGCAATTTGTGCGCGGTTGTGCCTGTCCCAATCGTGTCCGATCAGTGTGTCCGGAATTCCTTTATTATGGTGAACAGGTAGCATTCCGGCCGAAGGATGAAATTATTGGCGAAGTGCTGGCCCTGCCGAAAAAACACATCCGGCTGCTGGACGAAGATATTGCCCGGTATCCTGAATACTATTACGCGCTCTTTCGTATCCTCTGGCGATTCCGACGCCACTGGACCGTTAATGCCGGCAGCCGGCTTTTTGAATATCCCCAGCTGGTCCGGATGCTGGCTAAAGCCGGTGTGAAAATTATTTACCTCAATGAAAGTTTTCTTGATCCCTGGCTGGAGGAGGCACTGAAAAGTCCGGCATTGGCAAAGCAAATTTACCGCCGGGTAAAGTTTCTTCATGCACGGCGCATTCTTGTGGGTGCACGGATTACGCTGCCTGATTCAGGTGCGGACTACCGCCGCATCGCCGGTCTTCTCGTCCAGAGCGACCTGGATTTCATTGAAACCCGTTTTCTCGATCAGAACTGTCGGTTCGTATCAGTGAGATATCATCCGATGGTTCAGACTGATGAGCCTGCCTGGATTAAAAGCCGGTTTTATGCCTTTGATTCCCTGGTAGACCGCTTTGTCCGTCGTCCCCGCCGCGTCGGCTTTTATTCCACTATCTGGTACCTGATACCCTACAGTCTGGCATACCGCCAGAATTTTCTTGAAGGTCTGGATCGCCCCTGACTTGTCGGCTTTAAAGGACCGGTTCCACCTGCTGGACTTCCGGAATCAGTTCCTTGAGCGTTTTTTCCACACCCGCTGCCAGAGTCAGACTGGAAAACGGACAATGGGCGCAGGCACCTGTTAGGCGAACCCGCACAATGCCGTTGTCTTCAATACTTACCAGTTCAATGCTCCCGCCATCAAGTGCAAGAGACGGTTTGATTTTCTGTTCAATCACCTGTTTAATCTGCTGCCGAGTTTCTTCGGTCATGGTTTTTCCCCTTTCGGTCAAGTTCCAGTACGGGGGATGGTCTGGTAATTGGACCGCCAATCCGCCACTGGATAAGTTCCTCCTCAGCACACGGTCGCGCCTTATAAATTTTCCCGTTAGCAGCCACTTTTACCAGTTGTTCACCGGGATGGTCACAGTACCGGGCGCAAATCTGTGCTGCCAGCTCAATTTCTTTCTTTGTCGGTTTCGCCCCCCGCAGAATACACACCGGACCTACTGTTTCTACCGGTTTCAAAATCAGCTGGTCGGAGTCGGTCAGGTTTTCCAGAATCCTGTTTTCCTCCTCATTCCGGCCGACAATCAGCTTTGATTTTCCCGGGAGACGAAAATGACGGCCGTAGTTCAGCAGCCGGATATCAGTCAGAGTTTGAAATTCGTTCCTGTCAATTGCATCCCGGCACCGGGTGGCAAAATTAGTATCGGTCAAGAGACAGCCACCTCCCGGAATGGGATAGTCAACGATTCCGAATTCGCGTGCCAACCGGATCTGGCGGCGTCGATTCCGGCCGTGAAAGTCAAGCAGCCGTTCCCGGCGAATCAGTCCGGACAGTTCCGGGATTGTCGGTTCCAGCAGTTTTGCCGATAGCGGACGCAGAATTCTGCCTTCAAGCCCGGTGAGTTTTTCCAGCAGTTTCAGTGATCGTTTGCTCTGGGAAAAGGGACGCTGACCCAGTACCTCACCGGTGAAAACGAAATCAGCCCTGATTTCCTGCATCAGTAGCTTTGCCTGCTTCAGCATATATGCCATGCAGTCAATGCATGGCGCCATTTTGACAGTGTAGCCGTGCTGAGGGTTGCGCACGATCTCCAGATAATCTGCACCGGCATCAAAGGTCACGAGGGATACTCCCAGCATTTTTGCCTGACTCTGCAGCTGATCGTCGGTTGGAGTTCTGCCCGGAATTGCAAACGGCAGTCTGAAATGCAGCGCCACCGCGGCTATTCCCTGTTCGGCGATCAGCCTGAATGCCAGGATGCTGTCCAGACTGCCGGCAAAAAGCCCTACCGCTTTGGAGTTGCGGCTGTTAATCATAGCTGGCCCTCATTCCTGGTACTTATATATGTAATGATAACTATTATTCAGTCAAAGTCAAGCAAGGCAGGATAATACTTGGGAAACCAAAGCCGGCGAAGTGGTCATTTTTCCTTTTTAATAATCCGGTACTCAACTAACTCTTCCTGGCGGAACAGTTCCCGAACGGTGTCTCCTTGAGCCCAGCGCTGGGTTTTAATGCGTTTGACTACCCCCAAGCCGCTGGCAAGCCATACAGTTTGTGTAAAGTCAACCCGGCTGCTTCGGGATTCAACACGGAAGCACTGCCGGAAGGTGCCACCGGGGACGGTGACGTCTTCACAGCCGGTGACCTCATTTTCTTCCCGTTCCTGTTCAGAATCAAACCACTTTTTTCCAATGGTTAAAGGCTGAATTAAGTAGACAATTCTTTCAATTCTGCCGCCCGCACCGGGAACAAACTTGAAAACTGTATCACCTTGACGCTGAAAGTAGAACATGGCTGACTTCTGGGAGCCGAGCGGTACCTCTACCACCCAGACCTTCCCCAGCCCCGGAATATCTTTCAAGCCCTTGACTACCTCCACTACCTTTGTCTCCCGGGTGATGGCAGTATCCTGACCGGTTATGCGGCGTTCAGTAATTTCCATGATTCTGACCGCACCCGGGATCAACGGGAAGTAATCTGCTGCGAGTTTGCGCCGGCAGGCAGAGAATGGGGTCAGCAGTACAATCAATAAAAAAATCAGACTGGTCCTCAACTGTTTGCTCATAGATAATCCTAACGGGTAATGTTGAGTTTGTCAAACCTGCTCGGCCGGTACCGGTTACCGAGTTAAGTGACCACCGGTTCTAAGTGAACAATTGCCGGAGCCGGTCTTTTACCGTGCCAGAGTCAATTCCGAGCCGCTGTTGCAGCCAAGCCGGTCTGATGTTTCCGGAATTCAGTGCTTCTTCAAGGAGCCGGGAAAACATTTCTGTCGTCAGTGGTTGCCAGCGGTGCCATCGGGTGGTGCCATAGTTCTCAAGTGCACTCAGTACAGCACTTTTTATTCCCGACATCTCAGCGGCCGTGCCGAATTTTTTTTTGAATTTCCGGGCGATTTGATACAAGGGCAGCAGAAGTGCCGGATAGCGGTAGTCGCGAGCCGGGTGGTGGTCAAGGACCAGCACCTCTACCGAGGGTAAAAGCAGCAAATAGATTATATTGACCAGGCTGATTACAAACGGAATGCTGGTAGTCGGATAGGCATGAAGCATGGTGGGATAACCATCAATGATTAACACGTCAGGTTTGATTTTGGCGATCAAATCGGTTGTTTCAACATCTACCGGTCCGGCAACATCAGAACTAATCAGTATCCGGTTCCGTCCCCGACATACTTCGGTCATAATCACTTTTCCCGGTTCTGCCTCTGCTGCGCCATGCCACACAGGAGGAGAAAAGCCGATTTCTGTTCTGCCGAATTGGAAACGGCGTCCGTCTGCGATGACAATCTCCCGCGGCAGTCCGTCAATTGTCTTCAGAAAGCGCCGGGCAGTTTCCTGCTGTGCTGCCGGCTGATCATCAAATGATTTCAGAAAGATGATTTTCCCCCCGTAAATTGCGGGGTCCCGGAGGTCAAAAAAGTGATCGAGATGGTAATGAGAAATGACGATTGCTTCTGCTTCAGCGCAGCGGGTCTTTACCTGATGTTCATACTGTTCCCGTAATTTTTCCCGGACTTCGGCAGGAAGCGGGAACTGTTCAGTCTGAGCTGAGACGCCGGGGTCAGTGACGATGGTAATTTCCGGCGTGTGGATGCAGGTGCACATTCCCTTGACCCCGAATGAATCAAATGCTACCAGCTCCGCCTTCAGCTTTGATCCGGCTGCAATTACATGACTGGGGTTCATCTGGCGATGAGCAGAAGCAGATAGTAAAATGCAGGCAGGGCGAAAAGCAATGAATCGACACGGTCCAGAAATCCTCCATGCTCCCCAAGTGTCCGACTGCTGTCTTTGATATCCACTGCCCGTTTAAAAATGGATTCGAACAGATCTCCGGTTTGGCCGGCAGCGGACAGGGAGATACCGGTAAGCGGTGCAATCCAGAAAGGTTGGGAACTGAAGGGTGTCAATTTCGGCAGCCAGAGGCTGCTGACGGCAGCAGCAGTTGCCAGACCGGCGATTGTACCCTCCAGAGTCTTGTTCGGACTGATTTTTGGGGCGATCTTTTTCCGCCCGAGAATTTTTCCGACCGCATACGCTGCCGTGTCACTCAGCCAGGTGAGCACGAGGGGGAAAAGTACGAGCCAGGCACTGTAATTTTTCTCACCGGCGAACCGCCGGATCAGAATCAGATGTGCCGGCAGGTAACCAAGATAGATGACCGTAAACAGTGAATAGACCGGGATTCGGGGCAGAGGTGCACGGCAGAAAAGCGGAGCAATGAAGAGAAAGGCGATGGGCAGAATCAGAAATTCTTGCAGCCTCTGGAAATAGGCAGAGCACATGATCAGTACTTCGAGCATCAGTATCAGCCAGTTGGGGAGCATAATTTCCGCCCGGCGCAGCAGATTCAGAAATTCCAGCGTCGCCAGAATGCTCCATGCACCCGTAAACACTGCAAGGACCAACGGATGAAGCCGGAGAATGATAAAACTGATCAGCAGAGCGAGAAGCAGCCCGATAATCAGTCTTTCCCTGAAATTACTTTTCATCGATCCTTCCAAACCGGCGCTGGCGCCGGGAGAAATCAGCGATTGCTGCCATCAGTTGTTCCCGGCGGAAATCAGGCCAGAGTGTTTCAGTAAACAACAGTTCGGCATAGGCACTTTGCCAGAGCAGGAAATTGGAAATCCGCTGTTCACCGCCGGTGCGGATAAGCAGGTCTACTGGGGGCAATTCCGGATCGTAAAGCAGCTGAGTAAATTCCTCTTCAGTGCGGGGCGGTCGGTTGAGCCGGCCACTGCGCCAGAGTGCATATGCCTTTTTCAGCGCGTCGATAATTTCTGCGCGGCCACCATAGCTGAGTGCCAGTGTCAGATTCAGTCCAGTGTTGGTCTTGGTTTCGGAAATGAGCGTACGGAGTTTTTTCTGAACCCATTCAGGGAGGTCTGTCAACCTGCCAATCGCCCGGACCCGGACATTGTTTTTTATTAACTCAGCCTGTTCCTGTTCTATCGCCCGTGCCAGAAGTTTCATCAGGCTCTCAATCTCCTGAGCCGGCCGCTGCCAGTTTTCGGTGGAGAAGGTAAAAGCGGTGAGAAATTTTACTCCAATTTCACCGCAGGTCCGGACAATTTCGCGCAGCGCCTTGACTCCCTGCCGATGACCCAGCTGCCGAGGTAGTCCCCGCTGGCGAGCCCACCGGCCGTTGCCATCCATAATAACCGCAATATGGACCGGAATTTTGAGCTCATTGGCGCTGGGCATCAGGATTATCTATACAGACGCCCCAAGGGGTGCGTCTATCTTTCCATTATTTCGCCCTGCTTTTTTGCCAAAAGGTCATCGAGTTTTTTGATAAATTCGTCAGTAATTTCCTGGATCTTTTTCTGTGCTCCTTTGGCATCATCTTCAGAAATTTTCTTTTCCTTTTCCAGTTTCTTTATTTCCTCTATGAAGTCCCGGCGCACATTACGCACAGCCACCCGGGCATCTTCAGTAAGTTTGGAACACAGTTTAGCCAGTTCCCGGCGCCGTTCTTCAGTGAGGGGGGGGATTGGAATCCGGACAAGATTAGCTTCCACTTTTGGAGTCAGTCCCAGTTCTGCCTTCAGGATTGCCTTTTCAATTTCCGGCAGCAGGGTGCGATCCCACGGCTGCACGACCAGCTGGCGCGGTTCAGGCGCCGAGATATTGGCGACCTGGCGGAGCGGAGTCGGGGTGCCATAATACTCTACCCTGACTCCGTCCAGAATTGCCGGGTTGGCTCGGGCGGTCCGAATACGGGCGAACTCTGCCGCCAGCACTTCGACGGCACGGGCCATTTTATTCCGACATTCACTGTAAAGTTTTTCTAGCATATCACACTCCCGATTTTTTCCCCTCTCACTATATCTAAAATAGCCGACGGCTGATTAATGTCAAATACCACAATCGGTATTGAATGCTGCTGGCACAGAATAACAGCGGTTCGATCCAGCACCTTCAGATTCCTGTTTATTACTTCTTCATAAGTCAGGCGGGGATAAAAGACCGCTCCAGGTTCGGTCTCCGGGTCGGCAGAAAACACACCTGAAACTCTCGTCCCTTTAAGCACTACATCCAGTTTCAGCTCTGCTGCCCGCAATGCAGCCGCCGAGTCAGTCGAGAAGAATGGGTTGCCGGTCCCACCGGACAGAATCAGCAATGCTCCCTGGTCCAGATGTACCCGGGCCTGGTGGACCGAATAGCCGGGGACGAGATTTCCTATCGGGAAAGCAGCAAAGTGGTGCACTGGCAGATGTTTTTCCAGCAGTTCGGCCAGGCGAATGCCATTAAGTACGGTTGCCAGCATGCCGATACTGTCTGCAACTACACGGTCCATATTGGCGATTTCCCGGCCCCGCAGGATATTACCTCCGCCGGGGACGACAGCAACCTGAATGCCATGCTGATTTAACTCACAGAGTTGTTTAATGACCGAGGATAACAGTCCATCGTGAGCAAAGACTGTGCCGGATAATTTGAGCAGAATTCGTCGGTAGTAGTTACTCACCCAGTTTGAACCGGGCGAATCGCCGGATTACGATGTTTTCACCGAACTTGGCGATATTTTCCTTCAAATAATCGCCTACAGTTTTTTCCGGTGCTTTCACAAACTGCTGTTCCAGCAGACAGACCTCAGCATAAAATTTCTCAATCTTACCGGCGACAATCTTCTCTACTACCTGAGGGGGCTTTCCGGTCTGCGCTGCCTGTTCCTGATAGATTCGGCGTTCCCGTTCAATCACTTCGGGCGGCACTCCGTTGCGGTCAATGGCAATCGGGTCACAGGCGGCAATATGCATGGCAACATCACGCACAAACCGTCGGAACTCCTGATTCCGGGCAACAAAATCGGTTTCCACGTCGACCTCAATCAGTACCCCCAGCCGTTCACCGGGATGGATGTATGCGTCAATGACGCCGGCGGCGGTGGGCCGTTCTGCCTTCTTGGCTGCTTTGGCAATTCCGCGCTTACGCAGGATTTCGATTGCCTGCTCGATATTACCGTTTGCCTCTTCTAATGCGGTTTTGCAGTCCATCACGCCGGCACCGGTCCGTCTTCTTAATTCAACAACTTTGTCCATCGGTTGACTCATGGTTATCCTTCCTTATCTGCCTTAGCCTCAGTTTTTTCTTCGACTTCAGTTTCAAACTGCTTCTTGCCTTCCATTACCGCACTGGCAATATGACTCGTGACCAGGCGGATCGACCGAAGGGCATCATCATTTCCCGGGATTGGATAGTCGATGAGTTCCGGATTGCCATTAGTATCGATCAGGGCAATGACCGGAATTTTCATCCTCCGGGCTTCAGCCACCGCTGTTGCTTCCCGGACTGGATCAACCACATAAATTGCTCCGGGCAGCCGATCCAGCTGCTGCAGACCGTTGAACAGCTTGGAAAGTGTCCGGTATTCCCGCTGCAGTCGCAGGGTCTCTTTTTTCGGAGCGGCCAACTGGGTATTACTGAGGATGCGCTCCAGTTCTGCCAGCCGGGTAATTCTGGTGGAGACAACATTGAAATTGGTCAGCAGTCCACCTACCCAGCGCACGGTAACGAACGGAGCGCCACAGCGCCGTGCCTCCTCCTCAATAATCGGTCTTGCCTGTTGTTTTGTTCCGACAAAAATTATATCTTTTCCAGATTCGGTAATGGAACGCGCCGCATTATAGGCAACGGTCAGCCGTTCGAGCGTCTTTTCGAGGTCGATAATGAAGATGCCATTCCGCTTGCCGAAGATGTACGGTTTCATCTTCGGATTCCAGCGCCGGGCATGGTGCCCGAAATGTAACCCGGCTTCCAATAGTTGTTTGATGGTTAACGTTTGGTCCACTGGAACCGCTTCCTTCTTTTTGCCAGTCCGTATTTCATTCTTTCCTTTTCCCGCGGATCCCGTTTCAGGAGGTCCGCTGCCTTTAATGTTCCCCTGAGTTCGGGGTTAAACCGCAAAAGGGCACGAGCGATGCCCAGGGAAACCGCAGCCGCCTGAGCTGACAGTCCGCCGCCAGCGACCACGCTGCGTACACCAAAACTGGTTATCCCCGTCACTTGCAGCGGGGTCAGAGCAACTTTTACCAGGTCCTCCCGGCCGAAATAGCTCAGCAGCGACCGGCCATTTACCGTATGCTCAGTTTCTCCAGAAATTAGCCATACTTTGGCGGTGGCGGTTTTGCGCGAGCCAGTTGCAAAATAAGTGTTTGAATCCATATTTTACTCTATTTCTACGGGCACAAGTTTCTGCGCCTGATGCTTATGATCGGAGCCCAAATAAATATGAAGTCGGCGAATGCGCCGTGCCTGAAGGCGGTTTTTCGGCAGCATGCGCAGTACCGCCAGTTTTAATGGTCGGGTGGGGAATCGTTCCACCATCTGGCGGTAAGTAATCTGTTTCAGATGCCCCGGCTTGGTGTTGATATGCCGGTAATAAATCTTATCCTCATATTTGTTTCCCGTTACACGGATAGCACCGGCGTTGATAACGACAACATGATCTCCTGCATCGACATGAGGCGTATAGGTTGGCCGGTGCTTGCCCATTAAAAGCCGTGCGATCCGGCTTGCAAGCCGGCCAAGAATCTGGTCCCGGGCATCGATCAGATACCACTCACCTTTTACTTTTTCCTTTTTAGCTACGTATATTTTCATTGTATCAAAACTTATAACAAAAAGTTTACCCTTTGTCAAATTCTGCCGAGTTGGGGTTAAAACGGTATGTCATCGAGCTGATCCTTGGTGATATCAGTTTCCTCATCGGGGGGCAGGTCTGCTTCCGGTTCAGCCGTTTCAAGCTCAATCGGGGCACCCCGGTCAAGCAGTTGAATGCTTCGGCCGTGGATCTCTACTAGGCTCCGTTTTTCGCCAGTTTGAGTTTCCCAGGAGCGAGACCGCAGTTCACCCTGGACTAGGACCGCCGAGCCTTTTTTCAGCCGGTCAGAGAGCCGGTCTGCCAGCGGTCCCCAGCTGCTGACAGTAAAAAAGTAAGTGTCTTCCCGCCACTCATTGCTGGTCTGGTCTTTGAATCGTCGGTTGACCGCGATCCGGAAGGTGCAGTGCGGAGTTCCCTTGGGAGTGTAACGGATGTCCGGGTCGGCAACCAGCCGTCCCATAACCACAACGTTATTCAGATAGGCAAGACGAAGTCCCGGACCCGACAAACCTTCGCCCCGGGATGAATTTGCAGCACCTGGTTTCTGATCGTTCATACTCATACTGTTGATGTCGGGGTAGGTGCTTCGTTATGCGCTGGTTCAGTTGTCTTCCGCTGGGGCAGCCTAAAGATTGCTAGCCGCAGTAATTCTTCTCGATGCAGCAGGTCGCGCCGGAGGTTTTCCGGAGTAGTGGGGGGGGACTGGAAGTTGATGAAAATATATGTGCCTTCACGCTGCTTCCGGATGGGATAAGCGAAGGCGCGGCGTTCAGTTCTGGCGTCAAGCACACTGCCTCCATGGTTTTTCAGCAACTGTTCCAGCTCTTGACGGATTCTAATTACAGACTCTTCATTCAGATTGCCGTCAATTATTGCTGCCAATTCATATTGGTTCATCGATCCTCCTTTCTTATTTGAATCTGATCAAGAGGACATCGCCATCCTGAATCAGATAGCTTTTACCCTCAATTTTTACCTTGCCGGTATTATGAGCAGCCAGAAAACTGCCGGCGGTAATCAGGTCCTGCCAGTTGACTACTTCTGCTTTGATAAAGCCGCTGCCAATGTCAGAATGTATCATGTAGGCAGCATCAAGTGCCGTAGTGCCCGCCGGCGCCGACCAGGCGCGGGTTTCTTCTCCCTTCACAGTGTAGAATCGGCGGAGATTCAGGGTGGTAAAACAGGCACTCACAATCGCCCCCGGTCCTTCGGGATGAAGATTGAGGCTGAGGCGCATTTCCCGCCGGTCAGTTTCAGGAAGATCTGCCAGCACCTGTTCCAGCAGTGCGGAAAACAGGATCGGCTGACGGCGGGCAAGCTTGGGAAAGTGGTTAATATCTGCCGGTTCAGCATCAGAACAGTTCAGTACATAGAGGACCGGTTTCAGCACGAAGAGAGAGAGATCTCGGACTGTATGCTTTTCTTCCGGTGTAAGATCCGGAGGCTGAAACGAGCGCTGAAGCGCGGCGTCCAGTTTCTTCAGGGCGGAAATCAGGTGGTGCTTGTGAGGACTCTCCGGTTCTTTTACTGCCGATGCCAGTCTTTTTTCCACGACGGTGAGGTCAGCGATTGCCAGTTCGGACTCGACAATTTCCATATCCCGGTCCGGATCGATTGAGTCAAGGATGTGCGGAATGTCAGGAGTAGAGAAATTGCGGACAAGATGAAGCAGCAGGTCTACCTCACGGATATGGGCAAGAAATCTGTTTCCCAGTCCTTCGCCTGAACTGGCACCTTTTACCAGTCCGGCGATGTCGACAAACTCGATGTGGGCCGGAGTTACTTTCTTCGGCTTGATGACCTCAGCGATCCGTTTTAACCGCTCATCGGGTACGGCAACAATACCGACATTTTTCTCAATTGTAGTAAAGGGGAAAAGATCGACCCGGGCGCCCGCACCGGTTAGCAGATTGAAAAGTGAACTTTTGCCCACATTGGGCAGACCTACCAGTCCGACCTTCACTGGGATACCATCCTTTCTGTGGGGGGTACGGTAGAGTTCCGGGTTGATGTGTTAAAGCGGTTCATCGCCATTTCCAGACCGTGCTTGAGGACGAACAGACAGGCCTCAGCTGCACGGTTTAGCACTTCAGGTAACTGCCTTGTTTCTTCGTCTGTCCAGGGTGAGAGGACATATTCAGCCGTCTCAACGCCGTCGGGACTGCCGATGCCGATACGCAGGCGGGGAAAGTTATCAGTCTCCAGATGAAAGATGATCGAGGCCAGTCCTTTGTGTCCACCGTCAGAACCCTTGGGACGCAGCCTCAGGGTTCCGAACGGCAGGGCAATATCGTCAACCACTACGAGAAAATGATCCGGATTTCGGGCAAGATGTTCCTTAACGACGACACCGGAGTTGTTCATGAACAGAAGTGGTTTGACCAGAGTAAGAGGCCGGGTGTCAATAACCGTTCGTCCCACAAGGCTTCCGGGGAGATGATGAAACCGGATGCCAAGCCGGTGGGCGATTGTATCAACGACCAGAAAACCGACATTGTGCCGGGTATGAGCGTATCGAGGTCCGGGGTTCCCCAGTCCGAAAATGGTCATGCTATTTTTTCTCTTCTTTCTTCTTGGCTTCTGCTTCTGTCTTACCTTCTTCGCTGCCCGCTTCTTCCTTTTTCTTTTCCTTGATGACTTCTGGTTCAGCCGTGGTCTCCGGCTGAGGTGTGGTTGCTTCGGCAGCAGCCGCCAGTTTGCGTGGCGTCAGGATTGTGACAATTGCCGATTCCGGCGGGAGCGCAAATTCGATTTCCGGATACTTCAGGTCGGAGATGTGAATGCTATGTCCCATTTTCAGATGAGTAATGTCGATGTCAATATGTTCCGGTATCCTGTCAATTGTGGCGCGCACCGGAATTTCACGCAACAACAGTTCGAGCATGCCGCCCTGTTTTACACCTTCAGCAGTTCCGTGAAGAATGACCGGGACATTCATTGTGATCTTTTCGTGGAGATGTACTTTCTGAAAATCTACATGCAGAAATGAACCGTCAATCGGATTACGCTGGATCGTCTTGATAACACAGCGGGTCGTCCCCTGTCCGTCAATGACAACATCAACAATCGGCGCATGACCCTTCAGTTCCTTCAGGAGCATCATGAACTCATGGGCAGAGAGGGAAAGCATGACTGACGGATCACCGTGTCCATACATTACCGCCGGCAGTATCCCGGCACGGCGGAGTTTTCTAATTTTTGATTTTCCGGTTTCGGTTCTGATACTTGCTTTAATTTGTGCCATAACTCTCCTTTTTTAATCAATAAACAATGAACTTACCGACTCTTCCCGGTGGATGCGGAAGATGGCTTCAGCCAGAAGGGCGGAGATGGTCAATACCTTGATTTTCGGATGGGACTTGGCTGCGGGTTGCAGGATTGTGTCGGTGATTATTATTTCCGTGATCGGTGATTGCGCCAGGTGGTACACCGCATCACCGGAAAATATCCCATGGGTAGCGGTAGCCCGGACATTCCGTGCTCCTGCTTTGACCAGTGCTTCGGCCGCCCGGATCAGGGTGCCACCAGTATCAATCATGTCATCAAAAATCAACGCATCCAGCCCTTCAACCTCGCCTACCACCCGCAAGGCCTCAACCTGATTGGGTGCAGTCCGGCGCTTATCGATTATTGCAATCGGCGTATCCTTCCCCAGACGCTGGGCAAAACCGCGTGCCCGGTTTGCCCGACCGGTGTCTGGTGCGACGACAACTAGGTTGTCAGCAAACTGACGGTGGTATTCTACCAGTACCGGTGTTGCATAAAGATGATCAACCGGTATGTCAAAGAATGCCTGAATCTGTTCCGCATGCAGATCAATAGTCAGAATCCGGTCGACGCCGGCACGGGTCAGGAGATTGGCAATCAGCTTGGCAGAAAGTGGTACTCGGGGGCGGTCCTTGCGATCCTGGCGCGCATAGCCGTAGTAGGGAATTACCGCTGTAATACGCCGGGCAGAAGCCCGCTTCAGTGCATCAATCATCAGCAGTAATTCCAGCAGATTATCGGCTGGCGGTGGAGTGGGCTGGACTATGAATACATCTTCCCCCCGGACATTTTCGTTGATACTGATTCGGATTTCACCATCGGCAAAATTTGATATTTCAGCATTGCCTAAGGGAACCTCAAGCCGTTGGGCAATTTTTTCTGCGAGCGGTCGATTTGCCCGCCCGGAAAAAAGCTTCAGTTCCTTACCATTCATTTTCTGCTCCATTTCCGCCTCGATCAGCACTGGGGCGGGGGGATTTGAACCTCCACGACAGGATCCAAAGTCCTGTGTCCTGCCAGATTAGACGACGCCCCAAATTCATAATGTCGTTCCGGCGCCGGACAGTGTTGACGGTCTATAGCGGGTTATAATCCAGGGGGACCCAGAATGCAACCATTCGGCCATCGGGTCGGTTGCATATTGCAACCCATAGACCGTACTGCCGGAGCCGGTGAGACCGGCAGCCACCATTCCACTTTCCAGTAACTGTTTCTTTATCTTTGCCAGTTCTGGATACCGGCGGAACACTACCGTTTCAAAGCTGTTTCTGATCAGTTCTGCCAGTCCTGCCGGCTCTTTACGCCTTAATTTTAAGGCTATAATTTTAGGGCAAAACCTCCAGGTTGTCAATTTTTTCTTCAGCCGGTCCAGTCTGTCATACGCCCAGCGGGTTGAGATTCCGAATCCCGGGTAATAGAGGACAATTCGGAGTGCCGGGAGGGTGATCGGTCGGAGTTTCTCTCCTCGCCCCCGGGCGACGCAAGGTTTAGGTTGAAGGAAGAATGGGACATCACTTCCCAGTTCCCGGGCAAGTTGATTAAGCTGAGTGAGGTTGAGCGGGTGGTCAAAAAGATAATTCAGTCCGAGCAGAACCGTAGCAGCATTGGAGGATCCGCCTCCCAGTCCTCCTCCTGGGGGGATATTTTTATCAATGAAAATTTTGCAGCCGCCGGTGATTCCGGTTGCTGTAAAAAAAAGTCCGGCGGCCCGATAAGCCAGATTGGCTCTTTCCGGAATGTTAAGATTGATGCCGGTAGTTTTTACGCAAATTCCACTGCGGGTCTTTTCAAGCCGTACCCGATCTCCGAATTCCAGCGGTACCATGATCGTTACCAGTTCATGGTAGCCATCAGCTCTTTTTCTCCCGACCCAGAGTCCGAGATTGATTTTAGCCGGGGAATGGAGTCTGATTACTTTCACTTTTCGACAAAGCAGGAGGCCGGTTCAATCTGCCAGTCGGACGAAAAAAACCCAGCAGCCCGGACACCTTTCCATCCGAACCTGCGGACCCGGTGGTCAAAAATCATGAAATCGGGAATGGCAGTGCCGGAACCAATCAGATTCCAGAAAAGGGAGAGTTTTGTGGTGGAGGAATCGGTGCCAAAACGGCATAGAACGAGTCGCTGGGGATTCAGAGGATTGGGATAGGTGATGATCGCAGCCAGACTTTCTCCCAGGTCAACTCGGTTACACAGCATCCTCCCCTGGTGGATTCGAATCGGCAGACTGCGGGCAATTCTGGCGGTTTGGATATTATCTTCACTGCTGCCCAAGAGTACAATATTGCGATTTAGTGGCAGATGTTCAGTATCGGCGTAAATTTCAGTTGTTCCGTTGGCGATGAGCCACCAGCGCAATCCTTCCTGAACTGCGCTGTGGTGCAAAAACGGCGTCAGGTTGGGATCTTGGGTACCGTAAACAATTGCAAACGGAGAAAAAAGTACCTGTTTTGCTGGGCCATAAAGCCCGGGTCTTTTAGTAATGGCTGTGCCTTTTCGGTATGCTCCTGGGCGCCAGCCGTTCTTATCCCGGTGCAGAGTGATATCTTTGCCGGAAAAAGGCAGATCTAATTCCTGGCCATCGATTTTCAGCCGGAGCAGGCTGCCGGCTATTTTCAGCCTTTCCTGATCAATCGTCAGCTGGGTAATGTTAACAGTGGAGATTTTGAGGGTTGAGTCGCTCAGCGTTGCTTCGATGAATGCATCGCGGCCCACAACCGCCACCCGGTCAATTTTTACCCAGTAGGCTTTTCCTGACTGATTGATGTCTGCGGTCCGGAAACGGATGTGCCCGGGAGTGTTCTGCCTTTTTCTGTTTTTCAGAAAAGTCATCAGTTGTTCATCGTCTACGCAGACCGTGCCGTCAGGATAGTTCCACCAGTGTTTCACACCCGGAACTTCCTTATAGACATACTCATATCCCAGACTTCTAAGCCAGAGTGCGAATGTTCTGCCATGGATTGGCGGTACATTGTCGTCCTCACCGCCGTGAAGGATGAATACCGGCAGATTGCAGGCATTTTCTATAAATGCCGGTGTGTTGTCCGGTCGTGCAGCCATTTCCCGGAGTGCCAGTTTTGATGGTTCTGCAAAGATAACGCTCCGCTGCAGGAAATTGGGGACATAAAGCGGAAAAGAGGGCCAGCCGGCTGCCGGTGCAATTGCAGCAAAAAGATCCGGATGGGTCAGACCGATATGCCAGGTTCCGTGGCCGCCCATTGAGTGACCGGTAAGATAGATACGGTCCAAATCAACCGGCAGCGAGCTGCAGACCTCCTTCAGCACTTCAAGGGCATCCAGCCTTCCCCAGTCCTGCCAGTCAAACCCGTATGGTCGGCGATTGGTCGGACAGACAACAAATGCCCAGTCCTTGGGCTGGAAACATTCTGCCAGTCCGCTTGCTTCAACGCCTGCACCGTGCAGTGAGAGAATTAATCCGTAGTTTTGTGACGGGTCATAATTTGCGGGATAAAGAATTGCGTAGTACTGACACGAGGAGTCGATTTGAGATACAAAGGTCCGTTTGTGTGGCTGGTTGATCCGCCGGGAGCGTAAAAGGATCGTATCTGAGAACTCAAAATCTTGGTATCCGACAGTGAGAACCATTTTATAGCCCGTGCTTTCATACGGGAGAACTGGGGTATGAACGAAGATCGCCGGTTTTTTAACACCCAGAGCCGGAATCCGGTCAATAATCGTATCGGCGATCAGAAAGGTGTCGATTTTCATTTTCAGTTTTACACGATAGAGCATTTCCGCGGTTGTGTTGAGGAGCGGGATGCCGAGCCAGCCGGTCAGTGCCGAGTCGGCGATCAGATCCGGAGCGGTGATATCCTGAGTTACTGGGATCAGCGGAGCGGGCGCAGGGAGAAGCATAAATCGCACCCGCTGATCTCCATAGCCGGAGAGGCGCAGGATGACCCGGTTGATGCCGGAATCAATGATTACTGGCGTGAGAAACCAGTTGTTCCCGTAAACATCACCCAGGTAATTTCTGCCATTGAGCAGGAAGCTGCCGGTTCTCGTGGCTGCTGCCAGCGCCCGCGACTGCCGGGAAGAATAGAATTCAGCATAGGCGTAGCCGAGAGCGACCAGACCGCTGATACCATAATAGTTCTGAATCGTATCCCACTGCACATCCGGATAATCGGTGCTGAACCAGCCATCGGCGTCAGCGGTTACTTCACGCCAGATGGCAGCTCCCCCCGAAACCAGTCCGGATGGCAGGGATTCGCCGGCGACCGGATTCAGCTGGCTCGGGTCCCCAACTACTTCAGTAATGCCTTCCCTTGTGCCTACCGAGAAGGGACCGCAGACCAGCCACCGGCTGATTTTAATTGTGTCAGCAATTGAACCGGGAAATTGATTTCCGGCGGTCACAAACAGGCAGAGGATCAGGTTGCTGAGGGTCGTACTCACATTAAATGTTATCCGTTGGCATCAGGTCAGTCAATCAGGGCAGTGCCAATTTTGACCATCTTTTTTTGCTCGTTATTATTATTCAATGTGGGAAAAATCAACTTTTGAAAGGATCTGTCAGGAGATTGACCGTCTGGTACCGGCGATGATTGAAATGCAGAGCCGGTTGTGTGCCCTGCCGGCAATCAGTCCGAAGTCCGGGGGGGAAGGAGAAAAGGCGCGGGCCGATTATCTCCGGGATGAGCTGGAGTCATGGGGGCTGGCGGTTGAGGAGTTGCGGGCACCTGACCCGCTGGCACCCTGTGGCTATCGTCCGAACCTGATCGTCCGGCTCCCCCGGGAAAAATCCGGTCCGGTACTTTGGGTGATGACTCATCTGGATGTTGTTCCGCCCGGACCGCGCGAGTTATGGCAGTCTGACCCGTTTGTGGCGAGGGTTGAGGCAGACCGGATTTACGGTCGCGGTGTGGAGGATAATCAGCAGGAGATGGTAGCTTCAATCTTTGCCCTCCGGGCGCTGCTGAATCTCGGGCTTGTGCCCGGTCTCCCGGTGGCGCTGATGCTGGTAGCAGATGAGGAGACTGGTTCCGAGTTCGGGGTGGACTGGCTCCTGAAAAATTATCAGTTATGCGCAGCGGATGATCTGGTAGTGGTTCCAGATGCAGGAAACGAAGATGGCACACTGCTGGAAATTGCCGAGAAGTCGATTCTCTGGTTGAAGTTCACAACTTATGGCAGGCAGGCACACGGCTCGACACCACATCACGGCAATAACGCCCATCGAGCTGGTGCCTATCTGTTAGTCCGGCTCGACCAGGAGCTGCATGAGCATTTCAATGCCCGGGATGAACTTTTCTCCCCGCCTTATTCCACGATTGAGCCGACGAAAAAGGAAGCCAACGTTCCCAATATCAATACCATTCCCGGAGAGGATGTTTTTTACTTTGACATGCGGATTCTGCCCTGTTATCCACTGGAATCAGTGATGACGAAGGTCAAGGAGGTGGTCAGCGGTATTGAGCAGGAATTCAAGGTAAGAGTCAGGGTTGATATTGAACAGCAGGCACAGGCGGCACCACCAACTCCGCCGGATGCACCAGTTGTCCGGCTGCTTGCCGAGGCGGTCCGCACAGTTTACAAAAAAGAACCATTTACTCGTGGTATCGGGGGCGGCACGGTGGCGGCGTTTTTCCGACGCCAGGGGATTCCGGCGGTGGTCTGGGGCAGAAATGCCGGTCAGGCGCACAAGCCCAATGAGTTCTGTCTGATTGAAAATATGGCTGGCAATGCCAAGGTTTATGCCTATCTGTATGGCAGCCAGGTATAGCGCCTCTGGACCTGATTGACTTTTCACAGATTTTCAGTTAAGGTGAAGTGATGGAACTGCGTTCACCTGAGGAACTTCGTCAGTTTGTTGATCTGGACCGGGCAGAGGTGGTCGATGAGCGGGCAAAGGGCGGGGAAGTAATTCTGATTCCGCTGGTCAACCCTTTTGCGCCGATTCCAGCACTGAGTGCAGTGGCAGATAATCTCAGCTGGTTTATGGAGCAGGTTACAGGACGTGGTTATCAGAAGGCGGAGGAGGTTTATGATGTCGGGTTTATTGTCCGGGAGCCGGGACATCAGGCATTCGGATTGAAGGTGAATGCGGAAAGTGGTATGGTGGTGATTTCCCGGGTTTCAATTCTTGAGGACGAAACTGTCTTCCGCCGTTATGTAAACTACCTGCGCACGGGCGTTTTTCTGTAACTCTCAAGTCCGAGCAGGAGAAGTTCCAGCGCTAGCAGAAGCCCTGCGAAATAGAGCAGCGGTCCGGTCAGTTCACTTGCAGCGTAAAGGCGCGGTGGGTAAATTTTGATTCGATTTCGAATTAGCGGTTCGAGCGGTGCCGGCGTCAGATCCCCTTCCTCCGGTAGCGGGTTGACGGCAAATTCGTAATGCTGTCCATTTTCCAGACGGTAAATTCCAGGAAGCCGGGTGTCGGTGATCTTTACCACCGGTTTTATGCCTCCGGCTTCAGAAAAAACCGTTTTTTCCCCTGCGGGCATGAGCAGACGGAACGGTTCGGCGGTATCAACTGTAAGTACCACAGTGTCCCCGGTCTGCCATTCATTTCGACGGTTTATGCCGGTGAGGTATTTCAATGTCTGATACAGCAGGGGCACAAATGCCGCCCGGTAAACCAGGTCGGAAGCCTCGGGAACAGGAGTGAATGTCCAGATGATGAGATTTTTCCCGGGCAGTTCGATGACCAGCGGGTCCTGGTTGGCAAGCCGGATTAATGTTCTGCCACCTGTTATCCGGCTGTGATAATACACCCGCACAGCATTGAGGTCAACCGTTCGCAGACCTGAGAGCACTGGATGGGTGGTGTCAACTTCCGCCGGGGTGATAAAGCCGAGATGACTCACCGGACCTTCATACCTGATGGGCAGCGGGATATTGCCATTGGTTAATGAAGGTGCGCACAGCAAAGCCGAACCGCCGGAATTGAGATAGAAGTCCAGGCGTTCCCAGTCAGCCGGCCGGAGCGCGCTGGCATCAGCTATTATAATCGCCTGATATCGGGTAAGGTCGGTGCGTCTCAGTTCGGAAATATTGAGCAGGAGCGGTAGAAACTGGAGGGTGTCGGTGACAAGCGCCAGCCGGAGATATTTCCCCTGGTTTTCCGAAGATACAAAAATCGGTACTGAAACTCTGGAAGGGGTTTCAAGGGTAAAAAAACGCCGGTCGTCGACCAGGAGGGAATCGCTGGAAAGTTCGACAATGCCCGAATAATGATGGCGGAGGTCAGGGGGCAGGGAAAATTCAGCAAATACTGCGGAGCGAGCGGAGATGTTTACTACTTTTTCTTCCTGGTAGCCTTCCAGTTTCAACCGGACGGTTCTAATTACCGGTGTCCCCCCGTAATTGAAGATACGGACTCTGAGCCGACGGCGGTCATATGTAATCCCGGTTATTCCCGCATTGTCGAATCTGTTACTGCCGAGATTAATGATCTGGAGCTGACCTCCGGGAACGGGAATATTTTCCGGCACTGCCCGCGCCTGGAGATCAGTGATGATTATAACCGGCATTGGTGTCTGACGATACAGCTCGGCGGCTCGGGTCAGTGCCGGCTGCAGCGTCGGGGAAATGGTAGAAGCGGAGAGTGTGTCCAGAAGAGTGAGGAGGGTATGTCTGCCGCTGAATACCGTGTCGGGATGACTGCTGAGTATCAGCATGGGCCGGGATGAGCTGTGAATGATCCGGCGTGCCGCCTCCAGTGCCAGCTGCCAGCGGCTGCCATATGCCATACTGTAGGAATGGTCAAGGATGAGCAGCATGCGGTCCGAGCCGAGCCGGAACGGGAGTCTGCTCTCAAGCCGCGGGCGGCTCAGTGCCAGCGGTATCAGAAGCAGAAACAGAGTCCGGAGGACAAGCAGCAGAATTTCCCGGAGCCGGACCCAGGACCATCTTTCACGGCGCACACTTTCCAGCAGTACCAGCGAGGGGAAACCCCGGCGCTGGAGCCGCAGCCGGGTAAAAATGTGGATCAGAACCGGGATCAGTCCCAGCGGCAGGAGCAGGAGAAAAGACGGATAGAGAAACTGCATCAGTGGAGACGGCGCCGGCGTTCCAGGTAAGTGAAGAGCGCTTCTTCAAATGGTGTAGCAGTGCTCAGTGACTGATAATCGACCCGGGCTTCGGCACAGGCGCGCCGGAAGTATTCACACCGGCGGTTGAACCGGTTCTGATACTGGTACTGAATCTGCCGGGGATCAACGGTGATTTCCTGTCCGGTTTCGAGGTCGCGCAGAAGAACCGGATTGGTGAAGCCCAGAGTTGCCTCATCGGGATGGAACAGATGGAATACGAGCAGTTCATGTTTGCGGGCACGGAAGTGGCGCAGAGCGGCAACTACGGCGGTCGCATCGTCCCAGAGGTCGGAGATGAGGATCACCAGTCCCCGGCGCCGGATGCGTTCGGCAAGCTCATGGAGGGTTGTGCTGATGTCGGTCTCCCCCCCAGGTTTCAGGTTTTCCAGCTCCCGGAAGAGTACCCGCAGATGGGCACCGGTGGCACGGGGTGGAATGTAGCGGTCAATTTTTGCGGAAAATGTGACCAGCCCGGTCGAGTCCTTCTGCCGGTTAAGGAGCAGGGCAAGGCTGGCAGCCAGCCACCGGCCGTAATCCAGCTTGGTGTAACCTGCCGCCGGATAGTCCATTGAGGCGGAGGCATCCAGCACGAGATAGGCACGGAGGTTGGTTTCCTCCTCATACTCGCGGACAAAGAACCGTCCGGTCCGGCCGTAGACCCGCCAGTCGATCCGTTTGAGTTCATCGCCGGGCATATATTGACGATACTCGGCAAATTCTACTGAGAAACCCTTGTACGGAGAGCGGTGCAGACCGCTGAGGAAGCCCTCAACAACAAGCCGTGCCTTGAAATCAATGCCTTTGAGCCGGGCGATCAGTTCCGGTCTGAGCAGAGGTATTCCTGAAGATCTCATATAACAGTTTACCAGCACAACCGGTATGCTGTCAAATGACCGTCCGAATTAATAAAAACTGTGTTGCCCAATTATCGAAGAAAAAACTTGACACCGATTTTCAAAATTGTATCATATAAATGAGCATTGACTGCGGCTTTGGGGTTCGGTTGCAGAGCTTCTTTTAGGTTTTAGTTTCAGAATACCCGGATAGCAGGGGCTCGACAGTCAGAGGCTGCGACGCATCAGAAAATAAAGCGGTCTGTTTCCTGCCGCAGGAACAGCGGTAATTTGATAATTAAATGATGGCAGAAACTGCCGGATGAGCAGGAGGAGGTCAGAATGGCAATGAGAGCCGAACTGGAAAGCGGCGTTCTGGTCCGACCGAAAACCGGACCAGCTGCCGGATTCATCTGGGACCCGGTCAAGATCGGTCCCGGTTTTGAGTGGCTTGACCACGACACGATCCGCGTGCTTGAGGGCGGGCTCGCGGGCAAAATCCTCGGTGTCCGGACCGAGCTGATGGCCAATAATGCTGCGTGCAGTCTTCAGGATCAGGGCCGGCTGATCGGCACGGTTTCAATTGAGCGCAATCCGCCGGGCAAGGGAATTATCCTCTGGGATGCACAGGTGCATCCCCAGTACCGGCGCAACGGCCTGGCAGCGATTATGACCTGGATCATCTTCCGGGAGCTTTTGCTCAATCAGACGGTGGCGACATTCAGGATCCGGATGGTCCGTTCACTCAAAGCCGGCGAGAACGGGGTTGAGCTGCAGAATGTCGGCATGGGGGTGATTGCAGTGCGGCTGGGGTTCACTCCGGAGATGAATCTGGAGCGGGCGATCCGCGGTGATAACATCACCGAGCTTGAGGCACTGCCGGCGGTTAACGGCAGCCCCCCCGCACTCAAGATCGGCCTGCGTTCCGACCCGTTCATGCTGGTTGCCTTTGTGCTCAGTCCGGATACGATGAAGCCGACCAATGACTTTCGCACCTATCTGGAGATCAAGAATAACACCTTTATCATCCATGATTGGGCAAAAAAAGGTCTTCTGGTGGTCAACGGCAACTATCTGCTGCGCACGCCCCAGATCAACCATTTTGTCAACCGGATTGCGGTTGATGAGGCAGAGGCGATAATCTTCAGAAACAAAATTCGCGGGCTGTAACTTTTCCGGGAACATCCGGATTCCCCTCAATCGTTAACAATCAATCTTGCGTTTTCGCCCGGTTTTTTTAACATTCAGCTGATGGCAGTTCATGAACATTCCCGGCGTCAGGGGCGCAGTCTGCTGCTTTCGATTCTGCTCAACCTCGGGTTTGCCCTGCTGGAACTGTTTGCCGGGCTGTTTGCCAATTCGCTCGTGCTCGTAGCCGGTGCGCTCCATGATGCCGGTGATGCGGTGGCGCTGGTGCTTTCCTGGCTGGGCCTCCGGCTTTCCCTCCTGCCCCCGAACCGGCGCCGGACCTTCGGATATCGCAAGGTGCGGATTCTTGTTGCCTTTGTCAATGCGCTCGCCCTGGCGGTCTTCACCGTGCTGGTCGTGCGGGCGGCGATCGGGCGGATTGTGACTCCGGAACCGGTTAAGAGTCCGGTTCTGATTCTCGCAGCACTGGTGGGGATCGGGGTCAACGGTGCCGCGGTACTGATACTGAGGCAGGAACGGCACTCACTCAACATCCGGGCGGCAATGTGGCATCTGCTGGACGATCTGCTCGGCTTTGTTGCGGTACTTCTGGGCGGGATCGTCATCCGTCTGACCGGCTGGACAGTAATTGATCCGGTGCTTTCAATTGCGGTCGGAATTATGGTCCTTTACGGCACCTGGCGGGTCTTCCGGGAGGCGACCAGCATTCTGATTGACTCCACGCCCCGGGATCTGAATTACGAGGAGGTGCGCCGCTTCATCACCTCGTTTTCTCCGGCGATCCGGGACCTCCACGACCTGCACATCTGGACGCTCGGCGAGGGGGAACGGGCACTGATGGCGCATCTGGTGGTGGCGGACGGAACGGTGAGCAGTTTTCAGTCCCTGCTGGCACAGCTCGACTGTGCACTCCGTGACCGCTTCAATATCCAGCACATCACCTTTGAACTGGAGTGCGACGCGTGTAAATCGGGTGCCGGTGTCTGCCTGAACTGACCGCTTCTCTTACCGGGTGATGATTAACGTTCCTGCCGGCTTTCCATTGACCTGCACGAGATAGACCCCGGCGGGCAGTGGCGAACCGTCAATTCTCCGTCCGTCCCAGAGCCCGTTTCTGCCATAAGCCACAACCCGGCCTGAGGCATCGGTGACCCGGATCCGGTCCTTTTCTCCAGCACCACGGATGCGGAACGGTCCGGTGCCGACTTTGGGCAGAATCCGGTATTTAGCAGTCCGGGATGCCGGGGCAGGGGCAAACTCAGCAATGCCCGGATAAAGGCTTGACCAGTAACAGCCGGATGAGTCCTTTTTCAAATATACCACCCCAGCCATCACATCAGGCAGACCGGGCAGATAGCACACCTTGGGTCTGACACCCCAGCCGGCTGCCGCCTCATGCTCATTCATCCGGAGCGGTGTTGACCAGTTCTCCGGTTCGGCAGCAAATGCACGGGAGATAAAAATCTGATTACCCGTGCTGGAGCTTTTAAGATAGGCGACGGTTACTTCGCCGGCTGTGCCATATCTCCGCGGCTGAAGGTCAAAGAACCGCTCCTCTGCCTCCGGATCGCCGGCAAGGGTCCGGACTCCGCTCCAGCTGTGACCGCCACTGGTGGAATAGAGATAGTCAATGTCCCAGTTGCCGGAGTTATTCCGGTTCCGGGCAAATGCACACCAGACGGTGGCAAGCGAGTCAGAGGCATTGAAACCGGCGGCAATTGCCGGATTCTCAATCCGGTCGCCGTCAAAGGTGAACCGGTGATAAATCCAGTTTCCGGGTTCAAGCCGGTTGCGGTTGATCCACAAAAGCAGGGTGTCCCGGTTCGGTCCGGCAACCCCGGCAAAATAGACATACCGGCCCGTGCCCCCGGCAAGGTAAAGGTTGCGCGCCGGCTGGTAAAAGGAGTCGATCGGCGGGAAAAAGTCCCAGCCATAATCGGTGCTGCGCTGGAAAAACAGCCGGGGACGGGTTGAGCCGGGTGTGGTGTCCGAAACCGCAATGTAGATGTAATGCTGGGCGCCCGGATGGTCGGTGCAGCCGGCAAAGTCATGACAGGGCAGTTCGTCAGGCCCGAAGTTCATTATGGTGGCATGAGAATTGAACAGACGTCGCCTTACAATTGCCAGGGAATTGGGGTAATCCTCCTCGTAATTAAAAAGGTAATATAGCGCCGCACTGTCACCATCGCCGATAAATGAAAATACCCTGGCGAGAGTGGTGTCGGAACTGCTTCCACAGCCTATTTCTATCCAACTCTGTCCCAAGTCAGTGGAGTAATATTCGTACTCCGTATTGGGCCGGATGTTTTCAGCCACAAACATAAGCACCGTATCATGGTAAATAGTGCAGACATCGCCGGCAACGGTAAAGTCTGCTCTTCCGGAGTGAATCAGGACATCTGCTTGGGCGGGCACACTGATCCAGAGAATGGCGATCAGGGTTTTGATAAGACGGTAAGACATACCTGCCTCCCGGTTTGAATCTACCAGCTCATTATATCCCCGTAACCGGTTTTGTCAACCGGGTAGCAGTAGAGATCAGTTACCGGTGCGGTTAGTCATTTTAAAGGTGAATTCAATCAGTCGATGGTGTTCGGTGTTGCGGCGGATTTGAGCCGGAGCTGAAAGCCGGCATCGGTCCTGGTCAGGACTGGGGATATTATTGAAAAGGAGACGGCTGTGGGAACTGCCCGGGGGTAAGGTTTAAACAGGAGCTGAGGGCGGGACCAAGTTGGCAAGATATTGATAAACTGAAACTTCCGTGAATAGAACCAAAATCCGGTCTGACTGGTGGTGTTAAATCTGTACAGGTTCTGGATCTAACTGTTATAGAGGGGTCCGGCGCAGGCGCAGGGAGTTGGTGACCACATTGATTGAGGAGAGTGCCATTGCAATTTCGGCAATCACCGGGTGCAGAAGGCCGAGCATCGCCAGCGGAATCGCCAGCAGGTTGTAAAAGAGCGCCCAGAACAGGTTCTGTTTTATTTTGCTGAAGGTGGCGCGGGAAAGCCGGACCGCAGCCAGAACCGCAGTGAGGTCGGAACGGATGAGCGTGACATCACTGGCAGCAATGGCAATTTCGGTGCCGGTGCCGAGCGCAATCCCGACATCAGCCGCCCTGAGCGCCGGCGCATCGTTGATACCGTCGCCGAGCATGGCGATGGTGCGGTATTTCTCCCTCAGCCTGCCCAGCAGTTCCAGCTTGTCCTGCGGCAGCAGTTCGGCATGAACCTGCTCAATACCCGCCTGGCGGGCAATCGCTTCAGCGGTCTGCCGGCTGTCACCGGTAAGCATAACCGGCACAATGCCCAGTGCCTTCAGTCCGGCAATCATTGCCGGGGCTTCGGGTTTGAGTTCATCAGCAAGGATGAGCATGCCGAGCGGTCTGGAGTCCAGCGCAACGAACAGCATCGTGCCCGGTTTTCCCTCATGGCTGCGGGCAAGCGTCTCCAGTCCGGTGGTGTCAACCCCGTGCTTTCTGAGCAGGGCAAGCCTGCCTGCCCATGCCGGTCTGCCTCCAACTTTGCCGGTGATGCCCAGTCCGGGCAGGGCGGTGATGTTTTCGGCGGCTGGTGGTTTGAGGTTCTGTTTTTCTGCCCGCTGGAGAACAGCGCGGGCAAGCGGATGTTCTGAACCCTGTTCCAGTGCAGCAGCGGTTTTCAGCACCTCTGCCGGCTCAACTCCGGGCAGGGGGATGATTTCCTGAACCTGCGGTTTCCCCAGGGTCAGCGTGCCGGTCTTGTCCAGACAGAGCGCCCGGACATCCTTGAGACGCTGGAGCGCCGCTCCGGAGCGGAAGATGATTCCCCGCCGCGCTGCCATGCCGGTGGCGACCACGAGCGCGGTTGGTGTTGCCAGGCCCAGCGCACAGGGGCAGGCGATGACCAGCACCGCAACCGCGGCAAAAAGGGCAAGGGAAAGACGGGAGAGTTCCGGATTGACCCAGGGAAACAGGGTGTGCGCCCGGCGCAGGAAGGGCTGGAATGCCGGTGCAAAGGCAAACCAGATAATTCCGGTGATCAGGGCAAGAAGCAGAATCGCCGGCACAAACCGGGCGGTGATGCGATCTGCCAGTGCCTGCACCGGAATCTTTTTCAGCTGGGCTTCTTCCACGAGCCGGATCACCTGTGCCAGAAATGTGTCCTGTCCGACCCGGCGCACCGCAACCCTGATAAAACCGGTGGTGTTGATCGTGGCGCCGATCACCTCATCACCGGGGTTTTTCACCACCGGCAGCGGTTCACCAGTTGCCATCGATTCGTCAATCTCGGTGGTGCCCTCGATGATGATGCCGTCGGTCGGGATCTTTTCCCCGGGCCGGATGAGCATGATGTCGCCCGGCTTGAGCCGGTTCACCGGTACTTCAGTTTCTCCACCATCCACCAGAATCCGGGCGGTCCGGGCACCAAGTGAAAGCAGTTGCCGGAGGGCACCCGCAGCTCTGCCCTTGGCGCGTGCCTCAAGATATCTGCCGGTGAGATAGATTGCCATCAGCATGCCGGCAACCCTGCCCAGATTCTCAACCTCCACGCCGGCAAGGACAAGGAGGGAGGAGAGGAGTGCGGCAATGGTGCCGAGTGCGATCAAAACATCCATAGTCGCTGAGCGGTTGCGGAGCGAGCCGAATGCGGTCTTTAGCACCTGCCAGCCCGGTATAAACAGCACTGCGGCGCCGAGCAGAAACTCAATTGCGGTCATCAGTTTCATGGGCAGATGAAGCAGATGGGCAAGATGGAGTACCATCAGCACCATTGCCGGCACAACCAGCAGCCAGGCGACCAGCATCCGGGTCTTTGCCTTTTTGAGTTCGGCGGCAAGAAGCGTTGTCTCGTCTGCGCTCTTTTCCCGCACATCGTAGCCGGCACTGACAATTGCCTTTTTCAGCTCCTCGGGCGGTGTTATTTCCGGGTCGTACTCCACCACCGCCTCCTCGGTCGCAAAGTTCACCTGAGCAATCTTTACCCCGGGCAACCGGGAGAGCGCCTTTTCAATTGTCACCGCACAGCCGGCGCACGACATCCCGCTGATACCGATTACGGTGGAAGTGGTGCGGGTAAGTTCTGGTTTTGGTGCCTGTTCAGACATGGGCAGCGTTTCCGCTCCGGCGCTTAGAAACCGCTCCGGGTTTTCCTTGAACCGGGCAAGGCAGGCGGTGCTGCAGAAGTAATAGATTTTACCTTTGTATTCCCAGCTGCCAGAGGCAGATTCAGGCTGGACGGTCATCCCGCAGACCGGGTCAATGTGCCGCTCGGGCTCCGGGCTCATAACCATTAGACCCGAAATCAAACTGTCTGGATGCCCGGTAAACTGGTACAATCGCAAGGCGGTGGGCGAATCGGGATGATTTAAATGGTATATATTAATGTGTTAATATCTTAATTTCAGAGGGTGCTAACTATGTAATTCCGAAAAATTCTTAATTTTGTTATTTGAAACGCATCCTAAATATGAAATTTTAATAAAAATACCAATATTGGTAAAATTTATAAAAAAGAAAATCATGGGATCTGCTTGTGGCAAAGATAAAACTTGAGCTACCAGTTTTACCTGTTCTTTAACGGTGTGTAGTTGAAAAACCCGAACAGATTTCATTAACAAGCTCGGCGGGCGGAAACGAAAAGGACGATTTTAAGTTTTGGGGCGGCAATTTTTTATTTCTACTTAGAAATGATTAAAATTTTCGAAATCGTTGTATAGGTTTTCTTTTTAAAGCTAAAAACGATCTCGTCTTCTGTTGATACTGAAACATTATCAAAGAATTTATCAATTTCGTTAAACACAAAATCAAAATCTCTCTTTAATTTCCAACTATCGTCCAAATTGTTTTTATCAGCCAAAACTACAAAGAGTCTGTTATCGGCACCAAATCTTTGCTCGCCTTGATTTTCGTAAAGCCAAATAATTAAATTTTTAGGATTTCTTAAAACTTGTTGAAGCGTAAAGTTCTTTGGAAGATAAGTAATTTTTAAATCAAAAGGTTGGTTATCAAAGAAAATATCAACGCCGAAAGTATTTTTGAGTGTCGGAATTACTTTTGGATGCTGGCTAATGTGGTCTTCTATTAAAACAGTAGTCCAATGGTTATACCACGTAGCTATTACATAGTGCGTAATATCATCTTGCAGTTTGTTCTTTACGCCGTTTATTAAATCTTCGTATTTTACAAATCGACGGACATATTCAATCTGTATTTTTTGGTCCAGTTGTCCTTGAACAACACCCCATCTAAATTCTTTAACCTTCAACAATTCTTGTTTCAATGCTTCATCAGATATAAGCTTTTGTCTTTCTTTAACTCGTTCCTGATATTTTCTTTTAATAAATTCGTCAATTGTGACTTGTGGAATATCAATAAGTCGTTTAATAAGGTTTGAAGCGGTGCCCCTCGTGTCAATACCTAAAATTTTCGCCAATTCTTTTAGATCATCAGCTTTAACAGATCTTAATTTTAGATTTGCTAATTCTTTTTTGGAAACTAACATATTTATCTTTTTTGAAATAATAAAATATATTCATGCCTAAAAATATAGAATCCCCCAACCAAAGCCCTATATCTCCATAAATGCTCCTGATTTCTTTTGGCACGATTATTAACCATATTTTTTACTAAAATACTTTTTAATATTAAGCCATCTCTATTTAATACTTCCTGCATTATCATAAATCCTAACGGCACCCATTCGGAGTTTGTGTATTTATCGCCGATCACAATCGCTAAATAATGTTTTTTTTCAAGCAAATCTAAAAAATTAGAAACTACATCGCCAAAAAGCTTTAAAAAATGTTTTATTGATTTAGCGTTGCTTAAATCGTCTGGCCTATTACTAAATTTAATAATGTCGTGATATGGTGGGTGCATTATTATTAACTGAACATTTTGTCTATTGTGAGATTTTAAAATTTCATCTACTTTTTCGCGCGTTTCCTTTTTTGTGCTATCCGCAACTAAAACCTCTGTAAAAATTTTAGAATCAAATAAAGATTCTTGGTTAATTCTTTGTTTCGCCATTTCTGCAATTTCTGGCAATAATTCAATGCCAATTCCGTTTCTCCCTAATCTTTTGCACTCAATTAGGGTTGTTCCACTTCCTAAAAAGGTATCCAAAACAACGTCGTCCCTTCTAGTAAATCGTCTCATTAGTTGATTTGGTATTTGTGGAATAAAGTTACCGTGATAATCCCCTCTATGGGACCCGGATTTATCTCGCTCACCAATAATCCATAAACTATCGGTGATAATGTCCTGATATTCCTTCCAGTTTTTTAAGTTTAGGTCGTTTATCTTTCGCATATTTTAATACTCAATTCCTAGATATTTACTCCCAATGGCTTAGCTATTTTGCCATCAAAACAGATAGTTTTATTACTCTGCTTTCCATGCAGATTCATTTTGAGTCAGCTTATGTTTTGCTATATCTACACTGCTCATTTTACCTCCAGTCATAATAATATAGTCTATTCGCCTCAATATGTCAAGTAAAAGAAGAGGCCACTGCTGGCAATATGGTTGACAGGATTAAAGAAAGAGATTCACTTTTGCGTTTCAAAGTTTTTTAATTAACGGAGAGGGTGGGATTCGAACCCACGGTACCCTATCGGGTACACATGCTCTCCAGGCATGCCCGTTCGTCCACTCCGGCACCTCTCCGGTGCGCAGTTAATAAGATAGCCCGCTTATCAGTAATGTCAATTTTATTTTCAGGTTTGACAGACGGGCACGCCGGTTTATGCTGTACTGATGAGCGGCTGCATCTTTCCAGTTTTCCTGCTGGCGCTTTTCAGCACCGTTCAGGAGCTGGGCAGATGTCCCATTGATTCGGTGGTGGAGATTGCTGCCGGCAGGTTTCTGCCCGATACCGTGCCCCAGCTGCTGGTGAGAGAGCAGGCGGGCGCGGTTACGCTCTGTCCTGGACCGGACCGGTCTGCCGGGATACGGGTACCGCTTTACCGGCTGGCGCTGCTGAGGACAGTCGGGCAGCGGTGGGAGATATTCTGGCGTTCCGGTCTGCTGCTGGGCCGGGAGGCGGCGGAGATCGGGTTTTTGCCGGATTGCTGGGCAGGTGGCGATTTTAACGGCGACGGGCGGGATGAGCTGTTTCTCACCGCTCACAACCGGATGCTGGTAGTGAATTTCTATCCGGACGGGATAATCGCCGATTCGGCGGCGGGTGATCCGGGTGTGATGGCTGAAGCGGCAGGGGTGAATATTGAGCAGGACGGGCTGGCAGAGCTGGTGACGCTGGAGCAGCAGGCAGATTCGGCGGGCAGGCGCTGGCTGGTCCGGATCTGGCAGTTAAAGGACAGCCGGCTTGTGCCCAGGGGCGTGCCGCTGGTTCTGCCCGATTCTCCGCCCGGAGTCCGCTTCTGTCTGCTCGGTTCTGCCCGGCTTGAGGACTATCCGGGTGCACCGGTGGTGATTGCTGCCGAATTTAATGCCATCAAGCCCAGCCGGTATTACCTGCTTTATCATCTGAGTGGTGATTCCTTTTTACTCACCAGTACACCCTTTCCTTATGATGAGCGTTTTTCCCGAAAGCAGGTGCTGGCTGCCGGCAGGCTGAGCCTGTTCAATGTCGGTGATACGCTGGTGGCATACGGCTATTTTGTACCCGGCACCGGTTCGGGCATGAGCTTTGCTGCACTTCAGGACGGCGAGTGGCGGGTGCTGAAGCCAAGACTGGAGCCGCAAAAGACCGTCGGACTGTGGTGCCGGTATGAGCAGGGCTGGCTCAATCTCCGTCAGGGCAGGTTTTATCTCTATTCTGAACCGCCATTTTTCTGGCGGTAGGATTTATTCACCGGCAGGGTCATCCAGTTCCTGGTAGTTGTGCTTTTCATCCCGGTCCGGGATGAGAACAAGTTCCACACCCCTCTCCCGGAGCTTCCGGCGCAGCGGCTCGGACAGCACCATCATCCGGTAGCTGTGCCAGCGTTTGAGCTCTTTCGGAAACTGGGCAAGCACCTGCCGGAACCGGGCAAAGACCCCTTTCTCCTGCAGAACGGAAAGCAGTTGTCTTTTAAGCTCCGGGCGGGAGATGGTCCGGATGAATCCTGTGAGCATCTCCTGGCTTTCCCGGCTGGACTGCGGTGCCAGTCTGAGATAGCGGTCCGGTTGCTGACGGATCATCTTCAGAATTTCGTCCCGGTTGAAGCTGAAAACCGGAATTACCTCGCCGGTTTCCAGATCCAGATAATGGGCGGTCTCCTGCATCTGATTGGTCAGGGCAAAGAGCAGATCCCGCTCTGAAACCCGCAGTTTGCGCACCAGTCTATTCTACTGTTCCGGCTTGATAGGTCAAAAAGTTTGCTGTCTGTCCGGTCCGCACTCAGTCCAGCAGAGTCAGCCTTGCCACCCGCGTCGCCTCCGGTGTTGACAGTCGGACCAGATAGACTCCTGCCGGCAGGGGTCTGCCCGCAGCATCGGTGCCATTCCAGACAATGCCGAATCTCCCCGGTCCGTGTATTCCGTGGTGCAGGCGGGTGAGCTGTCTGCCGGCGGGATCAAAAACCGCCAGCTCCAGCGGTGTGGTCCGGGGAAGTGTGTATTCAATTTTTACCGGAGCACGGGTCAGGCTGGTGCGGATCAGCAGTTCCGGAACCGGCGGCAGGGGGCTGCCCGCCTGATCCGAGGCAATGCCGGTGTTGACCGTGTGGACATCAAGAATCCATTCGTTCGGATCAAATTCAATGCCGATCGGTTCAGAAGCAAACCGGAACCGGTTGCGCTGGGGATTGGCGGAAACCGGGTAGCGGATTATGGTATCGGTGCCGTTAAAGAGCACCCGGACCTCCACCGGCATGTGGAAGATTGCGGGCGCACCGCTCATATTGTTCTGGCTCAGGTCAATTACCAGCTCCCAGGAGTCACCCGCAGGCACACTCTGCCAGCCGACGGTGTAAACCGGATAGCCATGGGAGTAGACCCATTCGTCAAAGAACCAGCTGAGGTCAAGTCCGGTGATCCGTTCGCAGATGCGCTGGTAGTCTGCGGTTGAAGCGTTGCGGTATTTCAGACTTTCGCCATAGGCGCGCAGGGCGGAGAAGAAGATGCCGGGCCGGTTCCAGACGGTATCGCCCATCACATACCGGAGCATGTGCTGGACCCAGGCGCCCTTGCAGTAGGAGTGTCCCCAGTCAAACTCATGTCCGGAAGGCGGAGCATAAATCGGATGGGTGTCGGTGGACTCTTCGGAGAAGTAGTCGCGGGCACGGGAGCGGATCAGGGTGTAGAATGAGTTCAGCCCCTGCTGGTGGCAGGTAAACAGTTCGTCGGAGTAGGTGGCAAAGCCCTCATTGAGCCAGATGTTGCGCCAGTCCAGACAGGTGACCATGTCGCCCCACCAGTGATGGGAAAGTTCATGGGCGATGCCGTTGTCATTGCCGTTTGTGATCCAGTAGCGGTGGACCATGGTCAGGGTCTGGTTTTCCATTCCACCCCACTGGAACGGATAGGCAACCACATGGCCGTATTTTTCTGCGGCAAAGGGGTAGGGTCCGTAACGGCTGGAGTCGGAGAAGAATTCAAGCATGTCCGGAACATTGCGGAAGGCATTGACCGCCCGGCTGGAGTCTCCGGGCCACATGAAGTTCATAATTGGAACCGATTCGCCCGGTGCCGGATGGTACCACTGGGTGAATCTTGCCCAGCGCGAGGCGGCAAAGGTGACGAGATAGGTACTGATCGGATAGCGGTGGGTCCACCAGCAGGTTTTCCTGCCCCCGCTGACGGTAACACTGTCAAGCGTGCCGTTGGCACAGCCGGACATGGTGTCCGGGGTGGTGATGTTCACCTGACAGCCCCGCTCCGCCTTGTCCCAGGGTTCGTCAAAGCCGGGAAACCAGTAGCGGGCATCAGAAGGTTCGGTGGTGGAGTAGCAGATGGCATAGGGAATGCCCTGTGTTCCCCGGGAATAGTAGTAGAAGCCGCGGTTCTGGGTGCCGGCATTGCGCCGGTAGTAGATGTCAACCGCCAGCGATTCGCCATTTGAGAACTCACGGTCCAGGTCGATCAGCAGTCTGCCGGAGCCGGTGGTGAAGGTGCAGGGGTTGCCGTCACGCCGCACCGAGTCGCAGACCAGATTGACGAAGTGCAGGCTGAAGGTGTCAAAGTGGTCGTGCCGGGCAATCAGTTCAACCCGGCAGTGCGCGGTCATGGCACCGGAGTTCATCGGGAGGTCCAGGTCAATCCGGTAGTGCCGGACATCAAAGTGATGGGTGGATTCGGCAAAGGACCAGCTCGAACGGGGAAAGAGGGTAAACTTGCCCTCAGTCAACGGCTGGGCGGAACCGATGGTCAGAAGACCTGCAATAATGCTGGTAATTATACTCAAGATTGATCTCATTTTTCTTCCTTTCATTTAAGAGTCTTTAAATTTTTTCTCCGGGAAGAGCAGTGTCAGGATGACAAAGAAGAGCAGGCTCACGACTATCCCCGGAATGAAGCCGTGAATCCGGAACGGGTTTTTCAGCGCCATCCAGAGGAGTGCGGTCAGCGAGCCGGCAAGCATGGAGACAAAGGCGGCGATCCGGCCCGCCCGCCGCCAGTAAAGTCCGAACAGATAGGGCCAGAGGGTGGTGGCGGCAATGACCGCCCAGGAAAATCCGGTGATGACCAGAATCATCGCCGGCGGTTTGATGGCAATGACAAAGGCGATGATGCCGATCCCGGCGGCAACGAGCCGGGAGACAAGCAGTTCCCGTTCCGGGCTGAGCCGGGCATTGAAGCTGTCCCGGACCAGATCCTTGACAATCGCACTGGCAGCGGTGATCAGCACCGCGGCAAAGGTGGACATGCCGGCAGCCACGACGCCGGTGAGAAAGATGGCGGCAAAGAAGGGGGAGAGGCTGGACTTGACCAGGCTGGGGATCGCCTGATCCGGGTTGGCAAGCTGGGGAAAGAACAGCCGGGTGGCAGCACCGTTGAAATAGGGGAGGAGTGCCATGGTGGCGCCGACCGTTGCCAGCACCGTGCCCAGCTTCAGCACCTTGACACTTTTTATCGAGTAGAACCGGCTGACAAGCTGGGGCATGCCCCAGACCCCGAAGGAGACAATGGCGGCATAGGACAGAAGTCCTGCCCAGCTCCAGGCGCCCGGCGTCTGGACATAACGTCCGCCTTCAAATTCGGCGAGCCGGGTAAAGAGCTGGTTCAGTCCGCCGGCACGGGCGACCGCCGCCGCGGTCAGAAGCAGCAGGCTGAAGATCATGATCCAGGCCTGAAAGAAACCGGTCCAGACCACCGCCAGATAGCCGCCCAGTGCGACATAGACGATGATGATGACCCCGGAGATCAAAAGTCCGTAGATATAGGGGATGTCCATCAGCACCGAAAAGGAGTGGCCCATACCCTGCAGGACTGAGACGCTGTAGATGAGCAGAAAGATGCCGATGATGAGCGCGGAGTAGATCCGGACTGCGGGGGAGGAATAACGTTTGGCAAGGAGGTCCGGCAGGGTGATCGCACCGAGCCGGGCGGTCAGGGCGCGGGTCCGTTTACCCAGGATAATCCAGGCAAGCAGGGTGCCGACCAGGACATTGGTGGCGCCGATCCACAAGGTTGACATGCCGAATTTATAGCCGAATCCGCCGCCTCCGATGATGACGACCGAGGAGAAGTAGGCGGCGACAAAGGAGAAGGCGGTGACCCAGGGTCCGAGTGAGCGGGAACCGAGATAGAACCCCTCAGCCGAACGTTTCATCCGGGCGCTCGTAACCAGACCGATGACAAACAGGGTGGCAAGATAGAAAAAGAGCACCAGGGCATAGACGACCGCCGGATTCATTACTCCTCCAGCCTGGTAATGACCGCCCAGATTACCGCAGCCAGGACCGAGCCGAGCGCCACGAGAATGGCGGTAAAGGTGAGCCAGGGGCAGTTGAACGGACCATTCATAAACTATAATGATATTATGAATCGCACCGGTGTCAAACACCGTTTTGAAACTGCTTGACTTTTTTGGGTTTCTGGGATAACATTTTCTGCCCGTGAAGCGGGCAGTTTAGGTGAGACGGCAATTAACGAAAGGAGCAGTGATGCGCAAGGTAGCATTAATAATCATGATGGTGCTGGCGGTCGTGGCGTTCGGCGCAGAGGAGCGCTGGCTCAGCCCGACCCCGACCCACCATTATACCATTCCTGATCCGGAGCCGGGGATTTTCCCGCCGGCAAACGAGATCCCCTATTCGGTGATTGACACCTTCAAGTATGATGACAACATGCCGGCGAGCGCCTGGGCATGGAATCAGGGCGGGAATGGCTGGGGTGTGAAGTTCATTGCACCCGCACCGAGTTTCACACTCAAGGGTGCACTGGTGCACTTCTACTCCGGCTGGCCGGTGCCCGGTGGCACAAGGGCAATGGTCAGGGTGTATGCGGATGACGGTCCGGGTGGTTCACCGGGAACCGAAATCTGGCATTCGGATACACTCACGATCACCCGTGGTCAGTGGAACTATGTCTCCATTAATGAACCGGTGGTCGGCTCCAATTACTACATCTTCTATGTGCAGGTGGACTCCTATCCGATCTGTCCCGGACTTTCCATTGATGTGGCAAACAACGCACCTTCCCATATGATGTGGTCCTATCTGAACGGCACATTTTCCGAGGATGCGCGGCGCGGCGAATGGCTGATCCGTTCGGTCGTGGAGTGGGACCCGCCGGCAACCGATGCGGCGACCCTGTATTTTGCTGCGGCGATGCCGCCGGACACCCTGCCCAATGTCAACCTGAATATCCGGGCGACAATCAGGAACCTGGGGACTGATCAGCTGCCGCTGGGTACGCCGGTCCGGCTGAAGATCACCGGTCCGCAGGGTTATGTGTATGAGGACACGATGACCACGAGCGCCAATCTGACCCGGGGTCAGACTGCGCAGATGAACTTCTCGCCTGCCTGGCGGATTCCCGCAGTTACCGGTGCCTACCGGATTTTTGTCTGGACCGAGGCGGCGGGAGAGCAGTATCCTTATGACGATACGATTATCTATGATCTGAGTGTTGCCCGCTGGATTGAGTATGCGAACTACAACAACCCGCGCTGGCTGACCTGGGCATCACCGGAGCGGGCGGTCAAGTTCAACCCGGCGCAGTTCGGGCTCCAGTATCCGGTCGGTGTCAACCGGGTCCGGACCCAGTTCTACCTCCACCCGTCCTATCCCTGGCCTGACTCCACCTTCCGGTTCAAGATTTATGCAGGCGACGGCACCACCCTGCTGTATCAGTCTCCGGACATTGAGGCACCGGCAGGCGCACCGGGCGCAATCAAGGCGTATGACCTGGATTCAATGCTGATCTTCACCTCGGGCGAGTTCTATGTGGCGGTGGCGCCGGTTCACTCCTCAGGCCATCCCTCATCGCTTGCCGATGACACCACCGACAGCAGAAGCTACTACGGCACGCCGGGCGGCTGGATACCCTGGACCAACGGCGAACTGTTCATCTCCGCATCCGCACTGGGTGGTGTCGGCGTGGAGGAGGGTTACAACCCGAATCTGCGCAATGCGGAGCTGCGGTTCTCCAATCCGGCACAGGACCGGCTGCTGGTGCGCTGGCAGGTGCCGGCGGTCTCCCGGGTGCAGCTGGCACTCTACGATGCGACCGGCAGAATGGTGCGCGAGCTGTATTCCGCGGAAGGTGTCCGTTCGGGCAGGACCGAGGTTGACCTGAGCACGCTTGCCAACGGGATCTATCTCGTCCGTCTGGAGAGCCCGGCCGGTTCCGCAACCCACAAACTGGTGCTCAACCGGTAAGACCGGCCTGAAAAATCAGGGGGTCGGCAACGACCCCCTTTTATTTTTCCCGCTCCAGCCGGTAAAGCTCCTCGTCCGAGAGCCCGAAGTAATGGCCGATTTCGTGGATCGTCACCCGGCGCACCAGCTCCCGGATCTCCTGCTCATTCCGGCACCGGGCTTCAATCGGCTGCTGAAAGATGACAATCGTATCCGGCAGGACATTGCCATAGAACGGACCGCGCCGGTTATAGGGAATCCCCTGATAGACGCCGAGGATTGACCACGGGTGTCTGCCCAGCTCCTGTGCCAGTTCCGGCGGTGCGACCGGCATCACCATGACACTCAGATTTTTTATTCTTGAGGTAAAGAAATCGGGCAGGTTCTGAACTACCTCCTCAACCAGCTGCAGAAACTGCCCGCTGTCCACGCTACTGTCTCGGACCGAAAAGGGCGGTGCCGATCCGGATCATCGTTGCCCCCTCCTCAATTCCGACCTCAAAGTCGGAGCTCATCCCCATGGACAGCTCGGGCAGAGGGATGCCAAACCGCTGCTTGAGCTCCTGTTTCAGCCGGAAGAGCAGGCGGAAGCAGGCTCTTGACGCCTCCGGATTCTCAACCGCCAGCCCCGGACCGATGGTCATCAGCCCCTGAACCACGAGCCGGTCAAGTGACAGAATCTGACCCAGCAGTTCGGGCAGTCCTTCAGGCGAAACACCGTGCTTGGTCGGCTCACCCGAGGTGTTGACCTCGATGAGCACCGGAATCTTCATATCCTTCTGCTCACACCGGCGCTGCAGCTCCTCAGCCAGATGGAGTGAGTCCACGCTCTGAATCATGCTGAACAGCTCCAGCGCCTTCTTGACCTTGTTCGTCTGCAGGGTGCCGACCAGATGCCACCGGACCGGTGTCCTGATGAGCGGAATCTTGGCGGCTGCCTCCTGCACCCGGTTTTCACCGAAGATGGTCACGCCCGCGGCAATCGCCTCCTCAATCAGCGCCACCGGCTGGTTCTTGGATACCGCCACGAGCTTGATCTCCTTCGGGTCTCTGCCCGCACGGGCACAGGCGGACTCAATCCGCGCCTGAATCTGTTTCAGGTTCTCCGCAACACCCACGAGCCGATTATAGAAAAAGGGGGTCTCAAATCAAGATTCGGAGCCGGCAGGGGTACCCGGAACTGCCCGGTCTACAGGCTTTTCCGGGGTATAAATCTGCAACTTTATGAAATTCTGCAGGTTAGTGATGACGGGTTGGCTTCAATGTGAAATTGGGCATTTTCTATGACTCTAACTTTATGGGGAGGAAAAACAGAGTGGGGTATGGCGGGCTCAGGGCGGAACCGGTTGACCTCTGACCCGTCCGGGCTAAATTTGAGCGATGGGCAGAAGACCGCAGCCAGCCGGGCGAAAGGCAGTAACGGTGAAGGAGCCCGAACCGCTCCGGCGCTTTGGTCCGGTGCTGGTGTTTGCGCTGGCGTTCGGGCTCAGGCTGGTTTATCTCCTGCAGGCACGGGCTAATGACCCGCTGTTTTATGCGCCCCAGCTGGACGGGCTTTATCATCACCAGTGGGCGCTCGCAGTCAGCCGGGGGCTGGAGTTCATCAACGATGCCTATTTCCGGGCACCGCTCTATCCGCTGTTTCTCGGGATGCTCTACCGGCTTTTCGGGGTCAATCTGTTCCTGGTCCGGCTGGTGCAGGCGCTCCTCGGCTCGGCAGGCTGTGTTCTGGTCATGCTGCTGGGCAGGCGGGTCTTTGACCTGCGCACCGGTTTTTATGCCGGGCTGATGATGGCGGTCTATCCGCTTTTGATCTTCTTTGACGGTGAACTGCTGATTCCAGTGCTTCTGATTTTCCTTCTGCTTGCCGGTTTTGTCCTGCTCTATCAGGAGGAGCGGGGCTGGTTCTATTTACCGCTTGCCGGGCTGTGCTTCGGTCTTGGGGCGATCGCCCGGCCGAATGTGCTGGTGTTTGTCCTGGCACTTTTTTTCTGGCTCCTTCTGCGCCCTCATCGCCGGAGATTGAGCCGGGCACTGCTTTTCGGACTGGCGGTCTTGGTGCCGATTCTGCCGGTCACGGTCCGGAACTACATCAAAAGCAGAAGCTTTGTCCTGATCGCCTGGCAGGCAGGGACCAACTTCTATATCGGCAATAACGAATACTCGGACGGCACGACCGCAATTGTGCCCGGAACCCGGGGCTCGTGGTGGGGCGGCTATAACGATGTCAAGCGGATTGCGGAGCAGACCGCGGGCAGACCGCTCAGGGGGGTGGAGATTGACCGGTTCTGGATCAGCAAGGGGCTTGAGTTCTGGCGCCGTTCTCCGGCAAGGGCACTGCTTCTGACCCTGCGCAAGCTCTATCTCTGGTTTGCCGGCTATGAGGTTTCCAACAACCGGGACATCTACTTCTTCAAGCGGTTCACCTTCCTCAACTGGCTCATCTTTCAGACCCCGGTTTTCAAGTTTCCGTTCGGGTTCGTCCTGCCCCTGGCGCTTGCCGGCATCTATCTCACCAGAAAAAAGTGGCGGGTACTGGTGCCGGTCTATCTCTTTCTTGGTGCCTGGTGTCTTTCCTTTATCCCCTTCTTTGTCACCGAGCGCTACCGCCTGCCCACGGTGCCCTTCTATCTCCTGCTTGCGGTTGCCGGGGTCCGGAGCTTTTTCCAGAGAGAAAGGCGGGAGCGGACCTTTGCCGGGCTGATCTTTGCCGGTGCTCTGATCCTGTTCAATCTCAACCTTGCCGGTGCGGGCAGAAAGGCGGATATGGCACAGAACCTGTTTCAGGCGGCTAACGGCTGGTATGAGACCGGCAGGCTGGAGCGGGCACAGACCGCGCTTGAGCAGGCGCTGGCGCTGGACTCGGCAACCAACATCCTCTCCCTGCAGGCGACAATTCTGCTGGCACAGAACCGGATTGAGGAGGCAGAAAAAATCGCTCAGGCAGCGGTCCGGCTCCATCCGCAGGAGGCGGATGCCTGGGGGATTGCGGGCAATGTCCATGCAGCCGCCGGTCAGCTGGACTCTGCCCGGCTGATGTTTGAGCGGGTGATTGAGCTTGACCCGTATGGACCAGAAGGCTGGAACAACCTGGGCAACCTCCATCTGAGCACGGGAGAGCTGGAGCGGGCGCGGTTCTGCTATGAGCAGGCGCTCCGAAACAGCCCGAACTTTGTCCTGGCGCTGTTTCATCTGGGCCTGGTGGACTATTATCAGGGCAGGAAAGATTCAGCCCATCTCCGCTGGCTGCGGGTGCTGGAGCTGGACCCGGAATTTGAAAAGGCGCGCCGGGCACTCCAGGAGCTGAGGTAACCCCGGTTTAACTGCAACTGGTGCAGGTTGACAGAGCAGAATCAGGAAGAGGGATTTCTCCGCCGAGTCGAGGAATCCCTTTATCAATGCAAAGTGCAAAATGAAAAATGTAAAATTTGTCAATCTATTGACAGATTCAGCTTATAATTAAATTGAGCCGGTGAGTTTCTACTCTACTCTACTCTACTCTACTCTACTCTACTCCCTATTACTTCAATACCTTAACCCTTCTGGTGAGGTGCGGGCGGGCAGTTTAAAGTTCTCCAGTAACAAGACAATGGAGAACCGTAAGTAAATCCAAGATTGTAGGTTTTTAAATCTTTCTCATGAAATGCGAGATAATAAAAGAATCACAATAAAAATTTTTGCAATTATAATAACCGTCTTTTATTTTCACACCACGGCTTATTCCGGAACATTAACTGCCACATTGGATAGTATCCTTGCACATGCGCCACCGGATACTGTAATTTGGGCTATTGCTACAACTACCCTTCAGCCTAATTTGGCTGACGTTCAGATTGACAGTACTCTTACACTTACTGAAATTTACGACCGAAAGATCGCATATTTGCGACAGGTTGCCAGGCAGATACAGGAAGACATCTTATTTTTTTGAGAAATAGCCCGACGGTGGAAAGTATTGAATCATTCTGGCTTGCTAGCCGGATAGCATTTAAGGCAACTCCCGAGATAATCAGGGGAGTTGCAGCCCGGAGTGATGTCAATTATGTGTCTGAGAACTTTATAATACAACTACCCGAACTTGAGGAAGGCAGTGCTTATAATGATCCAGAATGGAATATTCATATGGTTCAGGCAGATGCCTGCTGGACTCAAGGAATAACAGGTGAGGGAGTGGTAGTCGGGACAATTGACACGGGGGTGGAAGTTGGACATCCGGCATTTCACGGACGGTGGCGATCAACGAACGGCTGGTGTGATGGTGTCAATGGATGTAATTTCCCTTACGATGATAATGATCATGGGACCATGGTAATGGGTATAATATGCGGTGGAGACGGGTTTGGTCCTGATTCATTAGATATTGGTGTAGCACCAGGTGCTCAGTTCATAGCTGCAAAAGGTATTGATCAATGGGGTCACGGGCAGTATTTATGGTTGTTGCGTTGTTTCAACTGGATGGCAAGTGATGGACGCCCCAATATTTTGAACTTGTCATGGGGGTTAGCTAATAGAAATTCGTCCGACTTCTGGCAGGAGATACTAACCATGTTACAGCTAAGAATTTTTGTCGTCGCTGCTATAGGTAATAACGGACCTGCCTATTACAGTTCTATGCCCCCTGGGAGTTTCCCAATTGTGATGGGGGTTGGTGCTGTAGATGAGAATGACTTAATTGCAGACTTTTCCGCACGCGGGTGTGCACCTGTAAATGAACCTTGGAGTTGGTACTGGTACTGGCAGCGCAGGGATTGGAATTACATCAATCCAGAGATAGTTGCCCCAGGCGTTGATGTACGGACAGCGACTCCCGCCAGTTGCGGTTATTGTTTAGTATCTGGGACATCACTTGCTGCTCCCCATGTTGCAGGTTGTTATGCTTTACTTTGTCAAAAAACTGGGTGGCCATATGTTATGTATGATGCGCCTGTGTTCTATAACTTTATATTAGATTTTGCAGACCGTCCGCACAACGGTGAGCCCTATCCCAATAATGACTACGGCTGGGGACGATTGAACTGCTTTCGATCAGTGAGGGCTGTGCCGAGGATAGTCGCACTTTCATGCGACGACAATGCGTTAGTGCCGTCCCAAGGAAAACACATCATACGCTGTCCAGGGAGCGATTACATCTCCTATACTTCAAGAGATTCGATTTATTTAATATATTCCGAAGACGGCGGATTTTCTTGGAGTATTCCGGAATTTGTAGCTATCGGGTTTAATCCCTGCCTTAGCCTAACTTTCGATAAAAAACTGTGGTTAGCTTATATTTCACATGTTAATACTGGTTTTCCCGAAATACATTGTTTGACCCAACACGAGAACGGAGTTTGGAGCGACAGGTTAGTATTACGCCACCCGGGGCCAAATGGTGGAGTTTTTTCAGGACTTTCGTTTACCACTTCGAACTTCCGTAATGATGCAATTATCCATCCGGGGGCAGAAGAGGAAATGGGATACATAGTAGTTGGAACTTTATTTAGAGGTGAGTCGAAGTGGCGTGTGCTTTTTATCGCATTTGATACTCTGTTCCGGCAGCCTGATGGGAGTTATTATTATAATATTATGGATCTTACCGGTAGTCTTAACTTATCCGCTCATACACCCTGTATTTCTCGGACGCCAGGTGATTATCTTCATATCACATGGGTTTCAGGTTCTGGCGCACTAAATAGTAACGTATATTATCAAATTGCTGAAACAAATCCTGAGTTGATCCGTTCGGGAATATTTCCCTGTTTTTCCGAGCCATTTTTAGTGGGGGAAGGTGTTCAACCTATTATTGATGCTTATGGCGATATTGCGAGAATTTTATGGTGCAGTATGGACAGCCTTATTTATGAGCGGAATTATAATATAACTACTCATAGATGGTCGGATGCAAGATTATGGGACATTAGAAGTCAGAGCAACTCTCCAGCGGGGTTCCGAAACGGCGGCATATGGGTGCATCAAGGCGGAACATGCGAGCGCGAAATTACAGTTCGATTCCCCGAGGATTTAAGGTCCACTTCTTTAGTTCGTTGTTTTACCTTGGGATTATTTAATCCTCAAGCTGATATTAAATTGGGAGATGAACTTGATACTCTCTATTCGGTTTGGGTTCAAAGGATAACTTCTCTAACGAAGGCGGTGTATTATGGTTCATTTCTGCATTTCCCCAATGCAGACAGATGTTTTTATCGTATTACCTGTGGCGAAGAGGTTCCTTCACCACTCTGTGTCAGACGTGACGGCAGATCATCCTGTGCCAATTATCAAGTTGACCTAGGTGATTCCATTCTGATTTATCATCTGAAATACCTGCAGCCACTTTATCAATACCGGATTTGCGCTAAACTGGTTCAAGATGATGCACTTCCGCTGACGGTGAAACTTGCATTTCTGAATAAGGATACTATATTAATCTTGGATAATGAGGTAGTTGTGAATCCGGGCCATCCAGTTGACGTCTGGTTTGATTTGCCGCAATGGCTTTATCAGGATGGTGGGGTTGACTTTGCGATTATAAAGATTACGGGTAGATGTATATCGCTTGCAGGCATTGAACTCCACGAGCTGGAATCTGAGGTTAAGCGATCAGGCGATGAGATTCAGTCATGGCCGTCAATAACAGAATTACATCCCGAGTTGAGGGTGTTACCAACCACCTTCAACAATTTTATTCAAATTTATTATAAGGTTGGTCAACCCGGCAGGGCAAGCTTAAAAATTCACGATGTCAGCGGCAGGGTGGTAGCAGAATTAGTTAACGGCAGACAGACCCGGGGGAATACTGGATATCATGGAATTTTAACTCTATACCTATACGGTCGCTTACTCCCGGAATCTACTTCTGCCGTTTAGAAACAGGAAATAATATTGCGGTCCGTAAATTACTGAGACTGCCGTCTGTTTCGGCGGACTGAAAGGAGGTATGGCTATGAGCCGGACATTTGTGCTCGTGGGCTTGATTTTATGTGCCGGTTTCAGCCAGTGGCCTAACGAGAAACAGGTTGAGGTGGCAGGGCTGATCTACAGTATGGCGACCGATGGTTATGATTATCAACCTGGAGATTCGGTCCGGATGCGTTACCGGATCATCAACCCCAGGGAGGATACGGTAATTTTCCGCTTTCGTTCCCTGCCCTATGCTGATTTTGCGGTGAATAGCGGGGCGGTTTGGCGCAGCACCTATGCGACTCTGCCTTTGTGCTGGGACCTGAAGCTGTCTCCGGAAGACAGCACTGAGGCGTTTGCTGTCTGGGATATGCATGATTCAGAAGGCAACCTGGTTGCGCCCGGAGTCTATGAATGCTCAGGGGTTTACCGATATGATGAGCCCGAGCCTTATCCGTTAGCGGTGGAGATCCGGGTGCTGGATTCGGTGCCGGAGCCCCGGACTTCGGGTGCGGATTCCGGGATTGCGCTTCATATCAGCAAGTCGCTGAGCACCGGTTCCTGGGTGGTCCAATGTCGGGTGAAACGGGAACAGAGGCTGGAGCTTACGGTTTACAGCTCCACCGGTATCCCGGTGATCAGACTGTGGCAGGGCAGAATGACGCCCGGGAATTATCAGTTTGAACTCAATACCGCCAGCATGAACCGTTTACCTGCCGGTGTTTACTATCTCCGGCTGGGGGCAGAGGGGTTTACTACCGGTCAGCGGCTGGTGCTGATCAGATAGCAGAAATTACAAGGGGATATCTGCCCGAGCGGGCATAATCTCTGGCAAGACAGTTGAGCGTGGCGATCTGGTGCAATGTGGTGATTGCGCGGTAAGGGAAGGGATTTCTCCACTTCGCCCTGCGGGCTTCGGTCGAAATGACCTTTACCCTTTTTCTGTCATTCCAAGAAGTGAAGCGAAGCGGAATCGAGGAATCCCTTTATCAATGCAAAGTGCAAAATGAAAAATGGGAGGGGTCAGATGTGGCGGAGCTGGGGGCGGATGAGCATGACAAGGGCAAGGGTGGTCAGGACCACGATGCCCGCCACGAGCAGTGCCGGGCAGGTGCCCCAGCGCTGGGCAATTGCGCCGCCGATCAGACTGCCGAGCGGAAACATGCCGTTGAAGAACAGAGAGAAGATGCTCATCACTCTGCCGCGGATGTAGTCCGGAGCAAGGGTCTGAATCAGGGTGTTGGTCAGGGAGGCGATGCTCGTCTGACAGAAGCCGACGAGGAGCAGCAGGATCAGGGCAAACTGGTAACTGCGGCAGAAGGAGAAAATCAGAAGAAGGATCCCGAGGGTCAGGGTGCCGGCAAGGAGGATTTTACCCCGGTGCCGGGTTTTGCTTAAGGTTGCCAGGGTCAGGCCGCCGGTTACCGCGCCGGCACCAAGGCTGGTCATCATCAGACCGTAGCCGCGTGCTCCCTGTCCGAGGACATCCCGGGCGATGACCGGCAGCAGCGGAATGTAGACAATGCCGAATGAGGAGAAGATGCCGATGAGCAGGATGAGCAGGCGGATGTCCGGATGGGAGCGGACATAGCGCAGGCCGGTGATGAGCTGGGTGAGAATCGGCTCGTGCTGAATATTATTTACCGGTTTGTCCAGCCGGATCAGGGCAAGGGCGAGGATGATGGCAAGAAAGCTGGCGGCGTTGATGGCAAATACCGGTGCCGGACCGGAGAAGGTGAGGAGTGAGCCGGCGATCGCCGGTCCGACCATCCGGGCAAGGTTGAACATTGAGGAGTTGAGGGCGATGGCATTAAGCACATCCTTCCGGTTTACCAGATCAGGAACAAGGGTCTGGGCAACCGGCGCATTGAGCGCTACGAAGATGCCGGCAAGAAAGGAGATGGCAAGAATCTGATAGATGTTGATGACCCTGGTCCAGGTGAGGATGGCGAGCAGGAGGGCAAAGAAGGCAAGGACCGACTGGGTGATGAGCATCAGGTTGCGCTTGCTGAACCGGTCTGCCAGGACACCGGCAGGGAGGGAGACCAGCCAGACCGGCAGCCAGTTCATCGCCGAGTCCAGCCCGACAAAGAAGGGTGAGTTGGTGACTGAGAGGACAAGCCAGCTTTTGGCAACATTCTGCATCCAGGTGCCGGTAAAGGAGATCATGTTGCCGAACCAGTAGAGCCGGAAGTTGCGGTGCCGGAATGCGGCAAAGGTGGCGGGCAGGCGGATGGTGAGAGCCGGGCGCGTCTCGCCGCTTTCGGTGGACATGGAAATACAATTTTAACCGGAATTTAACCGGATGCAAACAGGTGATAGGCGGTGCGGAGTTTACTTTGTCAGCACCAGTTTTCTTGTGGCGCGTGCTCCTTCGGGTTCAGTGATGAAATAGATGCCCGGTGCGAGATGGCTGAGGCTGTTTATCCCGGGCTGGAGAGCAAGCACCCTTCTGCCGCAGGCATCAATCAGGAGCAAACTGCTGGAGGAGAAAATTCCGGGGCTCAGTTTCAGGGGTCCGCGGGTGATGGTAGTTGCCGGTTCTGCCGGAGGGGTCGGGTTTCTGTCCGCTTCGCTGATGCCGAGGAGTGAAACCGGCACAAACTGGCAGACAACCGGATTGGTGCTCATCGGTCCCTGGTTCTGGACATAGAAACCCGCAGTGGAGTCCATCATATAGACGACCGCAATCGTGTCGGGCGGACCGGCGAGCAGCCGGTCAACGATGCACGGGAAGCGGTGGGAGATTTCGTTACTCGGGGTGATCTGGAGCGCCGGGCTCCAGGATTCACCGTTGTCGGTGCTGACCGCAAGGAGGATGTTGGCGCGGAGGAGGTTGGTCTGGGGCTCCACATTCAGGGAGTCAAACTCCTCCCAGGCGACATACAGGTTGCCCGCGGCATCAGTGCCGATGCTCGGATGACAGCAGTAGTTGACGTTGTAGCCGATCGGCGCCCGGATCACCTCAAGCCGGCAGCCGGCGCGCCGGACCTGTGACCACTGCGGTTCATTGACTTCACACCAGTGCCAGATGCCGGCGGGCACAATATAGTCGGTATCGTTGATTACCGGATAGACATCGGTGACGATGTGAAGCCAGCCCTGGTGGTCAAACCAGGGGAACGGACCGAAAAGAGAGATGCAGGTCAGGGTATCACCAAGATAAGCCCGGGGCGGAGCAAGCCGTTCCGTCTCCCAGGTGGCACCCCCATCACGGGAAAGGGCAAGGTAGATTGAGTCCTGGGTCTCCCAGTTCACCCAGGTTACAGCAATTTTTCGGCTGTTATCCGGTGCAGTTGCGATATTGAAGCTGGGGTAGCCCGGTTCACCAAGGGTGCGGGGCGTGGTCCAGTTCTGCCAGTCCGGACAGGAGGTGTAAATCACCTGCTCCCGCTGTCCGTCATCCATGACCGCAACATGGGCACACCGGTCCGGGTCAAGGGCAAGCACGGGCCAGAGCAGTGAGTCCGGTCCCCAGGAGAATTCAAATATTCCGGCACCGGGTTGAAGGTCACGGGCAAGGACCGGGTTTGTGCCGGTGGAGGTGGCGATATGGGCAACAATCCAGGCAACACCGGTAACCGGATCCGCCTGCAGGTTGCCGAATCCGGAGCGCTGGGAATAGACATTACATCCGGAGCCGATGAATTCAGTTGCCAGAAAATGCCAGGAACGGGTGGTGAAGTCATAGAAATTGTAGCGCATGTTGCGGTCGGTAAACGGGTCCGGAAGCGCGGAGTAGAGCCAGAGGCAGTGCAGACCATAGGGTGGAGCGCTGACCAGGGTCCGTTTTACCGGTCCGCTCAGCTGCCAGTCATAGGTGGTGCCGCCGACCGTGTCCACTCTGCCGGCATAATTGCCGAGGGCAGGGGTGGTGGCGGTTAGACTGAGGATGGTCAGAATAACATGGCACATAAAACCTCCTGTTCATCTTCATTATAATCCGGACCGGTTTTCTGTCAACCGGTTGACAGATTCTGAATTTCAGTCGGTAAGTGGAACGAAGCGCCAGGTGACGGTATCGGGCTGGACCTCAAAGAGGAGAAATCCCGGCGCACCGAAGTCCAGCGTCCGGGAGATTGCACCGGTGAGAAAGTGGTTTGTGCCGTCAATCTGCTGGTGGCGCAGACCATGGCGGTGACCAGCACACCAGGCATAAACCCGGTATTTACGCAGCAGGCTGAGCAGTTTTGCCCGTTCCGCAACTGAGCCGAGCCGGAAGATGGAAGGGGTCTGGTCATCATAGACCGGGAAGTGGGTGATGATGATTTTGTATTTCTCCGGTGAGCTGAGCTCGGTCTCAAGCCAGCGGAACTGGGTGGCGCCGAGCCTGCCTTCACCCGTGTCAAGGAAAATCAGCTTCAGGTGCAGGCTGGGCCGGATCGCATAGCAGGAGGGACCGAACCGGGTTTGGTAGTAATTCCAGCTATTCGGACGGTAGAGGTCGTGGTTGCCGAGCGTGACATAGTAGTGCCGGTGCGTGTGCTGGAACAGCGCAAGCACCGAGTCATATTCCGCAACGGTGCCACGGTCGGTGAGGTCACCGGCAGCACAGAAGAAGTTGATATCCAGCGAGTCAAGGCACCGGACAAAGGTCTGCCAGTGGCTGCCTGCCGGCTTGCCGATATGCAGGTCGCTGAAGACGGCAAAACGCAGGGTGTCGGGAAATGTCTCCGGCAGCAGGATGCAGTCCAGGCTCTGCCGGACCCGGGTCTCAACATCCGGATGAAGCAGGACCGCGCGCGGGTCAATTTCACAGCCCGCAGTGAGCAGGAGCAGGAGCAGGAGGAGCCTATCTGCCATACTTCACCCCAATCTCTGCCCGGAGCGCTGAGGGATAGATCAATCCGGTGGAAAAGCTATTGAACGCCAGCCGGGTTCTGCCGTAAAGGAGCCATCCGGGCGCCAGCCGCCAGGTGCCGTCAAGACCGACGGGAAACTGCTGGGGGTTGCGGAGCTCCAGCCGGTCAAGGTTGGTGAGCCGGACGGTCAGACTGAACTTCGGGGTCTCCATCATACGCCAGCCGAACCGGTAGAGGATGTTCCACTCATTCATTCCCGGCTCGGGCAGACGCCGGCAGATGCCCAGACCCAGTTCCAGCCGGGACCGGGGTTCAACCTGCATCAGTCCGAACAGCCGGTTCTCGGAGGCATTCCAGCCGGTCCAGCGCTGGTGCTGAAAGCCGGCATCAAGACTGGGACTGAGAAAGCCGGGAAGTTTCAGCCCGCCGGTCAGGGCAAAGCCGGCAGGACCCGGATGCTCGATGAAGCTGAAACCGGCGGTGCAATCAAGCGTCAGCAGGTTGAACAGCCCTGTGGTCAGTCCGGCACTGACCAGGCCTTTTGCCTCAACACCGGTCTCGCCCTGATAGCCGAGTGCGAGATCGGCATTCAAGCCGGGTGCGGGCAGGCATATCAGTATTACCACCATTGGCAGACCGAGCACGATATGATTAAACCGGACGGAAGGGAGATGTCAAATCGAATGCTTGACAGAATCGGGGAGGGGGGTAAAATCTGATTGTCAACCAGGAGGTGGTATGAAGCGGGTGGCAGTTTTTTCTGCCCTGCTGGTGAGCATCCTTACCGCCCAGTGGCTGGAGCGGTATATCTATCTCGGTGATTCACTGAACGGACCGTATGCACCGGACCGGATATTTTACAACCCCGGTAATAACAATGTCTTTGTGTTTGGCGATGGCCCGGTGGTGCTGGTATTTGACGGTGTTTCCGGCAGAAAGATTGCCCGGATTGACCTGCCCGCTTATCCTGCCGGCTTCTGTTACCATCCGCAGGCAAACAAGCTTTATGTTGCGGGCACGGAGGTGGTGGTGATTGATGCTGCCGCTAGCCGGATCATCCGGACGATCAGTCCGGGTTATACTACCGAGCATATCTGCTATAACCCGGCGAACAACCGGATTTATGCTGCGGGCGGCAATCTGCTCAGCGTCATTGATGCTGCCAGTGATACGCTGATTATGCATGTCGGTCTGCCCGGTCCTTCAGCAGCTATCGCCTGTGCTCCGAGAGTGAACAAGGTTTACTGTGTGATGACCAATGAAAGGGTGGCGGTATTTGACTGCCACCAGAACCGGGTGATCAGAACCTTCTATACCGGTGCCGGTCCCTATACGACACTTTATAATGAGCAGACCAACCGGCTTTATATCGCTGAAGGTTATGATGAGGACATTGCGGTGGTGGACTGTGAGCGGGATTCGGTGCTCCGGTGGCTCGTTGCCGGCTATGAGCCGCACCGCCTGTGTCTGAATCCGGTCAGCGGAAAATTTTACTGTGCGGATGGAGATGGAGACTGGTTCGGCATCTACGATGCCCGGGCCGATACCCTGATCCGGTGGCTCTATCTCGGTGAGGAGGTGCAGGGCGGGCTGGTCTGGGACTCAGTTGACAATCTGGTCTATGTGTCGCTCACCGATCTTGACAGTCTGGTGGTGATTGACGGGGTCACCGATGAGCTGGTCCGGCAGGTGCCGACACCGGGGCGGGAACCGTCCGGGCTGGCATACAATCCGCGTCAGAATATCATTTACTGTGCGGAGACAGGCAGTGATCGTGTGACATTTTACGATGGTAGAACAGGCGCAGTGGTGGGCAGGGTGTCAACCGAGGCGCCGTGGCCCCGTAAGCTTACCTACATTTCAGGTACCGACCGGATCTTCTGCATCGTTAATAGTGATACCGTTTTTCCGGTAGACTGCGCCACCGGCCGGGTCGGATTTCCGATTGAGATTCCGTTCAGTATTACGGAACTGATTGAGGTTCCCGATTTCAACCGGGTTTATGTGTTCCCCCAGGAGGAGGGAGCGATTGCGGTTATTGAATGTCCGGAGGATACGCTCAGCAAAATCATTTCCGTGTCCGGAGTTCCGTTACAGCCGGTGCGGGCAACGGAGCAGAACCGGATTTACTTTATTCTGAGTGAACAATGGACCGGGTTGCACGGTTTGAACTGCGAGACCGACTCAATTGATGAGTATGTCATGACCGATTCCTTTCCCGCCCTGCTGGGTTATGCTGCCGGACGCCTCTACTTTGCGGAAGGCGCTGATACCCGCCGGCTGGTCGCTTATGATGTTGCCGGACGCCGGCGGGTGGCGGAGATCAGTCCGGGCTGCTATCCGAGATCGCTTTATCCGCTTCCCGGATTGAATCTGGTGGCGGTGTTCTCCTGGTATCGGGATTCACTGGTGTTCATTGACTGCTCTACTCATACGGTTACCGGGATGCTTTATTTCCGTTATGGTGTATATTACGTGATTTACAACCCGGTGAACCGCCGGCTCTATCTTCCGGCATACGGTGATACAATGTATGTGGTCGATCCGGTCCTGCCGGCAGTGGTGGATACGGTGGTGGGCGATTTTGCCGGTCCGTGCTGGGCAGTGGATACGATTGCAAGCAGGATCTATTTTGGTGCTGAGCGCGGGGTGACAATTTTTGACTGTCAGCGTAACCGGGTGGTGAATGAGATTCCCCTGCCGGGTGGGACGGTGAGCTGCGCATTCAGTCCGCCGAACCGGCGGATGTTTTTCAGCGTGCCGGCGATAGGCGGGCTGGCGGTCATCCGGGATACGACAATGGTAGGCGTCGGCGAACAGAAGCCGGTTTTAAGCGACAGCCGTTCTCTGCCAACCGTGGTGTGCCGCCAGCTGAGGCTCCCTCTTGAGTTCCAGGGGGCGAGTCCGCAGTTTTATCTCGCTGATCCGGCAGGCAGGCGGGTGCAGATGCTCAAGCCCGGAGTTAACGAGCTGGGCGGAATTGCACCCGGGGTCTATTTTATCGTCAGCAGCAACCGGCAGGAACCGGCACAAATCCGGAGGCTGATTATCGTCCGTTAGAGCAGATATCGGGCAAGTAAACTTGACTTTGATCCCTGACCGGCTATTTTTCTGAGTGCACACGCGTCCGGGGTTTTCTCAGTCAGAAATGCCAGGGAGTTAAAAATGAGCAGTAACAATATTGATTTTTTTATTTCCCGGTTTGAGGAGCTGTTCAGTCTTGCACCTCAGCCCGGAAGGTATTTTCAGCCCCGTGCCTACCGGAATGCGGCGGTGCGGTTCCGTGCCCACACCGGACATGACTGTGAGCAGGTCCGGCATTTTTTCAATACCACCGGCTGTCCACTGCATTCGGTGCGGGCACGGCGGGAACTGGTAGAGCAGACCGGACTGAATCCGTTTCTCTATCCGGCGCAGCTTCTGCCCGGTTGTGACCTGCTTTCTGACTCCGGTACCACGACGATGACCATGGAGCAGTGGGCGCAGATGCTTCTGGGCGATGAGGCTTACGGCTCGAATGAGGGGTATTATGAGCTGAATGAGCAGATCGGCAGAACCTTCGGGCCTCAGTGGCAGCAGGAACTGACCGGTACCCTCCAGACCCTTTTCATTTTTCACCAGGGCCGGGCGGCTGAGCATGCACTGTTCTCCAATCTGTCCCGGATGCTGGGACAGCGGGATGTTCCGCCTCTTGTCGAGGTGCTGAATGGGGTTGCTGACCGGACCGGTGTTTTTGCCCGGCTGAGACGGGCGGCAGAGCGGGTGCGGAAAAGGAGCGGTGCCGAGCCGAGGTTTGTTATTCCCAGTAACGGCCATTTTGACACGACCGAAGCCAATATCGCCGACTGCAGTATCGTTCCACTGAATCTCAACTGTGATGAGCACCGGCAGAATGATGAGCAGTTTCCGTTCCGGGGTAATATCAATATTACTGAGCTCGCTGAACTGCTGGATAAGATTCATCAGCATATTCCGCTGGTCTATCTGACGGTTACTAATAATACCGGTGGTGGTCAGCCGGTCTCAATGGCAAATATCCGGGCGGTGCGGGAGCTGACCCGGCAGAAAAATATCCCGTTCTTTTTTGATGCCTGCCGTTTTGCTGAGAACGCCTGGTTTATCCGCGAACGGGAAGGTGAGTTCCGGAATAAAGATGTTGCCGAGATCGTCCGGCAGATGTTTGAATATCCGGACGGGTTTCATATCAGTCTGAAAAAGGACGGGCTGGTAAATATCGGTGGTGCGCTGGTGATCCGGCCGGACGGACTTTTTGCCCGGCTGACCGATTATCAGCAGATTCTGCCCCGGCTCACCGATTATCAGATTCTGACTGAGGGCCATCCGACTTATGGCGGACTGGCGGGCAGAGACCTGAAGGCGATCGCCGAAGGACTGCGGATGGTGGTGCGGCACGAGTATCTGTCCGCCCGGATTGAACAGGTCCGGCGTTTTGCCGAAAGGCTTGCCCGTGACCGCATTCCGGTGCTCAGGCCCGCAGGCGGGCATGCGGTCTATCTGGATGTGGACCGGTTTTTTGATGATGTTCCGGTTCAGGACCGTGACTATCCCGGAGTGGCGCTGGTGGCGCTGCTGCTTGTTGCCGGACACCGGCTGTGTGAACTGGGGGTTTACGCCTTTGAGCTTGAGGATGTGCCTGTCCCCCGCAACAACTTCGTCCGGGCAGCGGTGTCCCGGCTTGCCTATGAGGACCAGGACCTTTTTGCCTGCGCTGAAGTTATCCGGCTGCTTTATGAACACCGGGCGCGTATTCCCAAAGTTGAGGTGGTTTACGGCGCTGAACTGCCGCTCCGCCATTTCAAGAGCCGGTTCCGGTTTGTCTGAACTGATGCGGGTCGGATTCTATCAGTTTGCCCCCAAGCCCAGAGCGCTGGAGGAAAATCTGAACCGGATCTTTGCTCGGCTGAAAGGAGTTAACGCTGACCTGATTGTGCTGCCGGAGTTGTGTTTAAGCGGATATCTGTTTGCCAGCCGGGAGGAGCTTGCCCGCTATGCCCTCAAGCTGCCGGATGCACCGGTCTGCAGCCGGCTGGCTAACTTCTGTGCGGAGAAAAACTTCAGTCTGGTGCTCGGTGCCGCCGAGAAGGCGGGCGCCAGTATTTTTAATTCCGCCCTGCTTTTTACCCCAAATGGTTCAATTCATGTGTACCGGAAGGTTCATCTGTTCAACGATGAGAAGGACATCTTTGATCCCGGTGATCTGCCTTTCCCCGTATTCAGGGTTGATACCGTTACCGTAGGGATGCTGGTCTGTTTTGACTACTTCTTCCCGGAGAGCGCCCGTTCGCTCGTGCTGCGGGGTGCGCAGATTGTCTGCCATCCGGCAAATCTGGTGCTGAATTATGCCCAGTCAATGACCATCACCCGGGCGCAGGAGAACCGGGTCTTCTGGATTTTAGCCAACCGCACCGGCACTGAAGCGCTGGGCAGCCGGGTGATGAATTTTACCGGTCAGAGTCAGATCATCAGTCCGGAAGGAACGGTGCTTGCCCGCGCCAGTGCTGAAGATGAGAAACTGGAGATTGTGGATATTAATCCTGCGCTGGCGCTGAACAAGACGGTTACCCCGCGCAATGATCTGATCGCCGACCGCCGGCCCGGGCTCTATTTTTCCGGAGCGGGATGAACGACCGTGCCGATGAAGAGAATTGTGCCGGTCGTGTTGTCCTGAATCAGAAACAGAAAGGGCCGGTTGAAAACCAGATTGAAGGTGTTTACCGGGATTGCGGTCATCACCATTTCCACTGAGGTGACCGCTGCCGCCTCTGTGCCTTCCTCATTGACCTCGATGAAGCTTTTGTGCTTGACATCACCGATCGCCAGACGCGGCTGGGAACACATGGCGGAAAAGTTCGCCCGGTTGAGGTCAAATGCCAGTTCCATGCCCAGCCGGCTCAGTGCCGGTTTCAGGCTCTGTTCATACTCAATCTGGAAGCGCGGCAGGGCAATCTGACCCTGGCGGGAGGCAAACTGAGTACGCCAGGCGGACCAGTTTTCCATGGTGAGCTGTTTGAGCAGTGCCGGCAGACCGGTTTTTTCTTCCGGCAGGAGTAGAAACATGCTGATTTTGCCCTGACCATAGGGCAGTTCCACCGCTTCAAAGCCGGCGCCGGCAAAATAGCTGAACTTTCCGGACCGGTGCATCATCTGGACCCTGACCGTGCGGTTGTCCGGCAGATAGAAGACATCTTCGGCAGTCAGCTGAGGGTCAAAGGGCTGCTGCCACTTGCCCTTGAAATAGACCGCATTGATCAGAAACAGCGCATGTTCGGGGTTGATCCGGCTGATGATGGAGCGGATTTTGTCATGGGTCCTGCGGCTGACCCAGCTGTTGATCCGGCTGGCAGCATCGGGTGAATTGAAGTCAAGGGTGAACAGTTCGGCTGAGTAGAAGTGCTGCAGTTCCTGCCGGAAGGCAGATTTGAAGGCAATCCCCTGCCGTGCCCAGATTGAATTTGCAATTTCCAGTGTGACATCATTCCGACGGGCGGTAATCAGGGAATCGAGAAGGTTTTTCTCCCCCGGGTTGAGCTCTTCAGTCCGGATGCCGGATAATGACAGTGTCTTCAGCATCACATTCTTTGTCTCGCTCGCAGCTCCGTTTGCGGTCATCGTCAGCGCGGTAGCGATTGAATAGGGGGAGATGAGCAGATTTTCTGCCGGCTGGACGGCGGCAAGTTCATTCAGCAGGGCAAAGCCAAACCGGTTCTTGGCTGCAGCTAACAGCTCCGGCGCAACCGGCGGGTTGGCACCGCGCAGCGGGGAGCTGAAAAGTGAAAGCAGTAATAAGGTGCACATAGTAAGACAATATGAGTTCTCAAGCCGGCAAGTCAAATTAATACAACATCATAGCCAGGATTGAGGGGCTTGACTTGCCGATTGTGCCGGTTATGATATGAGTTCCGAATCAAATTAAAAAAGAAAGGTGGTATAAGTTATGAAGCACAATATGGAAAATTATGAAGAGACCTATCGCAGCTTCAAGTGGGAAATTCCTGAATTCTACAACTTCGCCTATGATACCGTGGACTCCTGGGCAGAGAAGGACCGGACGAAGCTGGCGCTGATTTCGGTCGCCGACGACCCGAAAGTAGCCCAGAAGCACACCTTCTGGGAGCTGAGCCGGCTCTCCAACCGTTTTGCCAATGTGCTGATGGCGGCCGGCGCCAGGCCGGGAGACCGGCTGCTGGTGCTGCTGCCCCGGATTCCAGAGTGGTATGTGGCGGTGCTTGGGGCAATGAAAGCCGGCGTCGTTTTCATGCCGACACCAACGCTGTCAATGCCCAAGGATATTGAATACCGGCTCAACAGTTCCGGTGCCGCTTTTGCAATTACTGATATTGACAACGCCTTCAAGATCAGAGATATTCAGCAGAACTGTCCGAATCTGAAGGCGGTGTTTATCGTCGGCGGCCAGCAGGAAGGCTGGATCAGCTATGAGGAGGAGATGGAGAAGGCGGCACCTGAGGTAAAGGAACGAATTCGGACGCGGACAAGCGATCCGCTGCTCATTTACTTCACCTCCGGCACGGTCGGATATCCCAAGATGGTTGAGCACACCCATGCCTACCCGCTCGCTCACATCGTCACCGCCAAATTTGTTCATGATCTCCAGCCCAGTGATATCCACTGGACGATCGCCGATACCGGCTGGGCAAAGACCGCCTGGGGCAAGCTTTTCGGGCAGTGGATCATCGGCTGCACCGTGCTTCAGCGCAATCCCAAGGGCAGGTTCAATGCCAAGGCAGCGCTGGAGGTGCTGGAACGCTACGGCGTAACCACATTCTGCGCACCACCGACCGCTTACCGGCTTTTGATTCTGGAGGACCTGAAGAAGTACCGGCTGAGTCTGCGGCACTGCGTCTCTGCCGGCGAGCCGCTGAATCCGGAGGTCATCCGGGCATGGGAGACAGGAACCGGACTTAAGATCTATGATTTTTACGGACAGACCGAGACGGTGGCGGTGCTGGCAAACTACCCCTGTCTGCCGATCAGGGAAGGTTCAATGGGCAAGCCGACACCGGGACATTATGTGGCGATTGTTGATGATGAAGGTAACGAGTTGCCCGCTGGCGAGGAAGGGCATATTGCGATCCGGATCAGGCCGTTTCATCCTCCGGGAATCTTCAAGGGGTATCTGAATCAGCCCGATGCCAATCAGGTGGCGTTCCGGGGTGACTGGTACTACACCGGCGACAAGGCGTACAAGGATGAGGAGGGCTATTTCTGGTTTGTCGGCCGGGCGGATGATGTGATCAAGGCATCCGGTTACCGGATCGGACCGTTTGAAGTGGAGTCGGCACTGATTGAGCATCCCGCGGTTCAGGAGTCGGCGGTCATCGGTAAACCGGACCCGGTGCGTGGTGAGATTGTCAAGGCTTTCGTCATCCTCAAGCCGGGTTACGAGCCGTCAGAACAGCTGGTAAAGGAACTGCAGGAACACTGCAAAAGGGTGACCGCACCCTACAAGTATCCGCGCGAGATTGAGTTTGTGAAGGAGCTGCCCAAGACGATCAGCGGCAAGATCCGCCGGGGTGAACTGCGCCGGATGGAGCTGGCACGGCTGGCAGCCGCCAAGGAGCAGAAGCAGCAATAACCGCAATCCCGGTTCGGGTTAAGCATATATAAACTTGACCTGAACCGGGTTTGGTTTATGCTCAGTTATGGCCGGTTCCGGGCTGGCACTGCTCATTCTCCTCGTCTGTGCCCTTATTCTTGCCGTTCTCGTGCTGGTCTTGTTCCAGCTCCGTCGTCCCCGAGACACTGAGCCGGCGGCTGCGACACTGCTGCTCCAGCAGATTGAAACGGTTCGTCAGGAACAGGCTCGTGCACTGGAGGCAAATGCCCAGCTGCTGAATCAGCGGCTGGCGGAGATGCAGCAGGTGCTGCTTGAGAGCACAAATGCGGTCGGGGCGCGACTTGACAATACTGCCCAGCTGAGTGGCGAGTTGAACCGGCGGCTGGGTGAACTTTCAGCCGCTGCTCAGAATATGCTTGAGCTCGGCAGGAATCTGATGTCGCTGCAGGACATTCTTAGAGCACCCAAGCCGCGTGGCGTGCTGGGTGAATTTTTTCTGGGGAATATTCTTCAGGAGATGGTGCCCAATAATTACGAAATGCAGTACCGGTTTCGCAGTGGTGAAAAGGTTGACGCAGTTGTCCGACTCGGGGGAAAACTGGTGCCGGTTGACGCCAAGTTTCCGCTTGAGGATTTTCAGCGGCTGCTGGCAGCCGGCGACGAGAATGAACGGCTGACACTCCGGCGGCAGTTTTTGCAAAGGGTGAAAAAACACATCGATGCCATCGCTCAGAAATATATCCTGCCGGATGAAGGGACCTTTGATTTTGCGCTGATGTACATCCCGGCAGAGAATGTTTACTATGAGACAATCGTTACTGCTCCTGATCAGGATGAGGGTATTCTGAACTATGCGTTCGCCCGCAGGGTAATCCCTGTCTCCCCCGGGACAATTTATGCCTACCTGCAGGCGATTGTCCTTGGTCTGCGGGGGATGCAGGTCGAGCGGCGGGCGCAGGAGATCCTTGACCATCTGGACCGGCTGCAGTCCGATATCAGCCGTCTTCAGGAGAAATTTCAGATTCTCGGCAATCATCTGACCAACGCCCATAACCGCTATGAGGAGGCGGCACGGGAACTGGAGCGTCTGACTACCAGGTTGACATTGAGTGTGCCGGTTGCAGATCCCAAATCTGAGAACCGGCAGAGTTGAAGGAGGTGCAGATGAAGTGGTGCAGTTTCAGGATAATTGCCGGTTTAATGCTGATTTTGACTGGGGCAACCGGTGCCTGGCAGCAGCTGGGACCGGAGGGTGTCAGTGTCCGGGCAATGAGTAATGTTCCCGGGTATCCGGATGAGCTGTTCATAATCACGGGCGGTTTTCCGAGCTACATTTGCTGGACCGGTAACACGGGGCAGACCTGGACCGTCCGCGAGACGATACCCGACCGGCTCAACGCGCTGGCAGTCAATCCCCGAGATATGAGAATAATGTATGCTGGTGGTAAAACTGGAAAAGTTTACCGCAGCACCAACAGCGGTTACAGCTGGTCGGTGGTCGCTACTCTGCCGTCCGGAGTGCATATTCAGCAGTTGGCGGTGAATGCGGAGAACGGGGCGGAAGTCTGGGCGCTGGCAGAAATTGAGGCGGGAGATTCTGTCGGGCTCGGGTTTTACCGTTCTACTGATGGCGGAGCAAACTGGCAGGGCAGAAGTGTTGTCCGGTCATATGCGGTCCGGGCACAGGCATTGGCGGTGGCACCGGGAGATTCGGGGTTGGCATTAATCGGTGGTTCGGTCGCTAACCGGGCGCGGCTGTTTCTGACCACCGATGGCGGGTCCAGCTGGGCAGACCGTTCAGCCGGACTGTCGGGGAGCTGTGTTTACGGCGGTGCCTTTGTGCCGACCGGCAGCGGAGTGATTGTCTGTGCCACCGATTCCGGGATTTTCCGGTCTACCGATCTTGGGGCCACCTGGGCCAGAAGACTCAGCGCTCCGGCATATTCCATTGTCTTTGCGCCGTTGTCACCATATTACGGATATGCGGGGGGCGAAAATCTGGTTTTCCGTTCAACTGATCTCGGCCTCAGCTGGCGGACCGATACTGTCAGTTCATTCACCGGCACCGGAACCCGTTTTATTGCGGTTAACCCCAACAGTCCGCTGGAACTTTATGCCGGTAATGGTTTCGGGGTATTCTACAGTTATAATGGTGGTTACAACTGGATCAACCGTTCATCCGGTTTCCGGCAGCTGGATGTATCGTTTTTGAAATTTTACCGGCCGGAAACTTTGTTTGCCGGGATTACCGGCTACGGGATTGTCCGTTCAACCGATGGCGGGCAGGGCTGGGAGCTCTGGGGCAGGATGTTTCCCGGCAGCGGCTGGGTCCGGGGACTGGCGGTCAATCCGCGGCATCCTGATACTGTGATCTGCGTAACCGGCTGGGACAGCAAGCTCCATCTGACGGTCAACCGGGGCGACTCCTGGGAAGCTTTTACCGTTGTCAGCCATTTTGAGCCGATGGGTGTTGATTATCATCCCCGCGGACCGGATACGGTTTATGTCTGGGGAGGGAAACGGGATTCGGTCTCAGGACCGCTCCGGTTTGCAATTTACCGTTCAACTGACCGGGGACAGCACTGGACTCCGGTTCTGGTGCGGAATGAAGGCTGGTGTCAGGGGATGATAATTTCCGGCACCGGCGATACACTGATCGCCTACGGCAAGGACGGCAGCGGTCCTGCGGTCCTGCGCTCAACCGACCGGGGCAGGAACTGGGTTTCCCTGACCAGCGGTATCAGTGGTGCTTCTGTTGCCGACCTTAAGCTTGTTCCGGGCAGTTCAGAGCAGTGGTTATGTGCCACACCGGCCGGTGTATTCCGGACCCAGAATTCCGGTTCCTACTGGAGCCGGCTCGGTCTTCAGAGTGTTACCTGTGTGCTTCCGGATACCATGAATCCGAATGTCATCTGGGCGGGAACCGATACGCAGGGGTTCTACTATACCACCAATCAGGGGGTCAGCTGGTGGCGGGATACTCTGGGTATTGCCGGTCGGTCGGTTTCGTTTCTTGTGTTTAACCCGTTCCGGCGCAGTGCAGTCTATGCTGGAATTACAGGTCACAGTCTCCTGGGAAGGAATGTGATCGGCATCGGCGAAATGGGGCAGGAACGGTTTCCGGAGATGAAACTGGGGGTCCTGCCCACAGCTGTCCGGAAAATCTGCCGGATTATCGTCCCTCCCGGGACCGAGCGGATTGAGGTTTTTGACCCTGCGGGCAGAAAACGGGCTGAGATTCCGGTTTCGGAACGGAAAGAAGTCTGCTGGTCGATTCCCGGAGAGCTGAATCCGGGTGTTTACCTCCTGGTGCTCAGGAGTGCACAGGAAGGAATGGTACGAAAGGTTCTGTTCCTGCCGTGACAAAGTTGACAGGGAAGCCGGTTTTCGTTATGCTAATGAACTGCAAAAAAGGAGTTGAAAATTGGTCAGAATACGGCTTACACGACTGGGTGCTCGGAATAATCCGGTGTATCGGGTGGTCGCAATTGACTCCCGGCGGGCACGCGACAGCCAATACCTGGAGGCGTTAGGGCATTATGACCCGCGCCGCAAGGTGTTAAAGCTTAATCTCGAACGGGTTGATTACTGGTTGTCAGTTGGTGCTCAACCTTCAAACACCGTGAACAGGTTAATCAAGCGTTACCGTCAAACTGTTCCGGTTGCGCAGTCTCCAGCAGCACCGGAACAGCCACCCCTCTCCCCGGAGACAGTCGGGGATACGGATGTTGAGCCGGAGCAGATTGAGGGGTCTGCTCCACACAAACCTGAGTCGGCAAACTAAAAAGGAGGAACGATGAAGGAACTGATCGAACACATCGCGAAAGCACTCGTTGACCATCCTGACAAGGTTGAGGTCAAGGAGATCGCCGGCGAAAAAACCCTGATTTACGAACTGCGTGTCGGACAGGGTGACCTGGGTAAGGTCATCGGCAAGGAAGGCAGGACCGCAAAGTCCATCCGCGCGATCATCTCCGCGGCCGCGATGAAGCAGGGTAAGCGGGCGCAGCTCGAAATCCTCGAGTAGTCGCTACTGCTGACCCAGGTCCGCAGCCAAAGGGCAGGCAACGGTGCGTATCGATCTTATAACCATTTTTCCCGAGTTTTTTGTCGGTCCGTTTGATTGCGGTCCGACGCGAATTGCCCGGGAAAAAGGGGTGCTGGAGATCGGGATTGTTAATCCCAGAGATTTCACCACCGATCTGCACCGCACCGTGGACGATTATCCGTTCGGGGGCGGTGCCGGGATGGTGATGAAACCGGAGCCGATTTTCCTTGCGGTTGAAAGCATCAGAAAGCCTGAATCACGGGTGATTCTGCTCTCACCGCAGGGAGAGCGGTTCGACCAGCAGATGGCGCACCGGTTTTGCAGTCTGTCTCACCTGATTCTGATCTGCGGACGGTATAAAGGGGTGGACGAGCGCGTCCGGCTGCTGCTGATTGACCAGGAAGTGTCAATCGGCGATTATGTGCTCGCCGGAGGAGAGGCTGCGGCAGTGGTGATGATTGAAGCCATTGCCCGGCTTCTCCCCGGCGCGGTCGGCGATGAGGATTCAGTTGCTACCGATTCGTTTGAAAACGGTCTTCTGGATGCACCGGTCTATACCCGGCCACGGGAGTTCCGGGGGGTCAGTGTTCCGGAAGTGCTGATTTCGGGTAATCACGGCGCGGTGGCAAAATGGCGCCGGCAGCAGGCGCTCCTCAATACCGCCCGGCGCCGGCCGGAGCTGCTCCGCAATGTGTTGCTGAGTGCGGAAGATCGTGATTTCCTCCTGCGGGAACTGGGCGAGCTGCCGGCAGAGATTAAAGACGGCGAATGCGGAGGTGAAATCAAGAAGGTTTTTGAGAAGATTTGAAAAGGAGTAATGTTCATGGCACAGAAGATTAAGGAGAAAAAAGGAAATTCCGGCGGCAATTCACCTGCCAGTGTTGTAACACCGGAGCCGGGGGATCTGGTGGATGTTCATATCCGGATCCGGGAAGGTGATAAGGAGCGGATTCAGGTATTTCGGGGGTATGTGATTGCAGTCCGGGGCAAGGGTGCAGGCAGGACATTTACTGTGCGCCGGGTAAGCCAGGGGATTGGAATTGAACGGATATTCCCGGTGCAGGCGCCGGTTATTGCCAAAATTGAGGTCCGGCGCAAGAGCCGGGTCCGCCGGGCAAAGCTGTATTATCTGCGCGAGAAGACCGGTCGCGAGGCGGTATTGAAGGAACTCAAAACCGGTGCGCAATCTGGACCGCAGGCTGGCGAAGTTTAGTGCCCTGGTCTGTGGAGTTGATGAGGTAGGCCGGGGTGCAATTGCGGGTCCGGTCGTGGCAGCAGCAGTGGTGCTGCCGAGGGGTACTTCAATTCGTGGGGTTGATGATTCCAAAAAATTGACACCGCGACAGCGGGAGCTTCTTGTGCCGCTGATCCGGGCAAAAGCTTTGGCAATCGGTATCGGTGCGGTCAGTCACCAAATGATTGAGCGGACCGACATCGCCCGGGCAACCTTTCAGGCAATGAGGCTGGCGGTGGCGAGGGCGTTAAAACGGCTTGCCCCTGAGTGTCGGAATCAGGTGCTGGTGCTCGCTGATGGCTGGGAAATACCCGGGCTGGAGCTGCCCTGTATCGGAGTTGTCAATGGAGATGCCCGGAGCGCGGTGATCGCCTCGGCATCAGTTATCGCCAAGGTTTACCGGGACAGCCTGATGTGCCGGTATGATGTCCGTTATCCGGGATACGGATTTGCCCGGCACAAGGGGTATGGGACCCCGTTTCATATTGCTGCTCTCCAGCGGCTGGGGGCTGCGCCGGTGCACCGTCGAAGCTTTGAGCCGGTCCGGAGTCTGGTGAATCCGGACAGCGGTAGACCGCAATTTCTGCGGGAAAAGTTCGAGACACCAGGATTCTGATATTGTATGCGCAGCCGGGATCTGGGCAGGGAGGGGGAAATTGCGGCACGGGAGTTTCTGAAAAGACGTGGCTACCGGATTCTGGCAACCAATTACCGGTGCCGGTTCGGCGAGATTGATATTGTGAGTGAGCGGGATGGCATGGTTGTGTTTGTCGAGGTCAAGACCAGGAGTTCAGACCGTTTTGGTCAGCCCGCCGAGGCGGTGAACCGATCCAAGCAGATCCGGCTTTACCGGCTGGCACAGGAGTTTCTCCTGAGTCACAATTTGGAGGATGTGCCGGTGCGGTTTGATGTGCTGAGTCTCCTCCGGGCCGGCGGGCATATGAAGATCGAACATCTGGAAGGGGCTTTCTGATGCTGGCGCGGGTGCTCTCCAGTTCGGTGTTCGGGGTGGACGGTTATCTGGTGACGGTGGAGGTGGATATCGCCTACGGTTTGCCGGTATTTAATATTGTCGGGCTGCCGGATGCGGCGGTTAAGGAGTCTCAGCACCGGGTGCAGGCGGCAATCAAGAATTCCGGGCTGGCATTTCCGAACCGGCGGATTACCGTAAACCTGGCGCCGGCGGACATCAAGAAGGAGGGCCCGGCTTTTGATCTGCCGATTGCGGTCGGAATCATTGCTGCCGCGGGCGGGATTGGTGCCGGTGCACTTGACGGTTTTGTGCTGACCGGAGAACTTTCGCTTGACGGCTCGGTCCGGCCGGTCAAGGGGGTGGTTTCCATGGCACTGGCTGCGCGCACAGCACAGGTCCGGGGTCTGATAGTCCCTGCGGCGAACGGGCTGGAGGCGGGTCTGGTGCCGGAGTTGACGGTTTACGGAGTCAGTTCGCTCGTTCAGACGCTCAATTTTCTCAACGGAACTGAAAAACTGGAACCGGTGCGGACCGATGCCCGGCAACTCTTTGAGCAGGCGCGGGATGCCGGGATTGATTTTTCTGAGGTGCACGGTCATGAACATGCAAAACGGGCGCTCGAGGTGGCGGCAGCAGGGGGGCACAATGTGCTCATGACCGGACCGCCCGGCAGTGGCAAGACGATGCTTGCCCGGCGTCTCCCGACGATCATGCCGCCGCTGACGCTCGATGAGGCGCTGGAGGCGACCCGGATTCATTCTGTTGCCGGAACTCTGCCGGCAGATGTGCCGATTGTGGCGGTCCGGCCGTTCCGCTCCCCGCATCATAATGTATCCGAAGCCGGGATGATTGGTGGCGGGACATTTCCCCGTCCGGGCGAGGCGTCCCTGGCACACAACGGGGTGCTTTTTCTGGATGAGCTGCCGGAGTTCCGGCGGGATGTGCTGGAGGCACTGCGCCAGCCACTGGAGGATGGGGAGGTGACGATCGGCCGGGCGCGCTCAACCCTGACCTTTCCGGCGCGGTTCATGCTCGTCGGCGCAATGAACCCCTGTCCGTGCGGATTCTTCGGGGATCCCAAGCATGCCTGTACCTGCACCCCCCAGAAGATCCGGCGCTACCGGAGCCGGATCTCCGGACCGCTGCTCGACCGGATTGACATTCATATTGAGGTGCCGGCACTGCGCTATGCGGATGTGGCAGATAAAAAGCCGGCAGAAGGTTCGGCAAAGGTGCGGGAGCGGGTATTAAAGGCGAGGGAGGTTCAGCTTGCCCGTTTCGGCAGTCTGAAACTCCGGCGCCCGGTCTACTGCAATGCCCAGATGACACCGGCGCTCATCCGCCGGTTCTGTCCGTTGACAAAGGAAGGCGAAGAGGTGGTACGCACCGCCATCGACCACTACGGTCTGTCCACCCGTGCCTATCACCGGGTGCTGAAGGTGGCACGCACCATTGCCGACCTTGAAGGCCGGGAGCAGATTGAACCCCGGCATCTGACCGAAGCGGTGCAGTACCGGAGTTTTGACCGTAATGTCTGGTAAGGAAAGGAGTGTTGAATGAGCAAGCTTGTTCAGCAGATTGACCGCCGGCAGGCACGCGTGGCGGTGATCGGCATCGGTTATGTCGGTCTGCCGCTGGCGGTGGAGATCGCCCGTGCCGGCTATCCCACGGTCGGAATCGATGTGGATGAAAACAAGGTCCGGGCGGTCAACCAGGGGAAAAGTTATATCGGTGATGTGCCCGCAGAGGATGTTGCCGAGCTGGTCAGAGCCGGCAGGCTGAAGGCGACCACCGATTACCGGCAGTGTAAACAGTGTGAAATCATCAATATTTGTGTTCCGACGCCCTTTACCGCCACCAAGGACCCGGATGTTTCATATATTGTTGAGGCAGGGAAGCAGGTAGCAGCAAATCTGAAACCGGGACAGCTGATCATTCTCCGCAGCACCACCTATCCGGAGACCACCGAAAAGGTGCTTTTGCCGATTCTGGAGCAGACCGGGCTGAAGGTCGGGCGCGACTTCTTCCTCTCCTTTGCACCGGAGCGGATTGACCCGGGCAACAAGAAATGGACGATCCGGACCACGCCGGTGGTGATTGGCGGGGTGACGAGAAAATGCACCGAGCTTTCCTGCCGTTTTTATGAAAAGATTGTGGACCAGGTTGTGCCGGTCTCCTCGCCCCGGGTGGCGGAGATGTCCAAACTGCTGGAGAACATCTTCCGGAGCGTCAATATTGCACTGGTGAATGAGCTGGCAAGGATGTGCGACCGGATGGGCAACATCGATGTCTGGGAGGTAATTAATGCGGCGGCGACCAAGCCGTTCGGCTATATGCCCTTTTATCCCGGTCCGGGAATTGGCGGTCACTGTATCCTGATCGACCCCTATTATCTTGCCTGGAAGGCGCGGGAGTATGACTTCCATTCCAACTTTATCGAACTGGCAGCGGAGACCAATGAGGCGATGCCCTTCTTTGTTGTTGACCGGATTCTGGAGGTGCTGGGCATCAATGGAGTGCCGGCGAGAAATGCCCGGATTCTGATTATCGGTGCCGCCTTCAAGCGGGATGTGGATGACACCCGCCATTCTCCGGCAATCAAGGTGATGGAGCTGCTGCTGGACAAGGTGCGCCGGATTGAATATGTTGATCCGTATGTGCCGGAGATTGAAATTGCCGGCAGAAAATTCCGGGCGCAGAAACTGACACCGGCGCTACTGCGGGCAGCCGACTGCGTGGTGATTCTGACTGACCACACCTGCCTGGACTATAATCTGATTCTGCGCGAGAGCCGGCTGATTGTTGACACCCGGAATGCGATCAAGCACCGGAGGGTAAAGAAACTTTATACGCTGGGCTACCGGGTTAAGGGTTAGACACCGCCAGTCCAGGTGGTAATAAAACTGACGATCTCCGGCAATGCCTGCCGGACTGCCGGAGAGAGCTCGGTGCCGGTCCTGTTGTCTGAAGGGTTGATTCCCAGCAGGTAAACCTCCGCGCCGGTTTCGGCGGCAAGCAGTTCGGCAATCAGATTGAGCGGCGGGGTATGGGTGGAGAAGCCGGTTACCTCCAGCCGGTCAAATTCGGAACGGTCAAACAGCCGGAATTCACCCGGTTCGCCACTGAACCGGCAGGCGTCAACAAACAGAATCCGGTCAGGCCGGGCTTCGATGACCGGTCCGAGACAGTTTTCCGGCACAGTTTGGGCATCAATCAGCACAATTCCGGGCAGATTCAGCGCCCGCACCATTTCGGCAACACGGATGCCAACCCCGTCATCGCCCCGTTCCGGATTGCCGACGCCGATGATTACGGTCCTCATCCCCGCCGCTGCCGGTACTTAAGGGCTTTTGCCTCCCGGACATAGCTGCCGAGCCAGGGAACCCTGGAGGCGTAGCACTCCAGAGCGATGACCCGGTCGGCATAATGAACCGCACTGTCCGCGATACCCAGACCCTGCCAGGCGTATGCCAGCTTGAGCCAGTTTTCGGTCAGGCCGTAACGGTTTTCAGGAAATGTCTGGCGGATGTCGGCATCAAGTTCCCGGCCGAGGGTAATTACCTGCCGGTAGTCACCCTTTGCCAGATATATATCGCGCAGAAGCCGCCTTGCCGAGCGGTTGCCGGGATAGCGCCGAAGCAGCGCCTGACAGTGGCGGATTGCTGCCGGGTAGTTGCCGTCCTCCTTGTGCATGAATCCGAGCATGAACTCCGCCATCGGCTGGAGCAGTTCGGCGTTGCGCTGTGCCGCCTCCATCTGCCGGTATGCCCGTTCGCGTGAGCCGAGCAGGCCGAGTCCGAGGCAGTAGCGGTCAGCGGTTGCCTTGAAATACTCAATCACCGCCAGCCCGAACCGGGCATCGTGCAGTTGCGGGTCAAGCGTCAGCGCCCGTTTCAGATGGGACGGAACTTTGAGCATGGTCATGAAGGCGTCAAACTTCCGGTTCTGCCAGGAGCGGAGGTTTGCCCGGTTGAGCAGGGCAAGACCGAGATAGAGATGGGCTGATGCATCCTGTTCATTCTCCTGGAGCCGGCGCCGGCAGGCACCAAGCACCTGCTCGGTGCAGTGCTCAAACGAGTCCACGAGGGCGGTATTGCCCGAGTCATAGATCAGCAGCTGAAGCAGGCACGCCTGCCAGAAAAGTCCGGCAAGCCGGGTGCCGGGACGCTGTTTCAGCAGCTCCACCTTCTCCCGGGCAGTCTGATAAAGCTGACGATAGGACAGGTCCCGGGCGAAAATGATTGATTCATTGATACCTGCGGGCTGAGCGCTGAGCGCTGCCAGCAGAACGAGCTTAACGCAGAGCAACCGCCTCAATTTCCACCATCGCACCCTTGGGCAGGGCTGATACCTGCACGGTGGAGCGGGCAGGATAGGGCTCCTGGAAATACCGGGCATAGACCGCATTCACCTTGGCAAACTGGCTCATATCGGTGATAAAGATGAGGGTTTTGATTACCCGGTCCAGACCGCTGCCTGCTGCCTCCAGCACCGCAGCAAGATTTTTCAGCGCCTGTTCAGTCTCGGCTTCAATACCGCCCGGAACGAGCTCGCCGGTTGCCGGGTCAATGCCGAGCTGACCTGAAGTCCAGACAAATTCACCGGCGATTACTGCCGGACTGTATGGTCCGACCGGCTTCGGTGCCTTTTCACTGCTGATTGATTTCTTCATGTCCCTAATTCCTTTCATCGGTCAATATATTACCGATCAAGAAGCATGAGCTTGTTAACTGATAAAGCATAAATCAGCGTTGGTTATATGTCAAATAACGGTGATTGACAAAAATTAAAATGGCCTATAATATATATCGTCAGAGCAGGAGAATCGGGTTAGTAACACATTAGGAGATGTATGTATGATAAACAAAACATATCTATCCCTTCTCCTGGCTTTGCTTTTCGTTTGTGGGGGCAGGAGATAGTCAGAGTAACTGACAACAACGATGAGGAGTGGTTGCCGGAAAACAATAACTTTGTGTATCAGGTATCTCCTGAATGCGACCGGGAAAGGTGCGACATCGGCTAAAATTTTAGTATTAAAATAAGATAAACGGGATGAGGTATGAGGGCGGTTAAACTGCTGATCAGTTTACTTGCGGTTGCCGGTGCTGGAGGATATTCCGATCCGCCCCGGTTCTTCATGCTTGATACTACCCGCAGAATTGTGGGGGAGGTTTATGACCAGTGGAAATCGAAGGTTGTTTTTGATTCGCATCAGTTCATCGCCTTCTGGGTTGACTCAAGGATCGATTTGATCGAATTCCGGGCAATTTTTGCCGCAAGGATCTCGGAGAGCGGGGCCCTTCAGGATTCAATTGGAAAATCAGTCCACCGTGTTCCTGAAGGTTATGATATTAACGATTTTGGTGTGGCGGCAAACGGTGATAATATCCTGCTTGTCTGGGAGCAGAGGGTCTACATTGACTCGGGTCAGATTCTGGCAAAGCGGCTGAGACCGGATCTGGCACCGCTTGATTCCGAAGCGATAATACTGGAAGCGGGTAACGGGTATGCGCCACGGGTTACAGCAGGAAGCTCCTCCTACCTGGTCACATGGTGGGCACGGGATACGCTCTGGGGCAGGCGGATTTACTTCAACGGCCGGTTTGCCGATTCCGCCCCGGTTGCCTACTTTGCCGCCGGTCCGGATGTGCTGGTTGAAGATATTCAGGTTGCCAGCGCCGGCACAACTCAGCTGATTGCGCTGAAAATCATAGATTACGCAATGGGAGAATACCGGAACTGCGGGCTGGTGACAGATTCTGCCGGTTGCATCCGGGATACGCTGGTATTCTGGAAACAGCCTGTCAATCCACCACCGCCCAGGTATGATCTTATGGAAGGTAGCCGGTATCAGTTCGGGCTGTGCTTTGCCAATGGCAATTATTTCCTCACATTTTCACCCCATTCGCCCACCGTCTGGTATAAGATTTTCGGTGTCCGAGTTAATCCGGCAGGTGTGCTTATTGACACCATTCCGGTACTTATCGATTCGGTGCGGGTGGAGGTTGATTTTCCGGGATTGCGGGTAACCGGAGGCAACGGCATATACCTAATGGCGGTTCAATTTCACCCCACAGACGGCACCGGGTACCTCTATTGCCGCCGGATTGACAGCAGCGGACAACCGCTTGATTCAGGGTTTATTGTGATTGACACTGATGATGACAAGATGTATGATCCGGATGTTGCCGGTGGCAACGGTCTCTTTGTGGTGGCATGGGATGAGGTGGAGGATCTTACCTCTCGGAATGTCAAAATGGCAGTGATGAACTCAGCCGGACAGGTGCTGGATACAACAATGCTTTCCACTGCTGGAGGATCCCAGAGACACAGTGATGTTGAGTTCGACGGGACAAACTACCTGTTTGTCTGGCGGAGCAATGTAGATAATGATGATGCTATCTGGGGTGTATTCATTTCACCTGAGGGAACTGTGCAGGAACCGGGTGTGTTTAAGGTGTTTAAAGCCCGGAAGGTGGCGCATCCCCGATTATGCTTTGATGGCGAAAATTATTTCATGACCTTAATGGCAGACAACGATATCGTCGGCGTCCGGATAACACAACAGGGTGAGGTCCTCGACCCGGAAGGTATTATTATCCGTGCCGGTCCCGACTGGTATGAGTTCGTTCCTGATGTTGCCTGTCTGAGTGGAATTTACCTGGTAGTTTACAGTGCATCCATCGGCAGTGGTTACCCCTTTCTGTTCGGCACCAGAGTAAGAAGCGATGGAACGCTCATTGATACATTCGGCTTTATGATTTTTCCGGCAGGTCTCGGGAGGGGGAATTTTTACCCCGCGGTAACCAGCAATCAAAGCCGGTTTTTCGTCGCCTGGATCCGAGGCAGCGCGATTAGCTCGGAACCCAATAGAGTTCTCGGTGCATTTGTGGATACCGCAGCGGTTGTCTATGATACGATACTACTCTCCTTTACACCCGGTAGTGTGGTCAAGGATCCGCTGGCGCTTGCCACTGATGGGAGCGATTTTCTGGTTGCCTGGTCGAATGGAAGAATCCCGCCGGCAAATGTCCGGGGTGTGGCGGTTGGCACCAGGATATCCGCAGACGGTGCGGTGCTGGACAGCGCCGGGATTTTTCTGGGGGGAAGGTATCCGACCGACTTGGTGTTTGACGGCACTGATTACATTCTGCTCCGGGGCAAATACCACAGTCTGAATCTCAGCCTGATCAGCCGGAACGGAATGCCCTATGACACTGCCGGCTGGGAAATCAAGAGGAGTGACTATTATTTAGCTAATGCCCGACTGGCAGGCGGGCATAATAGCCGGCTGGCGGTGACGGTCGCTGAATTCACACCGGAACCGTACAACACCGGACGGGTTTACGGTGCCATCTGCAGCCGTCCGCCAGTTGGAGTTACTGAGCCGGAGCGGTGTTCCGGTTTCGCAGCACTGCCCACGGTTGTCAGTAAACGGTTGCCGTTAATGGTGAGGGGGGACAATGGGGAACGGGCTGACATTGAGATTTACAGCGCCGATGGTCGCCGGGTGCTTTTATATAACCAAGCTACTCTGCATTCAGACTACCGAGTGGAGATTTCGATCAGCAGTCTGCCTGCCGGTGTCTATTTTGTCAGAACCGGGCTGATGAACCGCCCGATAAAGGTTGTGCGGTTGTACTGAAAGATTCGGGTTAAAAAGGACCGAATCGGGCGATGAGGCAGGATTCCGCCGGTTTTTCAGCAGCCGTAGTAAAGGTTGAACTCCCAGGGATGGGGGCGCCGGGCGATCGCCTCGGCCTCAATCCGCTTCAGCTCAATCCACTTGCGAATGGTCTCTTCGGTAAACACACCGGTTCCGGTCAGGAACTGGTGGTCATTTTCCAGTTCCCGGAGCGCCTGCATCAGGTCTGAGGGTACCGGTGTGCTTCTGGAGCGCATTTCCGCGGTGCCACCCCGTACCGTCTGAGGCAGACCAGGGTCAAGCCGGCGCCGGATGCCGTCCAGCCCGGCAAGGAGGATTGCTGCCAGCGCCAGATAGGGGTTGGCGGTCGCATCCGGAACCCGGTATTCCAGCGCCATCTTTTCCGGTCTGCGGATATAGCCCGGAATCCGGATCGCTGCGGTCCGGTTGGCAATGGAGAAGAAGGCTTCGGTGGGTGCCTCATAACCGGGCACGAGCCGGCGATAGGAGTTGGTTGACGGGTTGGTCAGGGCGCAGAGTGCGGGCAGATGCTCAAGGATACCGCCGATATAATTGAGTGCCAGCCGGCTCAGTCCGGTCGAACTCCGGCGGTCGCCGAACAGCGAGGCGCCCTTTTTCACCAGATACTGATGGATATGCATTCCGGAGCCGGGTTCGTTGTAAATCGGCTTGGGCATGAAGGTTGCGGTTCTGCCCTGCCGGAATGCGAGGTTGCGGATCAGATACTTGGTGAGAATGATGGCATCACCGGCACGGCCTGCCGGCAGGTATCCGGGTTCAACCTCAATCTGAGCAAATCTGCCGCCTTCATGGTGATGGTATTTGACCGGTATGCCACAGCTGTTCATCAGACAGACGAGCTGACTGCGGAAGTCATGACTGCGGTCAAAGGGCGGGGCGACATGATAGGCAGAACCCTTGAACAGGGCGGTGCCGGTCTGGTCATCATGCTTGAGCTCCTCACTGGTCACCCGGTAAACTGCGGAGCTTTCATCGGTCCAGAACTCGGCCGAGGTGAAGAGATAGAACTCAAACTCGGGGAGAAGCATGATCTCATCACAGCCGGTTGTCTTTTTCACGGTGCTCACCGCCTTCTGCAGGATATAGCGCGGGTCATGCTCATAGCGCTGGCCGGTCTGGGGGTGATAGATTTCAGCAAACATCGAGACGGTCGGTTCGCTGGTAAATGGTTCAACGATTGCAGTATCCAGATCCGGCTTGAGAATCATATCACCGGACTCAACCTTGCCGAATCCCGCAACCGAGGAGCTGTCAAAGCCGACACCGTTTTCCACTGCCGATTTCAGGTTTTCCGCCGGAATGGTCACATGACGCAGTCTGCCCCAGAGGTCACAGTATTTGATATCAATGAATTTTACCCTGATTTCCGGTCCTTTGCCTTTTGCCTTCTGCTCCATATATAGTAGCTTGCCGGAAATCCTGCCGGTGTCAACTTGTTCTGTCTGATCTCCGACCGCACCTTCCGCACTTGCACCAGGACCCATATTATGCCCGATGGTGAGGGGAACTGCCACCCGGGCAGGGGCAAAAATGAAAAATAAATCTGTAAGTTATTGACATTAATAAACCTGCAATTCCGGGGGCAGAATCAGGCGGTGAATTTTATGTTCGAGCCGGACTCTAACTGATAATAGGGAAGTTCAGGTGAAGGCGGGTCTGTAAGCCGGGTTCTGTACCCCTTGCGGGGCGACGGTCATTTCTCTGGGACTGACAGTTGCCCGTCAGCCTCAAGCAACCTACCCGGGAATCAGACGGACCGGGCAAGTCCTCTTCCCTGTTGGTCTTGCACCAGGCAGGGTTTGTCCATCCGGCATGTCACCATACCGGATAGTGCGCTCTTACCGCACTTTTTCACCCTTACCTGCACCGGCAACCTCAACCGGTGCGGGCGGTGTCGTTTCTGTGACACTTTCCGTCGGCATGCGGTCACCCGCATACCGCCTCGCGCTTAACGAGTGCCTTGCCCTGTGGTGCCCGGACTTTCCTCCCCGGAACAACCGGGGCGACCGTCCGACCCGCCTTCACTCAATTATATCATGACGCCTTTTTCTGGCAACCGGTTGCAGGAGGGTGAGATAGTGAAACCGGTTGATATCATCATGGTCGGCGATGTCAAATCCGGTCTGGCGCGCCAGTTTGAAGAGTTCACCCGGGTCAAGCCGTTCCTTCTCCGGTGGTCCGGGGGGCGGTTTTATCTTGTGCCACTCCACAATCAGCAGTCTGCCATCGGGCTTGAGCAGGCGCCGGGCTTCCCTGAGTGCTGCTTTCGGTTCAGCGATTTCGTGGAGTATCAGTGCCATCAGGATCCGGTCCGCGCTTCTGTCCGGCAGGGGTATCTGCACCGCATCCGCAATCAGGGTCCGGACCTCTGCCGGCGAGCGGGGCAGGTTTTTCTCCAGCTCCTCCAGCATCACCGGTGAGATGTCAACAGCGATCAGTCTGCCGCCAGAACCGAGCTGCCGGAGCAGGGCACGGGCGAAGTAGCCGACCCCGGCGCCGATGTCCAGAACCGTATGATCAGGAGCGATCTCCAGTTGCCGGACAATTCTTGCGGCAGGCAGTCTTTTTCTGCGCTCCGGAGCAAGCAGGTTGTGCCGCCTTGCCGGATTGAAGCGGTGGGGCATCTTACTGCTGCCGGAGCTCCTGAAGGGCGTTCAGCACCGCCTGCACGATCAGTTCGGCGGGCACCGCCTCATAAGTCCGGTTCTCCAGCTCCACGGTGCGGCACCGGGCAGGACCGCACACATCACAGCACGGGCTGGCACCGGTTCGGGCAGCAAGCCAGGATTCCAGCGGTTTGCTGTTGATCAGAATCCGGTTGGAGCGCAGCGGGTCCTGTCTGAATTCCTCCAGCGTCAGCGCCCGCTGTTCAACGCTCAGTTCCACACCTGCCTGACTGAGCACCGGTTTCAGCAGGGCAACCGCCTGCTCCAGTTCCTCGCCGGTTGAGCTGCAGCGGGGACAGGTGCGGTTGTCCTCAACCAGCCGTTCCCAGATGATGGTGATTTTTTTATTCATGATTTAATTTTAACTGCTGGGGAAGGAGAATGCAACAATGGGTGCCGGCTTGATTGGTAAGCGGAAATGATTACTATTAATTCTATGACAACAGTGGTGGCGATCGGTGGCAACTCACTGATTCGCTCCAAGGAGCGGATCTCCTTTGCTGACCAGCTGGCGACCCTGAAGGCAAGCTGTGAACCGCTGGTGGCGCTTGTCCGGCAGGGCGAGCGGGTAGTTATTACCCATGGCAACGGTCCGCAGGTCGGGTTCATCCTTTTGCGCTCCTATCTGGCGCGCAACCGTCTGCCTGAGATTCCGCTTGATGCGGCAAACGCCCAGACCCAGGCGGAGATCGGCTATATGATTCAGCAGGTACTCGGCAACCTTTTCCTTCAGGCGGGGATCAGTCAGCCGGTGGTGACGGTCGTAACCCGGGTGCTGGTGGACAAAAATGACCCGGCATTTTCCCAGCCTTCAAAGCCGGTCGGTCCGTTCTATACCCGGGCTGAGGCGGTGAAGCTGGAGCAGGAGCTGGGCTGGACCGTAAAGGAGGATTCAGGCCGGGGCTATCGCCGGATGGTGGCTTCCCCTCTGCCACAGGCGGTAATCGAGCTTGAGGAGGTCCGGAGTCTGGTTAATACCGGTGCGGTGGTCATCGCCTGCGGTGGCGGCGGAATTCCGGTGATCAGGGAAAACGGGGAGCTGAAGGGGGTGGCTGCGGTAATTGACAAGGACCTGGCTTCCGCCTTGCTGGCAAACCTCCTCGGTGCGGAGCGGATGATTATCACCACCGCGGTGGACCGGGTCTATCTCAATTACGGCAGGCAGGATGCCCGGCCGCTTGAGCAGATAAGTGCCGGTGAGCTCAGAGAGTATCAGGCGCAGGGACATTTTCCTGAAGGGAGCATGGGACCGAAGATTGAGGCGGCGATCAGGTTTCTTGCCGGTGGCGGCCGGGAGGTGCTGATCACCGATCCGGAACATCTGCTGGCAGCGCTTGAGGGCAGGGCGGGAACAAGGATTACAGAATGAGCTTTGGGAGCCGGCTGATTGCATTGGCACTGCTGATCGTTGCGGTGCTTGGTGCCCAGGAGCAGATTCTGATTCCGATGGATCTGACCCAGACCGACCATCTGAAGGCATACGGCATCGCCTACCGCCTGCTCCAGCGCGGGACAAAGGTGGAGTGGCTGCTCAACTACCGGGGCGGCTCATTTCTCTTTCCGGCGGAAAATCAGGCGCTGCGGGAGTGCCGGCTCCACGGGGTCTATTATGAGCCGGTGTCTCCGGCAAAGCTGGTCGAGATCCGGCAGACAATTGAGGCAAACAACATGGCATCGGTGATGCTTGAAAGGCCGACCCGGATTGCGGTCTATGCCCCGCCGACCGCGGACCCCTGGGATGATGCGGTCCGGCTGGCACTGGACTATGCGGGTATTCCCTATGATGTGGTCTGGGACCCGGATGTGCTTGCGGGCAGGCTTTCCCAGTATGACTGGCTCCATCTCCACCATGAGGACTTTACCGGTCAGTTCGGCAAGTTTTATGCCTCCTACCGGCAGGAGAAATGGTATCAGGAGGAGGTGGCGCTCAACATCCAGACCGCAAAAAAACTGGGGTTTGCCAAGGTGAGCCGGCTCAAGCTGGCGGTGCTGGAGAAGATCCGGCAGTATGTGGCAGAAGGCGGGATGCTGTTTGGGATGTGCTCGGCAACCGATACCCCGGACATCGCCTGGGCGGCAAGGAACACCGACATCTGTGCCGAGGTGTTTGACGGTGATCCGGTTGACCCGCACTGTCAGAGCAAGCTGGACTATGAGGGCTGTTTTGCCTTTGAGAACTTCCAGGTGATCACCGACCCGTATCTTTATGAGCACTCCAATATTGATACCTATCTGGAGGCATCAGGCCGGGGTCCGGATGTCTATTTTTCCCTGTTTGACTTCTCCGCCAAGTATGACCCGGTGCCGACGATGCTCGTTCAGAACCATGTCGGGCTGGTCAGGGAGTTTCTGGGCCAGAACTGCGGTTTCCGGCGCGAGCTGCTGAAAAAGGATGTGCTGATTCTCGGTGAGGTGGAGAACACCGAGGAGGTGAAATACATCCATGGCCAGTTCGGCAAGGGGACATTCACCTTTCTTGGCGGACATGACCCTGAGGACTATGCCCACCGGATCGGCGATCCGCCGACCGACCTCAACCTGCACAAGAACTCGCCCGGCTACCGGCTGATTCTCAACAATGTCCTTTTCCCGGCAGCGGAGAAAAAACCGCTCAAGACCTGAGGATGCACTCCGCACCCAAGTGTCTGGAATGCGGACTGGAGCAGTGCCGCCGGATCTACCGGCTGGTCCGGGGTGATGAGGACGGCTGGGACCGGGTGGAGCAGGAGCTCAAACGGCTGATGAAGAAACTGGACTTAAGCGAACCGCCCGGCACCATGACCGCAAAGCTGCTCGTCCGGACGATGGAACTGCTCGGCACAGCCGATCCGTTCCGGCAGATAAAGCAGGAGCAGAACCGGCAGGCGGCCGAGCTGGCTGAGGCGCTGGATGAGCAGCTGAGCCGGGATGAAGAGGGGCTGAGGCGGGCAATGATAGTTGCCGCTGCCGGCAATGTGCTTGATGTCGGACCCGGCCGGAGGTTTGAGCTCAGAAGCCTGCTGGCCTCGCTCCGGTTTGCCCGTGACGACTCGGAACAGCTGATTGAGCGGTTGAGGCGGGTCCGCCGGGTGATGTATATTCTGGACAACTGCGGTGAGGTGATGTTTGACCGGCTGGTGCTCAGCCGGCTGCCACCGGTTGAGCTGACGATTGTTGCCCGCTCCACGCCGATTCTCAACGATGTCACGGTTGAGGAGGCGGAATCGCTCGGGCTTGGTGCCTTCGGCAGGATAATCGGCACCGGCTCACCCTATCTGGGGATTGACTTTCAGACCGTCAGTTCCGAGTTCCGTTCCGCCTATGAGCAGGCAGAGCTGGTGCTCGCCAAGGGTCATGCCAACTTTGAGGCGCTGGTGGACGGACCGCGGGACGGATTCTATCTCCTGACCGCCAAGTGTGAGCTGGTCGCAGACCGGCTCGGGGTCGGGCTCGGCCAGTCGGTCTGCTGCTATTCACCCGGAGCCGGGAGGTAGTGATGTGTCTGGCGATTCCGGTCCGGATTGTCCGGATTGAGGGCGAGACCGCAATCGGCGAGGTGAACGGGGTGGAGCGGGAGGTTTCGCTTATTATGACCCCGGAGGCGAAGGTCGGTGACTATGTCATCGTCCATGCCGGGTTTGCGATTCAGATTCTGGACCGGCAGGCGGCAGAGGAGACCCGCCAGCTCTTTGACCGGATGGCGCAGGCGGTCGAGGAGCGGCGCCGGCAGGCGGGAAAGCGGACCGGTTAGCGGACGATCAGCTTCGCCCGCAGCGCCTGAGGTTCAAGCTGGATAAAGTAGACGCCGGGTCTGATGCCGGCAAGCTGGTGCTGGTTGTTGGTAACGGTCCGGGTCTGGAGGAGCCTGCCCGAGCTGTCAAAGAGCCGGACCGCAGCGGTTCCTGCCGGCAGGGCAAGGACCGCACCGGGGCGCACGGGATTGGGGAGGAGGGTGAGTTCAGGCGGTTGCACATAATTTCCTCCTTCGCCGGTGCCGCTGAGCAGACTCTCATATATCTGCAGACCGCACAAGCCGCTGGCAACATAAACATAGGGTTGCCGATATGCAACGGTGTAAGGAGCGTTGGGGGTATAGTAATAACCTGCCTGAACCGGGTTGGATGGATCGCTGATGTCAACAATGTGAAACAGACCCGGAAACCAGTCTGCTACATAGGCATAGGGGTAGGCAATACTTATGCCCCAGCAGGGTCCTGTAGTCCGGTAACACCCCTGGAGATACGGGTGTGCCGGGTTGGCGGCGTTCACAATTACCATATCGCCTTCAAATCCCCCGAGATACACAATGGAGTCTCTCAGTGTCAGAACCACCGGTTTATTTGCCAGATTAATACTTCCGATCTCGTAGGGCTGTTCAGGGTGTTGTATATTCAAGATCCTCAACCCGCCATCCTCGTCCGCCACATAGGCAAGGGAGTCCTGAAGGCCGACCGACCAGGCATAGCCCGGTGTGTCCCAGAAGCCGACCTCATGCGGATTAGCCGGATCGGCAACGCTGATTATCCGTAAACCGGACAGTCCGTCCGCCATATAGGCGTAGCCTTCCTTAACTGCACAGTAGCAGGCAGCACCAGGAGTGCGGCAGAAGCCGATTCTTGAGGGCTGAGCAGGATTGGCAATACTTATTATCCCCAGCCCGCATCCGGACTCCGCAAGATAGGCAAAGGTATCCAGGATGAAAATCCCGCTCGCTCCCCATTGACTGGCAACATCGGCTATTTCCACCGGATATTCGGGATCGGAAATATCCAGTATCCTCACACCGTAGTCCCAGTCGGCAAGATAGGCATAATTACCGCTCACCGCCAGTGCCCCGGTCCAGCCCGGCAGCTGATACCAGCCAAGTTCTGACGGTGCTGACGGATTGCTGATGTTAACCAGCCAGATGCTCATTTTCCCCCACTGGGTCAAGAGGATAAATGAGTCGGCAGGGCACATATCTTCAAATCCACTGTAGTATGCCGGTCTGATGCTGGCGATGCGAAATGGCGCTTTTGGGTTGCGGACATTAATAACCGTCAGTCCGTAATCGGCAACAAAGGCGAAAGAGTCCCGCACTGTGATCAGGGTGGGGACTTCCAGTGGTGCACAGGAGCCGATGCGGCGTGGATTTGCCGGCGTGGAAATATCAATGATCTGAAGTCCGCTGTCGGTCGTGCAGTAGGCGATGCCGGAGACAACAGCAATGCCGTTAACCACCTGCCCGCGCCAGACGCCCAGAGGATAAGGTGTTGAAGGGTCAGCGATGTTGATGATTGTGAAGCCGGTATTACCTGTAAACAGGTCTTCAATCAGAAATGCCAGTGTGTCCCGGACAAAAATACCGGCGATCCGGTCGTGATGATCATAGGCACCGCGCAACACCGGCTGGCCCGGATTGCTGATGTCAAAAATCAGCAGAGTTTCATTCCGGACAATGTAAAGCCGGCGATTTTCAATGGCAAAATCCGTGACCGGACCGACCGGCAGCCAGGTCAGCGGTGCGGGCTGTGCCGGCTGGGAAACATCCCAGAGCTGAACACCCGGTTCCCAGCCATTGGCCAGATAGAGAATGTGGTCCAGATGCCGGATTCTGCCAACAAGACCCCGGCATCTGATTTCTCCCAGCTTTACCGGTGCACCGGGGTCGGTGAAGTCAAGGATATAAACACCTCCGCCCGTGCCGACAAAGGCAAGGTTCCGGATGGTATCAAAAGCGACTTTCCCGGGATAACCGAAGGGCCAGTTGCCGGCAAACCGGGCATTCAGTGAATCCCGGGGCAGAGGGAATTTGTAATTGCCGGCGATTGGCAGAGGGTGAAGTGGATAGCTGGCGAAAATGATGAGGTTAATGATCCCCAGAACCAGGCCGGCCATGTTTTTAATATCTCCTTTGAACACCACTGTAAGTGCTGTCTGAGCCCTCCTGCCACCACCAACTGGGTTCAGAAAACTGCTCCCACACATAGGTTTGACTTGTCAGATAACACCAGCATCGCGCATATCTGATTTCTTCCAGTGGTCCGCTGACTTTTAAGATTGACCATGGAGTCCACTCGGGCGGGATTATAATCCCGTTCCGGACGGTTTTACCCCGTATTCCGACGGCTGTGTCTGCCGGTGCGCTTCTGCTCCTTGTCCAGCCTCCGGCAATAACAATTTTACACAGCGGTCCTGTCCCGTAGGCGGTATCCCTACACTCGCCGGTATAGGCATGAATAAATGAACCGAACAGAGAACTGGTGCTGTTGCTCAGATATTCGGTACGCAGCATTGCTTCAGTCGGGGTTAGAAGTTTAAGATTATGGACTGTGTCTTTGCTTGCTAACGAAAAACCGGCGGGTGGAGGTGTTAATGGCAGTTCCGTTTCCAGCAGGACAACCGGCTGGATAGAGTCAGGTTGACGATTGGAGGAGATGTAGAGGTAATTTGCCGGTATTGAGTCCACGGAGCACATGATCATTGCAGTAATGGCAGCCATCCTTTGAATTTTGGACATCTTTTCTCTGCTCCTTTCACAGTCAGACCACTGCCTCTGCTGACTGCAGGCAGATTATAATAAACTCTCTCTTCTGTCAAGCGGTTTTTGTGACCTTTTTCAGCAGACCGGCTCAATCAGCCCTTCGGTGCCCTCCTCCTGCTTCTGGGCGATGGTGGCGATGATTTTTGCCGCATCGGCAGCGGTCGGCGCATTGAGCGCCAGGCGCCGGACCGGTTCCAGATGCAGGGCGCGGGCAAGGGCGGCAAGCACCTGCAGGTAGACCGAATAAAGTGAGGGCGGTGAGATCAGGGCGACCACGAGGCTGACCGGCTCGTTGTCCCGGGCATGCCAGTCGAGCGCCGGATTGACCCGGGTGACGACAACGATAATCCGGTCAACCGCATCGGTGGCGGAGTGGGGCAGGGCAACACCATGGCCGACACCGGTTGAGCACAGCTCCTCCCGCTTGCGGAAGCCCTCAATCAGCGAGTCATGGTCGGTAGTGATGCCCGCAGTCAGCAGGCGGTCGGCGATCAGGTCAAACAGCTGCTCCTGCGTGCCGACCGGCGGGGCATCAAAGGCAAGCTCGGGCAGGACAATGTCCCTGAGGTTCATAATACCGTCCGGAAGAACTCCAGTATCTTATTAATAATGAGCCCCTGCTCTTCAAATGTCAAGCTGTGCCGGACTGGCAGGCAGAGGATTTCGCTGGCGACCCGGGAGGCGACCGGCAGGGGATGGAGGGGTTCGGGGTAGTAGATCATGGTCTGGATGCCGTTTTCGCTCAGAAACTGGCGCAGCCGGTCCCGGTAGGGGGTAAGAATCGCAAACTGGTGGCAGTTGGGCAGGGAGTCGGGATGGGAGGTGGCGAACCGGACCCAGGGGTGAAGCGCCAGGCGGTAGCGCTCGGCAAGCTCCCGGCGCCGGGCGTTCCAGTCGTCAAGCTGGGGCAGTTTGAGCCGGAGAAACCCTGCCTGAAGTTCATCGAGCCGGGCGGAGTTGGGAATCTCCGGCGGGCGGTTGATGACCAGGGCACCGCCGTTACCGAGCGCACCGAGGTTCTTGGTCGGATAGAAGCTGAAGATGGCGGCATCACCGAAACTGCCCAGTTTCCGCCCCTGAAATTCGGTGCCGAGCGCCTGTGCCGCATCCTCAATCAGAAGCAGGTTGTTTGACCGGCAGAGCCGGACAAACCGGTCAAGATCGCCGCAGTTGCCGAACAGATGCACAAGCACAATCGCCCGGGTCCGGGAGGTGAGCTGCTGGGCACACCGCTCGGGGTCAAGGCAGAGGGTGACCGGTTCGATGTCGGCAAAGACCGGCCGGGCACCGGTGCGGACAATCGCCTCCACGGTTGCGGAGAAGGTGAAGGGGCTGGTGAGCACCTCATCACCCGGACCGATGCCCAGCGCCTTCAGTCCGTAGTAGAGGGCGTCGGTGCCGCTCTTGAGGCAGAAGACCTGCGGAACACCGAGGTAGTCGGTAAGTTCAGATTCAAACGCCCGGAGTTCTTCGCCGCAGACGAATCTTCCGGAGACGAGGATCCGCTCCAGCACCTGATGAAACTTCGGACTGAACTCCTGATTCTCCAGGGCAGGCTGGTAGAAGGCGACCGCCGGTGTCACGGTTATCTATGATAAGGGCGGTGCGCGGAGAATCAACGGTTGCCGGCTGTAAGGTTGACAGCGGGATGATTTTCCGCAAGAATATACAGTGATGACCAGAGAAAAGGCAAGGCAGGAGATTGAACGGCTGCGCCGCGAGATTGAGGAGCACAATTACCGGTATTATGTGCTTGCCCAGCCGGTGATCTCCGATTACGAGTATGATCAGCTGGTGAAGCGGCTCGAGGAGCTGGAACGGCAGTTCCCCGAGTTCATTACACCGGACTCGCCGACCCAGCGGGTTGGCGGTGAACCGCTCAAGGAGTTTGCCACCGTCACCCACGAGATTCCGATGCTTTCGCTGGACAACACCTATAATTATGACGAACTGCGGGAGTTTGACAGCCGGGTGCGCAAGGTGGTGCCCAGACCGGTCTATCTCGTCCAGCAGAAGATTGACGGCGTGGCGGTGGCGCTGCGCTATGAGAACTTCCGGTTTGTGCTCGGCGCCACCCGGGGCGACGGTCTGCACGGTGATGACATCACCCAGAACCTGCGCACGATCAATACGATTCCGCTCCGGCTGCGGCAGGAGCGGCCGGGCTTTGAACGGTTTGAGGTCCGGGGCGAGGTTTATCTGCCGCGGCAGGAGTTTGTCCGGCTGAATGAGGAGCGGGAGGAGGAGGGACAGCCGGTTTTTGCCAATCCGCGCAATGCCGCTGCCGGGACGCTCAAGCTCCTGGACCCGCGCGAGGTAAGGAAGCGGAAGCTGGAGTGCTTTATCCATACCGTGCCCCGACCGCCGCAGGGCTATGAGCGGGATTCGGAGACGATCCGGGTGCTTCAGGAGCTGGGTTTCCGGATCACACCGCCCTCGGTGCTGTTTGACAGTATTGAAGGGGTGATTGAGTTCTGCCGGAAATGGGAAGGGGAACGGCACAGCCTGCCCTATGATGTGGACGGGATGGTGATCAAGCTTGACCGGTATGCGGACCGGGAGGAGCTGGGCACAACCGAGAAGAGCCCGCGCTGGGCGGTGGCGTTCAAGTATCCGCCCGAGGAGAAGGAGACCCGGGTGAAGCGGATTTTTGTCAATGTCGGCCGGCTGGGCACGGTGACGCCGGTTGCCGAGCTCGAGCCGGTGTTTCTCTCCGGCACGACCGTCACCCATGCCACCCTGCACAATATGGATGAGGTGGAGCGGCTGGATGTGCGCGAGGGTGATACGGTGGTGGTGCACAAGGCGGGTGAGATCATCCCCCAGATTCTGCGGGTGGTCAAGGAGAAGCGGCCCGCCGGGACGAAGAAGTTCCGGATGCCGGAGCGGTGTCCGGTCTGCAACACCAGGCTGTTCAAGGAGGCGGATGAGGTTGCCTGGCGGTGTGTCAACGCCTCCTGCCCGGCACAGCTGGTGGCACGGCTGATCCATTTCGGCTCCCGGCAGGCGCTGGATATTGAGGGGCTGGGTGAGAAGCTGGCACAGCAGCTGGTTGGGACCGGTCTGGTCCGGAACTTTGCCGATCTCTATGAGCTGACCGAGGAGCAGCTGGTAAAACTGGAGCGGATGGGCAAAAAGTCGGCAGCCAATCTGCTGGCAGCGCTGGAGCGGTCCAAGTCCCGGCCCTTTTCCCGGGTGCTTTACGGACTGGGGATCCGGCACATCGGCATTCATGCGGCACGGCTGCTGGCTCAGCATTTCGGCTCAATTGACCGGCTGATGCGGGCAAGGGAGGAGGAGATCGCCCAGGTGCCGGGCATCGGACCCGCGGTTGCCCAGTCGCTGAAGAACTTCTTTGCCGACCGGGAGAATGTGGAGCTGATCAACCGGCTGAAGCGTGCGGGTCTGCAGCTGGCAGAAAAGAGCGCCGCCGGGCCGAAACCGCTGGCGGGTAAGAGGTTTGTGCTCACCGGCACGCTGGAGCATTTCACCCGCGAGGCGGCAACCGAGAAGATCCTCGCCCTGGGGGGGACGGTTTCCTCATCGGTCTCAAGGAATACCGACTATGTGGTGGTCGGACGGGACCCGGGTTCCAAGCTGGATAAAGCCCGGCAGCTCGGGGTGAAGACAATTGACGAGTCGGAATTTCTGCGTCTGCTGGGAGAGCAGTAATTGACCCGACCGGAAAAGGGGCTCTCAACACCCATTCAGTATCTCAAGGGCATCGGACCGAAGCGGGCAGCACTGCTGGAACGGCTCGGGGTTGTTACCGTGCGCGACCTGCTGTTTCTGGTGCCGCGGCGGTATCTGGACCGTTCGCAGGTGCTCCCGATCAGTGAACTGCGGGTCGGGGACGAGGCGACGGTGCTGGCACGGGTGCTGGCGGTTTCCGCCCGGAAGACAAAGAATGGACGGGAGCTGGTCAGCTGTCTCGTCCGGGACCAAAGTGATGTGATTGAGGTGCTGTGGTTCAACCGGCCGGATCTGAAAAACCGGTTCAAGCCCGGACAGGAGATTCTGATCTCAGGCCGGGTGACCCGGTTCCGGCACAAGCAGTTTGTCAATCCCAGTTTTGAGCTCAGCGAGGGGGGAGGTTTTTCCTTTACTCAGGCGATCATTCCGGTCTATCCGCTGACCGCCGGACTTTCACCCTGGGTCATCCGCAGGGCGCTGCGCACCGCCCTGGACAGTTATGGTGATCAGCTTGAGGAGACGCTGTCACCGGAGATCATCCGTCATTACCGGTTCATGGAGCTGAAGCCGGCACTGGAGGCAGTACACTTTCCGAAGAGCCTGGTGGTGGCACAGCGGGCACGGGAACGGCTGATTTATGATGAGCTTTTCTTCTTCCAGCTGCTTTTGGCACTCCGGCGCCGGGCAGCAAAAGGGGTGGAGAAACCGGTGCCGATGATTGAGAAGGGGAGTCTGACGCGCCGTTTTCTTGCCAGCCTGAATTTCCGGCTCACCCGGGCACAGGAGCGGGTGATTGAGGAGATCCGCCAGGATCTGGCACAGAAGCGGTGCATGAACCGGCTGCTGCAGGGGGATGTCGGTTCCGGGAAAACGGTGATTGCCCTTTATGCACTGCTGATTGCCTGTGAGAACGGGCTTCAGGGGGCGCTGATGGCACCGACCGAAATTCTTGCCGAACAGCATTATCATAACTACTCGCGGATACTGCAGGAGCTGGGGGTCAGGTGCGCCCTGCTCACCGGTTCCACCCGCAGCAGCGAACGGACAGAAATTCTTTCCGGACTGGAGCAGGGCACGGTGCAGATTGTGTTTGGCACCCATGCGCTGATTGAGGAAGGGGTGCGGTTTGAGCGGCTCGGTCTGGTGGTAGTGGATGAACAGCACCGGTTCGGCGTGATGCAGCGGGCAGCACTGCTGAACAAGGGGCTTAATCCCGATTTTCTGGTGATGACCGCAACCCCGATTCCCCGGACACTGACCCTGACCGTCTACGGCGATCTTGACCTGTCAGTTCTTGATGAGAAGCCTCCGGGAAGAGTACCGGTCATTACCCGGCTGGTAACCGAACGGCAGCGGGAACGGGTTTATGAGGGGTTGAGGCGCCGGCTGGCGCTCGGCGAGCAGGTGTTTGTTGTCTGTCCGGTGATTGAGGAGAGTGAACGGCTGGAGCTGACTTCTGCGGTTGAGACCTATGAGCGGATGCGCCAGGTTTTTACTGATTTCCGGGTCGGTCTCGTTCATGGCCGGCTCCGGACCGAGGAGCGCCGGCGGCTGATGGAGCAGTTCCGGCAGGGTGAGCTGGACATTCTGGTGGCGACACCGGTGATTGAGGTCGGGGTTGATATTCCGAATGCAACGGTGATGCTTATTGAGCACCCGGAACGGTTCGGGCTGGCGCAACTGCATCAGCTCCGGGGCAGAATCGGCCGGAGTGACCGGCAGGCGTTCTGCATTCTCATTGCCGGTGATGAGGAGCTGGCAGAGGCAAGTGAGCGGTTGCGTTATTTTGTTGCCACCACCGACGGGTTCAAACTGGCGGAAAAGGATCTGGAGTTGCGGGGTCCGGGAGAGATTTTCGGCACCCGCCAGCACGGACTGCCGGATCTGCGGGTGGCAGATATCTTCCGGGACCGGGAGATTCTGCTCCGGGCAAGAAGAGATGCATTCCGGCTGGTGGAGATTGATCCGGAACTTGAGGCGCCAGAGCATAAGCGGTTAAAAGCTACACTCGTGGAACGGTTCGGTGATCGCGCCGGGCTGCTACGGGTGGGTTAGGAGGTAGCGATGAAATTTCTGCGCAGGTTTCAGCACGGCGGGGTGGGGCTGGCGGTCCTTGTCCTTTGTCTGTGCACCGGTTCCCTGCCCAAGTCGATCGGCAGACTGCAGGAGGTGACAATTATTACCGACTACTGGAACCTGGTGAGTAGTGAGGTGACGGCAATTCTGGAACGGCCTGTCTTTACCCCTCAGCCCGAGCCGGAGTTTCTGCTGCGGGTCGGCGGGTTTGACCGGTTTTCGAGCTATTCCCGGATGCGGATCGTTTTTCTGATCGGTACCGTAAGGGATTCAATCATCCGAGGTGTCCTGGGTTTCCGCGTCGATTCGCTCGGTGAGGAAGGCTTCGGGCTGTTCAAGTTTCCGAATGCCTGGGTAGATAATCAGCAGGTGCTTCTGTTTGTTGCCCGTGACACAGAACGGCTGATTGAGGGACTGCGGATTTACGGAGCACGGCTCTATCGCACGGTTACTGAGATGGTTCTGGAGCAGATGACCGCAGCCACCTTTTTCCGGGGGAGGGATGATGCGGCAAGCCGGCGACTGGCAGACTTCGGTTTCAGTCTGGATGTGCCGAAGGAGTGGCTGATTCAGGATAAGGACAGCGCGGAGCGGTTTGTTTACATCCACAGCCATTTCCCGGACCGGAGTGTGTTTGTCTGGTGGCAGGATACCGTTTTCCCGCTGGTGGCCGATTCTGTTCTTCAGCTGCGGGACCGGCTGACCGCAAAGTTCTACGATGGTGATTATGTGGACCGGAATGCGGTGCGGGCTGAGAGTATTGAATTTCTGGGTGTTCCCTGCCTCCGGATTCGGGGGGTGTGGCAGAATCAGAAACAGGTAATTGGCGGACCCTTTGTGCTCTATGCGTTCAATTATCAGGAGCGGTTTTTTCTGCTCGACGGGATGGTGTTCAATCCGGGGGAGAAGAAGGTAAGCAGTCTGTTTCAGGTGGAGGCGGTTATCAGGACTTTTCTGCCCCGATGAGTCAGAGTTGACTCTGGTAGACGCGGTAGGTGCGATACAGCCTGCCGCCCCACATCAGGATCGGGCGGATGATGGAGTAGTTGTCTTCCAGAATCCAGGAGACCTCCCCTTCGGTATAGCCGAGCCGTTTTGCTCCCATGAATGACTCATAGTAGAGCAGGGAGTCAAATCCGAGATTGTGGAATTTCCGCTTTACCCCCAGCGCCCAGAGCCGGGCACGGGTGATGCGGTTTTTGTAGAGCAGGAATTTCAGCCAGCCTAAGGGAAAGAGTCTGCCATTGAGCCGTTTGAGCACCTGGTTGTAATCAGGCAGGGCGATGCACATGCCCGCCGGTTCCCCCTGATAGAAGACAAGCGGACAGATGGCAGGCTGGATGATGGGTTTCAGCTGCCGGGCAAGGTCGTCAATCTCCTCATCGGTCATCGGTGCAAAGTCCCAGTTCCGGGACCAGGAGTCGTTGTAAATCTCCTTGATGTATTTCAGATCGGTCTTCAGGTCCTGCAGATTCACCGGACGGACCGTCAGGCCCGGCTTGTTTTTCAGCGCATTGAGGACACGCTGAAGTTTTTCCGGGATCGGCTGGTCGAGCGGGACCGCATAGGCATACAGATCCTTCACCTTGGTAAAGCCGCAGGCTTCAATGAGGGCAGAATAATAGGCGGGGTTATAGCTCATCTTGATGTAGGGCATGCCTTCAAACGGCTGGACCAGCAGACCGGCTTCATCGTTCAGACTCGGGTTTGCCGGACCATAGATCAGTTTCATTCCTGCCTGACGCAGATACTCCCGTACCGCCTGGAAAAGTGCCCGGGCGGTTTCAAGGCTGTTTTCACATTCAAAGAATCCGAAAAAGCCGATCGCAGTCTGGTGATACTGGTTGTAATTACGATCAACCGTGGCGCAGATTCTGCCGGCGGGCTGGCCGTTGCGTTCGGCAAGAAACAGCCGGCGCTCGGCATGAGACCAGAAAGGGTTCTGTCCCGGTGTCAGGGTGCGCTTGACATCACTGAGCAGAGGCGGGACCCAGTAGGGGTCGTTACGGTAAAGCGCAAATGGCAGGCGCACAAAACGGTCAAGTTCAGCTGCGGTTGTTACCGGACGGACGGTCAGTCCGCTCAAGGAATCAGCCCTTCTTTTTTCCCGACCTTTTCAAAGATTTCCAGTGCCTGAGTGATGTCTTCGTCGGTATGGGTTGCCATATAACTGGTCCGGATGAGCGAGCGGTTGGGCGGGACTGCGGGCGGCAGGACCGGGTTGGCAAAGATGCCGGCGTCGAACAGTTTGCGCCAGAAGAGCAGGGTTTTCATATCATCGCCGATATGGATCGGGATGATCGGGGTTGCGGTGGTGCCGATGTTGTAGCCCATGGAACGCAGACCCTCCATCATTCTGCGGGCATTACGCCAGAGCTGAGTGCGCCGTTCCGGCTCGGATTTGATAATCTTCAGGGCGGCGAGCACGGTGGCAACTGCGGTGGGCGGTATGGCCGCCGAGAAGATCAGTGGCCGTGCCTGATGGCGGATAAAGGTAATCACTTTGTGCTCACCAACTACATAACCGCCGATCGTAGCGAATGACTTGGAAAATGTGCCCATGATCAGGTCAACCTTATCCTCCACCCCGAAATGTTCAGCGGTGCCCCGGCCGTGCCGGCCCAGGACACCGACCGCATGGGCGTCATCCACCATCAGCCGGCAGTGGTATTTCTGCATCAGCGGCACAATCCGGTCAAGCGGTGCGATGTCCCCTTCCATTGAAAATACACCGTCGACAATCACCAGCTTGCCTGTATCCTTGGGCAGGCTTTTGATCACCGCTTCGAGCGAATCCGGGTCGTTATGAGTAAACCGCTTGACCTGACCATAGGACATCTGACAACCGTCAACAATTGATGCATGGTCCAGTTTGTCGGTGATCGCAATGTCGCCGCGCCGGACCAGTGCGGAGACCACACCCAGGTTGGTCTGATAACCGGTGGAAAAGACAATGCAGTCTTCTTTTTTGTAGAAACTGGCGAGTTCCGACTCCAGCTGGACATGCAGATCCAATGTGCCATTGAGGAACCGGGAGCCGGTACAGCCGGTGCCGTATTTCTTGATTGCATCAATCGCTGCCTGCTTGACCCGCGGATCGGTGGTCAGTCCGAGATAATTGTTGGAACCGAGCATGATCAGTTCCTTGCCGTTGATGGTTACCCGGCGGTCCGGCTCGGAATTCAGGGGAATAAAGTAAGGATAGTATCCTGCCCGTTTTGCCCGGTCAACGATCGGATAATATTCATTGCATTTGGCAAATAAATCCATCGGGTTGATTTTAAATTGCCGACCGGATATGTCAAGCAAGATGCCGGTTTCAGGTGATTTCTGTCCGTCCTTCCAGTCATACTTGACTGATTTCAGGAGGTGATTAATATTGCCGTATGAAGGATGAAGGTCTGGTAAAAGAGATTCCGGCAAAGAGCGGTAATTTTTCTGAGTGGTATACCGCAGTGGTGCTGAAGGCGGAACTTGCCGATTACGCACCGGTGCGGGGCTGTATGGTGATCCGGCCCTATGGCTACGCGCTGTGGGAGAACATGCAGGCACGGCTTGATGCCCGGTTTAAAGCCACCGGCCATGTCAACGCCTATTTCCCGACCCTGATTCCGGAAAGTTTTCTCAAGAAAGAGGCGGAGCATGTGAAGGGGTTTTCGCCCCAGGTTGCCTGGGTAACGAGAGGGGGGGACGCGGATCTGACCGAACCGCTGGCGCTCCGGCCCACGAGTGAGGCGATTATCAACTACATGTATGCACGCTGGGTCAGAAGTTACCGGGACTTGCCGGTGCTGATCAACCAGTGGTGCAACATCTTCCGCTGGGAAAAGACCACCCGGCTGTTTCTGCGGACGCTGGAGTTTCTCTGGCAGGAGGGGCACACGCTGCACCGGACTCAGGAGGAGGCGCAGGAGGAGACACTGCGGATTCTGAACATTTATGTGGACTTTGTTGAGAATGACCTCGGGGTGCCGGTAATTGCCGGGCAGAAGCCGGAAAGTGAGAAGTTTCCGGGTGCGCTGGCGACCTATTCGATCGAGGCGCTGATGCCGGACGGTCAGGCGCTGCAAGCTGGAACCTCGCATAATCTCGGACAGAACTTCACCCGGGCTTTTGATATCCGTTATCTGGATGAGGATAACACCGAGAAGTACCCCTGGGGGACATCCTGGGGTGTTTCCAGCCGGCTGATCGGAGCGGTGATCATGACCCATGGTGATGACAAGGGGCTCTTTCTGCCGCCCCGAGTGGCACCGGTCCAGGTGGTAATCGTGCCGATCCTCTATGGCAAGGAGGATGAGGCGGTCTTAAGCCAGTGCCGGAAGGTTCGGGAAATGCTTTCGCTATTCCGGGTAAAACTTGACGATCGGCTTCAGTATACCGCCGGCTGGAAGTTCAACGAATATGAGATGCGCGGAGTGCCGCTGCGGATTGAGGTCGGTCCCCGCGATGTGAAGAACGGTCAGGTGGTACTCGTGCCCCGGGATGGCAGTGGTAAACTGGCGGTCAGTCTGGAACAGTTGGTTGACGAGACCGGAAAACTGCTGGACCAGATTCAGCGTAACATGCTGGAACGGGCACGGCAGTGGGTGATGAGTGTTACCACCAGTGCGGAGACGATTGAGGAGTTTAAACGCAACCTTGCTGAGAAGCCGGGATTTGTCAAGGTTCACTGGTGCGGTGCCCAGGAGTGTGAAAACCGGCTGATTGATGAAACCAAGACCACGCCCCGGAATATGCCGTTGAATGAGCAGGACAGCGTAGGGAAATGCATCATCTGCGGCAAGGAGACCAAAACTCTGATTTACTACGCCCGAACTTACTAAGCCAATCGCTACCGCACGGTAATCAGGTTCCTGATCTGCTCAAACTTCTTGGGTCCGATGCCCCGGACATTCATGATCTCTTCAATTGATTTGAATTTCCCCTGAGTCTGGCGGTATTCAATGATGCGCTGGGCGGTCTTAGGTCCGATGCCCGGCAGTTGACAAAGCAGTTCCAGATCAGCGGTGTTGATGTTGATTAAGCCGGTCTGGGACTTTTGTGTCTGCTGTGCCTGAATGACGGATGCCGGGTAAAGGCGGGGCAGCGGGCAGGTGGTGATTGTGCCTTTTTCTGACACATATCTGAGCCAGAAATCGGTCAGATTCTCGGGCAGAGTTTTCCCTTTTTCCGTCAGTCCGGACAGCTTCAGCCAGGTTTCGGTCGTGATCAGCTTGTAATCTCCTCTTTTTCTGTCTCTGAGCCTGATGCCGGCGACATCGGCAAGGATGCGGAGCTGGCTGGTGTCCCCAAGGACAAAGAGATCGGCACCGGCAACTGCAGGAGCAGGTAGATTTTCATTGATACCGGCGGGTTTGAGGATCTGATTGAGCAGACTCTCCGGCAGGGTGAGCATTTTCAGTTTTTCCTGATAAGGGACTGCATTGAATAAATCCCGGCGGGTGAGCGGAGCGGAAGGAAGTCCGGCTTCAGTTGCCGAGAGCGGCAGAATGACCAGATCCGCATTATATTTCTGACGCAGAGCTTCGGCAATGGCAAGCGCGAGCTGCCGGCGTCCGGATTCATTCGGAAAGAACTCGTTGGTGGAATAGGCGGCGGTGATATCATAGCGGTTAAGGATAAACTGTTTGAGCTGGGGAACGGTTTCGGTTCCGGGCTGAACATTGAGAAGCTGGGCTTCAATTGCATACACCCGGCGCTCCGTCTTGTGAAAGAGAATATCGGCAATTCCGAGCCGCTGGCCGTAGACGCCACCGCTGACAACAGCCGTCCTGCCGGAACGGGGTAGCTGGCTTTCCAGCTGCTGTTCTCCCCGGCAGATTACCAGATCAATTCCCGGCAGACTTTCGGCGATGATCCGTCCCTGTTCAGCTGTAATATGACCGAGGACGATCACGATTTCCGCCGATTCAGCCTTTACTGCTGGAAGCAGACGCCGTGCCTGATAGAGCGGTTCATCAATGACCATCCCCGGAATTCTTTCCGGAGCGTTAAGCAGTGTGATTTCCGGATCAGACAGACCGATAATACCCACTTTGATCCCGCGGACATCCTTGACCAGATAGGGTCGGAAGAGGGGTGTCTGCCGGTTGAGTAAAATGTTGAGCATGGGGTCGGCAAGAATCGGGAAACCGGCAGAACGGGCAAGCAGTTCAATGCTCACCAGTCCGTCCCTGAAGTCGCGGGCACCGAGTACCGCCGCATCATAGCCGAGCCGGTTCATGAAGAAGGTCATTACCCTGCCCTGCGAACTGTCACCTTCCGGTGAGCCGAAGGCAAAGTCGCCGTTATCCAGCAGCAGGGTTGCGGGTGTTTTCTGCTCCTGAATCAGGCGGATCAGTCCGGTGATGCCGCCCAGCTGACGGCGGGGGCTGCCGGGTGAGGCAAAGTCTGCGGTCGGCAGCAGCTGGGCATGCAGGTCTGAGGTCCAGATCACCCGCACGACGGTAAAATCGGATTTGCCCGCAGATGGGGCAAGCAGTAAAAGCCAGAACAGGGGCATGATTTTAAATAGTGCCCTAATTTTCGGGTAATTTCAAGCAGTTCCCGCCGGTTGACAGATTCTTAAATCACCCTTATACTGTTAGTGTCAACAGGAGGAAGCCATGAACCGCATCCTTTTCTGGGGTTTGATATTTTTCTGCGGTTATGTTTTGGCTGCCGATGTCGGGGTGGTGGCAATCACCGGACCGGCAGAGCCCAGAGTTCAACCCGGACAAGAAACAGTCTTGGCGGCAATTGTCAGGAATTTCGGCTCTCAGCCGGTTGGCGGGTATGCAGTGGTCTTTCAGGTTGATTCCAGCGGGCAGATGATTTATGAGGAGACAGCAACTCCGGATTCACTGCCACCGGGCGGAGAAAGGACGGTATCGTCACCGAGAGTCTGGGTGCCGCAACCGGTATTGTGGTCCGGCTATACGCTGAGAGTTTACACCCGGCATCATGGTGATTCGTTTCCCGGCAATGACACCTTGGAGATGAGGGTGCTGTTTACCAGTGATACGGTCCGGGCGTTTTTTTCGGAGCTGGGAGTTCCGGTAATAGATGGCAATATTGAACCGGAAGAATGGTCTTGGGCGGGGTTTATGAGTTCAGCAAACTTCGCCCGCCGCGGTAACTCCTCAATTCAGCATCAGTCCTATGCCTGGTATATGGGCAGTGACAGTTTCCTCTATGCGGCATTTTCTCTGCCTGAGATCACCACCCGTTCACCTGCCGGCGAAATCTGTCTGTTCATTGACGAGAATAACAACAGCCGGTGGGAACCGGACTCTTCAGAGGGTAATTATCAGATAGTTATTGACAGCGGTGGTGTGGACCGGGTGTATTACTATCCATGGACATCATCGGGCCCCTCATCAGTGCCGCTGCCGGTTCCCGGTGCCCTTGCCGCCTCCTCGGTCAGTTCCGGAAACCTGCAGTTTGAATGCCGGATTCCGTTCGGCAGTGAACGCTGGCAGTTGAACCTCCATCCTGATGCCGATACCTGCAGGCTGTTTTTCTTCCAGAAAGATGCACGAGAGTTTCACGGCTGGTGGCCGATGATGGTTGATGACACCGCCGGCTGGCAGGACCCGGCCTTCTACGGCAAACTTCTACTCACTCCACTCCAGAGCGATTTCGGCTGGCGCCGGATCATTTCTCCTGCCGGCATAGTTGATACCAATATCTTTGTGCTGCCGAGGGCGGAGCTGGCAGGTTTTGGCAGCGGCGGCAGGGTGAGGGTCTGGTTTTATATTTACACTCCAGATAGTGCCCGGGTTTATGCTGATTCGGATGAGGTATTTTTCCCTGCTGGAGGGGGCGCGATAATCGTGGATTTTGACAGCTTTTATGTAAACAACCGCACCGGCATCTGGACTACCAGGTGTTCCCTTTACTCCCGCTACGATATCAATTCCCAGAACGATGTCCGCACTGGTTATTTTATCGTCAGCGGTCAGGGGGTGGCAGAAGACCGGAATTGGGGAGATAATACCGGGCTGGCGGTATTCCCGCAGGTCGTCAGTGAGCGGGTACGGGTGCGGAATGCGGAGGCAGGCAATCTTCTTCTTTATGATGCAACCGGGCGCCTCCGGCTTGAACAGTTACTGCGTCAGTCATCAGCAGGGGAGGTTGATGTTGATCTGCAAAGCCTTGAACCCGGAATATACTTTATCCGGTTGCCGGGCAGCAGAAGTGTGGTACGAAAACTGCTGTTCGTCCGGAAGTAAAATTCGGTAATAGGCTGTTTTTTTACTGCCCCAGCGACCGGCCGAGATAATAGGGCCAGATAAGAAGGGCAAGTACACCCTTCCAGAAAAATGGCAGGTGGAGATAGCCGATAGTGAACAGCCACCCAATAAACCATACCGGTCCCATAATGTCCGGACCGCGCCATTTGTGGACTATTTTCATTTTACCTCCATTCCCGCAGTTGGTTTTCTGTTCGATGTTTTCTTCCGGCATCAAACCTCCTCTGAATACAAAAAGAAAGTAGCGGGGGCTGGATTCGAACCAGCGACCTTGAGGTTATGAGCCTCACGAGCTACCAGGCTGCTCCACCCCGCAGTTAATAACATAATATCTTACCAATGTTCTGCCGGCTGTCAATATCTGTGTGCAGTGATTCTGAAGGGTTGACTTTTTTCAAAAGTATGGTATAATTCAAGATTGTATTTAACAGGTCCGAGTAGCAACAGCTAAAACTGTATTGTTTGTTTTTATCAAGTAAAATGGAGGCAGAATGGTTAAGATATTGGGAAAGAAGCTACTTGCACATGGTGTTAAACGCCTGGAGCTTGAGGCGCCCGAAATTGCCCGTAAAGCCCGGCCCGGGCAGTTTGTGGTTTTGCGGATTCATGAGGAGGGGGAGCGGATTCCGCTGACGATTGCTGATGCCCGGCCTGACGAAGGGGTGCTGGTAATTGTATTTCAGGAGGTGGGTAAATCAACCATGCTCCTGGGCACACTGAATGAAGGGGACAGTATAATGGATTTGATCGGTCCGCTGGGCAAGCCGACGGAAATTGAGCGGTTCGGGACGGTGGTGTGTGTTGCCGGTGGTGTCGGCACACCAGAAATTTATCCTGTTGCCCGGGCGTTGCGTCAGGCAGGCAACAGGGTGATCGGAATCATCGGTTTCCGGAACCGGGAGCTGATTCTGATGGAGGATGAGATGCGACGGGCGGTGGATGAGCTCATTGTCTGCACCGATGACGGCTCGAATGGCAACAAGGGGCTGGTAACTGATATGCTGCAGCGAGTAATTGACCGGGGGGAGAAGATTGACCGGTGTTTTGCGGTGGGCCCGGTAATTATGATGAAGATGGTTTCTCTGTTGACAAAAAAGCATAATATTCCGACGATTGTCAGTCTGAATCCGATTATGCTTGATGCGACCGGGATGTGCGGTGTGTGCCGGGTGGAGGTGGACGGTGAAACCAAGTTTGCCTGTGTGGATGGTCCGGAATTTGATGGTCACAAGGTGAACTTTGATCTCCTGATGGCACGGCTGAAAACCTATGTGAATGAGGAGCGACAGGCGGTGGAGCTGTTCCGGCAGGCACAGACCGGCTGCGGTTGTGGACGAAGGGAGGCATAAATGGCAAAAGTCAGTCCCAAGCGCACGCCAATGAAGGAACAGGCGCCTGAAGTGCGCCGGCACAATTTTGATGAGGTTCCCTTCGGATATACTCCGGAAGAGGCAAGAGCAGAGGCACAGCGGTGCCTTCAGTGCAAGAAACCGGGCTGTGTTGAGGGCTGTCCGGTGCAGGTCGATATCCCCGGCTTTATCCGGCACATTGCCGAAGGTAACTTCCTGGAAGCAATGAAGGTGATGAAGCGGACTAACGTTCTACCGGCGATCTGTGGTCGAGTCTGTCCACAGGAAACTCAATGTGAGGGTGCATGTGTTCTGGGGCGAAAGATGGAGCCGGTGGCGATTGGTAATCTGGAACGGTTCATTGCGGACTGGGAGGCAACACAGCCGGAGTGCGTGATGTGTGAAATTCAGCCGGCAACCGGCAAGAAGGTGGCGGTAATCGGTTCCGGGCCGGCCGGACTAACTCTTGCCGGAGACATGCGGAAATTAGGGCATGAAGTAACTATTTTTGAGGCACTGCACAAGCCCGGCGGAGTGCTGATGTATGGAATTCCGGAGTTCCGTTTGCCCAAGGCAATCGTTGAACGGGAGGTAAACTTTGTCCGTTCAATGGGGGTGAAGCTGGAGCTCAATTATGTTGTCGGTAAACTGAAGACCGTGGATGAGCTGCTCGAAGAGTTTGATGCCGTATTTATTGGTACCGGTGCCGGACTGCCGCTGTTTATGAATATCCCCGGGGAAAACTATCTCGGGGTTTATTCGGCAAATGAGTATCTTACTAGGTCCAATCTGATGAAGGCATATCTGTTTCCGAAATACGATACACCGATTGTTAAAGGTAAGAATGTAGCGGTAATTGGTGGTGGTAATGTGGCGATGGATGCCGCCCGGACCGCGCTCCGTTTGGGGGCTGAGCGTTCAATTTTGATTTACCGGCGTTCCCGCGATGAAATGCCGGCGCGGGCAGCAGAAATCCACCATGCAGAGGAAGAGGGTGTGGAGTTTCAGCTTCTGACCAATCCGGTGCGCTATATTGCGGATGAAAATGGCTGGGTCAGGGAGGTTGAATGTATCCGGATGGAACTTGGGGAGCCGGATGCTTCAGGCAGACGCCGCCCAGTGCCGGTGCCGGGAAGTGAATTTCGCATCCCGGTGGATACTGTGGTGATTGCAATCGGCAACAGCCCGAATCCGCTGATTCCCCAGACCACACCCGGGCTGGAGGTGTCAAAACGGGGGACAGTGGTAGTGGATCCTGACACAGGCAGAACTTCCAAAAAGGGTGTATTTGCCGGTGGCGACATTGTAACCGGTGCAGCAACAGTAATTCTGGCGATGGGTGCGGGCAGAATTGCCGCCCGTTCCATGGATGAGTATCTGCGGACCGGCCGGTGGTGAGCCGGGAAAGGAGCCTGAGAATGAGCAGAAGTGATATCGTCCGCCGCCTGCGCAAACGCAGGATCGGTGTACTGATGGGCGGCTGGTCGAGCGAACGGGAGGTTTCGCTCCTTTCGGGCCAGCGGGTGCTGGAGTCGCTGCGGCGACAGGGGTATCAGGCGGTCGGAATTGATATCAATCGCAGTTTTGTTGATCAGATCCGTCAGGCAAAGATCGATATGGCATTTATCGCCCTGCACGGCAAACCGGGTGAGGATGGGACAATGCAGGGATTTCTGGAACTGATGGGGATACCGTATACCGGTTCCGGCGTGACCGCATCGGCGATTGCAATCGACAAGGTGTTCACCAAGATGATCTTCCGGCAAACCGGAATCCCGACTCCGGATTTTGTGGCGGTTGGCGCAGATGATGATGTGGCTGAGGGGCTTGCTGAAGCGGAGAAGCGGTTTGGTTACCCGATGATTGTCAAACCGCGGTGCGAGGGGTCAAGCGTTGGAATAGAGCTGCTTGCGGGCCGGAGGGGCGCACTGGATCACTGCGAACGGGTCTGGCGCGGGTTTGGTGATCTGCTGATTGAGCCTTTTGTCCCGGGGATTATTGCAACAGTGGGAATTCTCGGGCAGGAGGTGCTGCCGATTCTGGAGCTGGTGCCCAAGAGTCATGAGTATTACAGCTATGAAGCCAAATATACCCGGGGGGAGACCGAGTTCATCATTCCGGCACGGCTGGACAGCCGAACCGAAAAGAGGGTCAAGGAGCTGGCGCTCAAGGCGCATAACAGTCTGGGTTGCAAGGGGTTTTCCCGGCTGGACTTGATTATCAAGGATAGCCGTTATCCCTATTTTCTTGAGATTAACACAATTCCCGGGCTGACTGACCTTTCTGATCTGCCGGCTCAGGCTGAGCATGCCGGAATTTCCTATGATGAGCTGATCTTCAGGATTCTGGCCGATGCACTGGTTTGATGCAGTTATGCGTTTTCTTGACATGGGAAAAATAGTGAATAGTATTGAAAGCTATGATTCGTGATCGCAGATTAAGACGGCATCTGAGTATCCGGCACCGGATCAGCGGAACTCCGGAGCGGCCGCGGCTGTGTGTGTTCCGCAGTAACAAGCACATTTACGCTCAACTGATTGATGACACAACCAGCCGTGTGCTGACGGCAGCCTCCACCCTTGCACCCGAGCTGAAAGATAAGAAGCTCAAACCGGTTGAGGTTTCTGCCGAAGTGGGCAAGCTGCTTGCTCAGAAGGCACAGGCGCTCGGGGTGAAGAAGGTGGTGTTTGACCGTGCCGGTTATCGCTATCACGGCCGGGTAAAGGCGCTGGCAGAAGGTGCCCGGCAAGGAGGGCTGGAATTTTGAGAGACATTACCACTGTTGATACCGAAACGGTTCAACCTGAACCGGAGCTTATTGAGCGGGTAATCAATATCAAGCGTATTTCCAAGGTGATGAAGGGCGGTAAACGGATGCGGATATCGGCAACCGTAGTCGTGGGTGACGGCAAGGGGCAGGTCGGTGTCGGCCATGGCAAGGCGGTTGAGGTAGCGGCGGCGGTGCGTAAGGCGGCGGTGCAGGCGCAGAAGCAGATGGTGAAAATCGCCTTCCGGGGACATACGATTCCGCATGAAACCTGGGGCAAGTTCGGTGCCAGCAAGGTGCTGGTGAAGCCGGCAGCGCCGGGGACCGGCTTGATCGCCTGTCCACAGGTTCGGGCGGTGCTTGAGGCGGCAGGTTTAAGCGATGCCCTGAGTAAAGCATTCGGCTCCCGGAACCACTACAATACCGCCAAGGCGACCATTCTGGCACTGCAGAAACTGCGGACGATCGACATGACCGCTCAGGCACGCAACAAGCCAATCCGTCATTTTGTGGAAAGAAGGCAGAATGAAAAGGTTGAAAGTCCGGCTGGTTAAGAGCCTGATTGACGAGAAGGAAGAACACAAGCGTACCGCCCGTGCGCTCGGTCTGCGCCGGGTCGGGGCGGAACGGGAACATGCTGATACTCCGGTGATCCGTGGGATGATATTCCAGATCAGGCATCTGGTGGAAGTGGAGGAGCTGTGAAGTTAAGCGAATTGAAACCGGCACCAGGGGCAAAAAGGCGCAAGAAACGGGTAGGTTGCGGTCCGGCCTCGGGTCATGGCAAGACCTCCTGTCGTGGGCATAAGGGCGCAGGCCAGCATTCAGCCCCGGAGTTTGATGCCCGGTTTGAAGGCGGACAGATGCCCTTCTACCGTCGAATTCCGAAGCGCGGTTTCAAAAATCCGACCCGGGTGGAATACAGCGTGGTGAATCTTGATGATCTGGCTGAACTTGGTACGGATAACGTTACCATTGAACTGCTTCAGGAGCGGAAACTGGTACGGCGCGGCATGCCGGTAAAGGTACTCGGCAGGGGTGAAATCAGCCGTCCGATTACGGTAACCGCCCACGCCTTTTCAGAATCAGCCAGGCAGAAGATAGAGGCTGCCGGCGGCAAGGCAGTTCTGTTGCAACCGGAATGGACCGGGGAAGGAAAGTAAATTGACCGGCGGTGTAACTGGCGTCTTCAAAATTCCCGATCTGCGGAAAAAGATTCTCTTTACGCTGGCAATGGTGGTGGTATACCGTCTGGGTACCCATATTCCGGTTCCCGGAATTAACGCCCAGGCGCTCGGCTGGGTTCTGTCCCAGCTTCAGGGCACAGTCTTCGGACTTTACGATATCTTTGTTGGTGGTGCTTTGTCCCGGGCATCAGTGTTTGCCCTCGGGGTAATGCCCTACATTTCGGCGTCAATCGTATTTCAGCTCCTCGGTTCGGTCTTCCCGTTTCTGGAGAAGCTGCAGCGGGATGAAGAAGGAAGAAAGAAACTCAATCAGTATACCCGCTATGCCACGGTCGGTCTGGCGATCATTCAGGCGGCCAGCATTGCGGTCTATCTTGAGTCCCAGCCGCCGACCGAGTTCGGGCCGATTGTGCTTCAGCCCGGGTTGTTCTTCCGGCTGATGACGATCTTTACCCTGACCGCGGGGACGATCTTTGTGATGTGGCTCGGCGAGCAGATTACCGACCGGGGTATCGGCAACGGCATCTCCTTCATCATTCTCATCGGCTGTCTTGACAGCACACCCCAGGATTTTGCCCGGACCTTCCAGCAGGCGCGCATCAGCTCCTGGCTCTGGTTGCTGATTGTTGCGGCACTGGTGTTTGTGGTTTATGCGGCGGTTGTGCTGATGACGATGGCGATCCGCAAGATTCCGGTTCAGTATCCGAAGCGGATTGTCGGCCGGCGGATGTACGGTGGCCAGAGTACCCACATCCCGCTGCGGCTGATCACCGCGGGCGTGATTCCGATCATCTTTGCCCAGAGTCTGATTGTCTTCCCCTCAACCTTTGCCACATTTCTGAAACTGCCCTTCCTTGAGTGGCTGCAGCGTTATCTTTCACCGGGCGGCTGGCTCTACAACCTGCTGTATGCGGTGCTGATTATTTTCTTCACCTACTTTTACACCTCGATCGTCTTCAATCCGCGGGACCTTGCAGACAACATGCAGCGCTATGGCGGTTTCATTCCCGGAATCCGGCCCGGCGAGAAGACCGCCGCCTACATTGACCGCAGCCTCTCGCTTCTGACTCTGCCCGGGGCGCTGTTTCTGGTGGTGATTGCCCTGATGCCCTGGCTGCTGATGAGTGCCTTCCGGGTGCCGTTCTACTTCGGCGGCACTACGCTTTTGATCATCGTCGGTGTGGCGCTTGATACCCTCCAGCAGATCGAAGCCCATCTGGTGATGCGGCACTACGAAGGGCTGGTCAAGGGTGGCAAGTTTCTGGGCCGGCGCTTCGGTTAATTCCCCTTTTCCAAAGTGGACTTTCTGAGTCTGCTCCGGCGCAAACAGGCACGGGGTAGACTGCGGGCGGACGAGATCGCCTGGCTGGTGGACAGCTATGTTAAAGGAGAAATTCCGGACTACCAGATGGCCGCATGGCTGATGGCAGTCTATCTGCGTGGACTGGACAAGTCGGAAACGGTTGCCCTGACCCGGGCGATCATCAGCTCGGGTCTGGTTCTGGATCTAAACGACATTCCCGGTCCGAAGATTGACAAGCACTCCACCGGCGGGGTCGGAGACAAGGTTTCACTCGTGCTGGCACCGCTGGCTGCCGCCTGCGGGGTAGTGGTGCCGATGATTTCGGGGAGAAGCCTCGGGCACACCGGTGGTACCCTGGATAAGCTGGAGTCAATTCCCGGATTTCGAACCAATCTTACGGTGGCGGAATTCCGGGCGGCGCTGGAGAAAAACGGAGTGGCGCTGGCCGGGCAAACTGATGAGCTCTGCCCGGCGGACCGCAAGCTTTACGCCCTGCGGGATGTTACCGGCACGGTGGATTCAATACCGCTGATCGCTGCCAGCATCATCTCCAAGAAGCTGGCAGAAGGGATTGACGGACTTGTGCTGGATGTGAAGACGGGCCGGGGGGCGTTCATGCCAGCCCGGCGCCAGGCGCGCAAGCTTGCCCGGCTGATGATTGAGATCGGCAGTGCACTGGGCTGCCGGGTGCGGGCACTCCTGACCAGCATGTCTCAGCCTCTGGGGCGGTCGGTAGGCAATGCGCTTGAAGTCCGGGAGGCGATTGCCACGCTCCGGGGCGATGGTCCGGAAGACCTGCTGGAGGTGACGCTGGCGCTCGGCAGTGAGATGCTGCTCTTGGCGGGTCTGGCTCAGAAACCGCAGCAGGCGCGACGACTCCTGCTGCGGGCGCTGCATCAGGGCAGGGCGCTGGAAAAATTCCGGGCGGTGATAGCGACGCAGGGGGGTGATCCGGCGGTGGTGGACAACCCAGACCTGCTGCCCAGTGCCCGATATCAGCAGTCGGTATATGCCACCGGTTCCGGTTATGTCAAGTCAATCGATGCCCTCGAGGTCGGACTGCTGGGGCTGGAGATCGGTCTCGGCCGGAAGAAACTTGATGATGTCATCGACCCCGGAGCGGGTTTTATCTTTCTCAAGAAGGTTGGCGAACCGGTGAAGAAGGGGGAGACGGTAGCAGTGGTGCATGCTAGCTCCCTGCAGTTGGCGGAGAAGATCGGAGCGGCACTGGCACAGTGTTTCACCTATTCTGACCGGAAGGTGGAGCCGGAGGAACTGGTGCTGGAACGGCTGGGGGATGTGGAGGAAAGGCGGAAGGTGAGAAAAGCGGCCAGGCTGCGCCAGCGTTATTCTGCATCCTCAGCATCCGGATTCAAGGTTCAAAATCGACAACCAGCCTGAAAACGGAACTGGGGATTACCCGGGGTATACCACTGAAATCAAAACCAGATCTGGTTTTTCAGTTCGCTAACTATTTGCCATTTCAGAGGTTGACGGAGAAGCGCCGGAAAATTCAGCGCTCCCGATGTGAAAAATGGTGCATTTACGGGATCTGATTATTAATCGTTTGACTTGCTGGTGAAAAGGATTTAAGATTGAGGAGAAAAGGAGGCGAGAGTGATGATTCTGATGGCGCTGTTAATACTTTTTAACGGCTATGGGGTGGAATGGCAGTTTCCGGTCCGGAACGGCTGGGTGAGTTCAGGACCGGATGTCAACGGCGACAGTCTGTCCGAGCTGGTGGTCCGGTATGGCAACGCGCACCGGGATTCGCTGGTCTTTATCAGCGGTGTCACCCGCCAGCGTTTCTGGACCATCTCCAACCCTTATTCGGACTGGAACAACTGGGAGGTAATTGGCGCGGTGAACATGGATGGTGATGCTGCTAAGGAACTGCTGGTTTACGGCTTCAGTTACTCCTATCCCAGTTACTCCCTGAGGTTCCGGATCTACGACTGTGCCACTCAAACAGTTGAATTTGAGAGTCCGGAGTTCACAAGTTATGAGTTTCCCTATCCACTGCTTTCTGATATTGACGGGGATCGGAGGGCTGAAGTCGTTATCAGCTACGGGGACACCATGAACAGCACCTGTCTCGTTTACGGGTGGACCGGTGCGGGTATCAGCGGGTATGAATTACGGGGTAAGATGGGCACAACTGCACTGCCGGTGCCGGCATTGCGCCGGGTTTTTATTCCGGCAGCCAAGGGTTATCCGGTGATTATCCGGGATGCGGCGGGCAGGGTGATCAGGACATTGACGGCGGAGCAGGAGTTCCTTTTCTGGGACGGAATTGATTCAGAGGGTCAGCCGGTTGTGCCGGGAATCTACTTTTATGACAATGGAGTGGCACGGGGGAAAATTGAGCTGATACGGTGAACCGGTCAGCCGGTGATTTTGATTGCCTTCTGACAGCGGTTCATTATATTCCCAGATGGTGAAAGCATTGGAACTGGTTGCCGATCCGACGATTCAGAGTCGGGTGCAGGAGTTACTCCAGCCCCGGTTTTACGGTTCCGGGGTCCGGCGGGTAAAACTGATTCAGACCCACACCTCCTGGGTTTTCATCGCCGGCGATTTTGCCTACAAGGTGAAGAAGCCGGTAAACTTCGGGTTTCTGGACTACACTACCCTTTCAGCACGGAAATTTTTCTGCTACGAGGAGCTGCGGTTGAACCGGCAGCTGGCGCCTGATCTTTACCTTGATGTCCTGCCGATCACCGAAGCGGGGGGAAAGCTGAAACTGGGCGGTTCGGGACGGATCGTTGATTACTGTGTCAAGATGCGGGCGCTGCCCCAGTCGGCAATCATGACTGAAAGGCTGAAAAATGGTCAGGTGACCTTTGAACAGATTGACGAAATTGCCCGGCTGGTTGCCCGGTTTCATCAACAGGCGGAACGGGGCGAGGAGATCAGCCGTTACGGTTCGAGCGAGATCATAAGACTGAACTGGGATGAGAACTTTGCCCAGACACTGGATTTTATCAGCAAAACGATCAGCCGGCAGGCTTTTGACGAAATCAGAAGCCGGGTGGAGCGGTTCATCAACCGGCAGCGGGAGGTTTTCCGGCAGCGGCGGCACCAGGGGTTTGTGCGCCGGTGCCATGGTGATCTGCACTCAAAGAACATCTTTCTTGCAGACCGGCCATATATCTTTGACTGTATTGAGTTTAATCCCCGGTTTTCCTGTTCGGATGTTGCGTCTGAAATTGCCTTCATGGCGATGGACTTGGACTTTCATCAGCGGCATGACTTGGCAAATTTCTTTATTGAGCGCTACTGGGCGCTCACCGGGGATCAGGGCATGCTCAGTCTGCTCCGATTTTATCAGTGTTATCGTGCCTATGTCCGGGGTAAGGTTACGGGTTTTCAGCTGAATGACCCGGGTGTGCCGGCTGATATCCGGCGGCAGGCGCAATTAACCGCCCGGCGCTATTTTGACCTGGCGCTACGCTATGCCCGGCTGCTGGAAACAAAACCGTTTCTGGTTGTTTTTGCCGGCCTGCCAGGAGTCGGCAAAAGTTTTCTCGCCCGGCACTTTGCCGCCCGGACCCTGGCGATGCATCTGCTTTCCGATTCAATCCGCAAGCAGCTTTGCGGTATTCCGGTCAGCGCACGCCGGTTTGACGGCTACGGCAGGGGGATATATGCGCCCGAGGTGAGCCAGCGAACCTATGATGAGCTCTTCCGCCGGGCTGAGGCATTTCTTGCTGGGGGAATCAGTGTGGTGCTGGATGCCACCTTTACCGGCGAAGATAGCCGGCAGCGCTGCCGGGAACTGGCAGACCGGCTCGGGGTTAAGCTTCTGATGGTGCTCGTTGACTGTCCGGAGCGGACGGTAATTTCCCGGCTGCGACGTCGGGCAAACCAGACCGGATTTTCTGATGCCAATCTGGAGATTTACCGGATTATGAAGGAGCGGTTCAAAACACCCCGCTCCGGTCCGGGGCTTCTGAGGATTGACAGCCGGCAGCCGGTGCGCCGGTCCCTTGAGCAGATTGAGCGCCGGCTCCGGATTTGATATTTAATTAAAAAGGAGGTTGTTGTGAAGATGGCAGTAGTTTCCTATTCACTGAGTGGTAACAATCAGATGGTGGCGCAGAAGGTTGCGGCCGGGCTCGGGATTGAACATATTCAGCTTAAGGAAGGCAGGAAAAGGCGTGCCCTTAATACACTCGTGGATATCATTTTCAACCGCACTCCTAGGGTTTCTCCGGAACCAGATGTGCTGGCAGGTTATGATTTCATCCTGCTGTTTGCACCGGTCTGGATGGGGCATATTGCCACTCCACTGCGGTCCTATTTGAAATACATCGGTGAGCAGCGGAAGCAGTATGGACTGATTGCGGTATGTGGCGGGGTTAATCGCAATCTGAAGGCGAAAGTTACTGGTTATGCCGGTGTCGAACCGGCAGTGTTAATGGAGCTGGCGATCATGATCGAACTTGGGGTCAAGACGCCGTTCTACCGGTTGAATTCCGCTGAAGCGGAACGACTGGCAGACAAGGTTCTGGCCGGGTTGCGGGGGCATTTTAAGCTATAGCAGGTTAATCAGCGGTCCCGATACCAAGCCCGGTTTGAATTAATACGCCTTTCTGTTGATAAGCCGGAGAATTTGTCTATAATGTTTTTTCTTGAGCGGCCATTACTTCATCTCGGACGCCCATGTGGGTTCGCGTCAGCCCGAAGCCGAACGCCGGCTGGCTGAGTTTCTGGCCAGTCTCAGAGGCCGGGCAGCTGGGCTGTATATCCTCGGGGATCTTTTTGAGTTCTGGTTTGAGTATCAGCGGGTGATTCCCAAGTCTGGGCTCAGGGTGCTTGCACTGCTGGCGGAACTGCGGAGTTCAGGCACAAGAGTTTTTCTGCTACGGGGCAATCACGATGTCTGGTTTCGCGGATTTCTTCAGCAGGAGCTGGGGCTGGAGGGTTTCCGGGATGAAATGAGCATTGAGATTGAGGGCAGGCGGGTGTTTGTAACCCATGGTGATGTGCTGGACCGGAATTTCATTCCGCGGGTTTTCCGGTGCCTGATGCGCAGCCGGATTAACGGTGCCCTGTTTTCGCTTCTCCATCCGGATATCGGGATCGGGCTTGCCCGCTATATCGCCCGTCGGAGCCGGGAGCAGGGGGCAAAACCGGCGCTGGTGACCGCGCTGCGGGAGTTTGCCCGGTGCAAGATTGCTGATGGTTATCAGGTGGTGATCATGGGTCATTCCCATATTCCGGAGCGGGTTGAATATCCGGGCGGAGTCTATCTGAATGTCGGGGACTGGCTCAGAAATTTCACCTATGGCCTGTTGGAAAACGGGACGGTGCGGCTGGAGCGTTTATGAAAGATTTGCTCCGGACTGCCGGGCTGGGTGCCTTCCGAGGGGTGCGGGCATTTCTGAAGCTGATGAGTATCGTAGCACCGGTCTATACCTTTGTAACTCTGCTTAAGTACACACCGGTGCTTGCCGCCTTTGCCCGGCTGATGGCGCCGTTCATGAAGTTCTTCCGGCTGCCGGGTGAGGCGGCAATGGCGGTGATTCTGGGGAATTTTATCAATATCTATGCCTCATTGGGAGCGATCACCGCCCTGAAAATTTCCGGTGCCCAGCTGACGGTTTTGAGCCTGATGATTCTTTTGTCCCATTCACAGATTCTTGAGACCGCGGTTTTCTTTCAGATCCGGGCACAGTGGTGGCTTCTGTGGCTGATCCGGTTGCTGCTTTCATTTGCCGCCGGGTTCGGGCTGGCAGCGCTGATTGTTCCGGCAGGAGCAGGTTACGGCAGTAATGCGGTGGATTTTTCCACCCTGCAGCAGCGGTTTGTGCCGGTGCCGGCGCTGCGGTCCTGGGCGCTCGGAATCGTCAATACAGGTGGTAAGATGCTGGCGGTGCTGGTCGGTATCTTTCTGATGCTGGAGCTGGCACGGCGCTACGGGGTGCTGGAGCGGATGCTTGCCGGGCTGCAGCGGGTTCTGCGGTTTATGGGCTATAGCCGGGAGGCGGGAATGCCCTGGCTTGCCGGGAATGTGTTCGGTATCGTTTTCGGGGCAGGACTGATCGTGGAATCGGTAAAGGAGAGCAGACTTACCCCTAAGCAGGTGACGCTGGTGGCAACATTTCTGGCACTGTGCCACGGGCTGTTTGAGGACACCGCTATCTTCCTGGTGCTGGGAGCAAATCTGTTCTGGATCGTAGTCCCCAGAGTTGTGCTGGCAGTGCTGGTGACCTGGGTGCTGAACCGGATTTTGAAGGATGCCCCGGTGTTGACAGGTGCAGGATTGAAGGGATAAGATTATAAGACTTATAAAAAGAAAGGAGCGAAAATGAAAATTGAGTTGACAAGCCGAGCAAAGTGGAATGGCAGATTGAGCGCCGCTTTGATGTTTGAAGGCGAGAAAAGTCCGGCAGGGGTGGAGCCGGGTGGTTTCAGCCGTGTGGTTCTGCTCCATGAGCGGTTTAATGGACAGTTCCGGGAGACCGCGGTTGGCATTGATGCCGGCAGGAAACGGCTGATTCTATCCGGACTGGGGAAAAAGGCGGAGTTTGAGCCGGATCGGGTGCGGGTGGCGGTTGCACGGGCGTTAAGCCGGGCGCAAGAGTTGAAGGCAGAGGAGCTGGGAGTGATTATGCCTCGTGCCGGAGAGGTGAAAGGAGGGCTGGAGCGGTGGTTGATGGCGGCAGTTGAGGGCGGGATTCTGAGCAGTTACCGGTATGATCGTTACCGTCAGCCCAAGCCGGATGAGATTGCGGGGTTGAAGCGGCTGATACTGGTTTTCAGTTCGGAAGCGGAAGTGAAAAAGGCGGAGCCGGCGATCAGGGAAGCGGAACGGCGCTGCGCTGCGGTGTGCTATGTGCGTGATCTGGTGAACGAGCCTTCAGCAAACAAATGGCCGATGAAACTCGCAGAGCGGGCAGAGGAGCTGACGGTCGAGGGCAGAATTGCGGTCAAGGTGATGGACCGCACAGAGCTGGAGCGGCTGGGAATGAACGGGATACTTGCGGTCGGCAAGGGGTCGCACAACCCGCCCTGTCTGGTGCAGCTGACCTATACCCCAAGGGTAAAATCCAGGGGCACGCTCGTATTTGTCGGCAAGGGGATAACTTTTGATTCCGGCGGACTGTCGCTGAAGACACCGCAGTATATGGAGAATATGAAGGATGATATGGCCGGTGCCGCAACTGTATTCGGGCTGTTTCATTATCTGCGGGAAACCGAACTGCCCTGGACAGTTGTCGGTCTGACACCGCTGGCAGAAAATATGCCCGGTGGCGGTGCCCAGAAGGTTGGCGATGTCATCCGCCATTATAACGGCAAGACGGTGGAGGTGGCGAATACTGATGCTGAAGGAAGGTTGCTGCTCGCCGATGCGCTGGCATACGGCGCTACCTTCAAGCCGGAGCTGATGATTGACATCGCCACCCTGACCGGTGCCTGTGTTGTGGCGCTGGGCAATGAGTGCGCCGGAGTTCTGGGAACGGACCAGCAGACGATCAACCGGCTGATTGCGCTAGGGAAGGAACAGGGAGAGCTTTTCTGGCAGCTCCCGCTGATAGAAAACTACCGGTCACATATGAAGAGCACGGTGGCAGATCTGAAGAATATTGGCAAGCCGATGAATGCAGGCACGATTATCGGCGGGCTGTTTCTTTCCGAATTCGTGCCCAAGAACAGCAACTGGGTGCATATTGACATTGCCGGTGTTGCCTTTACGACCGAGGCCCGGGACTATTGTCCGGCAGGTGCGACCGGTGTGCCGGCACGGACACTAATCGCTCTGCTGGTGAACCGGTAATGGTACCGGCAGTTGAATTTGAACGGGTAACGGTTTCATTTCCCCGTCAGATTGCGCTGGAAGATATTTCCTTCCGGCTGGAAAGGGGTGAATTTCTCGGAGTTATCGGGCCCAACGGTTCGGGTAAGACGACACTGCTCAAGACCGTGCTCGGCCTGTTTAAGCCTGCCGCCGGCAAAGTGCGGGTGCTGGGAGTGGAATGGGCCAGTATCAGCCGGGTGCGGCAGCGGATTGGCTATGTGCCCCAGCGTAAGCCGATCGATCCCAATATGCCGGTGAGTGCACTGGAGGCGGTGCTGATGGGTACCTATGCCGGACTGGGGTTATTCAGGTTACCGGGAAAGAAAGAACGGGAACGGGCCTGGGCAGCACTGACTGCGGTCGGACTGGAAAAAAATGCCGGTCATGTTGCGGGTCATCTTTCCGGAGGTCAGCAGCAGCGGCTGTTTCTGGCCCGGGCCCTCGTCTCTAACCCGGAACTGCTGCTGCTGGATGAGCCGACTGCCGGTGTGGATGTGGTGACCCGAAGGCAGATGGTCGAGCTGATCCGGAGGGTGCATCAGGAATGGAAATTGACCACAATTTATGTAACCCATGATCTTAATGAGGTGATGAGCTGTTCGGACCGGATTATACTGCTCAACCGGAAAGTGTTTGGTTTCGGTCCGTGTGGCGAGGTCGTTAACACTGAGAACATGAGCCGGCTTTATCAGACCGGGGTGCAGATTGTTGAGCAGGATGGACAGCGGTATGTGATTACCGGTGATCATCATGGCTGAGTTGTTCTCCTTCGGGTTTGTCCGTAATGCGTTGATTGGTGCCCTGCTTGTCTCTACCGTTTGTTCGGTGATTGGAGTTCTGGTGGTGTTGCGTGGGCTGGCATTTGCTGGTGCGGGAATTGCTCATGCGGCGTTTGGCGGTGTGGCGCTCGGGTTTTTTCTGGGGGTTGATCCGCTCCTGAGTGCGGTTGTCTTCTGTCTGGTAACCGCGGGGCTCGTCAGTTTCACCAGTGCCCGGACTGCGCTCCGTCAGGATACGACGATCGGCATCTTCTTTTCTTGGGCGATGGCGCTGGGTGTACTTTTCATCGGGTTAATGCGGCGCTACGATGCCCGGGTATACGGTTATCTGTTTGGCAATGTGCTGGGAATAACTTCGCAGAACCTCGTGCTGATGATTGTGCTTACAGTGATCGTGCTACTGCTGATCGGGATTTTCTTTAAAGAGTTTCAGTTCCTCGTTTTTGACGAAGAGATGGCGCAGGCTTCCGGTCTGCCGGTCGGAATTCTGAACCTGCTGCTTTTCGGTCTCATTGCACTCACGGTGGTTATTGCGCTCAAGGCGGCGGGAATTATCCTCGTGGAGGCACTGCTGGTGATTCCGGCGGCAACCGCATATCAGCTGACCACCAGCTATAAAATGATGTTTGTTCTTTCCTGGGTGGGTGCGACAGTGGCAAGCAGTACCGGGCTAGTCCTTTCCTATTTTTTCAACCTGCCTTCGGGTGCGACCATTGTGATGGTAGCAGTGTTTCTGTTTGTCTTGGCGGCAGTTTTTTCTCCCAAAAGGAAGCGCTGTAGAGTATGCGGACGGGAAGTATAGTCCTGCTCTCGGGATTAATAATTCTGCTTGCCGGCAGCTGTCGGCGGCAGGACCGTACTGAAATTAATGTTGTTACGACCATACCGGTGACTGCTGACTGGGTGCATCAGGTGGGCGGTGAACGGGTAAAGGTGGTTTCGCTCTTGAAAGGACAGGAAGACCCGCACAGTTATGAGCCGGGCCCGCAAGCGGTGGAGATACTGGCACGGGCACAGCTGGTGGTCCGGGTCGGGCTCGGATTTGATGCCTGGCTGGACGGGTTGATTGCCAACGCCGGCAATCCGAAGTTGAAGGCGCTGACACTGGCAGAGGGGATTGAACCGGTTGAGGATAAGGGGGAGCATCACGTCCACGGTGTTCATGAGGCGGGCAACCCCCACATCTGGCTGGACCCGGAGGTGGCAAAGTCCGGTGTAATGAGAATCGCCACGCTACTTGGTACAATTGATCCGGCGCATCGTCCTGAGTATCAGCGACGGGCAGAGGAGTACTGTGGACACCTGGACAGTGTCAGTGCTGTTTTCAGGGGACTGGTGGCGGAGCTGAACAATCGCCGGTTTATTGCCCTGCACAACTCCTGGCCCTATTTCTGCCGGGCATTCGGGCTGGAGATGGCTGCGGCGGTTGAACCGCTCCCAGGCCAGGAGCCTTCCGCGAGGAGTTTAGCCGAACTGATCAGGCTGATGCGCCAGGATTCGGTGCGGGTCATCGTGATCGAACCGCAGCACAATCCGGATCTTGCCCGGGTGCTCGCAAGGGAAACCGGTGCGCAGGTGGTAACCCTGAGCCAGTTCAACGGTGTTCTGCCGGGAACCGATACCTATCTTAAGCTTCTGGATTATAATGTCCGGACGCTGGTCAGTGTTCTGAAAGTGAACCGTTCAGAGCCAGTACGCTGATCAGCTGTCCCCGGATGCGGAATTGGAGTAGTGTTTTTGCCTTTTCTTTAACTTCCGGGCTGACCCGTTCCCAGAGCAGACGGTCGGTTTCGCCTTCGCCGAGAATAAGATGAGTGACGGCGAACCGGCTGAACAGGTCATCAAGATTCGCCCAGTCGGTGACCGCAATCGCCCGTTTTCGGGATTCAATCATTACCGGTGGTGCCCATGGTCCGGCGACAACGGCATTTTCCGGCAGCAGCTGGTCAACCGCTTTTGAATATGTGACCAGATCATAGGTGCGGTTGCTGAACCATGCGCTCCATTGTCCAATATCAAGTCGCAGGCTGAGAATGAGAATCAGTCCGACCAGTGCACCCCGGAGCCAGCCGGATTTGATTGCCCAGCTTTTTTCCCGGAACCGGAGCAGACCGTAGCCGGCAAATGCGATGACGAGACCGATGGTCAGGGAGAGTAAAATGATTCCAGATTCTCGGCCGGGCTGAGGATAATTGCGGAATCCGGAGCTGTACAGCATTAACTGCAGAACCGCCGGGCTGAGCCAGATGCCGTAGAGCAGGGTTTTTTTAATGGTGGGGCGGGTCTGGGGAATGATGATGCCGTTTTCCAGTATCCGGCAGAGGGCGGCGGCCGCAGCGATCAGGAGGCAGGGCAAAAGTATGATTTCATACCGGGGCGGCCGGTAGTTCATATAACCAAGCATCAGCAGTCCGAAGATGAACCAGAACAGCGTGTAGCGGAGTAATCGGGATTGTGACCGTCCTAACCAGGGCAGGGTCAGATAGCCGAGGAGGGCAGTCCAGATCATTCGGGGTATGAGGCGCGAGCGCAGACCAAAGGTGAAGGTGTTAAACAAGTAGGCAGAAAGAGTGCGGGGATGGCCTGCTGGTGATTCACTGGAATGGCGTACAACATACCGGAGATATTCATTACGGTAAGGCAGATAGACGAGCAGGAGCCAGCAAAGAGAAGCGATGATGACACCGGTAAGGAAGTAAAGCAGGACGGTTGTCATCCGTTTTCGGTTCGGAAATGCTGGCAGTTCGATGGCAATCAGGATGAGCATTACCGGTACCAGAAAAACCGCAGACAGCTTTACCAGCAGCACGGTGGCAGCAGCACAGAATCCGGCAGCAGTCATCAGCGCGGGACACCTGAGTCCTTGGAGCCAGAAAAGACCGGTGAGCAGCAGGAACAGGATTTCCAGTGTTTCCACCAGTCCCAGCCGGCTGTACATAACCAGTGGATAGCAGGTGGCAAGGAGAAGCGCACTGAGCAGAGCTGGAGCGGTGTTTTTTTCTGTGCGGAAAATGAGAGTGAGTATCACAATGCTGAGTACTCCCGAGATCAGGGACAGCAGTTTTACCTGAACAAAGCCGATACCTAAAATTTTGTAGATCAGAGCCACGACCATATTTACCAGCGGGTAAATGACAAACGGCAGGAAATCGTCCATTTTCCATCTGCCATAAAGGGCAAAGTTGCGGGCGGAATAGGTGTTCAGGCTTTCATCGGTGTAGGGGGCGAAACTCCAAGAAAGGTCGGGTGGAGGATCTGCCCGGAGGTCGGCAGCCCGCAGGCCGAAGCCGGCGATGATAATTATCCCGAGTATGAACCAGAAATAGCGTGTTTGGAATCGGAGAATTTGATTCTGTCTGCTGTTGAGTTTGGGAGCGTATTGCCGGTTTTTCTTCATTATTTAACCGGACCAGCGTCCCAGCTCTTCCTGGGCACGGCGCAGAAGTTCGGTCTGCTCAGCGACAATTTTTTCCAGTTGTTCACGCCGGCGCCGGAGTTCAGTCTGGATTTGAACCAGCCGGGTGATATCGAAGCCGATGTCAATCACACCGACGGTCTCGCCATTTGCTCCCGGGAGCGGCAGTTTGGACAGCGCAACCCAGGTGCTGGCAGCTGATTTGGGATCGCCGAGACAAAGTTCCAAACTTACCGGTCTGCCGGTCTGCAGGACCTGACGGTCTTGGGAGTTCAGCATTGCGGTCACTGTAGCGGGAAACAGCTCGGCATCCGATTTTCCAAGAATGCTCGAACCGCCGCCATAGGTTGCTGATGCCACCGGGTTCGCCTGGATATACCTCAGATTTGCGTCCTTGATGGCGAGCAGGATTCGTTCGTTCTGCCAGATGGTCTGGAACCGGCGATCCAGTTCCTGCCAGGATTGTTCAATCTTGCGCCGGGCAGTAATGTTGGTGATCAAGCCCAAAATACCTGTATCCAGTGGAAATAGGGTCAGTTGAAACCATCCGGCGTACCGTTCCCGGCCGTCCTGATAAAAGAATTCACCATTCTGGGGCTGTTGGTCAAGCAATGCTTTCCGCACGATTGCCGCAAGGCCGCTGGCTTCAGCTTCCGGATAGACCTCCCAGAGTTTTCTTCCCACCGCTTCTTCACTATTTACCCGGGTTTCCTTTTCCGCGCCTTTGCTCCAGGCGGTGATTACCCAGTCGTGGTTAATCAGAAAAACACCCGCGACCTGAGTTTCCAGCATGGCAGCGATATTCTGCTCCTTTTTTCTCAGGAGTTCTTCCAGCTGTTTCTCCCGGGTGATGTTCAGGACGATAATTTCAAAGGTCCGGCGACTGGCAAAGGTGCAGGTGCGAGCTGTCATTCTGAGCCAGACCGTATCCTTCTCCGGTTCCTTGATTATCCGGAATTCAAGACCGGGCGGATATTCGCCGGTCTGGCGGGCCTGGAGTTCTGCACTTTTCACCCGTTCCTGATCTTCGGGATGAACCTGAGCGTAGAGCGCCATATTATCGGTCAGCACCGTTTCTCTTGATACCCCGAACAGTTCGCGGACACTGGGACTGATCGCAAGGATTCTGCCGTCTTCAGCACGGCGGATGATGCAGAGCTCCTGAGCCGAATCGATCAGGGTACGATAGCGCTCTTCACTTTCCCGCCATGCCTGTTCAATTTTCCGCCGCGCAAATTCAATATCCCGGGCATCTGCTGAATTGATTGAATCTGGATAAACAGGAGAGGTCGCAGTTGCACTTTTTAGTTCCTGAATTGAGGCTTCGGCCTTTTTCAGTTCAGTGAGGTCTTCATAGATGAGCGCCAGCATCTTAACCCTGCCTTCATAATCGAGGAGAGGCAGGGCAGTTACCCGCAGACAGATCTTGCCATAAGGGGTGGGTGGAAGACCGATCTCTGCGGGGTCATACCAGTAGGGTGGAGTTTCAATCCGGGCACCGGCAAGCAGGCGCCGGAGCTGAGGTTCAAGCAGGCCGGTGCGCTTGAGTGTCTTGGGGTCATTTAAACTGATACCGGGAGGCGGTATCTTGCCCAGCAACCGTTCAGCCGCCCGGTTACTTTTGAGCAGGTTTCCCTGAGGGTCAAAGATTTCGATTGCCACCGGACTGAAGTCAATCAGGCTGTCAAAGATCGCCTGTGCCCGTGCTTCTGCGCGGCGGCGTTCTGCCTCCTGAAACGCCTCCTGTTCTTCCAGCAGTTTTTTCGGATCCGGTGCTTTCGGGAAGATCATTTTCCTTTCAGAGTAGCAAGCCGGCGACCCGGTTCGAACGGGTGACCTGCGGTTTACGAAACCGCTGCTCTGCCTGCTGAGCTACGCCGGCAGTCGTATCCAGAATTTTAGCAGGTTATTGAGCAGCGTCAAGCGACAGAATTAAATGTAGCAGCCGGTACCATAATTTGTTTTGACAACCGGGATCAGGTAAATATACTTCTGATAAAGGAGTACAATGTCCCGAGAAAAGAATGGTGGCAGAATTGATACGGTAATTGGGAGTGAGGCGGTGATGAGGGGTGATCTGCGGGTAAACGGCGGTGTGCGGTTTGATGGTAAACTTGAGGGCCGAATGGATGTGGCGGATGTGTTTCTTGCCGGTCCGCGTTCGTTTCTGAAAGGGGAGGTTCAGTGCCGGAGCGCAGTGATTGCCGGCAGGATTGAGGGCGATATCCGGGCGCAGGAGCTAGTTGAGCTGCAGACTGGTGCTCAGGTATTTGGCAATGTCATCTGCCGGGAGCTTGTGATCCAGCCGGGGTGTTTCTTTGAAGGTAAATGCACGATGCTCAAGGAGGAGAACAGAGCTGAACAATGAGGCAGTTCGGGTTCGTTCTGCTTGCTGCCAGTTTGGGGGCAGCGATGCCGCCGATGCCGGGTAACAGCCGCAGAATACTTCTTCCCGGCAAGCTGGAGCGACCTTCCGCAGTGCGTCCGGCAACAGACCGGACGGGCAGACTGCTGGTAATTCTCGTTGATTTCAATGATAATACCCATCTTTTTCCCGGATCAGAGTTTCAGCAGCTGATTTTCGGTAGTGGAACCGGTTCAATGCGCGATTATTTCCGGGAGGTGAGTTTTGGCAGTTTGTTGCTCAGCGGTGATGTGGCAGGCTGGATACGCCTTAGCAATCCCTATTCATATTATCTCGGAGATTCATTCGGTATTTATGGAAGTTTTCCTCATAACAGCCAGGGTCTGGTGCGGGACCTGGTGTCCGCGATTGATGGAACGGTTGATTTTTCCCGCTATGACTGGGATGGCGATGGATTTGTTGACGGTCTGCTCATCGTCCATGCCGGACCAGGTGCCGAAGAGACGGGGGAACCAGAGGACATCTGGTCTCACAAGTGGCAGTTGTCTGATGATGTATTCGGCTCCCCCGGACCGGTGCAGACCGGTGACGGAGTGAGTGTGGATGAGTATTCAATTCAACCGGAGCGCTTTCTTGACGGTAATATAATTTCGATCGGGGTTTTCTGTCATGAGTTTGGCCATCTGCTGGGATTGCCTGATCTCTATGATACTGACTATTCCAGTTCCGGACTGGGTATGTTCTGTCTGATGGCAGCCGGCGGTTGGGCCCGGGCAGATACTGGCAGGTCCTATGGCAGTTCTCCGACCCACCCGTCAATCTGGTGCAAGTATCTTCTGGGCTGGGTTGTGCCCGATTCGGTTCAGCCTGGATATCGGGATTCTCTCTCTTCAGCTTTACTGGCTGCTGCCGCAACTGCGCCCGCCGGGTACAGGATTCTGGAAAATCCCGGTGGCGTTGACTGGTCGTTCAGCCAGACCGGCAATGGTGAATATTTTCTGGTCGAGAATCGTCAGCACTACGGATTTGACCGGGGTCTGCCGGGAACCGGCCTTTTGATTCTGCATATTGATGAGTCCCGAACGGACAACAGCGATGAGCGCCACCCGCTGGTCGGTATTCTGCGTGCTGACCATTCACCAATTTTTGCCCTTGATGCCGGGAACAGAGGCAGCGATGTTCACTTGTGGAAGGCAAGTGATACGGGCGTGCGTAATTTTACTACGCCTTCGACCGCATTTTATAACGGGATTCAGAGCGGTGTGGTCATTGAGCAGATTTCAGGATCCGATTCAATAATGACTGCAACTCTGAAGATTGCACCGATGTTTCTGGGCCGGGTTTACTCATTTCCCAATCCGGTAGTAGTGCGGGACAATCAGCCACAGGCCACGATTGCCTACATGCCGACCGATTCGGTCCGGCTTGCAGGGCAGTTCCCGATTTTCAAAATCAGAATTTTCAACATCGCTGGTGAGCCGGTCCGGTTGCTGGATGAGCCCGGGACTGAAATTGCCCCGCACTACCGGGCGGGTTTCTGGAATCTGAGGAATGAACAGGGTAAGCCGGTTACAAGTGGGATGTATTTTTACATTGTCGAGATTGAGGAGGACGGAATAATAGAACAGAATGTGGGGCGATTGACTGTGGTCAGATAGTTTCAACAGAAACCAAAGGAGGAGTGAAGGAGATGGTTTGTAATTTAAATAGCAAAATTGCTCTGGTAACTGGTGGTGGTGCTGGGATCGGTCGGGCGATCGCCAAGCGGCTGGCAGAGTCGGGTGCGATAGTAGCTGTGTGTGATCTGATTGGCGAATCTGCCGGGCAGGTGGTGCAGGAGATTGAACAGGCCGGTGGCAGGGCTTATGGTTATGCACTTGATGTCGCTGATAACGGTCAGGTGGAGCAGGTGGTTAAACAGATTGAGTCAGAACTGGGCGGTGTGCAGATTCTGGTGAATAACGCGGGCATTACCCGTGATAGTCTGCTGATCCGGATGAGTGAGGATGATTTTGACCGGGTGCTGGCGGTTAATCTTAAAGGCGCATTTAATCTTACGAAGGCCTGCTGCCGTTCGATGATGAGGCTGCACTGGGGTCGGATTATCAATATCAGTTCGGTTATCGGGCAGATGGGAAATGCCGGTCAGTCAAACTATGCGGCAGCCAAAGCCGGGCTGATCGGATTTACCAAGTCGGTAGCCAAGGAGCTTGCCGCCAGAAATATCACTGTGAATGCTATTGCTCCGGGTTTTATTGCCACTGCTATGACTGAAAAGCTGGACCCGGCAGTGCGCCAGTCATATATTGCGGCAATTCCACTAAAGAGGGCTGGTACACCTGAAGATGTTGCCAGCCTTTGTCTTTTTCTTGCCTCAGATGAGGCGGGTTATATTACCGGTCAGGTGATCAGAGTTGATGGTGGTATGTTGATGTAACCCCCACCTTTTTATTTAATTTATAGGACCCATTGATGTTTGCACTGTTCGCAGAACAGGTATGAAGGAGGGAGCGCAACTCCATCCTGACAGTCGGGACATGGGAGGTTAATCGGTCTGCCATCCGGGCCAAGCCAGGCTTCCGTTTTCCAAGTAGTTACACCTGTGGGCGCACTTGGACATCCGGGATGTTCATAAAGGGCGAATGTATTTTCCGCGATGCCGCACTGGGGGCAGATTGCCCGTTGCTGATTTGGGGGCATTGCTTTGTTCATCGCTGCTCCTTTACTGGTTTTATTCTTTGTTTGTAAAAAGCAGGATGATATAACGACATCCTGCCGTCCTCAAGATAAAATATATCATACTTATACCGTTCTGTCAAATGAGTTCGAGTATTGACAGTAAGGAACTGGTTGTATATGCTTAATTTACAAGATGATGGATGATTTTCTGCAGCGGGTAAGGGAACTGGAAACCCAGCTTGCTCACTGTTCTTCTCTTGAGGAGCGTGCAGAGTTACTAGTTGGACTGGCAGATAGTTTTGTAGTAAATGCTGCACCACTGCTCAAGCCTTTATTTGAACATGAGCTCTTGGCAGCTCAGGAGCAGGGCAGGCGTTTGATTGAAGTGCGGCTGGCACGCCGGCTATCTGATATCTGCCGGCACTGCGGGGCAAATGAAGAAGCTGATCTTTATGCCCAGCGGGTCAGGAAAATCGGTACTGAGATTGGGGAGCCGCGGTTCATCGGATCAGGCTGGTATCTCACTGGACAGGTGGAGCAGGCAAGGTGCAACTATGAAGCAGCGATCGATTGCTACCAGCGGGCACTGACAGAGTGGCAGAAGGCCGGGGTAGTGCGCGGAATTTATGCTGCACTTAATGGTCTGGGAAATGTTGCAGGACTCACCGGGCGTTATCATGAGGCAAGAGATTATTATCAGCAGTGCCGGCAGTTGCTGGAACATTCCGAGTTTGATGACTTTGTCCGGGCAACTAATTACTGCAATCTGGGTTGGGTCTATCTTCAGCTTGGTGAGTGGGACGATGCAGAGGAAAATCTTTATCGGGCGGTGGCACTGGCTGAACAGCACGGATATGATTTTATCCGTTACAATGCGTTGAACCTGCTGGGTGAACTGTTTCTTAAGCGTGACCGCTTGGAACGAGCAGTGGAGGTTTTTACCACGGTTGTCGAGGCCGGGAGAAAGGGATTGACTGCAGCTGAACTGCTAAGGGACAGTCTGACCAATCTGGGCGAAGCCGAGTTCCGGCGGCGCAATTATGCGGCAGCAAGCCGGGCGTTTGGGGAGGCAATCGATTTGTGCGCGGTGAATCAGGACCGGCTGAATAGCAGTATGCTCTTGTGGCGGATGGCGGAACTGGAGCTGGCACAGGGAAATTACGATCGGTGCGCCGGGCTCTGTCAGCAGGCGCAACAGCTGGCAGAGGAGCTGGGTGCCCGCAATGTCGAGGCAGAAGTATTCCGGGTCCGGGCGCTACTGGAGCAGGAGCAGGGTATGGCTGGTGCGGCGCGCAGCTTTTACGAACGGGCACGAGAGTTGCTTGATGATGAACCTGAGAGTTATGAATCAGCCCGGTTGCGGCTGCAATTTGGGCAGTTTCTCTTGGAACAGAATCAGAAGGAACGGGCAGCGGAGGAACTGAAGTTTGCCAGCCGGGTTTTCCGGAAACTGGGACTTGTGGCAGAAACTGATGAGGTGAACCGGATTCTGTTCCGTCTGGAACTTAATGCCGACCGGGAAATTGCTCTGGTTGCTGGAATTGCCGGGCTGGCGCTTGCCGGACTTGAATCGGGTAAGTTCATTGAAGGCGCCCTCAAGATGATTTGTGAAGCATTCGGATTTGATGGGGCGGCACTAATAATCAACCAGATTCCCAGGATTATCTATGGTGACGTTAATGTTGCAGGGGAAGATTGGGAACAGGGGGCTCCGACTGTTAAGGAGCACGAAGTGCTGATGCCGGTATGTGTCCGAGGCGATGTGAGAGGTTATATTTATCTGGCGCGGACAGCATCAGGGAAATTAGATATTCGCACCAGCGTGCTGGAGACGGTGGCTTCGCTTTTAGCACCAGCAGTTGAGAAGTTCTACAGTTTAGCTGAGGAACTGCCAGCGCCAACAATGGAAATTCCCGGTCTGCGGTTTGACGGTGTGATCGGCAGGTCGGCAGTGATGAGAAAGAATCTAGAAATCCTTGTTCGCTGTGCGGACTCAAGTCTTCCTGTTCTCATCCGGGGTGAGAGTGGAACCGGCAAAGAGCTGGTAGCGCGGGCGATACATTTTACCAGTAGCCGAAGTGGAAAGCCATTCGTACCGATTAACTGCGCTGCGGTGCCGGAAACCCTGCTTGAAGCAGAGTTCTTCGGTGTAGAAAAAGGTGCGGCTACCGGGGTGAGTGCGCGTAAGGGAAAGTTTGAACTGGCTGACGGGGGAACAGTTTTTTTGGATGAGATCGGTGATATGAGCCCCGGGTTGCAGGCAAAGTTGTTGCGGGTTCTGCAGGACAAGACTTTTGAGCGGGTAGGCAGCACTAGACCGGTGCGGGTTGATGTCCGGGTGGTTGCTGCTACTAATCAAAATCTGGAGAAACTTATTCAGGAAGGAAGGTTCCGGGAGGATCTTTATTACCGTCTGAACGGTATTGAGATCTACCTGCCGCCTTTAAGGGAACGGGCAGAAGATATTCCTGAGCTGGTTCGGTTTTTCATTGCTAAGGCAAATCAGGAGGCAAAACGGGAGGTCCGTGGTGTTAGTCCGGCGGTGTTGCGTCTGTTTCTTGCTTATAGCTGGCCCGGTAATATCCGGCAGCTGCGGAATGTGATTCAGCGGGCGGTGGTACTGGCAAAGGGGGAGGAGATTGAGATTGAAGATCTGCCGCCAGAGTTGCGCCATTTGAGCAGTTTTCAGCAGGCTGATATCCAGTCGCCACTGAAATCAGCCAAAAAAATTGTCCAAGAAAAGGCGAGCGCAGAGCTGGAACGAGCGATGGTCATGGATTGTCTTGAGAGAGCTAACGGAAATGTCAAAAAGGCAGCTGAACTTTCAGGTTACAGCCGGGCACAGTTCTATCGTTTAATAAAAAAGCACAATATAAAATTTAGAGATAGCACTAGGAATTAACCCCTTTTTTAATAAACTGAACCAGAAAATAAATTTGAGACAGGTTGTCTCATAATTTGAGACATTTAAACTCACTGTCTCCGTAGATGCGACATTTTGTAAAATCAGCCGGCTCTTTTTCGTCCTAATATATTGTAATTAGCATAGTTATAATAATAAAATTTAATCTGGCACTATTTTTGCATTTCTTTAATGCGATGGCAAACAGAAGACAGCAGAGGAGATTAAAAGAAAGGAGTAAAAATGTTTAATAGAGGTGTAGAAAGAGTAATGCAGATACTTCTGGTTGGTGTGGTTGGGGTAGCTGGGTTGATGGTTGCAAGGCTGAGGTCTGTAGAGCGAGGGGCTCTTGAATCGAAGGTTAATCTCCATGAATCGATGCGGGATTATCAGATCAAGAAGATCGCCACTGAGCGGATGCTGGTTGATAATATATATCGATAAAAACCTCTAGGGAGGCAGAAATGATGGGAGTAGCAATGAGAAAATGGGTGGAGGCAGGAGTAGGAATTGGGTTACTGTTGACTGGAGTTTTTATCGCCAGGATGCGCATCAGCGAATCGGAGCCGCAATTCGCTCCGATTTCCAATTCTGTGGTCGCGGTTGATCCAGTAAGAGGTAAGGGTTGGTGTTACTACAAATCGGGAATTGCTGGCGTTCGCCTGTTTGGCGAAAATTGAATTTCGGAGTTGAAAGGTGAGGGAGATGATCAGCGGGGTTATGTAAACCGAGCCAGACCGCGCCTCCACCGGGGCTGACCGGTATTAATACCGGTCAGCCCCGAACAGTTTCAGTTTAAGGGCTGTTATTTTAATCGGAGAATGCGTAGCGTCTGTCGACCTGCTTGAGATTCCAGTCGGACAAAGTAAACTCCAGGCGCCAGTTTTTCACTGTTAACAGCGAACTGATGATTGCCAGCATCAAGGCTGCCATTGAACAGCTGGGTAACGGTTCTCCCCGCAATGTCATGTATGGTGAGGCGCACCCGGGAATGTATGGGAAGGTGCAGGTGGACGGTTGTTGTCCGGTTAAAAATGCTGGGTTCAATACTAAAATTGATCAAGTCCGGTTTAATCAGGGTTTGAGATTCCTGCACACCGACATTCTGATCATACCACTCCTGAACCATCTGGCAGGTATTGAGGAATGAGATTGAGTCCGGTGCGCCAATAAAGGCGAATGCCATGCGTCTTTTCCCTGCACCTGGCATCAGTTCAAATGGTCCGGTGCTGACTGAAACTGACCAGTTAAATGGGCGGTCACTTTGTCTTACCCCCAAGTTGCCGGTAATGGCGCGATATTTCATATCTTCGGTCATTGCTGAATCCGGATAAACATAAATTGCATGGTCAATACAGGTGAGATGAGCCGGTGTGGTGGGATAGAGCTGTTTGATACCGAGGAATCGGTTAGGGTTGTGTACATTCCGCATCACTGCTGTCCGTTGTTCAGGGAAGGTCCAAGCAAGGTCGTGCAGCCGGTCAGTAGCAATTACATCAAAATCGGCGAGGATGCCAGCATAGAGGTCGTTGAGTTCTACAGTTCCCGCATTCCACAGGTCATAAACGAGTATTACTGTATTCTGCGGTCCGGGTGGCGCCGGCACAAGCGCCCGCTGGTCAACGATCACTGATTTAACCCGAGGGTGATTCAGGTCAGTAAAGCTTGCCTGCAGAAGCTGTGCGGCGTTCCAGACAGGCAGGCGGGTACGGATGCTGTCATTCAGCTGCCAGTCTTGATCAATTTCATGCTGACGGTAAAATCGATCAACTAAGTAATCCGGGCTATTGCCCACGGCAAAGCTGGCAAGATAAAGGCTTGATGTATCGTTGAGGGGATAGCGGAATCCTCTGCCCCGCCGACTCTCGTCAGTGTCATAGCCAATACTGCCCCGGGCGGTTACAGTCAGAGCACAGTTGCCAGCGGAGATATCTGCCCAAGTTCTGCCCGAATACCCCAAAGTAATCGAGAACATGGTCTGCCAGCTGTTCTGGTCCGAGTGGATGTAAAGGGTGAATTCCGGTTCGGACCCTGGAGGAGCTGAACACACTGCGGTGATCGTGATGTTCTCTGCAGTTGCGGATTCGGCGGGCAGGATAGTGCCCAGGATTGCAGTTGTATCAATGATGTCAATATAAGGGCTGGTTTCTGTTATCTTCATGCGCACCGAAGTTGCTGGTGCAGTGCCGGTGTTTTTAATCGTGATTTTTAATCGTGCAGTTTCTCCCGGTTCCAGGATACGGTTAGGATTGGACTGCAGAGTATCATCAATTTCACAACTGCGATAAACAAGATACGGTTCGGCTGCTCCCTGAAGCACAGTTACCACCTTGGTGGCAGGAAGGTTGTTGTGCCGGGTCGCAGTGAGCTGGAGTTCACCCGGAGTGAACGGATGGATGTTGATGCTGACTTGACCATTGCCGCCTGTAATTCCGGTAGCCAACACTTCATTATCTTTCCAGGCAGTAACCTTAACACCAGATGCAGGGTTTGTGTTCTCGTAAACGTTCACCGACAGGGTCTGGCTGCCAGTTGTGATCGTATCCGGTGCGGTAATGGTCATATTACGGGGCGGAGCAGTCCAGATGTCCAATGTCGGGTCACCCAATAGATTAAATTCAGTCAGACACCAGCGCCAGAGTGATGAATAAATGGCAGAGCCTGCGTACTCTTCGCGGGAGCGGTTATGAGCTGGACCCAGCAGGTATTCGGAACGGGAGAGCAGGTAGTCATAGAACCGGACGCATAGTTTTTCCGAAGGTCCCATTACCGGCGGTGTGCCCCAGCCGTAGCGGGAGTTCATCATCACCCCGATTGCGCCGCCATCACGACAGTTGAGTGCCACTTCTGCCAGGCAGTCCTCGGCTTCAAAATTTCCCGGATTGCAGGCAAGGGAGGTAATGATTGAATACCGGTTGTGGTTAGTCTGGTAGCCGGCATAGGTGGTGGTATAAATTGGGGTTCCATTTTCGTCGTAAACACCGGTCTCGTTGCCATGACCAGCCGGATCAAAGATCAAAAAGCCGTTGTTAAAGGAATCAGCAACAACACCGGCGCCGGGTGGATTCTCCAATTCGCGGTCGGTCCAGCCGGCTGGTGTCAGTTCGGCGATTGAGTCATTCACAAATTTGCCATGATAATTAAGCGAGCGCCAGAGCCAGCCTGAGGGCAAAAGGGAACGCTGAATATAATCAGCAGCGGGTGTGTTTTCAAAGGCGAGGACTTTGCTGATGAAGTTCCGTACCTGTTCCGGTGTCTCTACAGATACCCGTCCGACAAAAACATCAGCATACAGATCCACCGAGTCGTCCATTTCGCCAAACAGGTTGTTATGGTTTGAGTCCCAGGAGAAGTCCAGGTCTCCATAATACAGATCAGTGGGAATCAATCCCTGTTCATTGCCAACAGTAACACTGATCTGACGGGACGGTATTTGCCGGTTATCACCGGCAAGTAAAACATAGACTACACCCCGGTTATGATAATAGTCAATGATGTGATTTCTTATTTTTTCCTGAAGGTCCCGCCCCGGATAGTTGGCTTCAATCCAGCCGGTAGTTCGGATTTCGGTGCGCATGCCGCGCTGGCACCGGTATTCAAGATAGGGTTGGAAACTTTCTTTCAGTTCGCTGCTCGTGATAATGAGATAGTCAATTGACAGCTGGTCATTCCCGGATACTGGAGGGGCGAATGTGGTTAGGTCATCTGGATTAACGACCAGTGGTTTCAGGCTCTGAAGGTGCTGGTTCCGCTGCGATACAGTGATGGGAGTGACGGGATTTGCCCCGGACTCAAAGGTAACAGTAATGCTGATTTCAGTGTGAAGCAGTAAACAGCCAGAAAGGGGAAAATAAGTGAACGGACAGAGGAGAAGATTAACCAGTTGAAATCCACCGGTATGATGAACTGAATAATTGATTAGAGACTGAGCTGGCCATGGTTGATCCGAGAGGTAAATCGCAGTGTCGGGTGGGCACAATTCAGGAAGTTGAGATTTGGAGACCGGTACCGGAAACTGACCGGGCAGGACAATGAATTTGCCTTCAATCTGCTCAGTAGCCTGCGGAGTTGCCTCGACCCGATGGAGCCGGGCATCGGCCGGTATTGCCAGAGTGGCGCTGATTACGGGCAGCAGCGGTCTGCCCGGTTCGGGGATAAAAAAGCCACCATCCAGGGTAACCCGGTCAAAGCCCTGATAACTGTTGATCTTAAGTTTTTCCGATGCAATTCTTAGTGTATGATTGACGGTATCGCCCAATCGGGCACCGGCAATAATGCAAAAAAACAGCAATGCTAGGTGCAATTTTCCTCCTGTTTTTTAATTCAGATTATTCTAACTGCTAATTTCTGTCAGGCAATAAAAACCGGTTTTTACTTCTGTTCCGCTGGTGTTTCATCCCTTTGGGGCGGTTCTTCAGGAGTATTGCCGCCTTCAATCTCTATTCTGCTTTTCAGTTTTGTTTTTTCGTGGCTGAATCCACCGAAGATCACATTTAGACTGAACCAGAGATTGCTGCCCGGCATCTGCGGGCCCCGCAGGAGTGTGCCTCCGTCCGTCAGTCCCCAGTTTGCACCCAAGGGGCCAAAATTATATCCTCCGCGCAGTTCCAGACCGACAAAGGATACTGGTAGAATCAGTGCGATCTGCGGGTTGAGGTTGAAGCCCGAGAAGTTCAGAGTTGACGTTCTGCCCGGATGTACCAGCAAGGAGTCAAAACTGGGGACAGTGCGGTTTTCCGGACTTAGACTGATGGAATAACCGCCACCACCGATACCCAGACCGGCAATCACCAGCAGATGTTTGAAATCTAAGATGGTATAACCGGCACGGAACTCTCCGCCACCGTAATTTACCCGGCAGAAGAGATTCAGGGATTCTGATGTAACAGATTGCGTTCCTCCCCAGCCGGCTCCACCAATAAGTACCCGGTTTGCCAGTGCATAACCGCCGCCCCCAAACAGCCAGTGTCGTGAATTTAGTTTTGTAAAACCATAGCGCTGAAATGTAGTGTTGATGTCATCGTAATTCAGCAGTGCCAAGGTGGGACCAAAAGCGCCGTAGCCGCCAGCTGTGGTCCGGGCCCAGGCAAGGGTTAAAAGAAACAGCAAAAGTCCGAGTGTTTTTTTCATGATACCTCCTATTTATATTAAAACTAAACTATAGAAGGATGATGTCAAGGATAAGATTTCCGGCTTGACCTAAATTCAAGCATTTTTATAATAATGTTATTATCGTCAATCCGTTGAAAAAATAGATAAAAGGAGGATATCGTGGCGAAGAGAACAATTGTAACCATGCCCGGGGACGGAATTGGCAGGATTGTCCTGCCCGAGGCGCTACGCGTGCTGCGGGCGGTCGGGTTTGATGCGGAGTTCGTGCATGGTGATGTTGGCTGGGAGTTCTGGTGTAATGAGGGGAATGCTCTGCCGGAACGGACGATAAAATTGCTTGAGGAACACAAGATCGGTCTGTTTGGTGCCATTACCTCAAAGCCCAAGGACAAGGCGGAGCCAGAACTGGACCCGGCGCTTAAAGGGAAGGGGTATGTGTATTATTCGCCGATTGTGACTATGCGCCAGCATTTCAATCTTGATATCTGTATCCGACCCTGCCGGTCGTTTCCAGGTAATCCGCTGAACTTTATCCGGCGCAAGGGCGATGGATTTGAGGAGCCCAAAGTGGATGTGGTAATTTTCCGTCAAAATACTGAGTGTCTTTATGCCGGCGTGGAGTGGACCAATCCACCGGCTGAAGTCCGCAGGGCACTGGAGACGCACAAGAAGATGAAGGCATTCGCCCATGTGCCTTCTGAGGATATGGCAATTTCCCTGAGGATTTTTACCCGTCCGGCATGTCAGCGGATCATCCGCGCCGCATTTGATTACGCCCGACAGCATGGCTACAAGTCGGTTACTATCTGTGAGAAACCGAATGTTGTGCGTGAGACCAGCGGGATGATGGAACTGGAGGCTAAGAAGATCGCCGCCGAGTATCCTGATATTCAACTCTGGTCGGTCAATATTGATGCGATGATGATGTGGATGACCAAGAATCCCGAGGATTACGGGGTGATTGTTTCCGGAAATATGTTTGGCGATATCGTATCTGACGGCTTTGCCGGACTGGTGGGCGGGCTGGGGTTCGCCTATTCAGCAAACATCGGACCGGAAGTGGCAGTTTTTGAGCCGACTCACGGTTCAGCGCCTAAGTATGAGCGGCTTTCGCCGTCAATTGTCAATCCAATTGCAATGATCATGGCAGCAGCGATGATGCTCGATTACATCGGAGAGAAGGAAAAGGCGGATCGGATCGAAAGGGCAGTGGCAAAGGTGGTTGCTGAGGGGAAAGTTCGGACTTATGACATGCTCCGCCTGCCCGGCGGTCCGGATGTATTCCGGCATGGTGCGGTATCGACCCAGGAAATGACCGATGCAATTATTGCAGCACTGTGAGGTGGCTGATGATTACTGCAGATGAAATCAGAAGGCTGTTTCAGCATCAGCTGGAGAAAATAAAGGATGAAAAACTGCGGGAGCAGGTAGTGCAGGTGTGGGTGACGGCAGCAGCGCTCGGAGGCTGGAGATCGATTGAGGATCTGCAGCGCCTGCCATTTACAATTCTGACTGATACAAAGGGGATCAGTATTATTGAGCATACGATCGCGGTAACCGAAGGGGCGCTGGGCTTAGCAGAGGCACAGCTGCGCGCCTACCCTCAGATGCCTTATCCGGTGAATTTTGACCGGTTGATTGCAGGTGGGCTGTTACATGATGTGGGAAAGCTTGTGGAGGTGCAGCCTGATGGCAAAGGTGGTTACAAGAAAAGTCGGGCAGGTGAATTAGCCCGTCATCCGATTTCCGGAGCGATCATCGCTGCCAAGGTCGGGTTGTCCGATGATGTAATCAATACAATTGCCTGTCATGCAAAGGAGGGAGAGGGTGCACCCAAAGTGCTGGAGACGGTGCTGATTCATCAGGCCGATTTTGCCACTTTTGACCCCCTCGTCATGATGCAGAAAGGACAGCTGATTTTATGAGTATGACCATTATTGAGAAGATTATCGCCCGACACTCCGGGCGAACACAGGTCCAGCCGGGCGATATTGTGGAAATGGAGATCGATGTCCGCTTGGCACGCGATTTTGGCGGTGCAAATGTAATCAAGGAGATTGAGGAACACGGTCTTGGCGTTGACGACCCGAGACGGACTTTTTTTACATTTGATTGCAACCCTACCGGTTCCGATCAGAAGTATGCAGCGAATCAGCAGCTCTGCCGGCAGTTTGCCCGGAAATGGGGCATCAGAATCTTTGACATCAATGCGGGTATCGGCACCCATCTTGCAATTGATGAAGGTCTGGCAGGTCCGGGCGATACTTTGGTTTCTACTGATTCGCATGCAAACATACTTGGCGCAATCGGTGCCTTCGGACAGGGGATGGGCGACAAGGATATCGCCTACGCCTGGGCTAAGGGAAAAGTCTGGTTTGAAGTGCCCCCGACTGTGCGGATTGAGCTGACCGGCACGCCATCGCCATTAGTAACCCCAAAGGATGTCGGTCTGGCACTTTTACGTTACTTCGGTGCAAACGGACTTTTAGGTTGTGCGGCGGAGGTGTATGGTGAATATGCGCACCAGTTGAGCCTTGATGGCCGGATAACAGTTGCCTCCCTGGGAACCGAAATGGGGGCGATCATTATTCTATTTCCTCCCAGTGCTGAGGTGCTTGAATACTGCCGGCAGCGGAGTGGTAGACCGGTGGAACCGGTTTATGCCGATCCGGATGCAAGTTATCTGCGAGTTGAGCGTGTTGATCTTGCCGGGGTTGAACCGCTCATTTCCCGGCCCGGACATCCGGAGGATGTAGTAACGGTAACCAGTGTCGCCGGGAGAAAGGTCGATTCGGTTTTTATCGGTTCCTGTACCAATGGCCGAATGGAGGACCTCCGAGCGGCGGCAGAGGTATTGAAAGGCAGAAAGGTAGCACCTGGAGTTGTGCTCAAAATTGTTCCGGCAACTGATGCTATCTGGCAGCAGTGTCTTCGAACCGGTTTAATGGAGATTTTTAAACAGGCAGGAGCGCTCGTCGGTAATGCCGGCTGTGCCGGATGTGCTGCCGGACAGATTGGTCAGAACGGTCCGGGGGAGGTGACGGTTTCTACTGGCAACCGTAATTTTACCGGCAAGCAGGGCAAGGGCGAGGTTTATCTGGCATCGCCGGCAACGGCCGCGGCTTCAGCGGTTGCCGGCATCATTACCACCAGTGACCGTATCCCCCCAGTGCCGGTTACATTTGAGAGTAGTGAACCGGCGAAGATAATTACTGCTGTACCGACACAAAGGGTATCTGTACCGCCGCTTGTGATCACGGGGCGGGTCTGGGTAGTCAGAAAGGACAATGTCGATACGGATCAGATTTACCATAACCGGCATCTCACCGTAACCGACATCCGGGAGATGGGACAGTTCGCCTTTGGCAACCTGCCCGGCTGGGAAGATTTTCCCCAAAAGGCACAGCCGGGTGATATTATCGTTACCGGCGCTAACTTTGGTGCCGGTTCTTCCCGACAGCAGGCAGTGGACTGTTTTAAAAGCCTGGGGATTGCGCTCATCATTGCCCGATCATTCGGTGCAATCTATTTTCGAAACGCAGTTAATGCCGGACTGGCAGTAATGACGGCGGATTTGATTGATTATGTTCAGAACGGAGATCAAATTCAGGTAAACCTGAAAACCGGAGAAATTATTCTGCTGGAGAAAAAAATCCGCCTTCAGGGCAAACCATTTTCCCAAGTGCAACTGGAAATCTACCAGAGGGGCGGATTATTGAGTTAATGTCCCAGTGTCTTTATTCGTTCGGTTCGGCGGACGACATGATAAAGTACGGCACCGATAACATAAGTGAGCAAGACTGCGATTGCCCAGAGAACCCGCTGTCCTTTTTCATCTGTTTCTTTGGTCAGGATGTCAATCAGCGTCCATCCCCAGAAGACGAATAAACTGATGGATATGAGCCAGCCGAGGGGTGTACCCCACCGAAAATTGTGCAAAGGACCAAAGGTGCACCAAGGGTACGGGGTACAATTCATGCTATTTGCCCAGTTTGCGGATGCGTTCGGGTCGCCGGACAAGTAGATAGATGAGTGCACCCAGCCAGTGAGTGAAAATGATGACCAGTGTCCAGAGTAGACGCATATTACATTCGTCGGTTTCGTGAATCAGGGCATCAATCAGCATCCAGATCCAAAGAACCTTGGCTGCAATTACAACGGTGATGCATATTAGAATCATGGGTAACCAGAGCCAGCCCAGCGAACTGAGTGCAAACAACCCGACAAGTTCTTTCATATGGATAAACGATACATCCGGAAGCACAGGTTGTCAATTGATTTCAATGTAAATATTTTTTATAATCGGAGAAAGTGAGGTGAAATATGGGAATGACCTTTGCCGAAAAGATTTTTGCCCGCAAGGCGGGTAAATCAGAGGTTCGGGCCGGCGAGATTGTTTTTTGCAAGCCGGATCGGCTGCTGATGCACGATAATGCTGCTGCAATTACTGATAAGGTCGCCAAGGAGTTGATTGAGTTTGGCGTTGCCAACCCGGATCAGGTAGTGATCGTCCTCGATCATACTGTACCCGCAGTAGATGAGAAGACGGCTGCCGGCCATAAGAAAATCCGGGAGTTTGTCCAAAGATATGGGATCAGACATTTCTATGATGTAGGTACTGGAGTGTGCCATCAGGTGATGGTGGAGAAGGGGCTGGTGTTGCCAGGAATGCTGGCGGTAGGTTCGGATTCTCATACCTGTTCTTACGGAGCAGTGAATGCGTTCGCCACCGGCATCGACCGTACCGAAGCAGCGGCACTCCTTCTGACTGGTGAGACCTGGTTCAAGGTGCCACAGTCAATCCGTATCCACCTTCGTAAACGGCTGCCAGAATTAGTGACCGCCAAGGATCTAGTGTTGACGATTATCGGTCAGATCGGTGCCGATGGTGCCGACTATTGTTCGGTTGAATTCTGGGGTGATATCAGCTATCTGACCATCGATGACCGCTTTACGATTGCTAATATGGGCGTAGAGATGGGAGCGAAGAATGCGGTCTTCCCTGCTGATGAGATTGTCAAGGGCTTTCTGACTGGAATCGGGGTAGAAAGGTCGCAGTGGCAGGAGGTGTGGGCAGATCCGGATGCGCAATATCAACAGGAACTGGTCTTTGAACTTGACAGAATTGTTCCAATGGTAGCAGCTCCCCACAAGGTTGACAATGTGAAGCCGGTCAATGAGTTTAAGGGTGTTGAGGTGCAGCAGTGTCTGCTTGGGACCTGCACCAATGGTCGCGCCAGTGATTTTGCTTTGGCAGCCCAAGTCATCGGCCGACGCAAAGTCGCACCCGGTACCCGGCTGCTGCTGTTACCGGCATCGCGCAGTGAACTGGAGAAGGCACTGGATGCCGGTGATATTCAGACGCTGATTGAAGCGGGGGGTGTGCTGTTGCCACCAGGCTGTGGGCCGTGTCTTGGTGCTCATCAGGGGGTGTTGGCACCGGGTGAGCGCTGTATTTCCACTGCCAATCGGAACTTCAGGGGTCGGATGGGGTGCCGGGAGGCAGAGATTTATCTTGCCAGCCCTGCAACAGTGGCAGCGAGCGCACTGACCGGAAAAATAACCGATCCAAGGGAGGTGTTATAACATGAGAATCTGGTGTTACGGCGATGATATTAATACCGATATGCTTTTCCCGGGGAAGTACACCTATACCTGCTCCAAGCCGGATGAGATCAAACCTCACCTGCTTGAGGACTTGGATCCGGAGTTTGCTAAAAGTGTACAGGCTGGAGATATCATCATTGCCGGCAGAAATTTCGGGTGTGGTTCTTCTAGGGAGCAGCCGGTAGTAGGGCTCAAGGCGGTAGGAATTCAGGCGGTAATTGCCAAGAGTTTTGCGCGGATTTTCTACCGCGCGGCAATTAATCAGGGTTTATTGCTGATTGAAGCACCCGAGGCAGTTGATTATTATCAGCCTGGAATGGATGTAGAATTGAACCCGGATGTAGGTCGGATCAGAATTGGCGGACAAGAATTTCGGTTTCCTAAACCTCCTCCAGAAATTCTGGGTATTGTCGAGGCGGGGGGACTTTTGGAGTATACTCGCCGAAAATTAAAAGAAAGGACAGGCAGGAAATGAATAGAAGAGGAGTTGCCGGGAGACGAGGTGAAGGTATTCGCTCAGACGCATACATTGCGGTCGAGTTAAGAGATGGGGGGGGAATTGAACTGGCGGTGAAAAGTCGAGTAGATTTCATATATGGTGATTCAATCCGGGCGCTGGTGTTTGCAGGGTTGAGCTTTTTCGGCATTCAGAATGCATGGGTTGAAGTTGAGGATTCAGGGGCGATGCCGTTTGTGTTGATGGCCCGACTTGAAACTGCAGTCCGGAGGGCGCTGGGTAAAGATTATAAAGATGTTGCCGAATGGCTGCCTGAACCCGGACCTTCTTTTGCTCTTCCCAGTGTTCGCGAACGGTGGCGGCGGTCTAGGCTTTATCTTCCGGGCAATGAACCCAAATTTATGCTTAATGCCCGGATTCATGAGCCGGATGGTGTGATACTTGATCTCGAGGATTCAGTTCCTCCTGAGGATAAGGATGCGGCACTCGTGTTAGTGCGTAATGCCCTGATTGCAGTAGATTTCGCCGCTTGTGAACGGATGGTGCGGATTAATCCCCTGCCGAGGGGTAGAGAGGAACTTGAGCCATTGATCCGTGCCGGGGTCAATGTAGTAGTTGTTCCCAAGTGCGAAGACGATGCAGAGATCAAGAAACTGGCAGCAGAAGTGGTTGCGATCGAAAAGAGGGTCGGTGTTCGGCATCAAGTCTGGTTGATGCCGATTATTGAGACAGCTGCTGGCGTCTTTCGTGCTTACGAGATTGCGCGGTCATCAGAACGGATCGCCGCACTGACTTACGGGTTGGAGGATTATATTGCCGATATCGGTGCACAGAAAACCCGTGATGGCTGGGAAGCACTCTGGCTTCGTTCCGTAGTGGTTAATGCTGCACGGTCTGCCGGGGTCCAGCCGATTGATACGGTATATGCCGATGTGGCTGATCTCGAGGGGTTGAAATTCAGCTGCCTGCAGGCAAAGGCACTCGGTTTTGAAGGCAAGGGATGCATTCATCCCCGTCAGGTTCGGGTGGTGAACGAAGCTTTTACTCCTGATGATGAGGAGATTGCTCATGCAATGGAGATCGTGAAGGCTGATATGGCGGCACGGGCAAAGGGCAAAAGTGTGGCGGTGATCGGATCCAAAATGATTGATCCACCGGTTGTTCGCCGTGCCCGGCGGACACTGGAACTGGCAGTGGCGCTGGGTAGATTAAGTCCGGACTGGAATAAGGAGGGGTGATGAATCTTGTAACCAATGCTCTGGGCAGAATGGTGCCTACTGAGATCAATGGCCGGCCAGCGGTCCCATTCCCGGGAGTTGATCGTTTCCGGCCTTCAGGGTGCAAAGCCGCACCCAGAATTCCCACTGTTCTTGATTACCCCCGTGACGGTAACAAGGTGGTAAAGGATTTGAAAACCGCACTGGAGTTGGCCGGTGTCCGTAACGGTATGACAATTTCTACACATCACCATTTCCGGGACGGTGATACACTGGCTTTGCAGCTTTTTGACATTTGCGCTGAGATGGGGCTCAGAGACCTGGTCTGGTTTCCTTCGGCAGCTTTTCCATGTCATGCACCGTTGATCAAACACCTTGACAGCGGGGTTATCCATCATATTGAAGGCAGTCTCAACGGTCCCTTGGGAGATTACTGTACGAGCGGCAGGATGCGGGGATTGGGTGTGCTGCGTTCGCATGGCGCCCGGGCAATGGCGGTTCAGGATGGTGAGGTCCATATTGATATTGCAGTGCTGGCAGCACCAAGTGCTGATTGTTTCGGCAATGCCAATGCCGTTAACGGCAATGCAGCCTGTGGTGTGCTCGGTTATGCGCTGGCTGATGCGATGTATGCTGACCGGGTAATTGTTGTAACCAATAATCTTGTGCCCTTTCCCTGTATTCCGATTGAAATCTCCGGTAGCTATGTGGACTATGTGGTGGTTCAGGATTCAATTGGTGATCCCAAGAAGATTGTTTCCGGCACCACCGAGATTACCCGTTCACCAGACCGGCTCTATATTGCGGAATTAGTCGCCCGGTTCATCCGGGATGCTGGAATAATGCGTAATGGATTCAGTTTTCAGGCCGGGGCAGGAGGTATTTCCCTTGCTTTTGCAGTTTATCTTGCTCAGATGATGAAGGAGGCCGGCGTCAAAGCAGGATGGGTTCATGGCGGGACGACGAAGTTTCTGGTGCGGATGCTGGAGGAGGGGTTGACGGATGCGTTAGTGGACGGGCAAGCATTTGATCTGGATGCAGTGCGGTCGATTGCGGTGAACCGCAGTCATATCGGCACCGCCCCCCTGATTAGTTACAACCATCATTCCAAAGGAAATTTCATCAACCTGATGGATGTAGTTGTACTCGGTGCAACTGAAGTGGATCTGAACTTTAACGCCAATGTAGTTACTCATTCTGACGGGCGCCTGCTGCATGGTATTGGTGGCTGGCAGAATTGTCTCTATGCAAAATGTGTGATTCTGGCAATGCCGGCAGTACGTGACCGGATCCCGGTAATTGTGGATGAAGTGACTACGCTGTGCGGTCCGGGCGAAATGATCGACGTTGTAGTTACTGAGCTTGGAATTGCGATCAACCCGCGACGGCAGGACCTGATTGAGGCAGTCAAAGGTAAAAGTCTGCCGCTCAAGAGTCTGGAGGAGATGAAGGCGGAGGTCGAGCGTCTCGGTGGAAAGCCGAAAAGGCCGGAGCGGACAAGCCGTGTGGTGGCAGCGGTTAAATGGGTTGACGGTACAGTGCTGGATTCGGTTTTCCAGATTCCGGAAAAACAGTAGGATCTGTGACTGTTGGATTGTTCCGGTTAAACTTCAAATTTTAAACCAGGAGAGACGGTATGGCGTTTATTGTATTTATAATCTGTCTGGTCTGGTTTTTCCTGATGTACAGAGCATATGGCAGTTTCCTCAGCCGCCGGGTGTTTAAACTTGACGACTCTCGTAAAACACCGGCACACATTTTCTGCGACAATACCGACTATGTGCCCAGCAACCGCTGGGTGGTATGGGGGCACAACTTTACCTCAATCGCCGGGCTGGGTCCGATTGTCGGTCCGGCAATTGGGGTCATCTGGGGCTGGGTGCCGGCACTGCTCTGGATAACACTGGGAACGGTGTTTTTCGGAGGTGTCCACGATTTTGCTTCGCTAGTTATTTCAATCCGGAATAAAGGGCTGTCAATCGGTGAAATTACTACCAAAGTCATCGGGAAACGGGCTAAATATCTTTTTATGTCAATCATCTTTCTGGAGCTTTGGGTTGTGATCGCCATTTTTGCGATGATTATGGGAGTGTTGTTCAAAATGTATCCCACTTCGGTGTTTCCTATCTGGATGGAAATTCCGATTGCGATCACCCTATCCTATATGGTATTCAGGAAGGGTAAAAGTCTCGAGCTTTGGTCCTGGATTGCTTTGGTCGCAATGTATGCCACTGTTGCAATTGGGGTTTTGGTTCCGATCGGGATTCCGGGGCCGAATGCGGTGATTATCTGGATTATTATACTAATGATTTATGCCTATATTGCATCCACTCTGCCGGTCGAGACATTACTGCAGCCGCGTGATTATATTAATTCCCACGAGCTGCTGGTTGCGGCACTGATGATTTTTGCCGGTGCGGTGGCGGCATTTATCCGTGACCCTGGGCATCTTGGGTTTGTAGCACCGGCTTTTAACTTTTCTGCCCGCGGGGCGCCACCCGTCTGGCCTTTTCTTTTTGTTACTATTGCCTGTGGCGCTATTTCCGGATTTCATTCGCTGGTTGCCTCCGGGACTGCATCCAAGCAGATTGACCGGGAAGGCGATGCGAAACTGGTAGGGTATGGCGGGATGATCGCCGAAGGGGTTCTGGCTGCGCTGGTCGTACTTGCAGTGGCAGCAGGATTTGGTGCCAATGGTAAAGGGCTGGCTGACGGTATCGCTGCCTGGTCGGAACATTATGCCGACTGGTCTTCGGCCAGCGGTATGGCAGCCAATATCAAGGCTTTCGTGACCGGTGCCAGTAATATGATGAGCTATATCTTCGGTAACAGCAGATACATCCGGGAGTTGATGATGACGATCATGGGTGTGTTTATCGTGTCTTTTGCCGGCACGACAATTGATACTGCAGCCAGAACTCAGCGGTACATTGTTCAAGAGTTCGGCAGGAGCGTAGGCTGGCGTTTTCTCACCGGCAAGCATATTGCTACCTTGGTGGCAGTTGGTTCAGCCTTCGGATTGGCAATGGTCAAACCGGGTGGTCAGGGCGCTCTTATTCTCTGGCCCCTTTTTGGTACTATTAACCAGCTGCTGGCAGGCCTGACGTTAGTGGTGGTGACCATTTATCTGACTTTCAAACGGGCAAAACCGTGGGTGGCGGCAATCCCGACCGGGTTTCTGGTGGTTATGACCGGTTGGGCGATGGTAATGAATGTCCAGCAGTATTACCGGACTCATAACTGGTTGCTGGTAGGAGTGGGGTCGGTGGTATTTCTGCTGATGTGCTGGTTGGTTTTTGAGGCGGTGACGGTACTAGTTAGATTTAGAAAGAATCCTCCGATGCTCGATTGAATTACTGCTTTATGAAAACAAGTGTTGCGCCGATGCCGGCGGTAATAATTGCCAGCAGACGGGTGCGAGTTACCGGTTCTCTGAGAAATAGGGCAGAAAAAATAAAAATAAAGATATTACTCAGCTGATTGAGTGGGGCAGCGACAGAAACCTGAGTGAACTTCATGCCGCCCAGCCACACAGTTAGGGCAAGATAAGTACCGAGGACTGTACCGGCAGTCGAATAACCCAATCCCTGCAGTTTGAATATCGAGGCGATGATCTTTCTCCGTTCAGGTAACACCAGAATAACGATTGCAACACCAGCCATGCCGATCAGCAGCCTCAGCGCTGCTGCCCAGAGCAGCGGGGTTTGAGCCAGCAGCGGTTTAATTATAATAACCCCTACTGCTGTGCAGGCGGTGGAAAAAATGCCGAGTGTGATACCGGTTAAAAGATTTCGGCGACTGATTTGTTTCGAGGTCCGGGAACTGGAAATAAGCAGGAGTGCAGTTAAAATCATAACAATGCCCAGTGTTTGTAGGGGTAGAATTCTTTCCTTCAGAAAAAGCAGGGAGAAAATTACCAAAATTGGACTGTATGTATAACTGGTAATCGCGGCGAGATTTGCCCCAAGCCGGTTGAGGCTCATAAAAAATAGCGTATCGCCTAACGTCATTCCGAGAAGGCCGCTAATGATAAATTTTAGGTAATCGCCGGATGACATTCTGGGCAGGAGTGGGGTATGAAAAATCACAAGCGTCGGAATCAGCAGTGTCAGTGCTACCATGTTTTTGAACAGGTTTAAGCCGAGAGGGTGAACTGTTTCGCCGCTCTTTTTAAAGAGTATGACCGCCAACGCCCAGAACAGAGCGCTGAGCAGAGCAAGTGTTTCTCCAAGAAATGGGAGGTTGACGGGCATAGGCAATTATTATCCGGCAGTTAAGAAAACAGTCAAAGTCGATCAGAGGGGATTTTGAAACAGATTGCCAGTGTAGTGAATAATTACTGTTTGACTTTGGTTCAGAAAATAGTATTGTATTATCAAGGACTGCAGATGTTCCACAAATTAGAGCGCGGCGCGTGTACAACAGGACTGTTGCTGCTCGGTCTGATAATAATATTAGCGGGAAATCCTGTACACAATCTGTATGCTACCCAGAGCCGTACGCTGGGTCTGATTTTTCGTGATTCTTCTGCCAACGCTGAGGGGTATACACTTTTTGCGCCGATGAATTACAATGTTACTTATCTGATTGATAATAACGGAATGCTGGTTCATTCCTGGCCCGGAAGCGGTTTACCGGGGATGGCAGTGTATCTGTGTGAGGACGGGTTGTTGCTCCGCACAGTGCAGACAAGTAATCCGGTATTCGGGAATGGCGGCGGTATTGGGGGAAAGATAGAGCTTGTAGACTGGGATGGGAATGTAGTCTGGTCTTACATCTATTCGAATACCCAGCACTGTCAGCATCACGATGCTATCCGGCTGCCTAACGGGAATGTACTGCTGATTGCCTGGGAATACAAGTCACGGAATGAGGCGGTTGCTGCCGGACGCGATCCCAATTTGTTGATTTACAACTCCCTCTGGCCCGATCATCTGATTGAGATTGACCCTCGGAGTGATTCAATTGTCTGGGAGTGGCATGTCTGGGATCATCTGGTGCAGGATTACGATTCCACCAAGTCCAATTACGGTGATCCCCGGCAGCATCCCGAACTGATAGATCTGAATTTTGTTTCCGGGCTGGCAGTTTCTGACTGGAATCATTCCAACGGGCTTGCGTATAATCCTGAACTTGATCAGATTGCCGTCAGTGTCCGTCAGTTTTCCGAGGTCTGGGTTATTGATCACAGCACAACCCGGGAGCAGGCTGCCAGCCACACCGGTGGCAGATACGGGCGGGGTGGTGATCTGCTTTACCGCTGGGGTAATCCACGTGTCTATCGCCGGGACCATACAATTGGGCAAACGCTCTTCGGTCAGCATGACATTCAGTGGATTGAGCCGGGATTGCCCGGCAGTGGTGAAATGCTGGTTTTTAACAACGGTTATGGCAGAACACCCTGGTTTTCAACAGTTGACCAGTTTGTGCCCCCAGTTGATTCCCCGGGATTTTATCATCTGGGTCCGGATTCGGCATACGGTCCGGCAGAACTTTCCTGGCAGTTCATCGGCTCACCGCCGGAAAGTGTCTATTCCAGTCTGATTTCCGGCTGTCAGCGGCTGGCCAATGGCAATACGCTGATCTGTGTGGGTTTAAGCGGGGTATTTTACGAAGTAACGCCCGAAGGCAGAATTGTCTGGAAATATGTAAATCCAGTTACCCGCTATGGACCGCAGCATCAGGGTGACGTGCTTCAGCCAGCCGCCAATTCTGTTTTCAAAATCCGGCGCTATCCACCTGATTATCCGGGTCTTGCCGGACGGCAGCTAAATCCGGTGGGACCGATTGAAATTTATCCGCAGGGGACGGAGGAAGTGGACGAGCTGCGTACACAGCCGGCGGTGATACGCGGGGTTCTGAATTATTTGGCACCGGATCCCGCATATCTGTTTGATATTGCCGGCAGGTTGCATATGAAACTCAAAACCGGTATTAATGATGTATCTCATCTGCCGGCAGGGGTTTATTTTCTTACAACAGGAATCAAATCCCGTAGAGGTATGGTGGTTATCAGTCGTTGAAAATCTCAAGTTAATCCTGATTAATAGGTTCATTCAGAAATTTATTGACATCAGATTATCTGCCTTTTAGTATACTTACAGATATGTCACATCTCGATGACGTTCGTAAGGAGCTGGAGAAGCGGAATCAACAGGCGCTGGTAGGGGGAGGCGAAGAGCGGATTAGGAAGCAGCATGAGGAGGGTAAGCTTACTGCCCGGGAGAGGCTGGAAATTCTGTTAGATAAGGGGAGTTTTGTCGAGCTGGACCGGCTGCGTGTACATGACTGTACCGATTTCGGCATGGAAAAAAAGAAGTTTTATGGTGATGCGGTTGTAACCGGTTACGGAAAGATTAATGGCCGTCCGGTTGCAGTTTTTTCCCAGGATTTTACTGTATTCGGTGGCACGCTTTCCAAGGTTTTTGCTGAGAAAGTCTGCAAAATAATGGACTTGGCAATGAAGGTCGGAATGCCCGTGATCGGTTTGAATGATTCAGGAGGTGCCCGGATTCAGGAGGGGGTAGTTAGTCTGGGCGGTTATGCGGATATCTTTCTGCGCAACACCTTGGCTTCAGGGGTGATTCCGCAGATTTCAGCAATTATGGGACCGTGTGCTGGCGGTGCGGTGTATTCACCGGCACTCACCGATTTTATCTTTATGACCGAGGGAACCAGTTACATGTTCATAACCGGACCGGAGGTGATTAAGGCGGTGACACGCGAGGAGGTGACCAAGGAGAAGCTGGGAGGAGCTGATACCCATAATTCTATTTCCGGTGTAGCCCATTTCAAGGATATTGATGACAAGGATTTGTTGTTGCGAATCCGGAAGTTCATGAACTATCTGCCCCAGAACAACCGGGAGAAACCTCCATACCTCCCGGCAAAGGACCTCCCGGACCGGGATGTAGAAGGTATTGAGGAAATTTTGCCCGATGATCCGCGGAAACCCTATGACATGCTTCAGGTGATTATGCGGGTAGTGGATAACGGGAGTTTTATGGAGATTCAGCAGCACTGGGCAAAGAATATTGTCATCGGATTTGCCCGGATGGATGGAGCGGTGGTGGGTATTGTTGCCAATCAGCCCAAGGTTCTTGCCGGTTGTCTGGACATTGATGCTTCCGTCAAGGCGGCAAGGTTTGTCAGATTCTGTGATGCATTTAACATTCCGATTGTAACTTTTGTTGATGTACCCGGATTTCTTCCTGGAACTGCTCAGGAGTATGGCGGTATCATCCGGCATGGTGCTAAGCTGCTTTATGCCTATTGCGAGGCGACGGTGCCCAAGGTGACGGTGATCACCCGCAAGGCGTATGGTGGTGCCTATGATGTGATGTCTTCAAAGCATATTCGGGGTGATTTCAACTTTGCCTGGCCGACTGCGGAGATTGCGGTAATGGGTTCTGAAGGGGCAGTGAATATCATATTTCGTAAGGAAATCAGCGAGTCCTCAGATCCTGATGCCACAAAACGCAAGCTGGTGAACGAATATGAAAAGAAGTTTGGGAATCCGTTCAAGGCTGCGGAGCTGGGGTATATTGACGAAGTAATTGAATTCCGTGATACGAGACGCAAGATTATTCAGAGTTTGAAGATTCTTGAAAACAAGCAGTTGAGTAATCCGTGGAAGAAGCACGGGTGTATCCCGTTGTGAGCAATGCAGAGGGAAAAGCATATGAATGATCTTGAGAAATTAAAGCAGGAACTGAAGCGCTGGGAACAGGAGGTAGTTGCTCCGGCGATCAATAAGATACCGGAGCGGAGCAAGGATTTCAAGACGGTGTCAGGAATCCCGGTGCAGAGGGTTTACACTCCCCTTGATCGCGAGAAGGAGAATTATCATGAGGGGCAGGGGTTGCCGGGTTGTTATCCATTTACACGCGGCGTACAGCCGACGATGTACCGGTCCCGGTTCTGGACGATGCGGCAGTATGCGGGTTTCGGTTCTGCCCAAGAGACCAATGCCCGCTATCATTATCTGCTGAAGCAGGGACAGACGGGCCTCTCAGTTGCCTTTGATTTACCAACTCAGATGGGTTATGACTCAGACAGCCCATGGGCAAGAGGTGAGGTGGGGAAGGTTGGTGTGGCGATTTCCACGCTGGAGGATATGGAGGTGCTGTTCCGGGGAATTCCGCTGGACCAGGTTTCTACTTCCATGACAATTAATGCTACTGCCGCCATCCTGCTGGCGATGTACTGTGTGGTTGCGGAGCGGCAGGGGGTTGACTGGTCGAAGCTGCAGGGGACAATTCAGAATGATATTCTCAAGGAGTATGTTGCACGGGGAACCTATATCTTTCCGCCCCGTGAATCGCTAAGACTGGTTACCGATATCATTGCCTGGTGTGCGGAGGCAGTGCCCAGGTGGAATACGATGAGCATCTCGGGTTATCATATTCGGGAAGCCGGAGCGACCGCGGTCGAAGAAGTGGCATTTACGCTCGCCAATGGACTGGAGTACATCAAATCTGCCCAGGAAAGGGGGCTCGCAGTTGACAAATTTGCACCCCGGTTGTCTTTTTTCTTTGCCGCCCATTCCAATATTTTTGAGGAAGTAGCGAAATTCAGGGCAGCCAGAAGGCTCTGGGCGCGGTTGCTGCGCTCGCGATTTAATGCAGGAGATGAGGCCTGCAAACTCCGGTTTCATACTCAGACTGGTGGTGTAACCCTGACTGCCCAGCAGCCGGAGAATAATATTATCCGCGTTGCCTATCAGGCACTAGCAGCGGTTCTGGGAGGAACCCAGAGTCTGCATACCAATTCACGGGATGAGGCGCTTTCTCTGCCGACAGAGGAGTCAGTGACCATCGCTCTCCGGACTCAGCAGATTCTCGCCTACGAAACCGGAGTCGCCGATACGGTTGATCCCCTCGCGGGTTCATACTTTATTGAGAGTTTGACCGATGAGATTGAAAGACGGGCGCAGGAACTGATTGATGAGATTGAAAGGCGGGGAGGGGCAGTCAGAGCGATTGAGCAGGGGTTTATCCAGGAACGGATTGCTGAGAGTGCCTACCGGTATCAGCAGGAAGTGGAACGGGGGGAGCGGATTGTCGTTGGAGTGAACCGGTTTCAGGATGGAGTTGAACCGCATCTGAAACTGCTCAGAGTTGATGAGAGATTGGCGGAGGAGCGGCGGCAGCTTTTAACTGCATACCGGCAACGCCGGAATAACCGGCTGGTTGAGGAACGGTTAATACAGGTGAAGGAGACGGCACAGAGTGATAGTAATCTGATGCCGGCAATAATTGATGCGGTGCGTGCCGGTGGTACGCTCGGCGAGATCAGCGATGCCCTGCGTACGGTTTTCGGGGAATATGATCGGAATCGTTAACAGGGTATCAATTGAAACAGATCTTTAACAGAGAGGAGGTCATAATATGGTCAAAAAAGTTGCCCATATTGCGATTGCGGTGCCGAGTGTTGATGAGGCAGCGCGGTTTTATACCGAGCAGTTGGGTTTGAAGCTGGAACGAAAGGAGACGGTGCCTCACAGAAAGGTGACAGTGGGCTTTATTCAGGTCGGTGATACAAAAGTGGAGCTGGTTCAGCCTGATACACCGGATGCACCGGTTGCCGGTTTTCTCGCAGTCCGTGGTCCGGGGTTGCATCACATCTGTTTTGAGGTAGATGATGTGGATGCCGAATTCCAGCGGTTGAAGGCAGCGGGTGTGCGGATTGTTGATCCGGAGCCTCAGGCAGGGGCTGGAGGTACCCGTGCCTTTTTTATTCATCCCAAGTCAACTGGCGGTGTGCTGATTGAACTGAGTCAACGGGTTTAAACTCCGCCGTAGACGGTCCGGCGGATAAAATGTTCGTTATCGCGCCAGTTGCGGGCTACTTTTACCCACAGCTCGAGATAGACAGGGCGGCCCAGAAACTGCTCGATCGACTCTCGGGCAATTTCACCGACCTTTTTTAGCGCCGTTCCTCCTTGTCCGATGATGATTGCCTTCTGGGAGTCCTTTTCAACATAGATCGTGGCGCGAATATAGTCCTTTCTTCCCGGTCTTTCTTTGAACTCATCAATTTCCACTGTGGTTGAGTAGGGGACTTCTGCACCGTAGCGATGAAAGATTGCTTCGCGGATCAATTCTGCAACAAAAAAGCGTTCGGGACGTTCAGATATCTGATCCGGCGGATAAAAAGGCGGTGCTTCAGGCAGGAGTTGAATCAGTGCCTGTTTAAGGTCTTCAATTCCATCTCCTTTGAGCGCAGAAATCATGTAGATACGGTCGAAGCCTTCACGGGCACATCGTTCAGCTATTGGCAGCAAGTTTGGCCGCGGAATTTGGTCAATTTTGTTCAGGGCGATGACCGCATTTTTCCCGGCAATCAGGTTCAAATCTTCAAAGACCGGACCAGTGACGTCAATCAGCAGCAGAATTACATCCGCATCGGCGAGCGCGCGTTCAATCTCCTGCTTCATCAATTTCTGAAGCGTGTATTTAGGGTCGAGGATTCCGGGGGTATCCAGGAGGAGTGCCTGATAGTTGGGACCGTTGAGGATGCCGAGGATACGGTGGCGTGTGGTCTGCGGTTTCGGGGTGACGATGGCAAGCCGGTGCCCGAGGAGAGTGTTGAGCAGTGTAGATTTGCCGGCATTGGGTCTGCCGATTAGAGCAATGTAGCCGGAACGGAAGGTTGATTCATTCCCCGATTGTTGTGTCATTGTCGGGGATTATTCTCTGGGGTTTGAAACACACCAATGGAGTTGAACCGGGCAATCCGTCGGGAGACAAGCTCGGAGCCGGGCAGGGTGTTGAGATAGTAGTAGTTTGCGAGGACCGCCTTTTTCAGAAGTTTAGCCGCCTCATCCCAATCCTGATGGGCCCCCCCGGGGGGTTCGGGTACAATTTCGTCAATCACACCAAGGCTCAGGAGGTCTGGAGCGGTCATTTTCAGAACCGCTGCTGCCTCTTCCGCTTTGGAACCGTCCCGCCAGAGGATTGCAGCACAGCCTTCAGGGGAGATTACGGAGTATACCGCATTTTCCTGCATAAGAATCCGGTCGCCTACCGCAATTGCAAGGGCACCTCCGGAACCGCCTTCCCCGGTCACAATTACTATGATCGGCACTTCCAAGAGCGCCATTTCTCTGAGATTGCGGGCGATCGCCTCTGCCTGACCCCGTTCTTCTGCACCGATACCAGGATAGGCACCCGGGGTATCTACAAGACAGAGAATCGGGACTTCGAAACGGGCTGCAAGGTCCATGATTCGAAGTGCCTTGCGATACCCTTCCGGATGAGGCATGCCGAAGTTACGGGCAAGTTTTTCCTTTGTATCTCTGCCTTTCTGATGGCCAACAATGGCAAAGGGGACGGTGTCAATTTTCCCCAAGCCAGCTATGATCGCAGGGTCGTCCCCAAATGCACGGTCACCGTGCAGTTCGACGAAGTCATTGCAGATACGTTCGATGTAATCGAGGGTGTAGGGGCGGCGGGGGTGACGCGCCATCTGAACTCGCTGCCAGGGTGTAAGCTGAGAGTAAAGTTTAAGTTTGAGTTCTTCAATCTGTTTCTGGATGCGTTCAACCTCCTGAGCTGCACCGAGTGCTGTGACTTCTTCAAGGCGGTCAAGTAGCTCAACCAGCGGTTGCTCAAAATCAAGCCAGCCCTGATTCTGAGTGGCAGGCATATCTAATAACCGAAGCTCAGGCTGAGTCGGTGAGCGGAACCGAGGTTAAAGCCGAGCGGTGACCATGCATAGTCCAGCCGGAACAGCCGGTGACGGATTCCGGTACCGAAACTGAATCGGTTGCCAGGGTTGAGGGGGTCGCAACCGGCACGAAGAAATAATATTTCGTTAACAGTCAGTTCAGTGCCGGCACTTGCCCGGAAGTTCCGATTGTAAAAGAAGTAGCTGGCGTCGCTGGTCAGCGTGAGCCGGGTAGCACCGATTGGCAGATTCCAGGAGAGGCCGACTCGCGCCCGGGTGGGCAGCCAGAAGGGTTCGTAGTAATAATAAAGGGTTTTACCAAAGTCAGTTACTGCCAGACCGACCGTGAGGTTTGGTAAGGGATGGAGACGAAAGCCCGCATCCGCCCCCAGTGCTGATGCCTGATTGTTGATAATTTTCGAGTAGAAGTAGCGGGCACTAAGACCGATTTCAGCGATGTCACCCAAGGTGCGGGCAAAATTGAGGTACCCGGTGAGATCAAGGGGGGAGAAAGTACCGAATGGCTCTTCGGTTGGTCGTTCTTCCCGGTATTCAATTCTGCCGTAGGCGAATGAAGATAAACCCAATCCGAGCTGAAAGATACCGAGGTCACGATTGGCAAAGATTGACTGGTGATGGGTGTCGAGAAACCATTTGGTGTAGCTGGCATTGATGGAGAATGGTGCAAGCCGGGCAGTGGCGGCAGGGTTGTAGACGAGTGCCTGCGGTCCGAATGCAGCAGCAGTGCCCGTGCCAGCCATCGCAGCTTCGCGGGCGCCAGTCGGGATTTTGAGCCAGGCACATCCGACCTGGCGTTCTGTCGCCTTAGCGGTCACGAAGGCGGTGAAAAGCAGAATTAAGGTTGTGTTCGGTTTATTCTTCAATGATTTCAACATTGGCGCGCGGCAGAACAATGTGTTCGCCATTTTCCAGTTCTACTTCCAGTACCCGGACTTTTGCCTCAGTTTCAATTGTCTGGAGTTCCACCGGCAGGGCAATGACCTTGCCGATTTTGCCGAAATGGGGTTGTCGGATAATACGGACAAGCATCCCCAGTGCCAGTCCGCCTTCTGCCTGGCTGGGTTTGGCTTCCCCACTGCTGTCCGTGCAGGGTACGATCACCTCGGGTCGGATTACTCCCGCACGGATCTGGGTGGCACCGTTAACCGAAGCCATTTTCCCTTCTAGGGTCGAAAGGAGTTCAAAGGTGCGTTTTGCCATCCGCATCGTACCGAAGCCTTCGGTAACGATGATGGTCAATCCCTTTTTTTCTGAGCCGGTGATGGCGACGCCAATGTCATAGCCGAGAAAGCGTCGGAGGGTGGAATCCTCAATGCCGCCTCCAACGATCGCCCGGGCACCGAACTGGAGCGCCTTTTCAATTACTTCATAGGTAATGAGCGAGCCGGCAATCAGTATCCGGTTCTGACAGTCGGGGCCGATTTTTTCCGCAGGGACAATCTCGTCTGGTGCGTCGGCAATACGTTTGAGGATACCGCGGGTTTCTCCGCCGACCCCGAATATGCCCTGGATCAGGCTGACATCATTGGCAACAACTACACCTTCGCGAGGGATGATTTCATCAACGATACCATCAATGTAGGCGTCAATCTGTACCGGCTGGGGTGGTTCCCGCAGTATCACCTGCCCGGTGACGGGAGATATGCTTTCGACTGTGCCGTCAACCGGTGATCGGACTTCGCTCTTGAATAAACCGAACAGGCCTTTGGAGCGGGCGATAACTTCGTCTTTCTTGACCGGATCGCCAACCTTCTTGATCATCAGATTGGGGACATCTTCCGGCGGTATGCCCAAGAGTCCGGCAACATTGACCGTCTGGACATTACCCGGAACCGCGGTGCGCGCCACGATGTCATCGCCTTTTACCTGCGCACCCTTTTCCACCAGGGTTTCGCCCGGGAGGGGCAGACGCCGGATTTTACGGATATGGGTCCGGCTGGTGACTTTTAATCCAGGTGTGTATGCATGAGCCATCATTATAGCATAAGGAGGAAATTTGAGCAGTCAATAATTGTATTATATGTTAAATTTCCGGCTGATTTGGAATCTAATTATTTTATAAAGGGGTAGGCGATAAAAATGCCAGCACCATTTTCCGTTGGAGGCAAAGCTCGATTGAATAGCAATGTCAATAAAGTTTATTTATCTAAGTTATTTAATTACAATGTGTTAACATTTTAATCCCCTGATTTTCCTGCCCCGTGGGCAGTTCCCGGTAGGGTATCAGCGACGCAGTATTCGGGTTTGGACAGGATGTCCAGAGGCGGGAGCTGGTATTCGAGGTTTGGCAAGACGGGCGGGTAAAAGGCTGTGATTGATGGGTATCAGGGTATGGTGTTCAGTTGAAACGCAAAATCAGATTTTGAGGTCTAAATTTATATATGAATCCGGTTGAAATTCAGCAGCCTAACAGCTCGGGGAAGAAGGGGCCGGTTACTGAACTGGTCGAGCGGGTTTACGAACTGGAGGTGCTTGCCCAGAAGTTGAAAAATGATTACCTGCGGGCGTTAGCTGATTTTGAGAATTACCGGAAAAGGATGGAGCGGGACATTGAGTCAAAGAAAAGGGAGGGTGTGGAGAGGCTGATTTGTGATCTTCTGTCCGTTTTGGATAATTTTGAGCGGGCGATCAGCGCCGGGGGAAACAATGTGGAGAGTGTAAAGCAGGGGGTAGAGCTGATTTACCGGCAGTTGGCAGCGGTGCTGGAAAGTTACGGGCTGCGTAGTTACAGCTGTGCTGGGGAGCAGTTTGATCCGCGGCGGGCTGAGGCAGTGGGGTTTGTGGAGTGTGTTGCCGCTGAAGACAATAACCGGGTGCTGGAGGAGTTGTGTCGGGGTTATGAAATTTCAGGCCGGGTTGTGCGTCCCGCACGGGTGAAGGTGGGGAAGGCGTCCGAGGCAGGTGAAAAAGTTCGCGCAGAGGAGCAGGCGCCTGAAATCAAACCGGGGGAATCAGAGTCTAATAATTAAGGAGTTTATCATTGCAGAGCGTGAAGAAAGGAGGCATCAGTGAGTAAGGTAATTGGTATTGATCTTGGCACCACATTTTCCTGTGTTGCGGTAATGGAGCGGGGTCAACCGGTCGTGATCCCCAATCCCGAAGGGGGAAGAACAACCCCTTCGGTCGTGGCGCTGGGCAAGGAACGGCTGGTGGGGACACTGGCCAAGCGGCAGGCGGTGATTAACCCGACTTCTACGATTTATTCAATCAAGCGTTTCATGGGCCGGCGCTATTCTGAGGTGCTGGAAGAGATTAAAAGGGTGCCATATCGGGTGGTGGAGTCGGCAAATGGTGATGCCTGGGTAGAGGTTGATGGTAAGCGTTATTCGCCACCGGAAATTTCAGCCATGATTCTTTCCTATCTGAAAAAGGCGGCTGAGGCATATCTCGGCGAGGCAGTGACCAAGGCGGTGATCACAGTGCCTGCCTATTTTAACGACTCGCAGCGTCAGGCAACTAAGGATGCGGGGAAGATCGCCGGGCTGGATGTGCTGCGGATTATCAATGAGCCGACTGCAGCTGCACTTGCCTATGGTTTGGACAAGAAGGGTTCGGAGAAGATAGCAGTCTATGATCTGGGAGGCGGGACGTTTGATATTTCCATTCTCGAAATCGGTGAAGGGGTCTTTGAGGTTCGTTCAACCAACGGTGATACTCACTTGGGAGGCGATGACTTTGACCAGCGGGTGATGGAATGGATAATTGAGGAGTTCCGGCGCGAACACGGCATTGACCTTTCGAGGGACAAGACTGCGCTTCAGCGCATCAAGGAAGCGGCGGAGAAGGCAAAGTGTGAGCTTTCCACCTCAATGGAGACCACGATCAGTCTGCCGTTCATCTATGCTGATGAGAAGAAGGGGCCGCTGCATATCGATATGAAGCTGACTCGGGCAAAACTTGAGGCGCTGGTTGAGGATTTGGTTCAAAAGACCCTGGGGCCGGTGCGGCAGGCATTGGAGGATGCCAGATTGACACCGCGGGACATTGATGAGGTTATTCTGGTTGGCGGCCAGACCCGGATGCCCCGGGTGCAGCAGGTAGTGCGCGATTTCTTCGGCAAGGAGCCTCACAAGGGCATCAATCCGGATGAGGTGGTTGCGATTGGTGCAGCAATTCAGGGCGCAGTTCTTGCTGGCGAGGTAAAAGATGTTGTGCTGCTGGATGTTACACCTCTGTCTCTGGGAATCGAAACTGCCGGTGGTGTGTTTACCAAGATTATTGAGCGCAATACAACAATTCCGACCCGCAAAAGTCAGATTTTTACTACCGTCGAGGACAATCAGACAACAGTACGTATCCACGTGCTTCAGGGTGAGCGGGAAATGGCAGCTGATAACCGGACACTCGGGGTATTTGATCTGGTGGGAATTACACCCGCCCCGAGGGGGATACCGCAGATTGAAGTTACCTTTGACATTGATGCTGATGGAATTCTGCATGTGACGGCAAAGGACAAGCTGACCGGTAAGGAACAGAGTATCAAGATTACCGCATCTTCCGGACTGACCAAGGAGGAGATCGACCGGATGATCAGCGAAGCGCAGGCGCATGCGGCTGAGGACCGTAAACGGCGGGAGCTTGTTGACAGCCGGAATAAGGCTGATACCATTATATACCAGACTGAACGGACACTGAAAGAATTAGGTGATAAGGTATCTGCAGAAGAACGGCAGAAGATTGAGACCGCGATCAATCGGCTGAAAGAGGTAATGAAGGGTGATGACCGCGGTGCAATTGAAGCCGGAATTGATGAGCTGCAACGGGCAGTGAGTGCAATCGGGGAACGGCTTTATCGGCAGCAGGGGACAGCCAGTGCCGGGAGCAGTGATCAGGAGAAAAAGCAGCAGGCTGATTACACGATAATTGATGGTGAGGAGAAAAGTAAATAAAGGAGGCAGGTTTAATAAATTGGAAGCTGTAAGGAGGTGGGTGGTTTAAGCCGACTCAGGGTCGGCTGTTTTAGACATAATGCCCCAGACCAAACGCGACTACTACGAGGTCCTCGGGGTATCCCGTAACGCAACGCAGGAAGAAATTAAGGCTGCCTATCGCCGGCTTGCGAAGCAGTATCATCCGGACCGTAATCCCGAGAACCGCAAGGAGGCAGAGGAGAAGTTCAAGGAGCTCTCTGAAGCTTATGAAGTCCTGGCGGATCCGGAGAAAAGACGCCTGTACGATGCTTATGGGCATGAAGGCGTTTCTGCCCAGTTCGGACCGAGTGGTTTTGACTTTGGCCGCCATTTCACCCATACTGAGGACCTTGAGGACATTTTTGGCGACCTTTTACGCGGTTTTTCGGGTGGAGGTTCAATTTTTGATTTGCTTTTCGGTTCCGAATCAAACAGGAGTGTCCGGCACAGGTCCCGGGGAAGGGATATTGTGATCAGAATGAGGTTGAGCCTGGAAGAGATTGCCAGCGGAGTCACAAAGGAGGTGACATTTTCCCGTTTTGAACGGTGTGAGGATTGCGGTGGAGTAGGCGGGACAGGGAAAACGGTCTGTGGTACCTGTCGGGGGCATGGTCAGGTCAGACGCCAGTCAAGTTCAATTTTCGGCCAGTTCGTGCAGATCACCACCTGTCCCGATTGTGGCGGAACTGGTGAACAGGTTAAAAATACCTGCGTCAAATGTGGCGGCGAGGGGCGAGTTCGGCGCAGTCGGACCCTCAAAGTGAAAATACCAAGTGGTGTTAAATCTCAGATGCCGATTGTGCTGGAAAACGAGGGGCACTGGGGTCCGGGTGGTGCAGGAGATGTAATAATTGAGATTGAGGAGAAGGAACATCCGTATTTTATCCGGGAAGGCGATGATATTATAGTCGAAGTGCCAATATCAATTCCAGTAGCGGTGCTGGGTGGCAAGATCAAAGTGCCGACACTGGAAGGTAACAGGGAAGTGGACATTCCTCCCGGAACCGGTTCCGGGACGGTTTTACGTCTGCGGGGACTGGGAATCAAGCGGCTGCGTGGGGGGAGTGGCGATCTGCTTGTCCGGGTTATTGTGCATATTCCGAGGCATCTTTCTTCCCGTGAGCGTCAGCTTTACAAGCAGCTGGCAGATGCAGCATCCGAACCGGTACCCGAGCCGCGGAAGCCGGAACGCGGGGCGTAACAATTTTATTATGGAATATTTCTATATTCCGGAACTGAAGCCGGGGACAGCAGTCACTGATCTGAGTGGAGCCGAAGCGCGGCACATGATGAAGGTTTTACGCTATCAGCCCGGTGACGAGGTTTACGCTACGAATGGCAGAGGGCAGGAGTTTCGTCTGATAATCAGGCGTGTGCAGCCTAACAAGGTTACGCTTGAGGTTTGTTCGGTGCGAGCAGGTGAGCGGGAGCCGAAGCATCCGCTGACACTGGCACCGGCAGTGCTGAAGGGAGATAAACTGAGTCAGGTAGTAGAGGCGGCAGCCGAATTGGGGGTTAAGGAGATTATCCCCTTTCGCTCCGCAAGAGTTGTGGGCAGGTTGAGTGAAACCAAGTACCGGCGGTTGCGTCAGGTAGCGGTCAGCGGCATGAAGACGGCACTGCGCACAGTACTGCCGGAAGTCAGGCCGGCACGGGAGTTCAGCGAGCTGGTTGCAGATTTCCCGCATTATGAGCGGGTGGTGGTAGCCTATGAAGAGGAGCGAGTCAGAAGACTGGAAGAGGTACTGGAACCGGCGGTTGAATCGGTGCTGGTAGTAATTGGACCCGAGGGCGGGTTTACACCCGAGGAGGTAGCAGCAATGAGCGCTGCCGGTGCAAGGCTTTTCACTCTCGGGCCACGGAGGTTTCGGGCAGAAACCGCAGCAATAGCAGCGGTAACACTCTGCCTTGCCCGGCTGGGAGATTTGCAATGATCATTCAGGAAAGGAGGTGTTGAACGCATGGTAGGTATTACTGTCAAGGAAGGCGAACCCTATGAGAGTTTTATCCGGAGGTTTCGTCGGGTATGTGAACAGGCAGGAATTCTGCGCGAGGTGAAGCGCCGCGAGTATTACGAGAAACCGAGTGAGCGGCGTAAACGCAAGCTCGCGGAGGCAAGGCGCAGGTTGTTTCGCAAGCAACTGAGCGAGCGTTAATAACTCCGGGGTCAGACGTTTTGGACGCACAAACACTCAAGGCGCTTGATTTTGAGCGTATCCGCACTCTGCTGGCAGAGGGATGCAGTACGTCAATGGGACGAGAGAAAATACTTCAGCTGGAACCCTCGTTGAGCCGGGACCGGGCAGAGTCAGAGTATGAACGACTGGCAGAGATGCTGACGCTGGATGCCGAGCCGCCGTTTGCCGGCATGAGTGATATCCGGCAGCTGCTACGGGAGGCTGAAGCCGGCAGAGTTTTGAGTGCAGAGGAATTGCTCAGAGTAAGACAGGTGTGTGCATCGCTAAACAGCTGTAGGCAGTTCTTTCTGACCAGGGAACACGGGCTTAGGGTACTGCGGGCACTGGTGGGACTGATCCCCGATGTCCGGGAGCTGCAGAGGGCGATAGAACGGGCAGTTGATGATTCAGGCGCGTTCCGGGATAATGCCAGTGATCTCCTGAATGAGCTGCGGAGCGAAATCCGGGAGCGCCGTAACCGGCTGGTGGAGCAGTTGGAGCAGATGATTGAAACTGAGCCTGAGTGGTTTGCCGGTACGGTGATGGTGCGCCGGGAGCGGTTTGTCGTGCCGGTCCGGGTGGAGTTCAAAAACCAGATTGCCGGGGTGGTACATTCGGTTTCAGCCAGCGGGCAGACGGTGTTTATAGAGCCGCTGGCGACGATTACTGAACAGAACCGGCTGCAGGAACTGCGGGATGCAGAACGGGAAGAGATCGAACGGATTCAGCGGGAGCTGTCGGACATGGTAGTTAAATATGCTGTTTCACTCCGGGCAGGAATCAGTGCTGTGGCGGACCTGGATGCGCTTTTGGCAAAGCGCCGGTTTGTCATCAAATTTGATTGTCATCAGCCGATGATCGACGAAGACGGCAGAGTGGAGCTGGTGAAGGCAAGACATCCGTTATTGATGATGCACCGGTCTGAGGTGGTGCCCCTGGATTTCAAACCGCCTGACGGCGTAAATGTCGTTGTGGTTTCGGGTCCGAATGCCGGAGGCAAAACGGTAGTGTTGAAGACCCTTGGTGTTTGTGCTCTGCTGATGAAAAGCGGCATCTTTATCCCCGCGGCTGCCGGGTCCCGGTTGCCATGGTTTGAACGGGTGTTTGCCGATATCGGCGATGAGCAGTCGCTGGAGGCGGATATCTCATCATTTACTGCCCATCTGCATCGGCTGAAGCAGATTCTCGATGGTGCCGACGCCAGGAGTCTGGTGTTAATTGATGAAATCGGTTCTGCTACTGCACCGGAAGAGGGTTCCGCACTGGCAATTGCAGTACTTGAGGAGTTGAGGCACCGTCAGGTGTTTACCGTGGCGACTACTCATTTCAGCAGTTTGAAGGTATTTGTTCAGAATGAACACGGGATGATCAACGCCGGCATGGAGTTCCGTAATGGCCCGACCTACCGGTTACTGATGGGTTTGCCGGGTGAGTCCAGTGCCTTTGAGATTGCTGAGCAGTCAGGTTTACCGTCAGCGCTCATCAGTCGGGCGCGGGAACGGATGGGCAGTGAATGGCTGGATTTCAAGGCAAAGCTTCAGCAGCTTAATATGGAACTGGACTCGGTGACGAGGGCACGGCACGAGGCAGAAGTGCAGCAGAAGCGGGCTGAGGCGTTGATCAGGGAATATGAATCTAAACTCGCGGAATTTGAGCGATGGCAGATGCAGGAGCGGAAGCGACAGTTGCTGGTGCGGGAACAGGAGTTGAAGGAATGGCGCCGCCGGATCGAAAATCTGGTGCGGGAACTGCGGGAACGCCGGGCAGACCGGGAAAGTATTGTTCAGACAAAGAGTTTTATTGCGGATGAGCTCAAGGATGTTGAGGCACAACTGTCTGAAGTCCGTTTGCATTCACTTCAAAATGAAGAATTACCGCACGTTTTTGCGGTCGGAGATGAGGTGGAATCCGAACTTTTCCGGCGTCGGGGCAAAGTGGTGGAGCACAAGGGCGAACGGGTGGTGGTGGAGTTTGGAAATATCAAGCTGGAGGTAGATCCCCGGGGCTTGAGACTGGCTCGGCCGGCATCCCAGCCCAGGCCGGCAGTTTCTGAGGAGTTTGAGTTTGTGCCGCATTTGAACATTCGGGGGATGACCCGGGATGAGGCAGAAATCGCCGTATCCCGGTTTCTGAGTGAAGCGGTAATTGCAGGTGCAGTTGAGTTGTCAATTTTGCATGGTAAGGGAACGGGAACGTTGCGTCAGATGCTGTGGAAAAAACTCCGGCAGGATACCCGAGTAGCAGAGATCAGATTTGCTGAACCCGCCGAAGGCGGTATGGGAGTGACAATAGTCAAATTGCACCCTCAAGGGAATCGAACAGGTGAGAAATGATTAAGCCCGAGATTATTGAACGGGTCCGGCAGGAGACCGATATTGTAGCACTGATCGGCAGTTATGTCCCGCTTAAGAAAGCCGGCCGGTATTATCGCGGTCTGTGTCCGTTTCATTCCGAGCGGTCACCATCTTTCTATGTCAGTCCTGAACGCCAGGCTTATCACTGTTTTGGCTGCGGTGCTGGCGGAACTGCCATCACTTTTGTCATGCGCTACGAAAAACTGGAATTTCCGGAGGCGGTCCGGCTGCTGGCGAAACGGCTGGGAATCAGAGTGGAGGAGGAAACTGGAAGCAGCAAGTATCAGCCACTTTATGAGACTTGCGAACGGGTTGCCCGTTTCTATGAGCAGATGCTGGTGAAATCTGAGCCGGCAAGGAACTATCTGCAGCGGCGGGGCTTGAGTGCAAACACAATTAAGCGGTTCCGCTTAGGTTTTGCTCCGGGGGGCAATTATCTGCGCGGGCATGCCGCTAAACTGGGATTGAACGAGGAGCTGCTGATTCAGTCCGGACTGCTTCTGGTGCGTGACGAGGGTAGAATTGATTATTTCCGGGAGCGGATTATTTTCCCGGTATTTTCACTTTCCGGCAAGATAATCGGATTTGGCGGGCGGGTGCTTGATGACAGTGAACCGAAGTATCTTAATTCCCCGGACACGCCAATTTTTCATAAGGGAGAAAACCTCTACGGCCTCTATCAGGCGCGGGCCTATATCCGGGATAATGTGCCGGTGCTGGTTGAGGGCAATTTTGATCTGCTGTCACTGGTGGAACAGGGAATTAATAACTGCTTGGCGAGTCTGGGAACCGCACTCACTGCAGAGCAGGCGCTGCTTATACGGCGATTCAATCAGCAGATAATTCTGTGTTATGATGGTGATGAAGCAGGGAGAAAGGCGTGTCGGCGCTCAATCGAAACTCTGCTCCGCGCAGGATTGGATCCGCAGATTGTTAATCTGCCGGCGGGTGAGGACCCGGACAGTTTTGTCCGGAAGTACGGACGGGAAAATTTCGAGAATATTTTAAGCCGGTGCGTTGATTTCGTTGGTTTTATCGTTGCTGGACGGGAACTAAGTTCAGTGGCAGAACAGCGGGCAGTGCTAAGGGAGCTTGCCGGTCTTGTAGCTCTGATTCCTGATCCGGTAACAGGAGAATTGTACCGGAACCGGATTGCCCGGAATTTTAACATTGACCCCAGGCAACTTCTTACCGCCGGTCCTGAGAATTCAAAGGGCAACGATTCTTGTTCCCCGGACGCCTGGCACCGGCGTGCAGAGAAGCTGCTGGCCGCAGCGGTCAAGAGTCAGAGACTGGCGCAGGTCGCATCCGAATTTTTGCTTTCAGAGCTGGTTGAAGATGAGATTTTAAGCAGTATTGCCCGGACGCTGGAGGTGCACTGTGGAGATGAGGCTTATTCCCCGCAACGGCTGATGGAGCTGGTGGGCGATGACACGGCTAGAGACAAGATTGCCCGCTGGCTTTTTTCGGAGGAGAAGTGCCCGGATGAGGATGATTTCCGGCGCTGGCTCTGTGATTTCCGTGGACGATGGTTGCAACGTGAGATTGAGCGGGCACATGATGCCGGAGACCAGGAACGTGAGGAGAAGTTGATTCGGGAAAAAAATTTACTTAAGTCAAGGTGTCTGAAGAAAAAGTGAGGTGTTATGAGGAGAAAAAGTCGTACGAGCAGATTGAAATCAAAATCTGCTGAGCGGAAAAAGGCACGATTGAATACTGACAGGAAGAATGATATCGGTGTACCTGATGACGGGGATCAGCAGCCCGAATGGATGGAGAATATACTGAAGAAGGCGGCAGCAAATCACCGGATGACCTATGCTGAACTGGAGGATATGCTCCCCGACGAAATTCTGATGGCACCAGACCGTCTGGAGGAGGTGATTGCCAGTCTGGATCGTGAGGGTATTCAGATGGTGGAAAATCATGAGGTGGGCGAGGAACTGCTTCTGGCGCGGCACGGTACCCGTCCGGCAGTGCAGCGCAGCGATGATACCACCAAGGCGTATTTCCGGGAGCTGGCAAAACTGCCGCTTTTGAGCCGGGATGAAGAGGTCAAGTATTCCCGGGAGATGGAAGAGGGTTACCGCGGATTGATTCAGTATCTTTTTGATTCCGTGCCGATGATGCGCCGGGTGATTGAAGAGTGCCGTCCGGTTGAGGAGGGAACCAGAACGCTGGACCAGATTGCACGGGTGGAGTTTGAATGTCTTTTTGACAAGAAGGCTCTGGCACGGGAGCGAACTCGGTTCATTCGCTGTCTCCGAGAGATTCAGAAAGCTGCAGACCGCTTGGAGGAACTGCAGACAAAGAAACCGACACCAAAAGTAAGAAAGGAAATCGCCGAGGTCAAACGCCGGGCATTTAACAAGATTCAGGCGCTTTCCCTTCAGCATCATATCATCAACAATTTCCTTACAGAATTCAAAAATGTAGCAAATCAGGCGATCCAGCTTCAGGAGCAGGTTGACCATTGGAAGGAGCGGGGTGGGGTTGCTGAAGCCGAGCTTAAGGAGTTGAAGGCAAAATTAGCTGAAGCCCGGAGATTTCTGGGGAAGAAGCCTGCTCAACTCAAACGGATTCTGGCCGAGATGGCTGCCTGTGAGGAGCGGATTCTGGCGGCACGGGACAGGATGATTGAGGGAAATGTCCGACTCGTGATATCAATCGCAAAGCGCTACATCAATCGGGGGCTGGAGTTTGCGGATCTGCTTGAGGAGGGTAATGTCGGGCTGATTAAGGCGGTGGAAAAATTCAATTACAGGAAAGGGTTCAAATTTTCAACTTATGCGACATGGTGGATCAAACAGGCGATCACCCGGGCGATTGCCGATCAGTCACGAACTGTCCGTGTTCCAGCACATATCATTGATGCTATTAACAAGGTAGCGAAGATTCAGCGCCGTTTTCTGCAGATCGAAGGGCGGGAGCCCACGACTGCCGAACTGGCACAGCGGCTCTCAACACCGAAGGAGAAGCTGGAACAGCTGAATAAAATCGCTCAGTTCGGAATTTCAATTGACAAACCAATTGACGACGAGGAGTCCAGTTTCATCGGCGATTTCATCTATGATGACAAAACTGCTTCGCCGTCTCATGATGCTGCGGTCAAGCTGCTGCGGGAGAAGTTGGAGGAGGGACTGAAAACCCTTACCCGGCGCGAAGAGAAAGTGCTCAGACTGCGTTTCGGGCTTGGCGATAACTGTCCCCGGACACTGGAAGAAGTCGGGCAGATTTTCAACATTACCCGCGAACGTGTCCGCCAGATTGAAGCCAAGGCGCTGCGCAAGTTACGGCATCCACTGCGGCTGATGGAGTTGGAAGAAATAATGAAACTGCTGCGATGAGTCTGATTGGCATCATCTCCGACACTCACGACCATCTGGTTAATGTCCGTCGGGCAATTGCACTGTTTAATGAACAGAAGGTGAATCGTGTGATTCACTGTGGGGATATTGTGGCACGGTTTGTGCTGGAAGAGTTCAGCCGGTTGCAGGCACCGCTGACAGTTGTGCTTGGTAACTGTGATGGTGATCCAGGAGCACTGCAAGAGAGCGCCCGACGGCTGGGTTTTGAATTTCATCTTCAGCCGGCGCTGCTGGAGCTGTCACAACGGCGGGTTTTCGTCAGTCATCAACCTCTGAATTCAGTACCGGAGTGTGACTTCTATCTTCATGGCCATACCCACCGGCAGCGGTATGAGCCGGGAAAACCGGTAATTGTCAATCCAGGAGAAGCCTGCGGCTGGCTCTCAGGGGTGGCGTCGGTTGCAATTTTGGATCTCACTACCGGGACAGTTGAATTCCCAGAATTTGCTACAGGGTGAACGGTGGATATTGAGCCCGGTCTTTATATAGTTTCGACCCCGATCGGAAACTTAGGAGATATTACTCAGCGGGCGCTGACGGTACTTGCCCGAGTGGATCTGATCGCCTGTGAGGATACCAGGAGAACTGGTTTGCTGTTAAAGAATTTTGGTATTACTAACCGGCTGATTTCCTATAACGAATACAATAAACTGCGCCGGACTCCGGAAATTCTAACAGTTCTAAGTCAACAACGGGCGGTGGCACTGGTCAGTGATGCGGGAACGCCAGGAATTTCCGATCCCGGTTTTTATCTGATCCGTGCTGCAATTGAGCATGGTATCCGGGTGATTCCAGTGCCGGGGGCGTCGGCAATTCTGGCAGCGTTGGTAGTATCAGGTCTGCCTTCGGACCGCTTTGTGTTTGAGGGGTTTTTGCCGAAGCGTGCCGGCCGGCGCCGGAAGCGACTGATGGCGCTGGTAGGTGAGGCAAGGACGGTGATATTTCTGGAGTCGGCAAGAAGGCTGATCCGACTGCTGAACGAGATCGGAGAGGTTCTTGGTGACCGGAGGGTGGTTGTCTGTCGGGAATTGACAAAAAAATATGAGGAGATAATTCGTGGGCGGGTTTCGGAAGTGCTGGAAGCACTGGCATCAAGAAAGATTAAGGGAGAAGTGGTTGTGATTGTGAGTGGTTATGAGGAACGAGACCAAGGACAGAGGTAGAAGATTTCTCCGGCCGCTGGTCAGATTGTTGAACAGGTGGGCAATATCCCCGTCAGCAGTGACATGGAGTGCTCTGCCTTTGAGTGTCGTAGCCGGCATTTTATTCGCCGTTGGGAATTTTGTCTGGGGAGGAGTGGTTGCCATGCTGGTGGGATTATGCGATACGGTTGACGGCGAACTCTCGCGGATGAGCGGCAGGACTTCGGTCAGTGGTGCGATCCTTGATTCTACAGTTGACCGTCTGAGCGAAGGGATAATTCTGACCGGAATTGCTCTGTATTACCAGAGAGCAAATGGCGCATATTCGGCGCTTGCGATAATCGCTATGCTGTTTTCCCTGTTGGTGAGCTATGTCCGGGCACGGGCGGAAGGTGCCGGGCGTCAATGTCAGGTGGGTTTTTTTGAGCGCCCGATACGAGTGATCATCCTGGTGTTCAGTGCCATCGTGCTGGGCAGGCGACTATTGCCCTTCGGTCTGGGTGTTATTGCCGTCGGGTCACTTGCAACTTTTATCCACCGGCTGCTTCATGTTTTGAAGCCTCAGTCTAAATGAGTTCGCGAGTTCTGTTAGTAGGGTTGGCACGGTCACCTCACCAGCGCTGGATTAAAGCTGATCAGCTTGATGAACTAGCTCAACTTGTAAAGACTGCGGGCGGATCGGTGGTGGAGCGGATAATTCAGATCCGGGAGCGGCCGGACGCTGCCACGCTTATTGGTCGCGGGAAGGCACTTGAGATCAGCAGGCTCTGTACTCAGTATGGAATTGATCTCGTGGTGTTTGAAGATCTGCTTTCTCCCACTCAGCTCCGCAATCTGGAAGATATCATCGGGGTGCGGGTTATTGACCGGGAAGCGGTGATACTTGATATTTTTGCTTTGCATGCCCGGACTGCCGAGGCAAAAGTGCAGGTGGAACTGGCGCAGCTAGAATACATTAAGACTCGGTTGACCGGTCTGGGTGTAGAGCTGTCACGGCTGGGGGGAGGTATCGGAACCAGGGGGCCGGGAGAGACTAAGCTGGAAATGGATCGGCGCCGGATTGAGCATCGGATTACCGTTCTGCGCCGGGAGCTCGCCCGGATTGAACGGGAGCGGGCGGTTCAGCGGAAGAGGAGGAGTAATCTTTTTCAGATTGTACTCGCAGGATATACGAATGCCGGTAAATCGACAATTTTCAACCGCCTGACATCTGCCGGTGCAAAGGTTTCAGATCAGCTGTTTGCGACTCTTGATGCAAACACCCGGGTCTGGGAGATCGATAGCCGGCTCAAGACGCTGGTGACCGATACCGTCGGATTTATCCGGAATCTGCCGGTCCAGTTGATTGCTTCCTTCCGTTCGACTCTTTCTGAAGTCCGGGAGGCAGACTTGATTATCCATGTGGCTGATATCAGCGATCCACAGGTGGAGATGTGCATAGATGTTGTTAATGAAACGCTCACAGCAATTGGTGCTGCCAATAATACCAGAGTTCTGGTGTTCAACAAGATCGATCGGGTATTTGATGAGTCCATAGTCAACCGTTTGTCGTCAAGGTATCCGGATGCCGTTTTTCTATCAGCACTGACCGGTACTGGGCTGGACCGGTTGCAGGAACGGATAAGAAAAGTCATCGAGGGGCACATGGTGGTTCGCCGTTTTACTCTGCCGGTTAACCGTCCGGACCTTGTGGCAATGATACGTTCTGCCGGCAGGGTGCTTTCAGAAAAATTCCTTAATGGTAGAACGCAAATTTGTGTACGGGGTTATCCCGCGGACTTGGCAAGGATTCGGAAGGCGATAAAAAAGTTGCTTTGATCCTTACTCTACTTTAATTGCGCTCGCTGGGCAGTCTTCGGCTGCCTGCTGAACGCAGTCTTCCGCTGCTTCGGGCACAATCTCCACCTTTGCCCGGGCAAGATCTCCATCCAGTTCAAAGATATCCGGACAGGTGTCGACACACAGCCCACAACCGGTACAGAGTTCACGATCGACCGATACCTTCATTGTTATTCCTCCTTGAATTAAAGTTTATATTTAATAGCGAAAGCAGAACCCGTTGTCAAGAAAATTACGGGCGGGCAGCACCGGTGCGCTGACGGTTGAACTGGGTGAGATAGGCGCGGACAAACTCATCAATTTCTCCCGACAGCACCTTTTCAACATCTCTGGTTTCGTAACCCGTGCGATGGTCCTTCACCAGCTGATAAGGAAAGAGGACATAGGAGCGGATCTGGTGTCCCCAGGCGATGTCGGTTTTTGCGGCCTCAAATTTTTCCAGTTCTGCCCGCTGCTGTTGACGGTAGTAATCATACAACCGGGCACGAAGGACCTTGAGGGCATTCTGTTTATTCTGGAACTGGGAACGCTCATTCTGGCAGGTGACAACAATTCCGGTAGGTATATGGGTGATTCGGACTGCCGAACTGACTTTATTGACATTCTGGCCACCATGCCCGCCTGCCCGGAAGGTATCGATCTTAAGATCATTGGGGTTCAATTCCACTTCAATTTCATCCACTTCCGGGAGCACCGTTACGGCGGTGAAGCTGGTGTGGCGTCGGCGATTGGCATCGAAGGGAGAAATCCGTACCAGCCGGTGAACCCCCATTTCCGATTTAAGCAGTCCGTAGGCGTAAGGACCGCTTACTTCGATTGTTGCATCCTTGATGCCGGCTTCTTCATTCGGCTGTAAATCAAGAATTTCGTATTTCAATCCCTGATTTTCAATATAATGGAGGTACATCCGGAACAGGATTTCCGCCCAGTCACAGGATTCGGTACCCCCGGCACCAGGGTGGATTGAAAGGATGGCATTTCTGCTGTCTTCCGGGGAATTGAAAAGTGCCCGTTCTTCGAGCTGGTTGAATTCCTTTTCCACTTCCTTGAGCTGCGAGGCAAGTTCGTTGGTAATCTGGGCATCAGTTTCTTCGGCGAAAAGGTCCTCAAGCTCCCGGATTTCGTTGATTTCCCGCTCCAGTTTTTCCATCCGGCTGATCAGATCGTCCAGCTGGGCGAGCCGGCGCATCACTGTCTGGGCGTTCTGCGGGTTGTTCCAGAAGTCGGCGGTAGCAGACTGTTCGCGCAGTCTTGCGCGTTCAATGCGCAGTTTGTCGATTTCAAAGAAATGCCGCAAGGTCACGGAACCGTGCGGCAAGCTGATTTAACTGTTCTGACACGGCGACAGTCTATTTCTTTTCGCCGGTATCGGCGTTTTGCTTGTAACGGCGCCGGAATTTCTCCACCCGGCCTGCAGTGTCGACGATCTTCTGCTTGCCGGTGAAGAAGGGATGGCAGGCAGAACAGATCTCGACATGAAGCTTCGGTTTTGTGGAACGGGTTTTGAAGGTGTTACCACAGGCACAGGTTACAATACACTCACCGTATGGTGGATGAATCTTTTCCTTCATGGCATGACTCCTTTTTAACTTTCACTCATTGATTCCAGAAACTCTTTATTATTCCTGGTCAGACGCATTTTGTCAAGGACGAATTCCATCATTTCCACCGGATTGAGTTCGGCGAGGAGTTTGCGCAGTACCCAGATGCGGTTGAGTTCAAATTCAGTCAGCAGCAGTTCCTCCTTCCGGGTGCCGGAACGCTGGAGGTCGATTGCAGGAAAGATCCGGCGGTCTGCAAGCCGGCGGTCAAGAATGAGCTCCATATTGCCGGTCCCCTTGAATTCCTCAAATATAACCTCGTCCATCCGCGAGCCGGTTTCAATCAGGGCGGTGGCAATGATCGTCAGACTGCCACCTTCTTCAATATTTCGGGCAGAGCCGAAGAATTTCTTCGGTTTCTGCAGGGCGTTGGAGTCCAGACCGCCGGAAAGGGTGCGGCCTGAATGAGGCACTACCAGGTTATGGGCACGGGCAAGCCGGGTGATGGAATCCAGCAGGATGACGACATCATGTTTGTTCTCCACCAGCCGTTTCGCCTTTTCCAAAACCATATCAGCAACCTGGACATGGCGTTCGGGGACTTCGTCAAAGGTTGAGCTGATGACCTCAGCTTTAACTGACCGTTCCATATCAGTTACTTCTTCCGGGCGTTCATCAATGAGCAGAATGATCAGTTTAATTTCCGGATGATTCTGGGTAATGCTGTTGGCGATTTTCTGCAGGAGAACGGTTTTTCCAGCTCGGGGCGGGGAAACAATCAGTCCACGCTGTCCTTTGCCGATCGGGGTGAAAAGGTCAACGACTCGCATTGAGAGGTCGTTCTTTTCCGGAATCTCCAGATGGATGCGTTCCTGAGGATAGAGCGGGGTTAATGCGTCAAAAGGTATCCGGGGCCGTTCTTCGGTCAGGGGCGTGCCGTTTATCGTCTCAATTTTCAGCAGGGCGAAATAGCGTTCGCTGTTCTTGGGCGGACGGGCGATGCCGGTAATGGTATCACCCGTGCGCAGTCCGAACCTCTTGATCTGCGAGGGGGAGACATAGATATCATCCGAGGAAGGGAGATAGCTGTATTCCGGTGAGCGCAGAAAACCGAATCCGTCTTCAAGGATTTCCAGCACGCCGTCAACCTGAACTCCCCCTTCGTTTCCCTCTGTTGCCCGCTGCCGGGCTTCCGCCTCAAGTATTGCCATAATCAGACCGGGTTTGCGTTTTTCCCGGTAATCAGGAATCCCGAGTGATTCGGCAATCTCATACAATTCGGTTATTTTCTTGTTTTTAAGCTCTTCCTGTGTCATATTTGCTCCTTACTGACCGATTTTGTTTCCCGATAAACGAAAAGATGCTAACCGGGAATTACCAACTAAAAATTGAATCTTGCCTCGGATGCCATCAGAATTCAAATTCATTATACAAAAATGGTAAACTGGTGTCAAGAAAGTCGCCCGTACTTTCCTTCTCTTGTTTTTGATCATTCACCCTGTTTCCGCCTGATATTGCTGTGATGCATTTTTACAGGGTTTCTGAGAAGTGTATCATTACAGTGACAGTTACATGTCTCATGTATTTTATTGTCTCATACCGTGATACACCCCATGCGATCCGGACGACAAACATATTCTCTATTCCATTGGTTCTGAATAAGATAAGCGATCAAAATCAGATTGGCATGTGAGTTGCTTAATATATGATTGTGATCGCGCAAGGAGTTTAAAAATGTCTCAACTCTGGGAAGCAACATGCACCGAATGCGAGTATTCTTGGGTGGCATTCATAACTGGTTCTGTATGGGACGGGTGTGAGTGGTTGGGATGCTCCATTAATGGTGAGCAGGGTCAGGGGCTGACTCTGCTCACCTTATCCTGCATGGTCTGATTTCTGTCCCTGCGGTCATCTATTTTGATTGTAGTAACGAGACGCTGACATCCCATAGCAGCCAAGCGGTCGTGAATCTTTTTCAAAGTAGAGAAAATCTCATCCCACTCGCCTTCGACACATGTGCCCATGGGATTTATCGAATAGTTCAATCCGCTGCTTTTTATTATTTCCAGTGCGGTGCGAATGTATTTGCTGACACTGGGATCTCCCGTGCCTACTGGAACAACACTGATTTCTACGATCAGCATTACTTAAATAAAGCGTTCAAAACGCTCTTTTCCTGCCTTACAGATCGGGCATTTTCCCGGCGGTTCCGGACGGGCGCACAGGTAGCCGCACACTTTACAGCGCCATACCGGTAGCGACAGTTTTGTTATTTCCCGGGCGTTCGTTACAGGTTCCGGTTCGGTATAACCGGAAATGAAAAACTGGGCCGGTCTTCTTTCAGGTATCGAGCCTTTCCGGATCCTGCCGGCGATCCAGTCATCAGATACATAAAGGGCACAGTAGCAGGCGCCGAACTCTTCCAGATCAGCATCGCGGTAATAACAGGGGCAGATGATATCGATGTCTTTTTCCTTATCTCCTAGGGCAAGTCGGCACGGACAGGCACGGTAACCGTATCTTTTTTCGTTGGTCAGCAGGGCGGCAACCAGTCCGAGCGTAAAATTCCGGTCCGGATTCAGGTTATAACCGGCTTCTTCCGCTTCTTTTTTCAGCTGTTCATAAAGCTTGACGACCTCAGGCGGAAATTCTTCAGTCATATTCAGATTTCCAGCAGTTCCCGGATTCTTTCTTCATCATAGCCGACAACCACCTGATTATCAATCTGAATTGTCGGGAATGAGCCGCGGGGATTGAGTTGGCGCACGCGATTGATTATTTCTTCCCGTTCCGGTCCGGAAGTGAGGTCGACGTCGATGAACTCGTATTCGATTCCGTTACTGTTGAGCAGTTCCTTGGTCATCCGGCACCACCCGCAGGTGGACAGTGCATATAAGATAACTTGATGCTTATTATTTTTCCCACTGATTTTCTGAAAAGGCATGGACCTCCTTCCGATTTTTTAAGTTTTACCGCCGCATTCCGGACAGATCGTAGTGTTGCGGGGTAACGGTTTGCCGCAATGCGGACAGAAATTTATTTTGGTCTGGCAGGGCTGGCAGACCGTTTCTTCTCCGGTAAGTGGCTGGTCACAGTAGGGGCACCGGCAGCCGGTATCTTTCAGCTGGCGGCGCCGCAAATAGTCCCGGATTGCAGCATGGAGGGCATCAGCGCCGAGATTGGAACAGTGCATTTTATTGGGCGGGAGACCGCCGAGTTCCTTTGCCACTTGCTCGTTGGTGATCTTGAGCGCCTCTTCAATTGTCTTTCCCTTTGCCATTTCGCTCACCATTGATGATACGGCAATTGCGGCACCGCAGCCGAAGGTTTTAAACTTGACATCGGTGATTACACCATTCTCTACTTTAATATAAAAGGTCATCATATCACCACAGACCGGATTGCCCACTTCGCCTACACCATCGGCATTTTCAATCTCCCCCACATTGCGGGGGTTACGGAAATGCTCCATTACCTTTTCTGAATACATATTTGCTCCTTAATTTTCCTCATGCTGATGATTTTGTCCAGTTTTGCATGCATAGGGGTTTTCTCCCCGGAGATAGCGGGCATAGAGCGGGGAGATGCTGCGCAGGCGGCTTACAATCGACGGTAGGCGGTCGAGAAAATAGTCAATATCTTCATCGGTGTTGTCCTTGCCCAATGTCAACAGAAGTGAGGACTGAGCGACTGCATGGTCAATGCCCAGTGCCAAAAGCACATGTGAGGCTTTGAGAGTGCGGGCGGTACAGGCGGAACCGGAGGCGGCGGCAATTCCCGCATCATCGAGAGAAAGCAGAAGAGCTTCGCCTTCCACAAACTCAATGCACATACTGACAACACCGGGCAGTCTATCGATAGGGTGGCCGGTAAAGATGATCCGTTCAACCCGGGCAGGCAGTTCCTGGTAAAGACGTCTGCTCAGCCGGTTCATGTTTTCCCGCCAGCCGGACAGGTGTTCCCCGGTGATTTCTGCTGCCCTGCCCATGCCCGCGATCGCCGCTACATTCTCAGTTCCGGCACGGCGGCCTTTTTCCTGAAATCCCCCCTCAATCAACGGGTTGATCCGGATGCCGGGTTTGAGATAGAGGACAGCCGCTCCCTTCGGACCGTAAACAGACTGGGCAGAAAAGGTATAGGCGTCCACTTCCAGCCGGGTAACATCAACCGGGATCCTGCCGACCGCGGCAGTACCGTCGGAATGAAACAGAACTCCCCGTTCCCGGCAGATTGCAGCCAGCTGTTCAACGGGCTGAATTGTCCCGATTTCGTAGTTTGCATGCATCACTGAGACCAGAATCGTGTCCGGTCTGATTGTTTCCCGCAGTTTCTGCGGATCAACTCTGCCCCACTGATCAACCTTCAAGGTAGTTACATCAAAGCCCGACCGTTTGAGCGTGCGGGTCTGTTCGAGAATCGAGATGTGTTCAATGGCGGAAACGATGATGTGTCTACCTCGGTTCTGATGGGCAAACGCCAAGCCTTTGAGTGCCAGGTTGTTGCTTTCGGTGGCAGAACTGGTGAAAATTATTGATTCCGGTGCCGCATTAATCAGTCGGGAAACCTGATTTCGGGCTTGTTCAATTGCCTGGCGCGGCGGGTCGCCAAATCGGTGCAGGCTTGAGGGATTGCCGAAATGCCGATTCAGATATGGGTGCATTGCTGCAATCGCTTCGGGCAGGACCGGAGTGGAGTTTGCATGGTCAAAATAGACTGACTTCATAACTATTTGACTCCTGATATTGTGCGGGAGGTTTACATGCGTTCCATGACTTCAATTCCCAGGAGTTTCAATCCGGTTCTGATGACGGTGCCGACCATTTCCACAAGCGCCAGTCGGCTGCGCTTCAATTCCGGGTTCGGTGCGTTCAGCACCGGGATGCGGTCATAAAAAAATGAAAATTCACGTGTTAAGCGGTAGATACGATTGGCGATGCGATGAGGTTCATAATTCTGGGCGGCTGCGATTACCGCATCTGGAAACAGGGCAATCTGTTTAAGCAGATTTAATTCTTCCGGGGTAACGAGCGTTTCCGGATGAAAGTCCACAATTTCTAAATTGCCCGCCTTTCTCATGATTGACCGCGTGCGGGTATAGGCATACTGCAGATAAGGTCCGGAGTCACCGTCAAGCGCAAGCATCCGGTTCCAGTCAAATACTACCTCCTTCACTCGGTTCTGTGAAAGGTCAGCATATTTGATGGCACCGACTCCGACCCGGCGGGCAATTTCCTCCTTTTCAGATTCGGGCAGGTCGCGTCCCTGAATGATTGCCCTTGCCCGTTCTATTGCTTCATGGATTACATCTTCCAGCAGGATGAACCGGCCGGCACGGGTAGAAAGTCTGCCTTCGGGTAGACGGATGAGACCGAAATTCACATGGATGCAGGGAACGTCATAGCCCAGGAGTTTCATTGCAGCACTGAACTGCTTGAAGTAGAATTCCTGTTCATTGCCGACTACATAAAGAATCTTTTCCGGATGCCACTGTTCAATCCGATATTCTGCGGTGGCGATTTCCCTGGTGGCATAGAGGCTTGTGCCATCCGATTTCTGAAGAAGCAGGGGAACCTTGATACCAACACGGTCAAGCGGGATCAGAACCACTGTTTCCTGTTCACTAACCGTCTCTTCACCAGCAGTCAGGGGAGCAGGCGGTTTTTCCCGGCGGGCAATTCCGAGCCGGAGTGCCCGGTCAATAACCGATTGCAACCGTGGGGCATAGAAGCTTTCACCGAGGGTGTGATCAAAGCGGACTCCAAGCAGTTGATAAACCCGTTCAAATTCCTGCCGACTCAGCCGGACAAACTCCTGCCAGCGGGTACGGGCGACAGGGTCACCGGTCTCCAGCCGCCGGAACCATTCCCGTGCCTTCCTTTCGAGCTCGGGTTTTTCTTTTGCCTCCTGATGAAACCGGATATAGAGATCCAAGAGGTGCCGGGTGGAGCTGCGGCTCAGTTCAGCGACATCCCCCCATATTTCATAGGCACAGAGGAGTTTACCAAATTGGGTTCCCCAGTCACCCAAGTGGTTGTCACCAATCACCCGGTAACCGAGAAAAGAGTAGATGTTGTAAAGCGCCTGACCGATAACAGTTGAACGGAGATGGCCGACGGAAAATGGTTTGGCAATGTTCGGGGAGGAATAATCGATGACAATGGTCTTGCCAGTGCCGAAGGTGAAACTGCCGTAGCGTTCCGGTGTCTGACCTGAAAGCCCCGGTGAAATCCCATGATAATCCTCAAAGACCTGACGGGCCAGTTCGCAGGGCTGAAACTTGAGGTTGACATAGCCGCCACTGGCACTTATGGCTGTAAATGGTGTACCGGTAAGATTCAACGTTTCTGCAACATGGCGCGCCAGCTCCTCCGGTGGTTTACGGACTGTTTTTGCCAGCCTGAATACCGGAACTGCCAAGTCGGCATCAATTTCAGGTTCTCCGGTGCGGATTTCTGCCGGTGTCAGTTCCAGCCCGAGTTCTGCAAACCGGTCGGACAGGAGCTGGCGGCAGCGGGCAAGAAAGTAGACCGCCGGTATTTCGGTCATGGAGTCTCCGGAAGTGAGCTTAATATCTGAGTAAATGCCTGAAATGCAGCCGGCTCGAAAAGGACAAAACGTATCAGTTCTGGATATTGATGTTTCTGGCAGTGGCGCAATGCAGAGGCAAGCATCAGCCTGGCACATGCCGACACAGGGAATCCACCAACCCCGGTGCCCAATGCGGGAAAGGCAACCGATCTGATTTTCAGCCGTGCGGCTTCCTCGAGGGCACTGCTGGTAGCACGGGTAATCAACTCCGCATTCGTAACCAGATCCTGCCCCATGACCGCAGCATGGATACAGAACTTAGCCTTCAATCTGCCGGCGCTGGTAGTTACCGCTGCCCCCGGTTCAACCGGCCCGAGTTTCATTGCCTCCTGTTCAATCTCGGCTCCCCCGCGGCATTTGATGGCACCGGCGACACCACCACCCATCCAGAAGTGGTTGTTGGCAGCATTGACGATTGCCTCAGTATCCTGGTCAGTGATGTCCCCGAGTATCACTTCCAGCCGGCAGTTGCCGAAAGTCCGGACAATGGGACTACAGGCGTTCATACTGCTCAATGATGGCATAGACTTCGTCTACCGAGCCTGCCTGGAGCAGTCCGTTCCGGACCTCCTCCCGGCGCAGCAGACTGGAAAGTTTTGCCAGTGTCCAGATATACTCACGTTTGAGCGCTTCCGGAGCGGCGATTAGGAAAATAAGATGGGACAATTTGCCATCCAGACTGGAGAAGTCCACTCCGGTTTCGGAACGGCCAAAGGCGATCACGGCTTCCCGGACTGCATTGGTCCGGGCATGAGGTATGGCAACACCAAAACCGATTCCAGTGCTTTCAAGATTCTCCCGGCGCATGATTGCGGAAATGAACTCTTGTTCGCTGGTGACCAGGCCAGCGGTAACCAGCGGTGCGGTGAGTTCTGCAATGACCGCCGACTTTTCCCGGCTGTTGAGTTTCAGGATAACTGCCGCAGGCAGCAGCAGTTCGGACACTTTTTTGGGCATTACTCCTCCTTGTCCGTTTTGAAAAATACGACCGGTTTTTGAGAGTGCCGGAGCAGATATTCGGGGGAAAGGGGAGTTTCGGCACTCACAACCAGCAGGTCAATTCTGTAACTTTCACAAAGTTGAGCAAGGCGTGCCAGCGGCTCGCCGGTTTCCAGCAAAAGTGAAACCCGGACATTCTGATTGAAGGATTGATCCTCAATTTCATAGAGTACCTGCCAAGCCTTCTCTTCTTCCGATGAGTGTTTCCGGATTCTGCCGGCTCTTAATTCCTCCGGACGGGTGCGGTCTGAACTTGTGTCAGCCGGCAGCAGGTAGACTGCAAACAGGTGGGCATTCAGGCGGGCGGCCAGGCTGACGGTCCAGCGGGCGGCGGGTCGGAACCGGACCGGACTTGAGAGTGCGAGCAGGATGCGGTTGATCATTTGCCGACGCAGAAGTTTTCAAATATCCGGTTGAGAATCGCATCGGATGTAACCGGCTGGTCAATAGCTGTGAGCGCATCGAGTGCGGTCCGTACTTCAAACAGACGGGTTTCCAGATTTTCACTCCTGATGCCAGCACGGAGCGCATCCCGGCAGCGGGTAAGGCATTCAATCTGGCGTTGAGTGAAGACCGGACAGGTTGCACTGGCAACCATCAGCTCCCGGTGCAGGCGTCGGCGCAGGAGATTCAGATTTTCGCCAGTTTTGCAGGAGACCGACACCGGATTTTTCAGGCCGAGTTTTCCCGGCTGGAACCGCGGTGTGAGGTCCGACTTATTAAGCACCGGAATTTTAGGTTTGTCTGCGATCCGGATTAAAATCTCCCGGTCAAGCGGTCGGGCTGGCATGGAGCGGTCAAATACGATCAGTACCAGATCCGCCTCTGCAATCGCCTTGGAAGTTTCAACCGTACCCCGGCGGGTGAGCGGGTTGCGGGCATCAGGATGATAACCGCAGGTGTCAATGAGCCGGACCGTTATTCCTCTCAGGTCAAGACGGGCTTCAATTCGATCCCGGGTTGTGCCGGGGATCGGGCTGGTGAGAACCCGCTTTTCTTGCAGAAGACAATTGAACAGACTGGATTTGCCGACATTGGGTCTGCCCACGATCGCTACCGTCACCGGCTCAAAGAGCCGGTTAGTGGCTTCTGCCTGGCGGATCTTCCGGTCAAGTTCGGCGATGAGCCGTTGAATTTTGCGGTCAATAGTGACTAAATTGAATCCGGGATTTCCCGGATGAGACTCTTCGGCAAAACCCAGCCGGTATTCCAGTTCAGCACACAGCTGATAAAGCGGTTCTCGCAGACGGTTAACAAGTTCGGCGGTAGCGCCGTTGTACGCCTTGATTGCGACGCGCAGTGCGCGCAAGTTCCGGGCATGGACAAGTCCTGCTACCGCTTCGGCTCTAGAAATGCTCATTTTCCGATTGAGAACCGCACGCCGGGTGAATTCGCCCGGTTGAGCAAGACGAGCACCCAGACGCCGGCACATCCGGATGATCCGGTCCACAATCAGCGGACTCCCGTGAGATGAGATCTCTGCCATATCTTCTCCAGTATAGGAGCGTGGAGCGTGGAAAACTGTGATCATTACCTGGTCAATTAATTCCCCTTTTTCATTCCGGAGCCAGCACAGGCGGGCGGTGTAGCCGGGCCGGGCTTGAAAATTCTGACCGGGTATGAGCCGTTCCAGCAGTGCAAAGGTGTCAGGCCCGGAGATTCTGATGACCGCGATCCCGCCAATTCCGCTGGGGGTTGCGGGGGCAACAATCGTATCCTCTGTCATTGATTGCGGATTGCGTCAGCCCTTCGTTCCTGTCGGGGGCACGGTTTCTTGCGGTGCGATGATGACATTGCGGCGGGAGCCGGTGCCGACCGCATATACCCGTACCTGGGGCATAGTCGCAAGCGCATCCTGGACAACCGCCATTTCCTTCTCGCTCAGAAAGTCGAGCGCCATCTCCCGTTGGGTCTCGGTGACGATTTTGGCAACCGCTAGCGCCTTCTTACGCAGGAAGTTGTCCCGCCGCTGGAGATAGCCGGCAACATCCACGGTAATCGGCGCAATTTCCGGGAATCGGCGTCGGACAATCGTGCGCACGAGATGCTGGAGTGCCTTGAGTGTGGCACCCCGCCTGCCAATCAGAATTGCACTTGCCCGTTTGGTTTTGATGTTAGCCAGATAACCTTCGTTCGTCCGGTGGACCTCAACCTTTGCCCGGATGCCGATGTGGCTGATCAGTTCTTCGATCACCCGGGCAATATGCTCTTCTTCGGAAGCAGGAACTTCGGGTGCAAAATGGACATCGGCCTGAATCGCCGGATTTAACTCACCCCCGGTTTCGGGGCTTTTCTGAATTTCTGCCATAATGAACCTCCTTTGGTTGCGATCAGACTCTCGCCAATTGAGAGTATATTATAGATAAACCAGTATAACTGCAATCCGCTGGAGAGATTGAGAAAGATTGCAGTGATGAAGATCGGAAAGATCACCGTCAGCGCCCAGTTCTTTTTGTCGGTGGCGGTCAGCAGGTTCTGGGCGATGAATGATACCCCCATCAGAATCGGGAGCAGTCCGAGCGCAAAGCCCCCGATTAGTGGTACACCTGCCGGAATGTGTCCGAACAGGGTATCAGGCTGGGAGAGATCCTTGAGCCAGAGAATAAAACCTGCGCCCCTCAGTTCAATGAAATTGCGCAGGACCGCATAGAGGGCAAAGAAAACCGGCATCTGAATCAGCAGTGGCAGACAGCCGGAAAGCGGATTCACGCGGTAGAGCTGATAAAGGCGCATCGTTTCCTGATTAAGCTGTTGCGGGTCGTCCTTGTATTTCTTCTTAAGCTCCTCCAGTTTCGGCTGCAACAGCTGGAGCTGACGCATCTGGCGGGTCTGAGTCCGAGTCAGAGGATAGAATATCAGTTTCATCACGAGCGAAAAGATAACGATCGCCCCACCCCAGTTGTGCACGAGCTGATAGAACAGCCGGAGGACAAACAGGATTGCGAGGGCAACCGGTTTAAGCCAGCCGAGGCTGACAACATTCTCAAATCCGAGACCAAACTGGCGCAGCCGGTTGTATTCGATCGGTCCCAGGTAAATCAGATAACGGGCAGGATTTTTGCTGACTGTGTGGGTTATCTGCATTCCTACTCTGCCGTCAGGCAGTGCCTCGGCTTGGCAGGAGTCGACACCGGTCTGATTCACCAGAGCGGCAAAGAAGTATTTGGATTTCAGGCCTGCCCAGTCAGCCGCCGCACCGAACGGCTTGCGCCGGAGATTCGAGGCAGCAATCTGATGCACCCTACCCGATGCGCGGGCATAGAAATGAAAATTGGCAAGGTCTTCCTTCAGGTTTGCCTCGGTGGTGGCGATGCCACCACGGGCATCAAAGGTGAGTCGATTAAAGGCAGATTCGGCATCAAGCAGAAGCTGCAGAGTGTAGTCATCTCCGATTATCCAAGTGAGGGTCAATCTGCCGGGAGTGGTGTGATACTGCAGAGTTATGGATGTGTCGGTGGCCTGATATCCGCTCAGCGGGGACTGAGCAAGTTCCTGGATACCCAGAATCGTCTGTCCTTCGGGAATCAGCTGGACACGGTAGTTTTTCAGATAGCAGGAATTGAGTGCGGCATTACGGCTGGAGATCGTGACTTCAAGAAACCGGTTACTCAGGGTGAAGCTGGTTTCCGGGTATTGATGTTCAGGTTCGGGGGTAGTGGTAAGTACCGGTGCTTGGGGGTGGACGGCCAGCGACTCGACCGGTGCGGGTGTTGGGGGTGGTGTGGTCCGGGTCCGGCCCGGAAGCAGAAGCTGCCAGAGGATGAGGATTATCATGATAATGGCAAAGCCGACAAGCATTCTGAGGTTGTCTGAATTCATCGCCACATCATCCTTTGTTTTTCTGAAGTTTTTCCGGAACCGGGTCATATCCTCCCGGATTCAGGGGATGGCACCTGAGGAGCCGTTTCAGCGCCAGCCATGTGCCGGCGCGGACTCCATGCCGGGATACCGCCTCGAACGCATATTCAGAGCAGGTAGGGTAAAACCGGCAGGACCCAGGCAGAACTGTTCCCCAAGTCAGCTGATATCCCCGGATCAGGAACACGATGAGTCTTGTGAGCATGCTGATACCCCCCAAAAAAGTTTTCTTATCTCTTGTTTCAAAGCTTCATAGCTGAGATTTTCCGCTCCGGGCCTGACCTGGACAATGTAATCATAACCTGCCGGTAACCATTCCTTGTTGCGGCGGTAGATTTCCCGCAGCCGTCGTTTCAGCAGGTTACGGATTACCGCACCATGGATTTTTGAGCTCAAATGGAAGGCGATGCGCCGGGCGGGGTTGTGGGTTTCAGTTTTAAGGTATTTTAAGGTAAAAAGGGGTGAAACAATCCGCTTTCCCTGCTGGGCAATGGAGATGACTGCCCGGCGGTGCCGGACAATTTCCACCCGTTTGAGACTTTCGCGCATCGGAGCAGTTGTGCCGGAAGGGCACGGTTATGCTCATACGGTCAGACGGTGTCTGCCCTTACGCCGCCGGTTGGCAAGCACTCTTCTGCCACCGACGGTTTTCATCCGGGCGCGAAAGCCATGCGTCCGTTTACGCCTGATCTTTGACGGTTGATAAGTTCTTTTTGGCATATGAATTCCTTTTGGTGATTATAAGCATCCTGATAACAATAGTCAAGATTTGCAGTAAAGCCCCAATATTTACAGTTAGAATTCCGAAAACGGACTAATTTCACATTTCTAGGAGCGCGAAAAGATGGCATTTAAGGTAACTTACTTATTTGCAATACTTTATGAACTTGATACTGGCTGATAATCATAAATGAGTGGTTCACCCGGGTGAACCCGGGATCGGTTTTTATTCTCCTGCGCAGTACCGGGTAAGTCCCTAAACCGAGCTTACGTTCCGGAGCCGGTCTTCTGGATGTATATCAGACGGAGCTGGGTCAGGACATCGTCAATGAGTTCGGTTTCCTCGGTAGTGCGGTTTCCTTCAGTTTTTTCCTTGAGCATCTGGATCGTATCGATAGTATAATGGGCAAGACGAAAGTCGGGTTCCGGGTTGTTGCCGTCCGGGTTTACCGGCTGACCGAGATAGGCAAGGGCAGTGGCGGTAAGGGTGAGGATTAGACCGTTCAGGCTCGGCGGCAGTTCGCCGGCACAGGATTCATGGTTATGCTGTTCAGTCATAATTTAATAATGTTTTTATATGAACCACTTTGCCATCCTGCAGATAGATGCGGGGTACGCGCGGGCTCACCCGGCAGATGATTTCATAAGGGATTGTGCCCGCAAGCAGTGCCAGTTCATTGGCGCAGATTTTCTTGCCGTCAGCTGAGCCGAGCAGAGTTACTACATCGCCGAGCTTAGTTTCTGGAACATCGGTGACATCAAGCATGGTCAGGTCCATTGAGACATTGCCGACCACCGGCACCTTTCTGCCGTGCAGGAGACAGTATCCTTTGTTAGTGAGCGAGTGGGGATAGCCGTCACCGTAACCGGCAGAGATGACAGCAATCCGCGAGTCACGGGTAGTGAAGTAGTTGCGTTCATAGCTGATTGATGTGCCTGCAGGAAATTCCCGGAGATTGACAATCCGGGAGCGCAGGCTCATTACCGGTTTTAATGTGAACGGTGCTTGGCGATGGCCGAAGTGGTAACTCAATGGCATAATGCCGTATAGCATAAGTCCGGGGCGGACCATGTCCAGCTGTGCCTCGGGAATGTTGAGGCAGCCAGCAGAATTTGCCGCATGACGCAGAAAACCGGTTATGCCGCGGTGCTCGAGTTGGGCGGTCAGCCGGTTGAACTCCTGGACCTGTTGGCGGGTGAAGTGGATGTCAGTATCGGCAGCTGGAAAATGGGTGAAAACGCCGGCAAGGGTGATACCATGCAGACTGGCAACCCTGGTGATGAAATCGAGCGCTTGGTTCAGGCTGACGCCGGTTCTGCCCATACCGGTGTCGACTTCGATGTGGACCGGAATTGCGGTCTGTCGCCGTTGTGCCTCCTGAGCGAGGGTAAGCGCAAACTGTTCATCCGAAACCGTTGGTATCAGCCGGTATTCAAACAGTTCGGGGATTTCCTTTTCGGGGACCGGAGAGAGGATCAGTACGGGTGCATCAGTAACGCCGGCATGGCGGCAGCTGACCCCTTCTTCAACGCTGGCAACGCCGAAGGCGTCAACAAAATTCCGGGCGGCACGGGCAATTTCCCTAAGTCCGTGACCATAAGCGTCGGCTTTGATTGCAAACAGCAGTTTGCGGCTGCCGATTGCCGAGCGTACCTGCACGATGTTGTGTCTAAGGGCATCAAGGTCAATTTCTGCCCAGATCCGTCCGCGGTTCACGGATATCATATTAATATTATTTTGAGGGGTGTCAAATATGCGGGGCGGGATTCCTTGACTGAACTGAGATTGCCGGTTAGAATGATAGATAAACTAAACGGAGCAGAACAATGAGTGAAAGGATATTGCGTTTAGTGCTTTTGGGTCCGCCCGGTTCTGGGAAGGGAACACAGGCGGATCTGCTCGCCAGTCAGCTGGGGTTTGTCCATTATTCAACCGGTGAGGTTTTCCGGGAGCAGATCAGTCAAGGAACCGAACTGGGCCGGTGGGTTGAAAGTTATGTGGCAAGAGGTGCACTGGTACCGGATGAGGTCGTTCTGGCAGTCGTAGAAGAGTTTATCCGACAGCATGGGCAGCAGTCAATTGCGTTTGATGGATTTCCCCGGACCGTGCCGCAGGCGACCGGGCTCGATGAACTCCTGAAACGGCAGAGTGCGCAGGTCGATCGGGCGGTGCTGATTGATTTGAGTGATGATGAGGTGGTGCGCCGGCTTTCCAGTCGCCGGCAGTGCAGAAATTGCAGCCGGATTTATAATCTGAGTTTCAGTCCCCCGAAAAATGCCAGTGTCTGCGATGTGTGCGGCGGTGAACTTTATCAGCGTGCCGATGATCAAGAGGAAACAATTCGCTCACGGTTACGGGTTTATGCCGAGCAGACCAGCCCGCTGATTGATTATTACAAACAGCAGGGAAAGCTGGTGCGACTGGACGGAAGTCTTGGGCGGGACCGGGTGTTTGCGGATCTGAAACAGCTGGTTGAGCAGTTGAGATGAGTGATGGCACTTTATATCAAAAGCGATGTCGAGGTGGCGGGAATGAGAATTGCGGGCAGAATTGTCGCTGGTGTCCTGAAACGGGTTGCAGAGGTGGTGGTGCCCGGTATTACTCTCAAGGAGCTGGAGGCGGTGTGTATTGACTACATCCGGAGTGCCGGCGGTGTACCGACCTTCCTGGGTTACCGGGGTTTTCCCGCCGGGGTATGTATCAGCGTGAACGATGAAGTGGTGCATGGTATTCCTGACTCCAGGGTATTGAATGACGGAGATATTGTAAAGGTGGATGTCGGGGTGACCAAAGATGGTCTGATTGCCGACGGCGCCCGGACATTTTTTGTCGGCAGGGTTGAACCGGCGGTAGCGCAACTGGTGCGGGTAACTGAGGCTGCATTTTACGAGGGACTGAAGTTCTGCCGGGCCGGATTCCGAGTGGGGGACATCAGTGCGGCAATCCAGCGTTATGTCGAGGCGCAGGGATATTCTGTCGTCCGGGAACTGCACGGCCACGGAGTCGGGGTTGAACTGCATGAGGAGCCGACAATTCCCAATTTCGGCAAGCCGGGCAGCGGGAGAAAGCTGGAGAAAAACATGACGTTGGCGATTGAGCCGATGGTGAATATGGGCGGGCCGGCGGTCCGGACATTGAAGAACGGCTGGACCGTAGTGACCGCTGACGGCAAGCCTTCGGCACATTATGAAAATACCGTACTGGTGACTGATGATGAGCCGGAAATATTGACTGGAGTTGTTGAACCGGTATAACAATAAGAGCGGTTATGGCAAAAAAGGACATGATTCAGGTTGAAGGGGTGGTGACCGAGGCACTGCCCAATGCTACTTTCCGTGTGCAGCTGGACTCCGGGCACTCCGTGCTTGCTCATATTTCCGGTAAGATGCGGATGCACTGGATCAAGATCCTGCCTGGCGACCGGGTTACAGTTGAGCTTTCTCCCTATGATTTAAACCGGGGGAGAATCGTTTACCGGTTCAAGTAGATTTAACATGCTATCGGCAGAAAGGAGATAGAGAAACAATGAAGGTCCGTTCCTCAGTGAAAAAGCGCTGCGCCCATTGCAAGGTTGTGAAACGCAAGGGGGTAGTGCGGGTGATCTGTAAACGCGAACCCAAGCATAATCAGCGTCAGGGTTAATGTTTGAAAATCAGTCTTCGGGCACCGTGACCGTGTCAGGAGCTTAGGTGCCGAAATACATATTTATTTCCGGCGGCGTCGTTTCTTCGCTGGGAAAGGGAATTGCCACCGCATCGATCGGACTACTGCTCAAGAGCCGTGGATTGCAGGTGATGCCCCTGAAGTTTGATCCGTATATCAATGTTGACCCGGGAACGATGAATCCGTTTCAGCATGGTGAGGTATTTGTTACCGATGATGGTGCGGAGACCGATTTGGATTTGGGGCATTATGAGCGGTTTATCAACCGTAATCTCAGCCGGGATAATAACTTGACCGCCGGGCAGATTTATTCTGCGGTGATTGAAAAGGAGCGCCGGGGGGAATATCTGGGCAGGACGATTCAAGTTGTGCCCCATATTACCGGAGAGATCAAGGAGCGGATCCGGAAGGTTGCCCGGGGCCAAGATGTAGTGCTTACTGAGATCGGTGGTACAGTCGGCGACATTGAGGGTCTTCCTTTTCTGGAAGCGGCGCGTCAGTTTGCGCTTGAGGAGGGGAGGGAAAATGTGCTCTATATCCATCTGACGCTCGTGCCGTTTGTTCCGAGCGCCGGGGAGTTCAAAACCAAGCCGACTCAGCATTCAGTGAACAAGTTGCGCGAAATCGGTATTCAGCCGGATATTCTGCTGTGCCGGGCAGAAAAGCCGCTTCCCCCAGATGCCAAGGAAAAGATTGCGCTTTTCTGCAATGTACAGCCAGAAGCAGTGATTGAGGCGGTTGATGTAAAAAACATCTATGAGATTCCGCTGGTGTTTCAGCGGCAGGGACTTGATGATTTGATTGTCAGGAAGCTGGGGTTGAGACGGAGGAGTAGGGTTGATATGAAGCCTTGGCGGGAGTTTGTCCGGCGGCAAAGTCAAGCCCAGAAGACCATAGCGATAGGTTTGTGCGGCAAATATGTCCAGCTGAGAGATGCCTACAAGTCGGTGATCGAGGCGATCGTTCATGCTGGAGCTGCAGTGGGGGTAAGACCGGAGATTGAGTTTATTGAGGCTGAGGAGTTGTCATCAGCAAATGTGAGGACACGATTGAGCCGGTTTGCCGGTATCATTGTCCCGGGCGGTTTCGGAGTGCGGGGCATGGAGGGGAAGATGGCAGCAATTACCTTCTGCCGGGAGCAGGGGGTGCCATTTCTCGGGCTCTGTGTCGGACTTCAGGTAGCGGTCATTGAGTTTGCGCGCAATGTATGCGGACTCAAGGGTGCTAATTCAACCGAGTTTGCTCCAAAGACTCGTTATCCGGTAATTCATCTTATGCCGGCTCAGCGGGGAAAGCGTATTAAGGGCGGGACAATGCGTCTTGGTGCCTATCCCTGTGCCATCAGGAAGCCGAGTTTGGCATTCGGGTGCTACCGGCGGCGTCTTGTCTGGGAGCGGCACCGGCACCGGTATGAGGTTAACAACCGCTTTCTTGGACTTTTTGCACGCTACGGGCTGATCGCTTCCGGTATGTCGCCGGACGGCAGACTGGTGGAAATGATTGAGTTACGCCACCACCCCTTTTTTATCGCTACTCAATTCCATCCGGAGTTCAAGTCGCGGCCACTGGCACCACATCCCCTGTTTACTTCATTTCTAAAGGCAAGTTATGAGTTTGCTCAGCGCGGTACTGCTACTGGTACGGGGGCTGCCGCTTGAACTGGCAATTGCGGTCGCAAGGATTTTTACCTTAATCTATCTTTTTTTCCGGCACGATTATCGAAGGGAGATTGAGATCAATCAGCGTCTGCTTCTGGGTAAGGGGGATCGGTGGTTCTGGCTGAGAAATGGCTGGTGTATCGGCAGGAATCTAGCGTTGATGTCTAGGCTGGGAACGCCAACCGGCAATAAATTAATTGACAGTGCGGTCATTTACAGGGAAAATATTGCCGATGGGAGTGTACAGCCAAATGGTCAATCGGCATATATCATGGTTTCTTTCCATTTTGGAGTGTGGGAATTTCTCCCCGGGATTTACCGGCTTCAGGGGCAGGATGTGGCTGTAGTGACGGGAGATATGCGCGACAAAAAATTTAACCGGTTGGTCAAGCGGTTGCGTTCGAAAACCGGTGTTAAGCTGGTTAATAGGACAAGGATGCTGATCGAACGGTTGCGGCGGTCCGGAATAACCGGCTTCATGCTGGACAATACTGCACGGGGAATACGGATTCAGGTCGTTCTGGATGGCGTGACTTTCCGTATTCCGGCATTGCCGTTCGCCTTCGGAAGGAGATGCGGTTGCAGTGTGAGACCCGTATTCTGTTATTGGGATCACGGACGTCTGCGGGTGCAGGTTTTTCAACCAGAAAGTCCAGAGGGGTGTATCCGGGCACTGCTTCAGATGGTGCGGGAACGGCCGGCAGAATGGATATTCTGGGGAAAGGCTGGGGCGATTTCCTGAAAATGAGTCTGGTCGACCAGGTAAAATTCTTTTCTGCTACCTGCTGCAAGGTCCTATATCTGTCATTACTGCTTTTTGGTGGCTGCAAGGAAGAGGATGGAGGATTTGAAAGCTATAAATTGCCCAATCAGGTTGTCCGGGATTTTGAGCTGGATGAATCGGTGAGTGGCAGGCGTCTTTACCGATTAAGTGCCCGGCTGGCAACTGTCTGGGAAGATGAATCCCGGATTGATGTGGAAACTCTGGAAGTGATTTTTTATGGCTACGATGAGCAGCCTTATTCCCGCCTTGTAGCCGATGCCGGGACAGTCTGGATTAGAGGTGAGGATTTGGTGGCGCGGGGGCATGTATTTGTGATTACCGGTGATAGCATGACACTGCGGACCGATTCGCTTGCCTGGAGTAATTCCCGGCGGCTGATTCATACACAGGCCGGAATTGTGATCGAAACCTCACAGGGGCAGATCGCTGGTACCGGACTGGTTGCAGATGCTCAGCTGAATAAAATTGAGATTCTCAGTGAGGTGCACGGGAGTTCCAATTATGAATTTGAACCCTAATCCCGTCTTACTACTTGCGCTGTCTATCGTTACGATTTCGAGCGGGGCGGAGATTTATGCCCGGAAAATGGAGATTGTGCGGATTGGAGGTATGCAAGCGACGGTTCTAAGGGAAAGTGTTGCTATTTCTGATCGTGGAACAGTGATTTGCAGTCGTAATGCCCAGCTGTCACCGAGTCGGGATTGGGCTGTTCTCTGGGATTCGGTTCGGATTAAAACATCGGAGGTTTATGTACAAGCAGATTCAGTGGAATATGACTTTTCTCAGCGTCGCTCCATGCTTTATGCCCGGCCTGGGAGGTTAATTACGGTGTATGGGGAATCGGTTGAGATTCGAGCACCGGCACTTGAGTATTCGTTTGTTGCGGGTATGATTCAGGCGCCTGCAGGTCTGGAATTGCGAGGCAGGAGCGGGGAATTTGTGGTTAACGGTCAACGGGGCTGTTATTTTCTGAAATCCCGGCAGGGAATAGTGGATTCGGAACCGACTTTAAAGATTATCCCTGAGCAGGGAACGGAGGTTGAGATTACGGCGACTAAGATGGATTATAATGATGTCGAAGGGCAGTTCAGAGCAACTGGTAATGTACGAGTACGCTCGGGGGCGGGGGAACTGGTGTGTGATTCTGCGGTTTTTCACCCCAGCGGGGATTCCGGTGTCGCTTGGGGAAGTCCGAAAGTAAAGGACAGCTCCGGAGTGGCAGAAGGCGATACCGTCGTATTTTATCTTAAAGACCGGTCTCTCCGGCAGGTTGCATTTCATGGTCGAGCGAAAGGACAGTATCGGACCAATTCTGGTGAAACTGTGCTGGTCAACGGTTCACAGTTAAGTATGGAGCTTGCCGACGGCAAAATTGATGTAATTGAGGTGGCAAATCTGATTTCCGGGCAGTTGATCAGACACGGTGCTGCCGAGCGGATCGGGGATTAGCAAGATGAAGCTTGTCGCCCATGAGTTGGTGAAGACCTATGGTGGCAGAAGGGTAGTTAATGAGGTTTCTCTGGAGCTTAACCGGCAGGAGGTGGTCGGACTTCTGGGGCCCAATGGTGCCGGCAAGACTACTACTTTTCATATGATTACCGGCTTCATTCGTCCTGATTCCGGCAGAATTTTTCTCGATGGTGTGGATATAACCCATCTGCCGGTTTATAAACGGGCACGGTTAGGTCTGGGGTATCTTTCTCAGGAGCCTTCGGTTTTCCGGAAACTTTCGGTTGAGGATAATATACGGGCGATTCTGGAACTGCTTAATATCTCTCGGGCTGAGCAGAAAGAGATAATCGATGGTTTGCTGACCAAGCTCAACATTACCGGGATCCGGCGGCAACGTGCCGGCAGCCTTTCCGGGGGCGAACGGCGACGGGTGGAACTGGCAAGAGCACTGGCTTCTAGGCCTTTATTTCTGCTGCTGGATGAGCCTTTTACTGGCGTGGATCCGATCGTCCGGGCGGAAATTCAGGATATCATCAGAAAACTGAAGGCCGAAGGGCTGGGCATTCTGATTACTGATCATAATGTCCGGGAAACGCTGGAGATTACTGATCGGGCATATGTAATGTACGATGCCCGGGTGTTGCTTTCGGGGACATCGGAGGAATTGGTCCGGGACGAGCAGGCAAGACAGGTATATTTGGGGGAGAGGTTTCGAATATGAACTTTGAGCAACGGCCTGAGTTGCGCACCGAAGCGCGGCTTACTCCACAACTGGTGCTCAATCTGAAACTCTTGGTCCTGCCCGGTCTGGATCTGCAGCAGTTGATTGAAAATGAACTGGAGCAGAATCCAGCACTGGAAATGACAGAAGATAATGATGAGAATGCAGGTTTTGAGTCAGCGGAATCCGAGGTCCAGGGTGGTTCCGGAGAGCCGGATGTTCAAACTGGTGTTTTGGGAGGTGATCCGGCAGAGGAATTTGATATTGCAGACCTTCTGCCGCAGGATAGCTGGGAGGTTGCTGGTTCTGGGGCTGAAGAGAATGGTAAGGAAAGTGTCATAGCTGAGATCATTCCTGATGCCCGTATTACCTATCATGATATCCTGCTGCCGAAACTACTGACAGAAATTGAACCACAGGACACTCATATTGCAGAGGAAATTGTTGAATGGCTTGATGAGGATGGATTTATTTCTGTGCCACCGGAAAAAATTTCCGAATTAACCGGAATAGCGCTGGAAAAACTTAACAGGGTACTGGATATGCTGCAGCGGATTCCTCCCGGTGGTATTGGTTGTCCGGATATGCGCTCCGCCCTTCTCAAACAGTTAAACCTGAGGGGATATGATGAAGCTAGTTTGGAATACCGGCTGCTTTCCGAACACTGGGAGCTGGTTATGCAGCAGAATTACCGGAAATTGGCCGGCATTTTGCAAATCGATATCAGCAATGTTGAAAAGGCGGTAAAGAATATCTCATCGTTAGAACCCAGACCGGGGCGTCAATTTACTTCTGTGTCACCAGAGTATGTGATGCCGGATTTTTCAATTGAGTGGCAGGATGGTAAATTTGTGGCGATAGAGCAGGATAGCTATATTCCCAGAATCAGAGTAGCGCGACGGTTTATTGAAATAGTTCAACATCCTCAGAGTTATCCAGCAGAAACAGTCGCATTTGCCCGGAAAAAGGTAAGCGATGCATTAATGTTTCTAAGGGCGATTGAATCTCGGCGGCGCCTGCTCCGGCGATTAATGGATTGGATCATTAGGCGGCAGAGTACTTTTCTTCAGCATGGAACTCAGTTTCTCCGTCCGGCGAAGCTCAAAGAGGCTGCTGCAGATCTTGGGGTTCACCCTGCGACTGTCTCCAGGGCAATCAGCGGTAAGTATGTGGAAACGCAGTTTGGCATCTTCAAACTGAGAGACTTTTTTGAAACGGGAACCGGTGGAGTTGCACGTACAGGAATCAAGGAGAAAATCCAGGCATTAATTGCCGCCGAGGACAAAAGCTCTCCTTTGAGTGATGAAGAGATATGTGAACGGTTGCAGGTTGAAGGAATCAAGATTTCCCGCCGAACAGTTGCCAAGTACCGAGCTGAGTTGGGGATTCCGGGGTCTGATGAACGGCGGAGGGTGTAGTGCATTTTGTCTTGGGTACTGCCGGCCACATTGACCACGGGAAGAGCGCTTTGGTTAAAGCACTCACTGGGACAGATCCTGACCGTTTGAAAGAGGAACAGGAACGAGGGATGACTACAGACTTGGGTTTTGCCTTTCTCGGAGATGATATTACGATTATCGACGTGCCCGGCCATGAACGGTTTGTGCGTCATATGCTGGCGGGGGCGAGTTCCATTGATATGGTGATGCTGGTGATTGCTGCTGATGATGGAGTCATGCCTCAGACAAAAGAGCATTTTGAAATCTGCCGGCTGTTGGGAATTAAAAAAGGAATAATTGTAATAAACAAGATTGATCTGGTTGATAGTACTCTAGTAGAGTTGGTTAGAGAGGAGGTTCGGGAGCTGGTCCGGGGATCATTTTTGGAAAACGCTCCGGTATTTGCGGTCTCGGCCCGTACCGGCCAGGGAATTGATGATTTAAAGCGGGGAATTCTTGAGTTGACACGAGAGCTGGAACGGAAACCGGATCGGGGCGTATTCCGGATGCCGATCGATCGTTGTTTTACAATTAAAGGGTTCGGGGTAGTAGTTGCCGGCACCGTGCTGTCAGGGAGCTGTAAGATTGGCGACCGACTTGAGATACTACCTGAATGCATTGCCGCAAGAGTTCGGGGGATTCAACGGCACAACCAGCCTGTAGCGCAGGCGGGTACCGGGGAACGGGCAGCATTGAATCTCCAAGGAGTGGAACTGGAACAGGTTTATCGTGGGCAGGTAGTGGTAACTCCTGGATATTACCAGCCTTCCAGTTACATTCAAGCAACACTTTATCTTTTGAAAGATTCTCCGATTGCACTCCGCAATATGGCGCGGGTCCATCTGCATATTGGGACTGCTGAGGTGATGTGCCGGGTCTGTCTGTTGGATAAAAAGGAACTTCTTCCCGGGGATGAAGGGCTGGTGCAATTGAGAACTGAAAAACCGATAGTCTGTGACTATAACGACAGGTATGTCCTGAGGTGTGCGTCCCCGCCAGCCACGTTGGGAGGGGGTATTGTGCTCGAGATTGGTAGCACTAAGCTGCGCCGTTTTGATGAAGCGCTCATCAATCGGCTGAGGCAGCTTAAAGCAGGTGAGCAGGGTGCGTTACTGGAACAGTTATTGCTGAAAAACAGCTTTGATATCAAGACAATAGGCGGGATTGCACGACAGATGGCTCTTACCGAAGATCAGGTCGTGCAGATGCTACAGGTACTGATTGATAGTCAGCGGGCGGTGACTCAGGATATTGAAGGCAAGCGGTATGTGATACACAATGAAGTTCTGCGTTCGGCACTGACAAGTGTTCTTGCCATATTAGCCGATTTTCATCGGCAGAATCCGCTGCGCATGGGGATGAAATCGTCGGAGCTTCGGGTGAAGGCCGGACAACTGCCTCCGGTTCTGTTTGAGCTGGTATTAAATCACCTGCAACAGCAAGGTGAGATAATAGTTGATGGCGACAGGGTGCGGTTAAAGGGGCATACGCTGCAGTTGAAACCGGAGGAGCAGGCTTTGTTTGACCGGGTAGCCCGTATTTTGCAAGAGACCCGCTGGACACCGCCCGATCCAGCTGAACTTTTTCCCGGAGTAGACCCCAAACTTGCACAGCGGGTAAAAATTGCTCTGGTGGAATCTGGAACGGTTATTGATCTCGGTGACGGAATTTTGATGCATGCGCAGGCAGTTTCAGAGGCAAAAAAAGTATTGTTGAAACTGTTGGAAGAGAAGTCTGAGCTTGCGGCAACCGATTTCCGTCAGGCACTGGGAACGACGCGGAAGTATGTAATTCCGCTTTTGAATTACTTTGATAATATCGGTTTGACCCAGCGCAAGGGTGATGTCCGGATACTTAAGGGCAGGATACAGACATAGGAAGCTTAAGGAGTCAAAATGGCAAAACGAGGTATTCTCGCTACGGTCAGTTGTGCCGGTTGAGCATCTAAAATAAGCAAGGCGCAGTTAGCGCAAGCACTTTCCGGGCTGGAAGTATCAGCTGACCCGCGGCTGCTTGTTGGTATCAGTACTGCAGATGACGCAGGGGTTTTTCTGCTGCAACCTGGGCTGGCAGTTGTTCAGACGGTTGATATTTTGACGCCGATGGTAGAGGACCCATATGTCTTTGGAAGGATTGCGGCAGCTAATTCCCTTTCCGATGTATATGCGATGGGAGGAGAGCCTGTTACTGTACTGAACATTGTTGGGTTCCCGGCTGCGATGGATAAGGCGGTGCTTCGGGAAATTCTGCGGGGAGGACAGGATACGGTAAAACTGGCAGGTGCAGTAGTAATTGGGGGACACACATTTAATGAGAAGGAAATAAAATACGGGCTGTCAGTTACGGGAATGGTGGACCCCGACAAGATTATTACCAATGCAGGTGCCAGAATTGGCGATCGCTTGATTCTGACCAAGCCTTTGGGGACCGGGGTTTTTGCTCAGATCATGATGAACGAAGAAACGATAGATGCCGATTTCTACCGGGTAGCAGTTGAGTCCATGATGCAATTGAATAAGACTGCACGCGATCTGATGCTTGAATTTAACGCCAACGCTGCCACCGACATTACCGGATACGGATTTCTGGGGCACCTCCAGGAGATGGCAGAGGCGTCAGAAGTTCGAGTAAGGGTTTACTCCCAAGAGATACCGATGTTGCCGGTGGTAAGAGAATTGGCAGAGAGATTTATCGATTCCGGCGTAACCATGAACGAAACTTCATTTAGTTCCCAGGTGGAATGGAAATGTGAACTCCATGATGCAATTCGGAATCTGCTTTGGGGGTCAGAGAGTTCAGGCGGGCTTTTGATTTCGCTGCCTGCAGATAGTGTGGATTTATTTCAGCAGAAGGCGCACCAACTGGGTGTTCTGGCAGCGGTGGTGGGGGAAGTTATTTCCGGGTCTCCGGGAACAATTGAAGTAGTATAAGTACATGTTCTGGCAGGAACTGGGGAAGAGTCTGGCGGAACAGTTTTTTGGACCTAGCCGATTACTCAGTTATGCGCGTTCGTTTATCAATGTTTTGATAATCGTTACAGGCGCGTGGTTTGCTACCAAGCTGTTCAATCTAGTGGTAAACCGGATTTTCCGGCAGAAGGAAGAAAGATATTTCCGGACGGTAGTGCCGCTAGTGCAGAGTCTTTTCCGTTACTTGATTCTCGCTCTGGCAATTGTTCTGATTCTGCGAGCAGTAGGGGTGGATTATAAGGCAATTATTGCCGGGGCAGGGGTAGTCGGGTTGGCGATCGGCTTCGGTGCCCAAACACTGGTCAAGGATTTTATATCGGGATTCTTCACGCTGTTTGAAGGTGCAATTGCCGCTGGTGATTATATTGTTACTTCGAATCTTGAGGGAACAGTAGAAAAAATCGGTTTGCGGGTTACTCAAATTCGTGCATTTGACGGCACGCTCTGGACCGTACCCAATGGTGAGCTTACCAGTTTTGGCAACAGGAATCGAGATTACATGCGGGCAATAGTTGGATTTGATCTTGCCTATGAGCAGAATGCCGAACAGGGAATGAAAGTGGCGGAGTTTGGGGCTAAAACTTGGTATGCTAGAAATCGCGAGCGGTGCTTAGATATACCAGAAGTTCAGGGTTTACTGAATTTCGGCGATTCGGGTATGCGGATAAGGGTTGTCTGCAAGGTGAAACCTGGTGAGCAGTGGGCGGCGGAACGGGAACTTCGGCTGGAAATTAAAAAGGCACTCGACGAAGCAGGAATTGAGATTCCATTTCCCCGGCGCGTCGTTTATAACCGGCAAAATCGGGAGAGGATAGGTTTGAGTGGTTCTGATTAACTGGAAGTTTCTTCCAGAGGTTCCGGAGGGACTGGATTTGTGATGATGACGAGAGCTGCAATAATTGTGCCTTCGCGATTGCGGAGCGTCTCAAAACAGACGGCGGAACTAGCAAAGGCAGGGATGATTTCACATTCCTGATGACTGGCAGCGCCGGAGAGCAGTTGCTGAAGATGAGGGAGAAATGGTTTGAGATTGGATAGTTCCATGCAAGATTTTCCGGTGGCCTCATTCGGGCGGATGCCAAGTAGGGGTTCGGCTGCCGGATTGACATAGATTATTTTCAAATTCCGGTCAACTACCAGTACACCTTCCTTGATATTGGATGCTAAGAGACGGAAACGGCGTTCCAGTTCCACGATCTGCCCTGATTTCAGTTCATCCAGTTCCCGCAGGCGGACAAATACGCGGTTCAACTGCCGGGCAAGGTTTCCCAGTTCATCGCGCGTTTCCAAGGTGATTCGGATATCGAAATCTCCGTTTTCTACACGATGCAGTGCATTTGTGATCCGCTTGAGCGGAAGGATGACGGCACGAGGCAGGGTGAAGATCAGATAAATCAGAAGCCCGCAAAGTATAAGAACAGAAGTAATAATGTTGCGTTGGCTCCAAATAAATAGTCGAGTTACACGAGCTTTGTGCTCTACAATCCGCTGGTTTGCTCGGGAGGTGATTGATTCTGCCAGAGTAATGATCGTGCGACTGACATCAGCCAGACGTTGATGAAACATAGTTCGCATACTACCTAGCAATTGATAAAATTCAATTTCCTGATCCAGCTTGCTGATTGCATTCAGCAGGGAATCTACGGTTGTCTGAGCATCAGCAGGAATGGTTGAAGTTTGTTCAATCAACAGGCGCCTTTGATCCCAAAGTCGATTCAGTTCGAGGGTAGGAGTTGCTGAAAAACGCAGTGTTCGAAACTGGATTAAAGAATCGATCATTAGGTTGTACGCTCTAAGTGCCGAGACCAGAGAGTCAAATTGGGGTTTGAGTTCCGGAGCAAAACGCCGGCTGCGTTCACTTCTAATCACTAACTGGTTCAAAGTAAGCCGGGCTGTTAACAGATACTGCGGATCACCGGTAAGCATATAATTTCGCTCCGCCGTTCGTACTTCGTGAAAGTAGCGGATAATGATATTACCTTGACGCAACAGTTCGGTGTCGGTTTCGGCAATGACAGTTGCAAGGTGATTCATCTCGCCAATATAATACAGTGCAAGCAGTACCACTGGTAGAATCAGCAGTGCAGTGATGATTATGGCTGAGGCAATTCTGCCGCGAATAGAATGAAATAGCGGCATCATGTCACTTCAGATCGTTCGGGTCAGACGTTCAATATCTGCATCGCGTCCTACGACCACCAGGATGTCGTCTTGCTCAATGATATCTTCTGGCCCCGGAAGATCATTAATCTGTTCCTGGTATGAGGTTTCGCCTTCGGGAGTGATAGTAGGCATCCTTTTTTTGATTGCAATAACATTGACGCCAAAACGGCGGCGAATGTCGAGCTGGCCGAGTTTTTTGCCAATAAAATGTCGGGGTGCATGAATTTCTGCCAGGCTGTGATTGGAGGCAAGCGGTATCTGTTCCAAGAGGTCAGGAGTCAAAAGTGACTTTGCCAGTTGATCGGCCATCTGTTCTTCAATCAGAATAGTACGGTCTGCACCGACATCCTTGAGAATTCGGGCATAAAGAGAAGAGGCGGCACGGGCGATTACCTGACCGGCACCCAAGCGTTTCAATAATGATGTGACAATAATAGCCGCTTCCATTCGTTCTCCCATTGCTACAATAACTGCATCAACATCCAGTACTCCTGATTCCTTGAGTGCATCTTCGTCCGTGGCATCAATACACAGCGCCTGAGTGACATCATCCTTGATGTCTTCTACACGTTTCATGTCGGAATCAATTGCTATGACCTCCGCTCCTTTTTTCATCAATGCTCGTGCGACCCGGGCACCAAAAGTGCCCAGTCCGATGACCGCAAACTGTTTCATTTACCCTCCTTTACCCGACGATGATTCTGGCGGTCGGGTACGTAATCATCGAGCGTTTATTGGCAGCAGTCATAGCCAATGTCAGAGTCAGTGGGCCGGTTCTGCCGATAAACATTAAAATTATTATGAGCAATTTTCCAATAACATTCAACTCCGGAGTTATGCCGATTGATAAACCGACCGTACCGAAAGCTGAGACAGCTTCAAAAAGCAGGAATTCGAACCGCTGGTTTTCGAAAAACAGCAGACCCGCATAAGTCAGGGCTATTGCTCCCAAACTGAGGGCAATTATTGCCATTGCCCGGTAGACAACATCCTTCGGGATTGTGCGTCGGGAATAGACAATTTCTTCTTCCCCCCGAATCCGGGAACGGATTGCGAGAAACAGGACGGCGATAGTAGATGTTTTGACACCGCCACCAGTACCCCCGGGAGATGCGCCAATAAACATCAAAATCACCCACAGAAAAATTGTTACGCCATGAAGATTTGAGAGAGGTACAGTATTGAATCCTGCGGTTCGGGCTGTTACCGACTGAAATAAGCTTGCCAGTAGTTTTGTACTTAAGGGCAGATTGTGGAGTGTGTTGTCATATTCAAGGAAAAAGAATAGTATAGTGCCCCCGGTGATCAGAAACGCGGTTGTGATTAATACAAGACGGGAGTGGATGGTCAGGTGCTGCTGCGGACTGCTACTAATTGACAGTTGACGAAAATTCCTTAGGAGACGGAGTAAATTTTTACGGTTAATGATTTCATTTACTACCGGGAATCCGAGCCCCCCCAGAATTATGAGCGTGATAATGCAGAGGTTGATGCACAGATCCGACTGGAAACGGATAAACGAGTCCGAGAATAACGAAAAGCCAGCGTTACAGAAGGCAGAAATCGAGTGGAATATTGCATAGTATAATGCCTGATCAGCGGTTCCCAATATAAACAGCCAGCGGAGGAAAAGAATTAGCATTCCAATTCCCTCAACCAGCAGGGTAAAGAGAAGTACATATCGGACCATGCGGGCAATATCGATATCTCGAGTTTCTTCGATGATTTCCTGCATGGTCCGGCGTTCCTGCAGCCCCATGCGTTGTCCAAGGAGGACGACGATGCTCGTATAAAAAGTCATTATCCCCAGTCCTCCCAGCTGAATTAGGGCCAAGATTACCAGTTGTCCGAAGCGGGAGAAATAGGTGCCCGTATCTTGGACGACCAGTCCCGTGACACAAGTAGCGGAAGTGGCAGTAAATAGAGCGGTAAGAATATCTGCGCCTTTACCATCAGCAGTAGCAGCAGGAAATGTAAGCAGCAAAGTTCCTACAGTAATCAGCCCTAAGAAGCTGATGACCAGCATACGCACCGGTCGCAGTCGGATGTTACCCCAAATTGCTGGCAGGAATCTGGTTCGGGAAAGGCTTGTAAGATTAATCAACTGATAAAGGACAAGGATGGGAATGATTAGACGCTGGAAGATGATTGCAGGGACGAGTATTATGGCAATCACGGTATCAAAAATTTGTCGGAACCGCGATAACGGTAAAGCCGGAGTAACCAATCGCTTAGTGAGAATTTCGGCGATTGTCCCCAAGCCAGCTGCAATGAGCGACAGGCGCAAGCTTAACCTGACCCATGCGGGAAATGAAAGGTGATAACCATTAATAAGGATTACGAAAATGACATCAATACCCACTAGTGCCGTGATAGACCAGAATAAAGGCGTTAACCAGCCCGGAGGTGTCCGGGTGGTTTTAATAATCCGGAAGCGTCTGAATAGCATAAGAACTAAAGAAAAAAGTAATCACTCAACGGGGATTACGGTTATTCCATACTTACCTTATATTATACTTTAAAACGAAGAATTGGCAAGGGAAAATGAATTCATCAGTTGATAAACCGAAAGTAGATAGCTCATCGGATTTGGGTCGTCGAAATTGCAAACTGGAGCCCGATGACGGCACATACTCCCAGAACGCTACTAAGGATAAAAGGTGCCCGTGGACCGAAAAGATTCCAGAGGATGCCCGCAAGTACTGATGCTCCAAGTAGCCCCAAGCCAGTAATTGCTGCATGTAATCCCAGCATGCTCGCCCGCTGGTTTTCCGGTGCAATATCGCTGACTAGTGCCTTTTCCAGTCCTTCGGTAAGAGCGCTGAACAGTCCATAGGCAATAAAAAGGATATAAGGGAGACCTATACCGGTGTCTTTATCCAGCAGGGCAAAGCCGAAGTAGACTGCACTGTAAATCCCGTACCCCACACTGAGGATTTTCCGTTTACCGATTCGATCGGCTATTTTCCCTGCTGGAAAGGCAAAGGTTGCATAGCTGAGATTATAAAGGAAATAAAGAATCAGGATATTCAGGGGGGACCAGCCGAGCCGGTTCATTCGCAGCAGGAGAAACTGATTAGAGGAGTTGCCGATGGCGAAAATGCCGATAATAAACAGAAATCGACGCAGCGGCAGTGGCAGATTTTTAACCCTGAGCGCAGGTAAGGAAACTGATTTGTTTGTGTGCTGCTCTTTAAGAAAGAAGAGAACGAAGACGCCCAGCAATGCCGGAATAACAGAAAGTAGAAAGATTTGGTGGTAATTGTGAAAAGCAGGATTGCCGGGCAGGCGGCTGATAAGAAAGATCGCAATGGCGATACCCAAGGTGGCCCCAACGGTATCAAAGGCTCTGTGAAGACCAAATGCTCGTCCCCGTGTTCCTTCAATCGAGGCATCGGCGATAATGGCGTCTCGGGGGGCTACCCGGACTCCTTTTCCGATTCGGTCAATTAATCTGCCCAAGAAGACTAAAATCCAGTTTCCTGACAGATAAAGCAATAGCTTGCCTAAGGTGGAACTGGAATAGCCGGTGAGGACGAGCAGTTTGCGGCGCCGGAGACGGTCGGAAGCTCTGCCCGAGAAGAGTTTGACCAAGGATGCTGAACTCTCAGCAATCCCTTCAATTAGGCCGAGAATCGCGGGCTGTGTTCCAAGCGAAGCAAGATAAAGCGGAAGCAGGGGATAGACCATCTCGGTGGAGATGTCGGTAAGCATACTGGCGATACCGGCGATAATAATGTTAAACATAAGTGACCTGGCAGTATAATCGATTAGCTCAAAATATGCAAGTTTTGATTGGATTTTTGAATAATTGACTTTGATATTAATGTTGGTTAATATTATTGGATATGGTTATGGGTGATTTCCGGCTCGTCCCGCTGTTTGATGGGTATTTTGGGCTGGATGGGGGGGCAATGTTTGGTGTGGTACCAAAACCTTTGTGGGAAAAAACTAATCCCCCGGATGAGTATAACCGGATTCGTCTGGCATTGAGACCACTTCTGGTGGTTACTCCCAAGGAGCGGATGCTGATTGACGCCGGAATCGGAGACAAGTATGATGAAAAATTCGCTGAACGCTACCGGGTTGAAAGAACTTCCACCTTGCTTGATACCCTTAAAATTGCCGGGTTTGAGCCTCGTGATATCAGTATGGTGATTCTGACACATTTGCATTTTGACCACTGCGGTGGGGCAACGAAACGGGAGGGGACGCGGGTATTGCCTACTTTTCCCGAAGCCCGATATATTGTGCAGGCAGTAGAGTGGCAGGAGGCAATTGCACCAAACCGGCGATCCCGGGCGTCATATTTACCGGAAAATTTTTTGCCAATCCAAGAGTCAGGACAGCTGGAATTAATAAATGGTTCGTGCGAAATTGTTCCTGGCGTGGAACTGATTCATACTGGCGGTCACACGCGTGGAATGCAGGTGGTCAAGATTAATAATGGGCAGGACACCGTCATTTTCTGGTCGGATATGATTCCGACCCGTGGTCATATCCCGGTGCCCTATATTATGGGTTACGACCTTTTTCCATTGGAATCAATGGAACAGAAGGAAAAACTTCTGAATCAGGCAGTTATCGAGGGGTGGATTTCCTTTTTGGAACACGATCCAGAGGCAATCGCTGGTAAAATACACCATGAAAACGAGAAATACCGCTTTGAGGAAATTAATCTTTAAGGAGGAATTGAGATATGAGCACTTCTGATTGGCGAGCAAAATATGCTCATAAACTTAAGAGCGCAGCGCAGGCACTCGAGGTCCTGCAACCTGGGGACCGGATTTTCATCGGTTCAGCCTGCGGTACGCCTCAGCGGCTGGTTCGGGCACTGGCCGACCGACCAGTGGAAGATGTGGAGGTAACTCATCTGCTGACGCTTGGTGTTGCTCCTTATGCCGAGGAGGCACTTGCGGGCAAATATCGGGCAAACTCGTTTTTCATCAGCGCCAATGTACGCGATGCGGTTCAGGAGGGTAGAGCTGATTATACGCCGATATTCCTTTCTGAAATACCGAGGCTTCTGCGTTCAGGCCGGCTGCCGATTGATGTAGCATTGATTCAGGTGACTCCGCCAGATGAGCATGGATTCTGCAGTTTGGGGGTTTCTGTTGATATCACCAAGCCGGCGGCGGAGGTGGCAAAACATGTAATTGCTGAAGTAAATCCGCGGATGCCACGGACACTTGGTGACAGTTTTATTCACATTTCCCAGATTGAGGCGCTTGTGGAGAATGATGCTCCGATTTACGAGTTTATTACGCCCGGCGAGAGTGAAGTCGCTCGCCGAATTGCCAAGAATGTGGCAGATCTGATTCCAGATGGAGCTACAATTCAAGTCGGCTACGGTGGGATTCCGAACGCCCTCCTGTTTTATCTGAAAGACAAAAAGGACCTCGGGGTTCACACTGAGGTATTTTCCGATGGCATTATTGACCTGATTGAAGCCGGTGTCATTAACAACCGGAAGAAGACCCTTCATCCGGGCAAGGTTATTGCTTCATTCTGTATGGGGTCACAGCGGCTTTATGACTACATTCATAACAACCCGATGTTTGAATTTCATCCAGTGGATTACACTAATGATCCGTATGTGATCGCACAGAATGAGAAGATGGTTTCCATTAACTCGGCGCTGGAGATTGATTTGACCGGTCAGGTATGCGCCGATTCGATCGGGTACAAATTCTACTCCGGTATCGGGGGACAGCTGGATTTTGTTCGTGGTGCAGCACGGGCAAAGGATGGTAAGCCGATTATTGTTCTGAAGTCAACCCGCGATAATGATCAGTTTTCGAGGATCGTGCCAGTGCTTTCCGAGGGTGCAGGGGTGGTGACTTCCAGAGGTGATGTACATTATGTTGTGACCGAGTGGGGGGTGGCATATCTTCATGGTCGTTCAATCAGGGAGCGGGCCCTCGCCCTGATTTCCATTGCTCATCCCAAGTTTCGAGCTGAGTTGCTGCGGCAGGCGAAGGAACGGCACTATGTCTACCAAGACCAGCCGGAGGTATCATTGGTAGCTGCCCGTTATCCGGAGGAGTTTGAAACTAAGGTGCGGCTTCAGGATGGTACGATAATTCTCATTCGGCCGATCAAACCGACCGATGAACCAGCGATGCGCGAACTGTTTTATTCCTTTTCCCGGGATACTGTTTTTTACCGTTATTTCAGCTATATTAAGGCGATGCCGCACGAGAAGCTGAGTAAATTTGTAAATATTGACTATGAGAAGGAGATGGCGCTGGTGGCAGTGATCCGGAAAAACGGCGATGAGCACATTGTTGGTTCAACCCGTTACTATGTTGACCCGTCGAGCGGACTGGCCGAGTTTGCAATTGAAGTGCAGGACGAGTATCAGAACCGGGGTATCGGTACCGCATTGTTCAACCATCTCATCCGTGTGGCACGGATGAAAGGGGTGAGGGGGTTTGTCGGGTATGTTCTTGACTCCAATACCCGTGCCTACCGTCTGGTGACCAAGGCAGGATTTCCGCTTGAGACTAAGTGGGAGGATGGCGTGTATATTCTGACACTGAGGTTCGAAAAATGAGCAGAGTAAATCTTGATTTTATTTTCAAACCCCGTTCAGTAGCAGTGATTGGAGCATCTAATCGTGAAGGTTCGGTCGGCAGAGCGCTTTTCGCGAATATCCTGTTCAACGGTTATACGGGCATAGTCTATCCGGTAAACCCGAAGGCGAAGAGTGTGCTCGGAGTTAAGACCTATCCTTCGATTCTGGACGTTGAGGACGAGATCGATCTGGCAATTCTGATTGTGCCGGCAGTGACCGTGCCTGCAGTTCTGGCGGAGTGTGGACAGAAGAAGGTCAAGGGAGCAATTGTGATTTCCGCCGGGTTTAAGGAGTTGGGGCCGACCGGTGCGGCACTGGAGCAGGCGGTGCGTGAGCGTGCTCGGGCTTGGGGAATCAGGCTGGTCGGACCCAACTGTTTCGGGATGATTAATACCAGTCCGGAGGTACGTTTGAATACTACCTTCGGCAGGATACGACCGCGCTACGGTAATATTGCGCTAATCTCTCAGTCGGGTGCGGTGGGAGCAAATGCTCTGGAGTATGCGGAAGTTGAAGAGGTTGGACTGTGTAAGTTTATTTCAATCGGCAACAAGGCGGATATCAACGAGTGTGATTTATTGGAGTATCTCAAAGATGATCCCGAGACTGATGTGATCGCCCTTTACCTTGAAGATCTGGTAAATCCACCGGAGTTTATGCGTATCGCCCGGGAGATTACTTCCCATCCGGAGCGACCGAAACCGATTCTGGCGATTAAGGCGGGGCGTACGAGTGAAGGGGCAAAGGCGGCTTCGTCCCACACCGGAGCGCTTGCTGGTTCAGATGAGGCTTATAATGCCTTCTTTGCTCAGGCACGGGTGCTGCGGGTGGATACGGTGAACGAACTGATTGCAAAGGCGGCGTCACTGGCATATCAGCCTCCGCCGAAGGGACCGCGGGTGGCGATTATTACTAATGCCGGCGGTATCGGAATTATGGCGACTGATGCTTGCATCCGCAACGGACTGAAACTGGCAAAACTAAGCGACAGGACACGGGAGGAGCTGAAAAAGGTGTTGCCCGCGGCTGCTAATACAACTAACCCGGTTGATATCATCGGCGACGGAGATGCCACCCGTTACCGTGCGGCATTCCGTATTCTGATTCAGGATGAGAATGTGGACGGGATCATTCCCATTTGGACACCAACTGTTGTTGCTGAGGCAATTGATATTGCCAATGTGATTGTTGAAGAGAGTGAAAAAACCGATAAGCCGATTCTTGCCTGCATTCAGACGATGGGGGACAGCACTGCGATTAGGCGAACACTGCTCAAGCGCCGGATTCCCCATTTCCAGTTTCCCGAGAATGCGGCACGGGCAATGGCGACAATGGCGGAGTTTTCCCGAATGAGCCGCCGGCCACCGGGAGAAGTAGTTGTCTATACGGATGTGAACCAGAAGCGGGTAAGGGAACTTATCACCCTGGCCCGGAAGCGACCGAGGGTTTATTTATCTGAGCCGGAGTGTCATGAAATTCTTAGTGCTTACGGTCTGCCAGTGGTGAAATTTGAAGTGGCAAAAAATGAGGAGGAAGCGGTTGCAGCTGCGGATAAGATCGGGTATCCAGTTGTGATCAAGATTGTTTCACCTGATATTCTGCACAAGACCGATTTTGGCGGTGTACGAGTGAACCTTAAGAATGAGACCGAGTTGCGTCAGGCTTATCAGTCGATGCTCGAACAGGTTAAGTCGAGAAAACCGGATGCAGAGTTGTGGGGCGTGATGGTGCAGCAGATGGCAAAAGCCGGCGGTCTGGAGACAATTATCGGGATGAAGCGCGATCCACACTTCGGACCGCTGCTGATGTTCGGACTTGGCGGAATTATGGTTGAGGTGCTTAAGGATGTAATGTTCCGGGTGGCACCAGTAAACGATCTGTCTGCGGAGTCGATGATCAGTGGGATTCGAGCACATAAGCTACTTGAGCCTTTCCGTGGTCAGCCAGCACGGGACAAGAAAATTATCAAGGAATGTATATTGCGACTCTCACAGCTTGTAACCGATTTTCCTGATTTTGATGAGATTGATATTAATCCCATGCTCGTATATTATGAAGGAGAGGGAGCGGCAGCGATTGACGCTCGGATTTTATTGCGTTAGGGTGTAGTGGAGCTGACCCGATTCGAACGGGCGACCCCCTGCTTGCAAAGCAGGTGCTCTCCCAACTGAGCTACAGCCCCAAGAAAAAATTATAGTACTGGCATTGTACAGGTCAATTATTTTTTGTCAAAAAAATCGCGGTCGATTGAGAATCCGTGTTCAGCTACGTTTTGACACAAGTATCAGTAAGTGTGATACTAAATGTGATTGTGTGATCTGGTATTCATACTGCGTGCAGTTTCAGGGGTGTAGTGTAGCGGGGGTAAGAGGTTGCAAGCAGGAAATTAGTTAAATGTCAGCTGATGCCGTGATAATGATAAAATACAAGTATGGTTGAGGACTCTTTTTCTGATTTCTTGAGGATTGTTGAAATGTGTCTAACAGTTAGAGTATTTCAAACAAAACTTCTGCTTGACAGTGACGGTAATGGATCTAAACTCAACGAAAGGAGGCACAATATGCGTTGTCTGATGGTTCTAATCGTGCTGCTGGCAGGGGCAGCGTTGATCTTTGATACAGGATGTACTCGGTGCGGAGCCAAGGCGGGAGAGAAGGCGGCAGAGAAAATGATTGAGGCAGCAAGTGGAGGTAGAGCGAAGGTGGACGTCGGGACGGTTGATATCTCTTCGTTACCGGCAAATCTCCGTTATCCGAATGCCGTGGTAAAGGGAAAGTGGGAGGTTACTACCGAGGAAGGAAAGGGTATTAATTATATGCTGGAGTCTTCAGATCCCAAGTCAAAGATAGTGGAGTTTTACAAGAGTGCGCTTGCGGGCTGGAAGCAGTCTATGGTGAGCGAAACACCTGATGCCATCACGCTGGCATTCATCAGCAGTGATGAGAAGGAGGCGGTATTTATCATCTTAAGCAGTGACGCAGGAAAAACTGCCATAAATCTCAGCCATACTAAGAAATAAAACAACCCAAGGCTGATCGAAGGTTCCGTCTGTCCGGGGTTGTATGGCTAACAGAGTAGATTAATACAGTTCTGTCCTTGCATTTTAGTTTAGAAGATGTATATTAAAATATAGTGCTAGTTTCATGCGGGCAGGAATCGTATGACGGACATACATCCTGCCGAAATGTGGGAATCCGGGTGTTAAAACAATCTGGGGAAAGGAGGGAATAATGGAAAAAACCCGTGAGTTTGACATTGGGTATATTATTGAAGTTAGCGGTGAACGGGCGTTGGTGGAACTCAGAGCCGATACCACTAAGCCTTTGGGGGAGGACTATTATCCTGGACAGCCTGGTTCCTATGTAAAAATTCCCTTCAGGGATTTTCAGATAATCGGTACAGTTACGAGCGTTCGGATGGAGACAAGTAATGCAGTTTCATCCGGTGCCGGCAGAAAAGTAGCGGAGTGTATTCTCTTGGGTACCCTAGAACATGATGAGCGGTTTTTCCGTGGTGTGGCTGTCTATCCCAATGTCGGCCAGACAGTGCAGATGGTTTCCAGCCGGGAGCTGAACAAGATTTTTTCCGAATTCAGTGAATTTGGCTTTTCTTTCGGCAGGCCAACTAGTGCCCGGGACCAGCGGGTTTATGTGCAGGTGAATCGGTTTTTCGGAGGTCATATTGCGGTACTGGGTACAACAGGTAGCGGGAAGTCGTACACGGTTGTAAGCATACTTCAGCAGACAATAAGAAAGTATCCCAATCCGCACATCGTCGTGCTGGATCTGCATGGAGAGTATGCGCGGGCATTCCCCGAAGGGGTAAATCTGATCAATGCGAATAATATCGACCTGCCTTACTGGGTGCTGAACTTCGAAGAGTTTGTTGACTTGACCGTGGATATGAATGAGCCGACCGCCAAGAATCAGATTACAGTAATCCGGGATTCACTTTTGCGGGCGCGTCAGGCATGGGATACGCGGGAACGCCTAGGACTGGGGGAACAGATTACTGCCGATTCGCCGGTCTACTATGAGCTCGATGAACTGATAGCGATGCTGCGCGATTGGAATATTCAGATGGTGTATAATGGTTTAGGGGAGCAGGAGGAGGGACCGCTTTACGGTGTGTTTGACAAATTTCTCATTCGGATGGATAGCCGGCTTTCAGATCCGCGTTATCATTTTATGTTCAAGCCCAGGGTGTATGACGCGAGTCCGAAATTTTCCGATTTGCTGCGTGATTACTTGTCAATTGATGCCCCGCACCGGATGACAGTAATTGATTTGAGCGGTTTGCCTTCGGATGCGGTTGGCGTAGTGGTAGCAGTGATTACGCGAATTGCATTTGAATTTAATCTGTGGAATCCTCAGCGGGAACGGTGTCCAATTCTGCTAGTTCTGGAGGAAGCGCACAACTATGTGCCGAACCATGCAGACGGACGATTTACTGCTGCTCGCAGCGCCGTGGAACGGCTTGCTAAGGAGGGAAGAAAGTATGGCATTGGATTGATTTTAGTGAGCCAACGGCCAAAGGAATTGTCAGAAACCGTATTATCCCAGTGCAATACATTTATTACCATGCGACTGACTAACCCTGCGGATCAGGATTATGTCAGGCGGCTCGTCCCGGATTCGCTTGCCGGTCTCTTAAATATGCTGCCCGCATTGCGGACTGGTGAGGCTTTGATATTAGGTGATTCAGTAGCAATGCCGACACGAATGATGGTGGATCTGCCCGATCCCCAACCTGGTACCGGTGATATTCAGTTCGCCAGGTGGTGGCAGAACGGAGTTGACAGTTTGAATCTGGAGCAGGTGATCAAACGGTGGCGCACCCGACGTCAGGATTTATAACCGGTCCGGTAATTAGAAGTATTCTATATTGTTGCTCTAAGTTTAATTGATTCAATGCTGTTGTGATAAAGTCCTATAACCGCTGATACTTTGTTGTCCGTTTTTAAGGGGGAGATATTTGACTGGAATGGAGTGCGAATTATGATTTTCTATGAGGATGCTGGTGGCTTCAGCAGAGTTTGTCTGGTTACTTCTGAGGAGTTTCGGTGCCGGGGCTGAATGGCGCCGGATATTGCCTCGGCTGAGTGAACAAATTTACTACCATGGGGTCCAGGCAACACCAATAGTGGTTTTCGCCAGTATTTTTGTGGGTTTGACAACTGTCGTCCAGACCGGATACCAGTTGCAGGGGATGGTACCGAATTATTTTGTCGGAATGGGTGTTGGGAGGATGCTATTGATCGAACTGGGTCCGGTTTTTGCCGCATTTATCGTTGCTAGCCGTTCAGCATCAGCGATGGCGGCAGAACTAGGAAGCATGCAGATTTCTGAGCAGATTGATGCTTTGCGGACGATGGCCATTGATCCGTATCATTATCTGTGTCTGCCGCGGATCCTCGCTACTACCTGCAGTCTGCCGGTTCTCGTGGCATTGATGGAGGTGGGGGCAAGTTTTACAGCAATAGTTGCGGCAGGAGTACTGGGAATTTCACAAGAGGCTTTTATCTACGGCATAACTCATTTTGTTAATGTCCATGATTTTGTTGGCGGGTTGTTGAAGGCGGGATTGTTCGGATTGCTGATTGGAACAAGCGGCTGTTTTTTCGGTTTTCGAGTTCAGGGGGGGGCACAGGACTTAGGCCGGGCAACAACAAATGCAGTAGTAACTGCTGCGGTGTTAATTCTCATTTCAGATTTTGTAATGGCAGCAATGCTGTTTTCCCGATGATCAGGTTGAAGAAGATATATAAAATGATTCGTGGAGAGCCGGTCCTCCGTGATGTAAGTATGGAAGTGCCGGATGCCAGCTGTTGCTGTGTGCTTGGACGGTCTGGTGCTGGCAAAACGGTGCTGTTGAAAATAACTGCCGGCCTTATTGTTCCTGATGCAGGCGAGGTGAGCTATGATGGACGGGCACTAAAATACGGCATATTAGGTAATAATCAGGAAATCATCCGGGGGACAGGTTTTCTTTTCCAGCATGGGGCATTGTTTGATGGGATGAATGTTGGGGAGAATGTCGCTCTGCCGTTGCGAGAGCGTAATTGCATTCCGACAATCGAGTTAAAGGAACGTGTGCAGAACATACTGGCCCAAGTTGGATTGCCGGGTAGCGTTCATCTACGGATTCGGGAACTTTCTGGAGGAATGATAAAACTTGTAGCACTCGCTCGTGCGCTGATTACTGAGCCCCGATACCTGTTTTTAGATGAGCCTACTGGAGGACTAGATCCGGTTTCCCGGGAACGGGTAATTAATATTGTGAGGTCGTTCCGGGCAGAAGGGGGAACTGTAGTTGCGGTTACTCATGATCTCGATTTTGCTCAGCAGCTGGCAGACCGGATTTATTTAATCCGCGAGGGCGTAGTGCATCTTGCGGAGCGGGAGGTAAAAAAGGAGGATTATGAATAGGCAGGTGCGCGATTTTCTGGTAAGCATCTTTGCGGTTATGGGTATTGGAGTAGCAATTTTCGGTTACTTCTGGTTTTCCGGTAAGTTGGGAGTCAACTATAAGCGGCAGATAACAGTTTATTTCAACGAAATATCCGGTTTAAAGCCTGGAGATCGGGTTGATGTCCTGGGTGTTACCAAAGGTAAGATACTGGCAACCGAATTAACAGGGGAAGATCGGGTTAGAGTTCGCGTGGCACTAGCAGAGGATGTCCGGTTGTGCAAGGATGCCCGTTTTGCCATTCGCTCGCTCAGTTATCTTGGGAGCGATCGTTATTTGGCAATCAGTCCCGGAATCGGCAAGCCGGCTGAGGATACGACTATTTTTTACGGAACAAATGAGGTGTTAGATCTTGAATCTACTTTTTTAAAGTTGGATCGGTTGATGAGTCTGGTAAATCCTGATTCCCTCAGTGCTGAGTTGAGACAGACACGCTTGGAAATAATGGAACTAGTCAACTTGAGGCTGGGCAGACTGGATTCCGGGTTTTCCGTCACAAGCCGTAACATCGAACGGCTGGCAGGACTCGTAGACAGCTTGACTCTGCTTCTGAACCGGGAGTCAACCGCCCGCAAACTTCTGACTTCTCCCGAGCTTTATGAGGAATTGTTGAGAACCAGTCAGGAGCTGAGGGGGTTGATGAATGATATTCGCAACCGTCCGGAGCGGTATTTCCGGCTGCGACTTTTTAAGTAATTAATTTGTTAGGAAACGTAATTTTACATTGGCAAGTCTAAATAATAAAAAGGAGGAATAATGCAGCTAAAAGGCAGTAGAACCGAAAAAAACATTCTTACCGCATTCGCTGGTGAATCTCAGGCAAGAAATCGTTACACATATTATGCCAGCAAAGCTCGAGATGAGGGTTATATTCAGATCGCTCAAATATTTGAGGAGACTGCTAACCAAGAGAAGGAGCACGCTAAAAGGCTGTTTAAGCTTCTGGAAGGGGGAATGGTCGAGATCAAAGCAGAGTTTCCTGCTGGCGTAATCGGTACGACGATAGAAAACCTCAAAGCTGCGGCGGATGGTGAGCATTATGAATGGTCTCAGATGTACCCGGAATTTGCGCAGATTGCGGAGGAGGAGGGTTTCCCGAACATCGCCGCTATCTTCCGGGCGATCGCAGTTGCTGAGAAACAGCATGAGAGACGGTATCAGGCATTGAAGGAAAATATCGAGATGGGCAGAGTTTTCCGTCGTGAAAAACCGGTAGTATGGCGGTGCATCAACTGTGGTTACCTGCACGAGGGTACTGAGGCACCGGAGATCTGCCCTTCCTGTGCCCATCCCCAGGCATACTTTGAAATTTTGGGGGAGAACTGGTAATGTTAGAGCGTACTGGACTTGTTACTTTCGGCGGGAAACCAGTAACACTTATCGGCCAAGAACTAAAGATCGGCGACAGGGCACCGGATTTTGAGTTGACCGGCAACGACTTGCAACCGGTTCGACTCGACGATTTCCGCGGCAAGAATCTGATAATACTAAGTTTACCATCACTGGACACGCCGATATGTGATCTGGAAACAAGACGATTCAACACAGAGGCAGAGGGGCTGGGAGATGATGTCGTGATACTGGCTGTAAGTATGGATCTGCCTTTCGCCCAGAAACGATGGTGCGGAGCTGCCGGAGTCAGCCGGGTGCTTACTGCCTCAGATTATCGTGAAGCATCATTTGGGGCCGCTTATGGAATTTTGATTAAGGAATACCGATTACTGGCTCGGGCGGTTTTTATCGTTGATCGTGATGGAATCCTGCGTTATCAGCAGCTTGTCGCTGAAGCGGGCAGGGAACCGGACTATGGTCTGGTGCTGGCAGCAATCAGGAGTTTGAAAGGAGGTTGATTTGAAAAATAAAGAACAGATCTACAGCTGCCGTCAGTGTGGTCAGATTCTCACACTTTTGCACCGCGGTGGCGGGACACTGGTCTGTTGCAATCAGCCGATGCAGGCCGGAAAGTCTGAAGATATTGAAACAGAACAGATGCCGGGTATGGGGACACCCTACTGGAGCTGTACTAACTGTCATTATGTGCTTCAGGCAATGCAGCCGCCAGATGTGTGTCCTTCGTGCCATCAGGCATGTCAGTTTGTTGATGTCAGCTGTTACATCCCGGAGTGCGGTTTTACCGGGGTGGACAGCCGTTTAATGAAATAATGGAGGAAAAGATGACCCAAAAACTGCAAATTTACAAGTGTGAAGTCTGCGGTAATATTGTCGAGGTGCTTCACCCCGGCACTGGCCAGTTGGTTTGCTGTGGCCAGCCGATGAAACTTTTAATGGAAAACACAACTGATGCCTCAAAGGAGAAGCATGTGCCGGTGGTTGAGAAGACTACGGATGGGTACTTGGTAAAGGTAGGCAGTGCCCCGCATCCGATGGAGGAGAAGCATTACATCGAGTGGATTGAACTAGTAGCCGATGAGCGGGCCTACCGACAGTTCCTTGCCCCTGGTCAGGCACCGGAGGCGCAGTTTTCGGTCCAGGCAAAGAGCGTCTATGCTCGGGAGTACTGTAATATTCACGGCCTGTGGAAAGGAGTTTGAAAATGATTCCGAAGCGGATAGAGGATGCCTTTAACGAACAAATCCGGCATGAACTGGAGTCAGCATATCTGTATCTTGCGATGGCCGCTTATTTTGACAATGGAGGTTTTCCAGGCATGGGACGATGGATGCGGGCACAGGTGCAAGAGGAGCTGACGCATGCGATGCGCTTCTACAAGCATATCATTGAGCGTGGCGGTGAGGTCCGATTACAGCCATTGAATATCCTTGCCCATAAGTGGGATTCACCCCTAAAGGCATTTGAGGCGGCTTACGAGCATGAAAAGTTCATTACAGGCAAGATTCATGAACTGGTAAAACTGGCGCAGAGTGAAGGTGATTATGCTTCAAATTCATTGTTACAATGGTTTGTTGATGAACAGGTGGAAGAGGAGGAGAGTACGCTGACAGTAGCTCAGCAGTTGAGGCTTATTGGAGGGGACGGCAGAGGTTTGCTTATGATAGATCGGGAGCTCGGACAGCGAACCTTTGTTCTGCCGCCGGAACTTGCTAATCTATACGCTCAGGGAACCGGAATTGCGGGTTGAGTCAGCTGGGAGAGGCTAAAAATGGAATTTAAAGCGGTAAAGCTGACCGACGATGTTTACTGGGTGGGAGCAGTTGACTGGAATATCCGGGACTTTCACGGTTATTCTACCGAGAAAGGCACGACCTACAACGCTTATCTGATTCTGGCAGATCGGGTTACATTGATTGATACGGTGAAGGCGCCGTTTAAGCAGGAAATGCTGACAAGGATTGCTTCGGTAATCGACCCTGGTGAAATAAGTTATATAATATCCAACCACGCGGAGATGGATCATTCTGGGGCTCTTCCCCAAGTCATTACGGAACTGAAGCCGGAGAGAGTGTTTGCTTCGGTGATGGGTGTGAAAGCACTGAGTGAGCATTATCACTTGAAAACTGAAATTACTGCCCTAAAGGACGGTGATGAGCTGAGTCTTGGAAATATGAAACTAAAGTTCTTCGAAACCCGGATGTTGCACTGGCCCGATAGTATGATAACCTATCTGGGTGAGCGGAACCTGCTCTTCTCACAGGATGGCTTCGGAATGCATCTGGCAAGCGGCGAGCGTTTCGCAGATCAGATTGAGGAACCGGTATTGAAATGGGAAGCGGCGAAATACTATGCCAATATCTTATTGCCCTACTCACCGCTGGTGTTAAAGCTTGCTGAAAGGCTAAGCGTACTGGATATCCGGCCTGAAATCATTGCACCGGATCATGGGCCCGTCTGGCGCAGCAATGATAACGACAAAATTATTGGCTGGTACCAGGAGTGGGCACGTCAACTGCCGCAGCTAAAGGTGGTGATTGTTTACGATACGATGTGGCAGAGTACCGATCTGATGGCACGGGCAATCGCTGACGGGGTTGCTGAAGCCGGTTTGTCAGTGAAGGTTATGCGTCTACGCGCTACCGATCGGAGCGATGTTATGACCGAAGTGCTGGATGCCGGTGCGGTGATTGTTGGTTCACCAACATTAAACAACGGAATGTTTCCCACGGTTGCCGATTTTTTGACTTACATGAAGGGATTGAAGCCGAAAAACAAAATTGGAGCCGCATTCGGGTCTTACGGCTGGAGTGGTGAGGCAACTGAGATGATCAGTACGGAACTGAAGTCAATGGGGATAGAACTGCCCGAAGTACCGCTGCGGGTGAAGTATGTACCGGACCAGGATGCGCTTGCTCGGTGCTGGGAGTTTGGTAGGCGTATGGCCGAATTGGTCAAAGAAAGAGTGGAGGAATAATGAAGGAACAGGTTGATCAGCGGGCATTAGACAAGTTTACCTACGGCTTGTATGTTGTCGCAAGTCGTAACGGTGACAGGATTAACGGATTAGTAGTTAACACCGTAGTTCAGGTAGCACTGAACCCTACGCTTGTTTCGGTAACGATCAACAAGAATTCGCTCACCAACGAATTCATCCGCAAAAGCGGGGTGCTGGCGATTTCAGTGCTCACACAGGATACACCACTGGAGTTTATCGGCCGGTTCGGGTTCCGTTCCGGCCGGGAGTTCGACAAGTTCGCAGGGGTAAATTACGAATTGGGGATTACTGGTGCACCAATGCTGACTGATTATACCGTCGCTCAGATTGAGGCGAGGGTACGGGAACGAATTGATTGTGTTACCCATGACCTGTTCGTTGCTGAGGTGGTGGCTGCTCGCGTTATCCGCGAGGCAGAGCCGCTAACCTACTCTTATTATCATCTGGTCAAGAAGGGGAAAACCGGAAAGGGTGCACCGACCTACCGGGAGGAAAACAAGGCGCAGACGAAGGTAAAGAAAAACGAAGGGAGTATAAAAATGAGACGGTATGTCTGTTCGGTCTGCGGGTATGTGTATGATCCTTCTGTTGGTGATCCAGAGAACGGAATTCCTGCCGGAACACCGTTCGAAAATCTGCCAGCTGAGTGGGTGTGTCCAGTGTGCGGAGCAACTAAAGATCAGTTTGAGCCTGAGGAATAGATAAAGAATTAATGCGTTCGGCGCACGGTCCGCCGCCCGTGAATATAAACGGGCGGTTTTTCCTTTCTGATCACTTCCGGGGTGATAATGCACTCAATGATGTTATGTCGTGTAGGTAGTTCAAACATGATTTCCAGCATTGTTTCTTCCAGTACCGCACGCAGGCCGCGGGCACCAGTTCGCAATTGCAATGCCCGTTCGGCAACTGCAGCTAACGCCTCGGGAGTAAAGGTGAGTTTGACTCCTTCCCGTTCAAAATAATAGGCATACTGCTTAAGCAGAGCATTTTTAGGCTGAGTAAGGATGTCAATTAAAGCAGATTGCGACAGGCTGTGAAGGGGCGCAATGACCGGCAGTCGGCCAACGAATTCGGGAATCATGCCATACTTGATTAAATCATCAGGTTGGACGCAACGTAGCAGTTCATCTTCATTTTCGGGATGTGTTCGGGTGATATTGGCGGCAAAGCCAATGGTCCCAGAACAAATCCGGCGTTCAATTATCTTGTCGAGTCCTTCAAATGTTCCGCCGCAGATGAACAGAATATTTCTGGTATTAACCTGCAGAAACTGCTGCCCCGGGTGCTTTCTGCCTCCTTGGGGAGGTACATTGGCGACAGTGCCTTCCAGTATTTTTAAAAGAGCCTGCTGGACTCCTTCACCAGAGACATCTCTGGTGATTGAAGGGGATTCGGATTTGCGTCCGATCTTGTCGATTTCGTCAATGTAAACGATGCCGATCTCAGCCAGTTGAATGTTACCGTCGGCCGCTTGAAGTAGTCTAAGCAGGATATTTTCAACGTCTTCTCCAACATAGCCGGCTTCAGTTAACGGTGTGGCATCGGCGATTGCAAAAGGAACTTTGAGAAACCGGGCAAGCGTTTCCGCAATCAGTGTTTTGCCGACACCAGTAGGACCGATGAGCAGAATATTGCTTTTATCCAGCTGTGGTGCGGTCCGGGGAGCTGTGATCCGTTGGTAGTGGTTGTAAACGGCTACCGAGATTACTTTTTTAGCATACTCCTGACCAATGACGTATTCGTCGAGAAATTTCTTGATCTCGGGGGGGAATTTCCCGCAGATATTCCACGGTCCGCCTCTGTTCCTCAAAAAGGGAATAAGCCAGCCGGGTACATTGCCGGCAGATTAGGCCATTACGACCACGAACCAGCCGGTGGCTGGTGGTTTCCGGAGTACCACAAAACGAGCATATGTTCTGCGGTCTGGGTCTGGGCTGAGAGTGGCGGGAACTCATTTGCGCTTTTCTATTACTTCGTCGATCAGACCGTACTGCTTGGCTTCCTGTGCCGACATGAAATAATTGCGGTCTGTGTCCTTGAGTATTTTTTCCACCGGCTGACCGGTGTGTTTGGCGAGAATTTCCGCCAAGAGTTCCTTTGCCCGGACGAGTTCACGGGCGTGAATTTCGATATCTGTAGCCTGCCCGCTTAATCCATATGCTGCCGGCTGGTGGATCATCATTCGGGAACGGGGGAGTGCAAATCTCTTGCCTTTTTCACCAGCCGCCAGCAACAACGCAGCGATTGATGCCGCCTCTCCAACACAGATAGTCGAAACCTTGGGGCGGATATACTGCATGGTATCGTAAATCGCCAGCCCGGCAGATACTACGCCGCCAGGGGAATTGATGTAGAGGTAGATATCCTTTTCCGGATCCTCTGCTTCCAGATAGAGCAGCTGGGCAACAACCAGATTGGCAACGGTATCGTCAACCGGCTGTCCGAGAAAAATAATTCTTTCCTTAAGAAGCCGGGAGTAAATATCATATGCGCGTTCTCCCCGGCCGGTCTGTTCAATTACCATCGGAATTAACACGGGAGCCTCCCCTAGTTCCTGATTTTTGATTTTACCGTTCATTTGTTTGACTCTTGACTGATGCTCGATCAAGAATCAGTTGCAGAACTTTATCTTGCAGTGTTTGAAAGCGGTATGAGGAGTTGTCTAGATATGGAGCAATTTCCTCCGGCTTGCGTCCGGTTGTCTGGGCTAGGGCCTGAATTCGAGATTCGATTTCTTCGTCGGTGACAACAAGATTTTCCTTCTGAGCGATGCGCAGCACAATACAGTCAAACCGGGCAGATTTCAGCGCTGCCGGTTTCAGTTTCTCCCGGACCTCCGGTGTGTCCGGCAGGTTGAACTCGCGAAGGAGCCGGTCGAGATGCGCCTGGACCCAGGATGCAGGCGGTTCGAACTGGTAACGAGATGTTAGTTGATCAATAATCTGGCCATGGAGTTCTGATTTCATCTGTTCTTCACGGTCAGCCAGAATTTCATCGTTGATCGCCTGGCGCAGGGCATCCAGATTTTCATAACCGAGGTCCTGGGCAAACTCATCGGTCACTTCGGGAAGAATTTTTTCCCGGACCCTCCGAACTTTCAGATGATAGGTAATGGTCCTTCCAGCAAGATTTTTATCGGGATGATCGGCAGGAAATGTAATGTCCGCTGACCGTTCGTCCCCCACGGAAACCCCAGTGAGTGCTTTATTGATATCTGGGTGATTTCCTTCTGCTCCTACTTCCAGGGTCACATTTGATTTTGGTCCGGCAACGATCTTGTCTCCTTCTCGTAGGGTGTAATCCACAACTACATAGTCGCCCGGCTGGGCGGGGCGTTGGACCGGCTGGAATACCGCACACCGGTTCCGCAGGGTGGCAAGTCTTTTGTCAAACTCATCATCAAAGCCCACTGGCTGTCGGCGTTCGAGAGTAAGTGCGGTGTAATCATCAAGCTCAAATTCCGGGATAATTTCAATTACCGCCTTCACCCGGATGGATTTATCCGGGGTAATTTCAAGATCCTCGATTTTTGGTTGGGAAGCGGGTTTAATGCCTCTTTTTTCCATCGCTTCTGTTAATGCCTGTTCCACCAGTTCTTCAGCAGCAGCCGACTCGAGTGCGTTTCCTAAGCGCCGTTCGAGGATGTGTTTGGGGACCCTTCCGGGCCGGAATCCCGGTATTTTTGCTTTATTTCTGTATTCTTCAAGCAAAGATTCCATCTTGGATTTCAAGAGTTCCGGTTCAAATTCAATTTCTACTTCTCGCAACCACTCTTGGGGCGATTTTACTCTGATTTCCAAATATGCTCCTTTGATTTTATTGATGCGAGGAGGGGGAATTGAACCCCCATCCCTTTCGGGACCAGATCCTAAGTCTGGCGCGTCTGCCAAGTTCCGCCATCCTCGCCTGAAATCAACATTTTTTTGATTTTAAGTAACATTATCAAAAAGTCAAGGAAACTTGGCGGTATTCCCAGAAATGTTGAACTTCCGGTTGACTTGAATCAGATTAAGCTTATTATTTTTAAAATTGTATGAGTTATCGGAACTTGATTGTTCATTCTGTTTTATTTGTTTTAATGTTGGGCTGCCATAACCAACCGCCTTCAGTGCCGATCATCTTCGGACCGCAGCGGGGGAGGCCGAATGATACATTGGTTTTTTCTGTGATTTCAGTTGACCGGGAAGGAGATTCAGTTGCCTACCTGTTCGAGTGGAATAATCAGAGCAGCTCCGGCTGGACCGAGTGGTTTCCTCAGGGTGTGGAGATTGTAAGACAGTTTTCATTTGCCGATACCGGGAGTTTCTTTCTCCGGGCGAAGGCACGCGATCGTCAGCATGAATCCGGCTGGTCAGAGAGCCTGAATGTGACAGTCCGATGGTATGTGCCTTCAGTGCCGAGAAAACCGGCAGGTCCGGATACAGTTGTTGTCGGGGACAATGTAACATTTTACTCATCAGCACTCCACCCTCTGAATGAACTGGTGGCGATTCAATTCTGCTGGAGTGATACAGTTGACGTGTGGAGTGATTATGTCCTGCCCGGAACGATAGTTGCAAAAAGACATGTTTTTACGATGGAAGGGGAGTTTGAGGTCCGCTGCCGGGCAAAGGACAAGAAAGGGTATTTATCTGAGTGGTCTGCACCTGAGACTGTGTTGGTTCAAAGCGGTCAAACACGTTGAAAAACCAGAAAAGGAGTTGTAAATGAAGAGGTTAATGCCTTTATTGTTGACTACCGGTTGTCTGCTTGTTTGGGCACAGGAACGGGAAATGAAGGTTCGTGTTCACTGTTCCAAGGTCCAGCTGCCGGCAATTGCCCGTGGAGTGCTGGAATTCTATGAAGTTACTGATGATTACTTCGTTGGAGCGGTGAGCGAGCAAACCTATGAGAGGCTGAAGAGTATCGGTTATCGCTTGGATGTGCTGGTACCAGATATGCAAAAGGAGGCAGCAGAACAGTGTTCGGGAGAGGATTTCGGTCGCTATCACTCGTATCAAGAGATTATGGATACGTTTGCCCTTATTGCCACAACCTATCCCAATATCTGTCAGCTGGAGACAATCGCCGTTTCGCCAACCGGTAAATATGTAATTGCGCTTAAAATAACCCAGAACCCGACGGTGGAGAATCATCGTCCCCGACTGGAATGGGATGGAACCACCCATGGTAATGAGAATATCGGCACGGAAATCTGCTGGTATATTACCCGGCAGCTCACCGACAACTATGGGAGTGATCCACTGATTACCTATCTGGTGAATACCAGAGAGATATGGATCATTCCTTGTGTTAATCCCGAAGGGTTGATTAACCGGACCCGGGGGAATTCCAACGGCATTGATCTGAACCGGGATTATGGTTATGCTTGGAATCAGGAGTCGGGTGCCAATGTTCCTTGGAGTCAGCCGGAAATTCGCGGGTTGCGGAACTTTTTTACCCGTCACCCGTTTGTCATGACCATGACCTATCACAGTGGCGCAACTTCGGTGATGTGGCCCTGGAGTTATTCACGGATTGCGACTTATGACAGCGCTGCTCATGCCCAGTGGTGCCAGCAGTATGGAAGTATTACTGGTTATCCCGCATATCAGATTTCCCGCGGACTTTACGAATGCCAGGGAACCTCCACCGATTTTTATTATGGTGCCGAAGGGGCACTCGGATTTGCTGCTGAGGTGGCATCCGGACAGCCGCCGCCGCAAAATCAGATTGATACGATCTGCCGGGCTAACTGGACCGCAAGTAAACAGTGGATGATTCGTGGTGGTTATGGAATCCGAGGGTGTATTACCGATTCGGTTACCGGTCTGCCGGTTAAAAGGGCAATTGTAATTTCTGACCCGGCCAACTGGATGGTTTATACCGATACCTGTGGCTGGTTCTTTAAATATGTGCTGCCCGGAACCTATTCGCTGCGGGTGCTAGCTGACGGTTATCAGCCGAAGACGGTCAGCGGAATAAGTGTGATGAGTGATACCTTTGTGGTAATTAATGTCAGTCTGTCTCCGGATACGACCACACCGATTACTGGTTACAAAGTTACTACTTGGATCTGCAAGGATCCGACCCAGGCGGGTAATACGATGGGTCTGTTTGCACTTGGTAGACAGGATACTCGCGCTCTCACTCTGACCAATCGGGGTATGGCAGTAATTGAACTGAGCGCACCGATTATTAACGGCCCCGGGACGGATTTTACGGTTTATTCCACCACCACTAAACCCTGCTCAATTTATGTTTCTTCCGATTGGAATGGGCCCTGGAGTTTCTGTGCTTTCGGTAACGGAAACATCGCCTGTGATCTGACGAGCGCTGGCGTTCCGTTTGCCAGTTATGTGCGGTTGAATGATGGTGGCCAGAGCTATGATCTGGACGCAATCGAGGGAACGATAGTAAACGCTCCGGCGCTGGTTTATCAGTCACAGACAATTGTTGATTCGCCGCCTGGAGGTAACAATGATGGGAGACTGGATCCCGGTGAGAGTGCCGGGCTAATTTTTGCACTGCGAAATGCCGGTAGAATTACCGCCAGTGATATCGCCGGGATTTTAAGAACTGATGATATATATGTCTCAATCACTGATTCAAATGGATATTTTGGCAATATCCCTGCGGATTCGATACGGAGTAACTTTTCCGACCGGTTTACAGTGCGGGCATCACCTCAGACTCCCAGAGAACACAGCATCCGACTGCGACTTTACCTTCATGGCAGTAATTATCACGACAGTCTCCTGCTGACTCTGACGGTAGGCGAACTGCGGGTTACCGATCCGATTCCGGACAATTCCGAGCCGACCCTTTATTATGCCTATGATGAGGTGGATACAACTTATGCGGAGCATCCGGAGTTTGAATGGATTGAAATCTACGGCATCGGCACGAGGTTACAACTCGGCGACGACGAGACAAGGCAGATCAGTCTGCCACCCGCATTCGGTCCTTTCGTTTTCTACGGCCAGTCCTATAACCAGATTTCAATCTGCTCCAACGGCTGGATTGCACCGGGGACGACAAGCAGAACTGATTATACCAATACCGCGCTGCCGAATTCCAATATGCCTCCATTAATCGCCGCCAACTGGGATGACTTGGATCCAAGATACGGTGACAGCGTCTGGTATTACCATGATGTCGCTAACCACCGGTTTATCATTGAATGGGATTCGGTCCACTACATCAGCAGCAGTGAATGGGATAAATTTGAGATCATTCTCTATGACACGACACTCGCAGGAGAAGATGGTAACTCCAAGTTCGTCATTCAATATCTGACCGCCAATCGCCCCGGCAGTTCGGCAACGGTCGGGATTCAGGATCATACGAAGACCAAATTTATTCAGGCGTTATACAACGGTGCATATCACCGTGCGGCTTCGCCCTGGATTCCGGGGCATGCACTCCGTTTTTCCACTGAGTGGCGAACTGGAATTAATGCAGCGGAGGGAGTGAATAGCATCTCGATGCCGAAAATAACAGTTCAGACCAATCCGGTCAGGAGGGCGGTCAATCTCCGGCTGAATTTTCCGGTGTCCGGAGCATCTGCTCTACTGATCTATGACCGGTGCGGACGGCTGGTGCGCCGAGTCGGTTCGGGAAATTTGCAATCAGGGGTAGACTGGCTGACTCTGCGTCTTGTTGATCAGAATGGGACACAACTGAGCCCCGGGGTTTACTGGTTGAAACTGGTGACCGATACTGGTTGGGCAAGTGTTAAAATCTGCGTGGTGCGTTAAGCGTAATGAGACAGGCAAAAAGCGCACGGCGTCAGAGCTGGGATGAGTATTTTATCGGGATTGCTCAGCTGGTTGCCCAGCGTTCTACCTGTCTGCGCCGAAAGGTCGGAGCGGTTCTGGTCCGGGAGAAGAGAATTCTCTGCACCGGATATAATGGAGCACCGCATGGTCTTGTCCATTGTGAACAGGCAGGCTGCCTGCGGAAGAGGTTGCACATTCCAGCCGGAGAGCGGATTGAAATCTGCCGCGGAATACACGCGGAGCAGAATACGCTGGTTCAGGCTGCCAGTTTCGGCATACAGGTCTCCGGTGCAACTCTGTACTGCACACATGCGCCCTGTATTACTTGCGCAAAGATGCTGATCAATGCCGGCATAAGGGAGTTTGTAATTGCCAATGACTACCCGGATGATTTAGCCCGGAAGCTCCTCCGAGAAGCAAAAATAAAGGTACGCAGAGTACGGATATAAAGTGCGGAGAAAAAATTTGACCGTGGAGTGAAAAGGGATATATTTAGCCACCGCCGATGATCAGAGAGGAAGTTATTATTGGAGGTCCAGTCGGGCTCCATGCCCGGCCTGCAGCGGAGTTTGTAAAGCTGGCTGAACGTTTCAAGTCCCGGGTCCGGCTGGCAAAGGACGGTATCTGGGTTAATGGCAAGAGTATTCTGGCAATTCTGACACTGGCAGCGGAAAAGGGCAGCACGGTAATTCTAGAGGTCAGTGGCGAAGATGAGGCGGAGGCGTTTGTAGTGCTCAAGGAGAAACTGACCGGCGATGAGCATTAAGAAAGAGAAGATTTTTCACGGCATTCCGGTTTCCTCCGGGTTTGCCCGCGGCCCGGTGTTTGTTTATCAGCCTTATCTGCCGGTAATCAGCGAGCGGGTGCTCAAACCTGATGATATTGATTCGGAAGTGGAACGTTTTCGTCGGGCAGTCCGGAATGTTGAAGCGGAACTCCGGGAGCTCCATCAGCAGGTGGGGCGGGAGATGGGGAAAGATTTTGCCGAATTTATTGATGTTCAGCTGGCGCTTCTGACTGATGAGGAAGTATTGAATGAGACCGAGCGATACATTCGGGAGCAGCTGCGCAACGCCGAATTTGCTTACAGTCAAACTCTGAAGGGGTTGACAGTGAGCGGTAGGGCTGCTCAAGTGCCGTTTTTTCGCGAACGGTTCGCGGATATGGCGGATGTTTCGGCACGGGTGCTGAGCGTGCTGCTGGGTGACAATCTTCCTTCAATTTTCGGGGTAAAACCGGGGTCGGTGCTGGTGGCACATCAGTTGCCCCCATCCGATGCTGCACTGCTGGATCCGGCAAAGGTGGCGGGTATAGTGCTGGAGGCAGGCGGTAAGACCTCTCACACCGCCATTATGGCAAAGGCTAAGGAAATTCCGGCGGTATTCGGAGCGGATGCAATCCTGAAGATGATTCAGGAGGGGGATGAGATTCTTGTGGACGGGTACCGGGGGTTGGCGATTCTCAATCCAAGCGCAAACCGACTGAAAACCTATGAGGCAGAGATCAAGCGGGAACAGCGGCGCCGGGCATCATTGAAGGCACTGGTTGAGGAGGCGCCGGTAACGCTTGATGGCAAAATGATTGATCTGTCTGCCAATGTGGAATTTCTGATAGAGGCTCGGCAGGCCAAAGACAACGGGGCGAGGGGAATTGGGCTTTTTCGGACCGAATATCTCTTTCTGGCGCGACGTCGTCCCCCTACTGAGGAAGAGCAGTTTGAGATTTACCGGGATGTGGCAGAGCTGTTCAGACCCTTTCCAGTAATTATCAGGACTTTTGATCTGGGCGGGGACAAGGTGATTCCCGGTTATACTGAGGCAAATCCGTTTCTGGGCTGGCGGGCGATCCGTTTCTGTCTGGACGATATTGCGCTGTTCAAAAATCAGCTGCGGGCAATTCTCCGGGCATCCGCTGCCGGTAATGTCAAAATAATGTTTCCCATGGTAGCAACAATTGAGGAATTGCGCCGGGCAAAACTGGTACTTGAGGAGGCAAAGAAGGAATTGAGGAAGGAAGGGAAGCCGTTTGATGAAAATGTTGAAGTCGGGGTGATGGTTGAGACGCCCTCGGCAGCAATTCTTGCCCAGCAGTTTGCCCGGGAAAGCAGGTTTCTCTCAATCGGTTCAAACGATTTAACTCAGTATACGCTGGCGGTAGACCGTGGGAATGAACGGGTAGCAAGACTGTTTGACCATTTTCATCCGGCGGTTCTGCGTCTGATTAAGAATACAATTGATGCTGCGCACGAACAGGGTATCTGGGTTGGCATGTGCGGGGAGTTCGGTGCCGATCCCATGGGCGTGGTTCTGCTGCTGGGTATGGGAGTGGACGAAATTTCGGTTGTGCCCGGACTGCTTCCTGAGACCAAACAGGTGATCCGGTCAATTGATACCGGCGTTGCTGCCGAGGTGGCACATCAGGCGTTGAAACTTTCAACCGCGCTGGAGGTGGAACGACTGCTGGAGCGGGAAGTGCATCACCGGTTTACGAAACTGGCACGTTCTCTCCATGCGGTCAAGGGGGCGGGTGGTGAATAACACTGGCTATCAGCGAATGAAGGAACTTATCTGGGGGCTGCCGGAGCAGCTGAGTACAGCGTGGGAAATTGCCAGCAGTGCACCGCTGCCATCCGAATCTGTCATTGACCAGGTTATCGTCGGGGCAATGGGTGGTTCGGCGATGGGTGCTGATATTGTCCGGAGCATTCTGGAAGCGGAGGGCGGGCGGTGGCTTACGGTCGTGCGCGATTATTCCCTGCCTGCCGGTATCTCCGAACAAACTTTGATTCTGACAATAAGTTATTCCGGGAATACTGAAGAAACACTGGCTGTATATGATGCGGCAATAAAACAGCGGGCTAAAGTTGTGGTAGTCACGAGCGGGGGCAAGCTGGCGGAAAAGGCGCAACAGGGTGGAGTGCCCCTGATTCTGATTCCTGGCGGAATGCCGCCGCGGTGTGCGATCGGGCTGATGAGCGTGGCAATTCTGGTGGTGCTGAACCGTCTTGGCCGGTGCCGCAGTTTCCTGCCTGACATCAGAGAAACCGGCAGACTGGTGAGAAGAAATCTGTCCGCATGGCACCGCTGGGCAGTGCGGTTAAGCCGGAAAATTGCAGACCGGTTCATTATTGTTTATTCAACCAGTCGGCTGTTGGATACTGCTGCCTACCGCCTGCAATGTCAGCTGAATGAAAATGCCAAGATGCTGGCACACTGGGGAACATTACCGGAGGCGAGTCATAATGAGATCATGGGCTTTGGTTCGCCCCTTTTTCTTGATGGAAAGGTGGCGGTGATCGCACTGGTTGATCCGACAAGCCATTCCCGGACGCTGGTCCGGTTGGGCCAGATGCTGAAACTGATTCGCGGCACAATTGTGGAAAATGTCCAGCTGGAATCTGCCGGAAGGTCTGGCTGTGCCCGGCTGTTTTCGCAGGTGGTGCGGGGCGATTTGCTCAGTATCGAACTGGCACGGCGCCGTAATGTTGATCCGATGGTGATTCCGAAAATCGACCGGTTAAAGCTGGTGCTGGCGCAGAAGCGATAACAGGAGCGGGTGTGGGGCTGGGGGTGATCATTCCGGCAGCGGGGGAGGGTCAGCGGTTAAGACCGCACACGCTCAGAAAGCCCAAGGTGATGCTGGAGGTTGCGGGCAAACCGATCATTGGGCATATTCTTGACCGGGTCAGCCGGCTGAATCCAGACCGGATTTGGGTGGTTGTGCCGCCGGCGGATGAATGGATCAGCAGCTATCTGCAGATGCACTACCGGATGAACTTCGAGTTTGTCGTTCAGCCAGAGCCCCGCGGTCTGGGACATGCGGTCTGGTGTGCCGGGGCCGACCGTGCGGGATTGCCGCTGCTGATTCTGCTGGGTGATACGATTGTGGATTTTGACTTTCAATCAATGTTTCAAACAGACTTCAGTATCGGGGTCAAGGAGGTTTCAGACCCGAGCCGGTTCGGTGTGGTGCTGGTGGAAAACGGGGTGGTCAGCAAGGTGATCGAAAAGCCTAGGGAACCCGTAAGCCGGCTGGCGATTGTCGGTGTTTACTACTTCCGCGAGCCGAAGCTCCTGTATCAATCGCTTGAACGGCTGATTGCAGAAAATCGGATGATCAGGGGGGAATATCAGTTTACCGATGCACTGCAGTTTCTTGCTGATCAGGGGACAGGGATTAGAACCGTTGATGTTGATGTGTGGCTGGATTGCGGAACACCGGAGGCGCTGCTTGAGACCAACCGGCTGCTGCTGGAGCGCCAGATGACTGCCCTACCGGAGCTGAATACCGCCCGGGTTGTGCCACCGGTTTTTATTGCACCGAATGCCCGAATTGAACGTTCCGAGATCGGGCCTTATGTGGCAGTTTCGGCGGGCGCTCAGATATCCGGTTCAGTGGTAAAAGACAGCCTGATCTATCAGGGGGCAAGGGTTGAGAACTGCCGGCTCAGCGGTGCGATCGTGGGGGAAGATGCTGAGGTCCGCGGGGTGGACGGTGCGGTAAATGTTGGGCCCGGGGTGCGACTGACACGGGGATAAATCTGATGTTCATCTTTGAAGTTCTGGCAGGCGATTACCGGGCACGCCGGGGAAGATTGAGTCTGCCGCACGGTACAGTTCAAACGCCCGCATTCATGGCGGTGGCGACCCAGGCGGCCGTCAAGACCATGAGTCCGCAGGAGGTAAGGGATACCGGCACGGAGATGCTCGTCTGCAATACCTATCACCTCTATTTACGGCCCGGTCATAAACTGATTCAAAAGGCGGGTGGAGTTTCAGCCTTCATGGGCTGGCACCGTCCGGTACTCACCGATTCCGGCGGTTATCAGATCTACTCGCTGGCGGCGCTTTCCCGGACCGGCGATGAGGGAGCGGAGTTTCAGTCCCATATTGACGGCAGCCGGCATTTCTTTACGCCGGAGCTGGTGATTGAAATTCAGCGGGCGCTCGGTTCGGATATTGCGATGTGTCTGGACGACTGTCCGCCGTTTCCGGTCAGCCGGCAGCAGGCGGAAATTTCGGTGATGCGGACCACCGGCTGGGCACAGCGCTGCCGGACCGCTGCGGGAGCGGATGTGAATCTCTTCGGCATCATTCAGGGCGCAACCTATCATGACCTCAGGCGCCGGAGTGCGGAGGAGCTCTTGGCGCTGGATTTCCCGGGTTATGCAATCGGCGGGCTGTGTCTGGGTGAGCCGTCAGCCCTGACCTACGAGATTACCGAGCTGGTATGTTCAATGATCCCGCCGGACAAGCCCCGTTACCTTATGGGTGCCGGCTATCCGGAGGATATCATCAATGCGGTCCGGGCCGGGGTTGATCTTTTTGACTGTGTGCTGCCGACCCGTAACGGCAGAACCGGCACCGCCTTTATCAGCACCGGTCGGGTGCTGATCCGGAATGCGGTTTATGCGGATGATCACGGACCGCTGGATCCGAACTGCGACTGCTACACCTGCCGTAATTTCAGCCGCGCCTATCTCCGGCATCTGTTCCTTGCGGGGGAGGCACTGGGACCCCGGCTTTTAAGCTATCACAATCTGTATTTTTTCCAGTCACTGCTGCGTGCCATCCGCGAGGCGATTGCCTGCGGGCGTTTTGATGAGTGGGCACGGCAGTTTCTGAGCCGGTATGCTCAGGTAACAGGTCAGGATTCAGACCTTGTGAGTGTCAACCGAAATGATTAATCAGAAAAGGAGGAGTCAATGCGTAATCTGACAGTCCTGATTTTAACTCTCGGGCTCGGACTGGCGATTCTTTCCTGCGGTCCGGGCAATGTGATCAAGGTGGGCGTGGTCGCTCCGCTCACCGGTGATGTCAAGACCTTCGGCGAATCAACAGTCAACGGCATCATGCTCGCAATTGAGGAGGCAAACCGTGCCGGCGGTGTCAACGGCAAACAGATCAAGCTGTTTATTTCTGATGATAAGAACGACCCGACTGAGGCGGCAAATGCCGGTGGCAAGCTGATTGAGCTGGACGGTGTCGTGGCGATCATCGGTTCGGTGTCCACCAAGTGCTCCTTGCCGCTGGCGGACAAGTGCCAGGTGGCGCGGATTCCGATGATCACCCCCACTTCGACCAATCCTAAGGTAACGGTTACCGATGACGGCAGGCACAAGGAGTTCATCTTCCGTGCCTGCTTCACCGACTCCTTCCAGGGGGTGGTGGCGGCACGGTTTGCAATTGACAGTCTCAAGGCCAAGACCGCTGCCATAATGTTCGATGTCGGCAATGATTACTCCCGCGGGCTTGCGGACTACTTCAAGCGCTTCTTTGAGGCGGCGGGCGGAAAGGTGGTGGCCTATGAGTCCTATCAGAAGGATGATGTCGACTTCTCGGCTCTTTTGACCAAAATCAAACAGCAGAAGCCGGACCTCGTGTTTCTCCCTGACTACTACAACAAGGTCGGTCTGATCGTCAAGCAGGCATATCAGCTCGGGCTGGTCACTCGCTTCCTCGGCGGTGATGGCTGGGATTCACCGGCGATGCTGGAGATTGCGGGCAAGGAGGTGGCGGGCAGCTACTTTGTCAACCACTACTCGGCTGATGATCCCAGGCCTGAGGTTCAGAACTGGGTGAACAAGTATCAGGCGCGCTACGGCCAGAAGCCGGATGCCTTTGCCACTCTCGGGTATGATGCGGGGCTTCTGCTGATCGCCGCACTCAAGAATGCGCCCAATGCCAAGCCGGATGAGATTCGGGAGGCGCTGAGCAAGATCCGGGACTACCCCTGTGTCTCGGGCACGATCACCTTTGACGAGTTCGGCAACCCGATCAAACTGGCGACGATCATCCAGTACACCGAGACCGGTCAACGGTTTGTGACCTCGTTTGCCCCGTAAGTAAAAGGCAGACTGTTACCAGCAACCGAACCGGCTCCGGCAGACCGACCGGAGCCGGTCTCTGTTTACAGACCTGCCTGTCCGTTGGCAGTCAAAGCGGAGCGGAATCAAGATTTTCTCAATACTCCATAAGGGAAATCTGCCCACTGTTTAACCCACACTACCAGCTGGGCAATTGCCCGGGGTGAACCCCATGCCGGCTGTCGGTTTTTGTCTTTCATAGGTAAGTATCTGGTGGTTAATGAGATATAAAACGATTGTTATACTTAATATTTATGCATTAAAATGCACAAATAATCGATTATCCTTTTGACAAAAACTGCCCGGTTCTTATAATATATGCGCATCATCGCCGCCTCCATTTTTAAGAAAGGAGGTTACGATGGCGAGGTTGATAAGGTTTTTTATCCTGACACTGGTGCTGGCAGAGATCGGTTCTGCCGGCTGGGAAAGACGGGCGGACACGCCGCAGTGGCAGTATGCCGGTTCAGCGCTGGTTTTCGGAATTGAAAATCCCAAGACCCTCTATGCCATCTTTGGCGGAACCAAAAAGCTGTATCGTTATCTTATTAATCTTGACCGATGGGATGATTCACCGGCTGATTTCCCCGGGGATGTGAATTTTGGTCCAGGTGCAGCGCTTGCCTCGGATTTGAATGACAACATCTATGTGCTCGTTGGGGGGGACGAAGCAGTTCTGGCGTTACCGGATTTCAGACAACAGCTGGCTGCGGTATCCGGATATCCCGTTTCCGGTCAGTCAGGGCGGTTCGTTAGCATTTGCCATCGTTGACAATCTGTATTGGGTGTATGCGATACCCGGGGACACTTTCCGCCGGATTTTCAAATACGGACCGCTTGCAGGCGGTGCGGGTGGTATTCAGCCGAATGATATTCCGCGCTGGCGCGAACTGTCCACAAGGGATATGCCCCGCCCCGGACCTGAAAGTTTATCCGGAGCCGGCGGTGCACAATGTCAGGCTGGAGTTTATCAACCGGAAACCCGGAAGATGTGCAGTGACGATCTGCGATATTGCCGGCAGGCGGGTGTGCGCACTGCTTGACCGGCTGCTGAATGCAGGTGTCCATTCGGCGACCTGGGATTTGACCGATGGGCATGGGATGCGTTCAGTACCCGGAGTATATATTGTGCAGGTGCGCACGCCTGAAACGGTCCTGACCCGCACGGTCACGGTCAGGTAAAAATGGAAAGGAGGCGGCGATGATGCTGAAAAAATTGATTGTTACCGTTATGGCAGTTGTTCTACCCCTGATTACAACTGCCGGTGCGATTACGCTTGAGCGGGTGATTCCAGTTGCCGATACCGTATGTGGCGGGGCAACCGGTGGTAGAGCACGGTATCTGGCGATTGACGGTTCAAAGCTCTACTATGTCGTCATTGAGGGCATGACTCTGGTGCTTGACCTTGGCAGTTTTACGGTCAGTGGTGAAATTCCGACGCTCGGCGAACACCCGGCAATTATAGGGACGGACAAACAACAGCAACTGTTTGTGCCTAGGTATCACAAGTTGTATGTGGCAGGACGGGACAGCGGTCTGCCAATCATGACAATTGTCAGCACACTTACTGATTCCATAACTGCCCGTTATCCCGTTACCGACTTTATGTCTATGGCGTATAACGATTCCGAAGGGTGCATTATTATCACTGCCGAATCCTGCCGGCTGCGGGTTATTGACTGCCGGACCGACTCAGTGCGTGCCGTCATTACTACCGTTGACAGCTGTCCGCCCGACTATGTTTTCTGGAATCACCATAACAACTGCTATTATGTGATTACAGGACATTACCAGCTTTATCCGGTGCTGGATACCTTTGCCTGGTGCACGGTGTTTGATAGCCGGACCAACACCGTTGTCGATACCTTCTGTCTGCAGCGGCGGTTTTACCGGGGGGTTCTGGTGCATCCGCACCGGAACAAGCTCTACTTCGGGCTGAATGATGAGGTGGCGGTGGTGGACGGTGAGCAGAACCGGATCGTCAGGTGGATTCCCTTTCTGGGAGGTCAGTTTGCGACCGACTCCGCGGGCAGTAAACTATATCTGATGAATGCTGGTAGCATCGGAGTAGTTGACTGCAACCATGATACCCTGATAAAGGAGATATTCCTCGGCAGAGGCGGGTATCTTGAATTCTGTTGCATCCCGGAACTTGATCGGCTGGCTGTTATCTGCGACAACCTGCTTGCCGGCATTGACTGTGGGGGCGACTCTCTGGTGTTTGCCGATTCCACATTCCGGGTTAATCCCTGGTATGCCGCTCTGACCTGGGATCCGATGCGGGGGCAGATCCTTATCGGCAAGTATTATTTTTCTGAAGGAACGGCGCTCCTTTTGGCATACGATCCGATCAGCTGGCAGGTGCGCAGGACGCGGATGCTCGGTGTGGAGCGGATCTGGGATTTAGTTCACAACCGCCGTCTGAGCCGGTTTTATCTTTTGACCGAAATCCGGGATTCGTTTCAGCTTTGGGTGGTTGACGGAGAATCGGGTAATTATCTTCAGGCATTTACGCTCTGCCCCGCCCGACGTGAATATGAGGTGAAGCTGTATCCCCATCCGGATGAGAGAAGGTTATACATTCCGGACCCGGAAGGGGGACGCATCAGGGTTTTTGACTGCGACCAGGGGGCGATAGCTTATGACATACCGGTTCGACCCATGCCGACATTGCTTACCTTTTTCAAAAACCGGATTTACTGCAGTCATACCGAGTATCCCAACGGCTATCTGTCGATCATTGATTCCGATGCGGATACGGTCATCAAGGTGCTGGACCTGCCACTGGTCGGCACCAGTTTTGTCATTTTTTATCCCGAGGTTAATAAATATTATGTTCAGGGTTACTGGGACAACCGGATTGCGGTGATGGACCTTGCTACTGACGAACTGCAGAAGCTCATCCGTGGTATCCCGGCCGGGCAGGGGATTCTCTCACCGGCGATAAGGATGCCGGCGGTCCGGGGGTTGTATGTCGTTTTTGCCAACATACTGCCCAATTCTCCCTTTCTGGTCAAGATTGATGTGACCACCGATTCGATCGTGAAGGTGTATAGCGACCTGAATTACTATTACGCAGATTTTGGACTTGTAAACCGCTTTTTCACTAATAAACTTTATCTTTGCGCTATGATTAGACCTTATTATCCATTTGCGCATCTGATCGGTGTCTATGATGTTTTTCAGGACACGGTTGTCGATGAGGTGAGCACTCCGATTCCGGATACGGCGTGGAAGTGGTGGGGCATTAGCGATGATTATTACAATTATCCCAGCCATCCCAACCTACCGGTTTTTTACGCCCACTATATCTGGGGGGTGGCAAAGGTTGACTGCGTTACCGATTCTGTTGTCAGCTTCCTCCGGTTGCGGGGACTGGGGGAAGCTTGGCGGGTGATGAAACTGGATTCGGTTGATAACCGGATTTATCTGGTCGGCGACAGCCGGATATTTGTGCTCCGGGACGAAGGTCCGGGAGTCACATCCCCTCAGCCTGAAGCCCGAAGCCGGATACGGCTTGACTGTCCGACGGTGATCAGGGACCGGTTGCTCGTCAGTCTGCAGGCGCCAGCAGCTTCGGAGGCGCAATTGAGCATATTTGATGCCGGTGGCAGACTGCTCCGGCAATTGCGGACGGCAACCGGCAGGGAGGGCAGAGTGCGGCTTCAATGGGACGGGAGCGATGTTCAGGGGCATCAGACCTCAGCCGGGGTATATTTTGTTGTGCTGAAAACGGGTTCTGACCGTTACATGAAAAAGGTTGTCAGAATCAGGTAGCCCGGCATCAATTTCTGAAGTTTATTGATCTTGGGAGCGGTTATTCAATCCACTCTGCATCGGGGAGGTTGAGCTGGTCGCGGGTGATGTTGCCTAGGATGACCATCAGGTATCTGCCCGGAAAGAGTCGGTTGCGGGCAGCGGTGTTAATCTGTTCAAGCGTGGTGGTGCGGACCAGTACCGGGAAGCGGGTGAACCAGTCCATGCCGTAGCCGTAGAGTTCAAAGCTGATCAGCTGGTCAAGCTTGCCGGAGTTGGCAGAGTAGGTGAGCGGAAATGAGCCGGTGAAGTAGTTTTTCGCTTTCTGCAGTTCCCGTGGGGTGGCACCGGTCTGTGCCATCCGGTCAATTTCGGCAAACATCTTCTCAATTGCAATCTGGGGTTTTGAGGTCTGGACCGTTGCCCGGAAGGCGCCGGTCAGGAGCCGGCGGTCAAACCAGCAGCGGACATCATAGGCAAGCCCGGCGTATTCCCGGACCGCCAAGCCGAGCCGGGAGGAAAGCGGCGGACCTCCTAGGATGTAGGACATGAGCCGGACCGGAATCAGATCCGGATCGCGGACCGAGATGCCAAGATGGCCGAACTGGATATAGGTCTGGTTCATGTCCGGCCGGGTGATCAGTTTAACCCGCAGTTTTTCCGGTGGTTTGAGTGCAGGCGGTTCGGGCGCGGGCACCGGTCCGGGCTGCCAGCCGGCGAACCGGCGGGTAATTTCTTCTTTTAGCGCTCCAGGGCTGATGTCGCCGACCGCCACAATGAAGCAGTTGTTGGGCACGAAGTGGGTGGCGTGGAACTGGTGCAGATCGGCAAGGGTAATCTGGGGAATGGTGCCGGTATCGCCCCGCACCGGCAGGCTGTAGCGGTGGTCGCCGAAGAGCATGCGGTCGAATTCCAGCGTTACCAGTGAGCCCGGGTTGTCCCAAGCACGGCGGGCAGCGGTGAGCTGTTCCTCCCGGACGAGCCGGAACTCCGGTTCCGGAAATGCGGGGTTGAGGACGATATCGGCAAGGATGTCCAGTCCGGTTCCAAGGTCCTTGGACAGGAGCCGGAACTGAACCAGGCTGTGGTCAAAGTCGGCATCTGCCGAGTAGCTGGCACCAAGGAAGTCAAGCAGAGCGGCGAGCGAGTCGGCAGTGAAGTTTTTTGTGCCGCGGAGAAGCATCTGAGCGCAGAGGCTGGCGGTGCCCGCCTTCGGGAGCGGTTCGAACACAGCACCGGAACGACAGATCAGCGCTAGGTCCACGATCGGCAGGCGGTGGTCCTCAAAGGTGATGATTATCAGACCGTTGTTCAGTGAGTCGCGCGTTACCGGCAGGGAGAAAAGCGGGGAAACGGCGGTGGCAACTCCGAGCAAAAGCAACAGCAGGGGCGGGTGATGAGACGGTTTCATTTTGCCTCCCTTTTTTCAGGCAGGAGCATGCCGACGATCCGGCGGTGGTCCTGAAAATACTTCTGGCAGAACTGCTGAATCTGCTCTGGTGTGGTCTTTTCCACCTGCTGCATCCAGTCCAGAAATGAGCGCCAGGAGCCGGTGGTGATCTGTGCGGTGGCAATGAGATAGGCGATGCCGGAGATGTCGTCCCGTTCAAAGATCGAGCCGGCGATTGTCTGATTCTTGACCCGCTGCAGTTCCAGTCCGGTTACAAGCTCGGTCTTCATTCTTTCCAGTTCGCGGGTTATCAGGTGTTCAATCCGGGGAATCAGGGTTTCCGATTTCGGACTGATCCAGAAGTACATCAGTCCGGGGTCCTTTTCCACCGAGTTCCAGACTGAAACCGAGGTGGCAAGTCCGGAGTCAAGGACCAGGGTCCGGTAGAGCCGGGAGTTTCTGCCTGAGCCGAGGATCCGGGCGGTGACATCACCGACAAAATAGAGCGAGTCCCGGATGCCCGGTGTTGGGTAGCCGATGAGCAGGGTCGGGACCGATACCCGTTTGCGGATGATGATCCGGCGTTCGCCTGCCGGTTCGGGTTCAAAGTAGTAATAGTCATACCGATTGATCGGTCTGCCCTTCAGTCTGCCAAAATACTTCTGTGCCATTGTTTTGACCTCATCCGGTCTGATGTCACCGGCGATCACCAGCACCGCATTTGCCGGGTTGTAATGCTGATACCATGCCCGGACCTTTTCTACCGTGAAGTTTGCCACATCATCAGGCCAGCCGATGGTCGGGTTGCGATGGGGATGGGCAAGCCAGGCGATGGCTTCAAAGTTCTCCCAGAGGACTGAGCTGGGACGATTGTCCTGAAGCCGGCGCTCCTCGGCAACGACCTGATGTTCACTTTCAAACTCCGAGTCCGGAAAGATACACCGTCCCATCCGGGCAGCCTCCAGTTTCAGCGCCAGCCCCCAGTGTTCCCTGGCGATATCTTCGTAATAGCCGGTATAATAGGTCGAGGTGAAGCCGTTGTTGAAGGCGCCGACCGAGTCCAGCATCCGGTCAAAGTCGCCCGGCTTATAGATGTCGGTGTGCTTGAAGCTCATATGCTCGAGCATGTGGGAGATGCCGGTCAGTCCCGGCGGTTCATCATAGGAGCCGACCCGGTAATAGACATTGACCGAGACCACCGGTGCGGAGGTGTCAATATAGCCGATGACCTGCAGGCCGTTTCTAAGCCGGAACTCAAACACCCGGGATTCCAGCGGGTCAAAGCTGGCAAGCAGGGTAAGCAGTGATAAAATGATGTTCATAATTCTATTCTGAAATTACCAGCCGGACCGGTGTCTGCCGGTTCAGACGGAGGAAGTAGACCCCGGGTTTCAGGCGCCGGCCGTCAGGTCCTTTAAGGCTCAAGGTCCGGCTCTGTCCGGCAATGGTAAAGGTTTGAACGGTTCTGCCCGCAGGATCGGTGAGTTTCAAAGTTGCTGGCTGCTGCGTCGGCGGGTTGAGGTAAACTACGGCGGTTGTCCGGGCAGGGTTGGGGAAAATCCGCAGTGGCGGCTGATGGTCTGTCTGCCTTTGCTTATCGGTAGTGATGCCGGAGGTGTTTACACCTTCAACCGCATCGAGGTAAAATGTTCCGGAGGCGGTGAGCCGGAGAAAGCGGACACTGTCCAGTCCGGCAGAACCGATGTCAAGGTAAGTTTCGGGAGCACTGGCTGTGCCCAGCGTAACCCATAGTCCCTGCCAGCTCTGGGCACCCTGCACCTGCGCACTGGCGGTTCCTGATGAGCGGTAAATCACCAGTTCACTGCCTTCACGGTTGTAAACCGGCTTCCCCATATCAAGACAGATTGTCTTGCCGTTGTCGAGCAAAAAGGCGGTGCTGTCCCGGGGACCGAGCGCCCGGACCGGATAGGTGCGGTTGGAGGATGGGTTGACAAAACTGTTGTAGATATGACGGTAGGCAAAGAGCGGTGCGGTTGAATCAGGCGTGAGCCGGACTTCAAGCCAGACTGCAGAGTCACCGGTCGCCGGGACAATGACATTTTCAATCGTGGTGTCACGATAACCCGGTGCCCGGAATGTCAGCGTATAGGTGCCGGGGAGATAGAAGCGGTGGAAATCGCCCACCGTCGGGCTGTTATAGCTGAGCCAGTCTGCGGGTCGGACCCAAATCTGGCAGGGCACCGGCGTGCCGGTGAGCACATCGGTCACCATGCCGTGGATTCCCTTGCCTGCCAAGTGGATAAGCTCCAGCATTGCCGGCAGATTGAGGTTGAAGCACGGGTCAATCTCGGAGGCGGGCGGAGTTTTCTGAAGATGAACCTCAATTGACCAGCCCATCATGCCATAGCCATAATCAAAGTCCTTGGTTGAACCGTTGATCAGATACATTGAGTCTGCACCCTGGCCATAGGTGTAATGAGTCCAGTGGTCGTAGCGGGCAGAGAGAAACTGGATCAGGTTCAGTTCGGGAATTGCGTTCTGATAGGAGTAGCAGTAGCTCCAGGGGTGGGAGATGAAGGTTGTGCCGGCATGATAGGAGACGAAGGTAACTGCAGGATTGCGCCATATATGAGCAAGTACCGCCTGGTTCTCCGGTTCTGAAAATGGGCTTGCCCCCTGAGAAATTTCATCCCCCCACATCCAGCCCCAGTTGCGGTTCAGATCTACGCTGTTGCCATTATACCGGCTGGAACTGATATAACCGTCCGGGTTATACATCGGCAGGAGGTAGATTTCCCGGCTGTCAACCAGACGGGTGACAATGGTATCGGTGCTGTAGTTGCGGACTAGGTACTTTAGCAGTTCAAAGGTGATCGCCCAGCCGATTTTCTCATCGCCGTGAATGTCACCTTCAAAATGAACCGCAGGCTCCGGCTCATCAATCTGGGGGTTGTCGGAAATTTTCATCATCAGCAGCAGATTGCCCCGGTAACTCAGACCCAATGTTTCGAGCCGGCAGATTGCCGGATTGGTTGTTGCAATAACCGCCATGGTATCGCAGTATTCGGCATAGGTCAGATATCTACCATCACTTTCCTGAAAGTTACGTTCATAAATTCCAGTTATATCAGGCGTTATGATTTCAATTCTATAACCTTTTTCAGCCAGTGCCCGCTGCTGATTGACGGTTGCCTCGACAACAACGCCGGTCCGGTTGACATAATTTACCCAGGCGCCGGAGTGTTCAATATTCCGGACGTCATCTCTGGTGGCATTGGTAATCCGGATCAGATCCCGAGATTCAGGGGTGCTGATAAGGGGTGTGACAAAGGCACAAAGAAAAATTAAAATCCAGGTCCGCACCGCATATAATATTAGAGGAGGATATCCCGCTGTCAAAATGTGCAGGGTGCTGGGAAATCGGTGATTCTTAATATATCACAACCACTCCGGAGGGAATGACCTTAGCCCGAACTTGGCGGATGCCGCTGCGCCGTTTGGCATACACCCGAATCCGGTAGTTGTAGCCGGTCCGGGGTTCAAATCCGACAATTGTGCCCGCGATACTGCGGTTGGGTTTGGAAGGTCCTGCCCAGATGAAGACGATGGTCTCAATGATCGCCATCGGGTCGTAGAGAAATGATTCCCTGTCTTCGGGGGAGAGTCCCTTGAACACCTCGCCGGCGATTTCAACATGTGAGTGGAAGTTGCCCAGATAGCGGAGGTGCAATCGGGAGCTGAGTTCCCGGCGCCGCCTGATCACCCGCCGGATCATCGCCCAGTCGCGGAAAGTGATGCCGGTCCGGCTCTTTTCTCCGCCCCGATAGTAGCATGCCCGGCGGACAACCAGCCGATGTTCTTGGTTGATAGTGCCGAAGAGAAAGCCGAATGTTTCCCGTTTGAACTTAGTTTCATACCCCCGGCGGGCAAAACTGCACAGTTCGCGGACCGCTGATTCTTCAAACAGAATTGGTGCCCGGAAGCGCACGAGCGGATGAATTGACATTAACTTTATTTTAGCACCTGCCCGCGGCAGGTCAAATCATAATAAAAATGCCGCTGGAGGGCCCATGCCACGATGGTTGATACGCCAACCAGGGCAATCGCCCGACCAGCAGCAGAAAATAAATACAACAGTTGATTTCCATGTCAAGCAATTTTTCCGGTGCTGTCACAGGGTAAATTAATTTGAATTAAGTCGGGAAAAGATTATATTTTCCTGTGGAATCAAAAAATGAATTCAGTCAGCGCCGCCAGCGGATGGTTGAGGAGCAGATCGCTGCCCGTGGCATCAGGAACGAGCGGGTGCTGACGGCGATGCTGAAGGTGCCGAGACATCTTTTTGTTCCTGAAGGTTTTGTGCATCAGGCTTATGAGGATCATCCCTTGCCGATCGGACAGGGGCAGACAATTTCCCAGCCCTATATTGTGGCGGTAATGACCGAGGCATTGCAGGTTGGGAGGCAGCACCGGGTACTGGAGATTGGAACCGGTTCCGGTTATCAGACCGCCCTTCTGGCGGAACTGGCGGGGATGGTATATACTGTGGAAATCATTGAGGAGCTTTCAATCCGGGCGCGGCAGATTCTGAACCGGCTGGATTACCGGAACATCAGGTTCAAGATAGGAGATGGGAATGAGGGTTGGAAGGAGTTCGCCCCCTATGACCGGATTATCGTTACCGCTGCGGCAGAGTCAATTCCTTATGCCCTCGTCGAGCAGCTGAAGGAGCAGGGTAGGCTGGTGGCACCGGTGGGGCCGTCAGGGGCACAGAGTCTGATTTTTGGGGTGAAGCACGGGCAACGGCTGGTGCAGCGGTCGCTGATGAGCGTGGTGTTTGTTCCACTGGTGCGGGGCAAGCCTTCTGTTGACTCCTGAAATAATTCTTTTATTTTATATTGTCATTGACGGGGCGTAGCGCAGCTGGTTTAGCGCGCTTGGTTCGGGACCAAGAGGTCGCTGGTTCAAATCCAGTCGCCCCGATTTTCAATTTACCGCTTGGAAATGGCCAACAATACACCGGCACTGGATCAGACCCGGGTAAGGGTTCTCATCTCTGCTGATGAAGTCGCCAAGCGGGTACGGGAGCTGGCGGAGCAGATTTCTGCCGATTATGCGGGCAGGACTCCGCTGGTTGTCGGTATTCTCAAGGGCTCCTGGATTTTTCTGGCGGATCTGGTGCGGCAGCTGACCGTGCCGGTTTACATCGATTTCCTCACCGTTTCCAGTTATGGGGCGAGCACAAAGAGTTCGGGGATTGTAAAGATTGTCATGGACCTGAAATGTCCGCTGGAAGGCAGGGATGTGCTGGTGGTGGAGGATATTCTGGATTCGGGATTGACATTAAGATACATTATGAGGCATCTGGAGCTGCGCAAGCCGAAGAGTCTGAAGTTGTGTGTGCTGATGGACAAGCCGGCGCGCCGGCAGGTGGAGATCAAGCCGGACTATCTCGGGTTTACCGTGCCGGATAAGTTTGTGGTCGGTTACGGGGCAGATTTTGCTGAAGCCTTTCGTAATCTGCCGTATATCGGGTATATTGAAGTGCCGGGTAAGTGACGATGAAGAGAAGCAGAACTCGTAACTCTCCAGTGTCAGTGGATTTGCTTGCGGTTGCCCGGGGCGAAGCACCTGCAGACCTTTTGTTGCGCGGTGGTCAGGTGGTGGATGTGTTTACCGGTGAGGTCCGCCGGGCAGATGTAGTCATCAAGAACGGAATGATTGCCGGTGTGGGGGAAGGTTACGAGCGGGCAGACAGTGTGATTGACATCCAGGGTTGCTATGTCGCACCTGGTTTTATTGAGGGGCATATCCATATTGAAAGTTCGTTATTATCGGTGACTGAGTTTGTCCGGTTGTGCCTAGTTAATGGCACAACCACGGTAATTGCTGATCCTCATGAGCTGGCGAATGTTCTGGGAGTCAGCGGTGTTGAATATGTCATCCGGGCGAGCCGGGGTCTTCCTGTTGACATCTATATCATGGTGCCATCCTGTGTTCCGGCGACGCGGATGGAGACATCGGGAGCAAAGCTGGGGGTCAGGGAGATTGAACGGCTGCTTAAGATGCCGGAGGTGCTCGGACTTGCCGAGTTGATGAACTATCCGGGTGTAATCTGGGGTGATCCTGAGGTTCGGGCGAAGCTAGTGGTGGCAAGAATAGCGGAAAAGGTGATCGATGGCCACTGTCCGGGGCTGACCGGACTTCTGCTGCAGGCATATGCCGGCGCGGGAATCGGCTCGGACCACGAATCGGTCGGGGTGCAGGAGGTACGGGAGAGGTTGCGGGCAGGGATGAGGGTATTTATCCGGGAAGGTTCGGCTGCCCGGAACTTGGCATCGATTCTGCCGGTGGTGAATGATTTCAATCTGCGCCGGTTCTGCCTTGTGTCCGATGACCGTGACCCGCAGGATCTGCTCAAAGAGGGCCATCTGAATGCGGTATTGCGCCGGGTGGTCAGCACCGGAATGCATCCGGCAGCGGCGATTCAGATGGTGACGCTCAATCCTGCAGAGTATTTCCGTCTTTATGACCGGGGTGCGGTGGCACCGGGATTGCGGGCAGACCTGGTAGTGCTGGGAAGTCTGAGCGATATGAATGTGGAACTGGTGATAAAGAATGGCAGACCGGTTGCCCGGGAGGGTCGATTACTGGAGAGGCTGCCGGAGGTCCGCGACCGGAAGGTGATGAACACCGTGCGGGTGAAGGGGCTTGCACGGGGAGATTTTGTAATCAAGGCTGAAGGGGAGCTGTGTAATGTGATCCGGGTTGTGCCCGGACAGATTTTAACTGAACATCATGTCCAGCGGGCACCGGTCAGAAACGGACTGGTGACAGCAGATCCGGAGCGGGATCTGCTGAAGATCGTGGTAATTGAAAGGCACCGGGGGACGGGCAGAATGGGTAAAGGGCTGGTTGCCGGTTTTGGTCTGAAGAAGGGTGCGCTCGGGACCACCGTGGCGCATGATTCTCACAATATGATTATTGTCGGCACCAATGACCGGGATATGCTGGTCGCAGCACGTGCACTGGTAAGGATGGGTGGTGGTTATGTGGCGGTTGCCGACGGCAAAGTGGCAGCAGAACTGCCCCTGCCGATCGCCGGTCTGATGTCAGACCGGTCTGCCCAGGAGGTTGTTTCCCGGTTGAAGGTACTTTTGGCAAAGGCACGGAACTGGGGCTGCCGGCTGGACAATCCATTCATGACCCTGTCATTTCTTTCGCTGCCGGTAATTCCCGAACTGAAAATAACCGACCGGGGGCTGATTGATGTCAACCGGTTTCAGCCGATCAGTTTATTCGCTGAGAAATAGGCTGTTCGTCGGGGTGATTGGTGCCGGCGAATGTGACGCCGAACTGGCGGCAGAGGCGCGGGCGCTGGGGCGGGGACTGGCAGCAGTCGGTGCGGTCGTGGTCTGCGGCGGTATGGGAGGTGTGATGCGGGCGGTATGTCAGGGCGCTCAGGAACAGGGCGGGTTGACAATCGGCATCATGCCCGGTTCCGAGCGGTCGCAGGCAAATGAGTTTGTGGCACTGCCGATCGCTACCGGTTTCGGCGAGGCGCGCAATCTGATAATTATCAGGACTGCTGATATCCTGATTGCAATCGGCGGGTCCTACGGTACACTTTCGGAGATCGGTTTTGCTTTGAAGATGGGAAAGAGGGTAATCGGGTTGAAGACTTGGGAGATTGAAGGGGTGGAAAAAGTGGCGTCGGTGGAAGATGTTTTGACAAGATTAAGAATAAAAGGAGGATAGAATGGCAGCAAAGGAGTATTTGAACTTTATCAATGGCAGATATGTGCCTGCCCGAACTGGTAAAAGCTATGAGAACCGTAACCCGGCGGACACCTCGGATCTGATCGGAACTTTTCCCGTTTCCGGACCGGAGGATGTGAATGATGCAGTTGCGGCGGCAAAGGCGGCTTATCCCAAATGGCGGGCGGTCCCGGCGCCGCAGCGGGGCGAGATTATCCGGCGTGCCACCGAGATTCTCATCCGACGCAAGGAGGAGCTTGCCCGGCTGATGACAAGAGAGATGGGTAAGGTTTTGAAAGAGACCAGGGGTGATGTGCAGGAGGCGATTGACACTGGGCTTTACGCTGCGGGTGAGAGCCGGCGGCTGTGGGGCAAGGTAGTGCCCAGCGAACTGCCCAACAAGGCAGCCTTTGTTACCCGGCAGCCGATGGGGGTGTGGGGGATGATCTGTCCCTGGAACTTTCCGATGGCGATTCCCTCCTGGAAGCTGTTTCCTGCCCTGATCTGCGGTAACACTGCGGTCATCAAGCCGGCAACTCTGACACCAGCGTCGGTTCATGAGTTTGTTTTGGCACTGACTGAAGCCGGTGTGCCCGCCGGGGTGGTGAATGTGGTGTATGGAGAAGGGTCAGTGGTTGGTGAGGCATTGCTCAATCATCCGGATATCTGCGGGATTTCATTTACCGGGTCATCAGTGATCGGCAAACGGATTGCCGAGGTCTGCGGCAGACAGCTGAAACGGTGTTCACTGGAGCTTGGGGGCAAGAATGCCCAGATTGTGCTGAAGGATGCGGATCTGAATCTGGCGCTGGAAGGGGTAATCTGGGGTGCCTTCGGGACGGCCGGGCAGCGCTGCACCGCTACTTCCCGGCTGATTCTTGAGGATGAAATCTATGACCGTTTTCTGGAGATGGTGGTGGAAAGGGCAAAACAGTTGAAGGTTGGCAACGGTCTGGATGAGTCGGTAGAGATGGGACCGCTAGTGAGCGAGGGGCAGCGGCAGACGGTCCACCGGTATGTGGAGATCGGAAAGAGTGAGGGAGCACGGCTGGTGTGCGGTGGTGCACCCCTCACCAGTGGTGATTACAGCCGGGGCTATTTTTATCCCCCGACTATCTTCGCCGAAGTCACCCCGAATATGCGCATCGCCCGGGAGGAGATATTCGGACCGGTGCTTTCAGTTATCAGGGTGCGTAATTTTGATGAAGCGATTGATGTCCTTAACAACACCTCTTATGGTTTGTCATCTTCAATCTATACCCGGGATGTCAATCTGGCAATGAAGGCGATTGAACGGATTGAAGCAGGAATTACATATGTGAATGCCCCGACGATTGGTGCAGAATGCCATCTGCCATTTGGTGGAGTCAAGGAGACAGGCAACGGACACCGGGAAGGTGGCTGGACCGCCTATGAAATCTTTTCCGAGTTGAAGACAGTATATATTGATTATTCCGGAGCTCTGCAGAAGGCGCAGATTGATACTGCAAAGGATTAACCGGACCGGTGGCGACAATTGAAGTTGATCAGCTGAGCAAGAGTTTTCGCGGACTGGTTGCAGTTGACCATGTTTCCTTTGCGGTCAATGAGGGAGAAATCTTCGGATTTCTGGGTCCGAACGGTGCCGGCAAGACCACTACGGTCCGGATGCTCTGCACCCTTACGCGTCCAAGTGCGGGAACGGCACGGGTAGCAGGCTGGGATATCATCCGCGAGCCCAATCAGGTGCGGAAGGCGATCGGAATCATATTTCAGGAACCGTCACTTGATGATCGACTGACCGCCCGGGAGAATCTAAGGTTTCACGCTATGATTTACAAGGTTCCGAAAGAGGAGGCTAAAATCCGGATTGCGCGCGCACTGGAATGGATGGAACTCAGTTCCCGTGGCGACGATCTGGTCCGGAATTTTTCAGGCGGTATGAAACGCCGGTTGGAGATCGCCCGGGCTCTGCTGCATACACCCCAGGTGCTTTTTCTGGACGAGCCGACACTCGGGCTTGATCCTCAGACCCGGAACCGGATCTGGGAAAGGCTGCTGGCATTGCGGGCAGAAAACCGGATGACACTGTTTCTGACTACTCACTACATGGATGAGGCGGAATACTGTGACCGGATTGCGATCATTGATTATGGCCGGATAATTGCTCTGGGCACGCCGACAGAGCTGAAAGCCCGGTTGCAGGGAGATCAGGTGGTGCTGATGACCGCTGACAACCTTCGGGCAGCGGCTGAAATCAGGAGGCGTTACGGAGTTGAACCTGCGCTCGATCGGGAAAATTTAAGGTTTCAGGTGGCAGATGGGGCGCAGTTTGTACCCAGACTGGTCCGGGAACTGGGCGTGCCCATACTTTCAGTAATGGTGCGGCCGCCAACGCTGGATGATGTTTTTCTCGCCCTGACCGGCCGGGAGATCCGGGATGAGGAGGCGAGCGAGCGGGAGAAATTGAAGAGCAGGCTTCAGCGGATGGGGCGTGTCTGGCGTTAGCAGCCGTTATGATTGATTCTGCCTGTATCCATATGGTGTGGCGGCGCGATGTGCTCCGCTACTTCCGGGAAAAGAGTCAGCTTTATGGGTCGCTCACCAGGCCGGTGCTGTGGCTTTTTATTCTCGGTCTCGGTTTACGCGGCGGTTACCGGGAGGTCGGCACTGTCAATTATACTCAGTTCATCTTCCCGGGAATTATTGCAATGACCAGTATCTTCACATCGATTCAGTCAGCAATCTCCATCATCTGGGACCGGGAGTTCGGATTTCTGAAGGAGATTCTGGTGGCACCAGTCCCGCGGACATCAATTGTCATTGGTAAGGGACTTGCAGGTACGACCCTTTCACTGATTCAGGGGTGTATCATTCTGCTGCTGGCGCCGCTCGTCCGGGTGAAGCTGGCGCTGGTGAACATTCTGCCGCTGATTCTGGTGATGGCGGTGATGTCCTTTGCCCTGACCGGGATCGGGATCGTGATTGCCGCCCGGATGACCTCGTTTCAGGGGTTCGGCACAATCATGAATTTCATTATCATGCCACTGTGGTTTCTCAGCGGTGCCCTTTATCCGCTTGAGGGTTTGCCCTGGTGGCTGGCGCTGCTGGTTCGTATCAACCCGCTGACCTATGGTGTGGATATGATCCGCCGACTGGTGCTCGGATTTTCCTTCTATTCTCCCGGGTTTAATCTTGCATTTCTGACAGGTTTCAGCATTCTGACAACAATGGCGGCAGTCTATTTCTTCAATCGCGGGGAATACTGAAGGCAGAGGGGCGGATTGGCGGGTAATAGATTCGAAAATTATTCCGGCTCACAGTTGAGCGTTCAATTACGTCATAATGTTGAGCGTTTGTGGCAGGTACTGCAGGGAATTAGACCTCCGAAGCAGTATGTCAATGTGGAAGGTGGGGGTATTGAGCAACAGCATGACTGGCGGCTGCGACTGCATCACTGTGCCAATTATGCTGCGGCACTGACAATTCTGAAACAGGAAAACCGAAGTTTGCGACTCCTGGAGCTGGGCTGTGGCACCGGCGTACTTTCCTATGGACTGGCCCGGATCATGCCGGCGGAATGGAGTCTGATGGCGACAGACTATTCGCGGTATCTGATTGAGTATGCCCGGCAGCAGTATTCGACTCCGAATCTTGTGTTTGACTGTCTTGATGTCAATGACATTTCCGCATCGGCACTCAAGGAGTTTGATGCGGTGCTGATGCTGGAATTGATTGAACATCTGAACTGTTGGGAAACCAGAGAGCTTCTCCACCGGCTGGGAGCAGGGCTGAAACCTGCCAGTCTGGTGGTTATTTCCACTCCGGATCGTTCTGCCTTCCCGCGTGACCATTCTGGTTATTATCCCCATAAAATTGAATACCGGTATTCTACTTTGTTCCGGTTTCTCAGCGGCCTGCAGAATAATCCGTTCCGCAGTTTCGAGCTTTATCAGATAGTTGCGCCCGGGATCGTCCGGGCAGCGGTTCGGGCTGAAAGACGGGGTGGTTACCTTCTCAACCGGTTTGCCGGACTGGTTGAGCGGTTGAGTTCACATCAAGTTCATTTTCACCGCTACCAGAGAAGGGTGTTGAGCTGGTTAAGCCGGATCTTCTGGCGATTGACCGGTGGCGGGCAGAAATGTGACATCACCCGGCTGCTTGATGATTTCCAGTTGACCGGCACTGATACCGGTGATCATCAGCTTTCATTCAGTCTAATAGCAGTGCTAAGAAAATGAAAAGAAAAGGACTGGTAATTCCTGATGTGCTGGTATATCACCAGGGGTGTCTGCGGATTATCGATCAGCGGTTTCTGCCATTAAGGGTGATTTACCGTAAGCTGAGCAGCGTTCCGGCGGTTGTCGAGGCAATTAGAGAGTTGCAGATACGCGGGGCACCATGGATCGGAGTTGCGGCGGCATACGGGATGGCTGTGGTGGCAGAGCGGTCAGGTGACCAGGAACTGATTGCCGGGTTGACAAAAGCCGCTGAAATGCTGATGGTGGCACGTCCCACTGCGGTCAATCTTGGCTGGGCGGTGAGCAGAATAATGGAAGTTGTTGCGCACACAAAGGGTGTTTCGCCAGCAGTGTTGCGGCGTCGGGTGCTTAAGGAGGCAAAGGCGATTGAGGCGGATGAGTGCCGCCGGTCCAGGGCAATTGCCCGTTACGGTGCCAAACTTGTGCCGGAAAACGGAACCGTCCTGACAATCTGCAATACCGGGATGCTCGCTGGGCCCGGGTTGGGAACGGCACTGGGGGTGATCTATCAGGCGTATCAGGAGGGGAAAAATCCGCTGGTGTATGTCTGTGAAACCCGGCCGCTGCTCCAAGGTGCCCGGCTGACCGCCTGGGAGCTGAAGCGGGCAGGTATCAATTTCCGGCTTATCGTTGACAGTGCCAGCGCCAGCGTGATTGAGCATTGCGACCTCGTAATAGTTGGAGCAGACCGGATTGCAGCAAACGGCGATACCGCAAATAAAATCGGGACGAAGATGCTGGCGTTACTAGCTAAGACTGCCAGCAAACCGTTTTATGTGGCAGCTCCGTCATCCACATTTGACCTTAAGATCAGAAACGGCAAGGAGATTCCGATTGAAATCCGCAGTGGTGATGAAATTGCCAGAATCGGTCCCTGCCGGCTGGCGCCGGCTGGAATAACAGTTTACAATCCGGCGTTTGATGTTACGCCGGCACGTTATATCGCCGGATTTATTACTGAAAAAGGGGTTGTCCGTCCGCCTTACCGGAACCGTCTTGCCCGTCTGCTTTACTCGGTGGTAACAAAGACCCGTTCCATTACCACCGGTGGCCGCACCTGACCGATCTTCTCCAGTACCTCCATGCCTTCCACGATCTTGCCGATCACGGTGTATTTACCATCCAGCTGGGGAAGCGGCTGGAGACAGAAGTAAAACTGGCTGCCCGATGATTCGAGGTTGGGGTTTACCTGATCCGGCAGCCGGGCCATCGCCATTGATCCCTTTTCATGTTTGCGTTTGATTTCAGCAGGGACGGTGTAACCCGGACCGCCGGTGCCGTCACCTTTGGGATCGCCTCCCTGAACCACAAAACCGGGTTCAATCCGGTGGAACGTGAGTCCGTTGTAGAATCCTTTGATCGCCAGATTGGCAACATTAGTGACATTCAGCGGCGCATCTTTGGTATACATTTCCACCTTAATTTTACCGAAGTCCTTGACCAGAATGGTAATAAACAGCTTTTCCGGGAGGTTGGTTGAGATCAGCGTATCCTTAAGCAGACCCGGTGGTTCCGGAGTGGCGGTGCCGGTGGTGTCAGCTGGTGCCGGACCTGGTTTTTTGGGGGCGCCACACCCTACGAAAAGAACAGCAATCATCAATGAAACTGTTAAGAGTTTTGACACAGTATACCTCCTTTTAATGTTTCAATATCCCCAGTGCCGGGTGCGTTTTTTCCATAATTCCTCATAGGCAATGGTAAGATGGAGACGTCCGGCGGTTTCGCTGATGAATCCGGCCGGGGTTTCCCCTTTGCGGAATATTACCTCACCGGCAATATCCAGTGTGCCGAATTTAGGCAGCAGTAACCCGGTCCCGAAGTGAACAGCGGACTCCGAGATCCGACCGCCGGCAACCGTGCTACAATACCATCTGCCTGTAGAGTAGCCGAGGCGGAATGGATAGCCGGGAAACTGTTCATACTCAATGCCTATTGAAGCCCGCCATACATTCTGATAACCGGCAGGCAGGTCATCAATGGTGGCACTTGTCCAGTTGCGGAGTTCAAAACCAGTGCTGATTTGGGTTTTATAGAACGGTCCGGCAGAAAGCCCGAAGTTTAAAGTGGCAGGCAGATGGATCTGGTAGTTGCGAAGTGCGTCGCTGGCGACCCCGTGGAGATGTTTGAACCTGGTGGCGGTGAGTTGGAACGGCAGGTCATAAAAACCGGTAAGGGTGAGGCGGGCGAGCCTAGCGGTAGCTCCCAGCCGGAAAGTGCGCGCCAAGTAATCAATTTCAATTGTGTCCGTAGCCACTATGCCCTCAGCCCAGTAATGCCAGTTTTCCCGTGAGCCGCCGATCAGCTGCTGGAATTGGGCACCGAGGCAGAGCCGGTTAAACAGTGGTTGGGAAACGCCGAGATTGAAACTGTGGATTCCGCCCCGGCTGACAATGTGAAAGCGGGTGGCGGTATCGGCGAGCGATTCGGACCAGACATCAAAGTCCTGATTGAACCGGCTGTCAATACTTAGGAGAAGCCGGGTGTGAGTAGGGAGCGGTACCGCAGCATATACGCCAGTTGGTCGTACCGTTCCCAGTGCACGCTGGTAGGAATGCTGACGGGCAGTGAGTCCGGTGCCGGCCAGTGACAGTTTGATGCGGGTTTGAATGAGATCTAGGTAATTACCGGGATTCCCCGGAGTGAGGGCAGAGGGGTTGCCAAGTGCAATAAATCGGGCATCTGCCGGCAGTGCCACTTCCCCCAGACCGTTAGGGTTGAAGAATGACTGGGCGGTAAGCGCGGTAAATATCAGAAGCAGTAGTGCAATGGATTTCATCTTGAGAATCGGTCCGGAGGGGGAAGAATATACTTAATTTTCAATTTGGGAGCGGTATTGCCGGAGCGGGAGAGTTTTACCCGAAACGGTCGCTGCCATTCCGGTTCGGCGGTGATCAGCAGACCGTGATTGAGAAAGGAATCCGGGTGTGATACCCAGTTCTGAACCAGCCGAGTAATGTCGAAGCTGACCATGGTATCCTGTTCAACCGGAATGTAGGCGGTAGTGGCAGCGGCGTTTTCTTCGTAGCCGGCATAACGGTTGCGCAGCTGATAGGATTCGGTCAGGCGGTGAACGGCGAGTTTCAGCGTGTCGGACCGGCGATAAATGGTCCGCGGTGTAAATGACAGTTGCGCCCGGAGAATTGTTACCTCAGGCGGCAGGGTGTCCAGCCGGAATTTCAGATAGGTGCGGAAGGCAAAACTGGCGCCGATCAACAAATCGGTCACTTGGCTGCGGATGCTGAGGGTGTCAACGATGTGGGCGTCGCCGGTGGCGTAATAGACCCTTTCCTTGCCATCGGCATAGTGAAAGACCAGTTTGGGTCCGGCTTTGGTGTCGGTCATATTTGTGATCGCTGCGAATCCGGTATCGGTTGGGAGAAGCATTATTCCTGATGATTTCTGTACCAGCAGTGTCAGCCGGCTGCGGTCCAATTCCACGACTGTCGACTCTCGGGTGAGTGTGGCGGTGCCCAGAGCAAATTCCCAGATGTCCCCCCCCGGAGTAAGCCAGCGGGTGGCAGAGTCAGCCAGGAGCCAGGTTACCGCACCGGTACTCCACTCTGTTGAACAGGCGCGACAGACGAATGTAACCGGAGTGCTGTCAATGGGATGAAGAATCAGACGTACGCCAGTGACTGAGTCGAGTGCGCTGTCTTTAAGCGGGAATTTGAGCAGAACCCGGGATTCATACTGTTCGTCTCTGCCCAAAAGCAGCCAGTCGGCATAACCGAGCGGAACATGCCGGCTGTAACAGTCGAATGAATCCGGCAGCAGTTCCAGCATGCCGCTTTCCGGCAGGGTGGTCAGCTGGTCAAAGCCGACTGGCAGTGTGTTACAGGCAACAAGCAGCAGAGTGAGCGGAAAGAAAAATTTCATCAGCCGGAGTTCTGATTAGCAAATGCCTGGGCGATGTGTTGGGACAGATTGTCACGGACCGCCGAGTAGGCGGTGCGGATGGCATTTTTCAGTGCTTGGGGTGTTGACCGGCCATGGGCAACCACAACGTTCCCCTGAACACCGAGCATCAGTGCGCCTCCGTATTCCTGATAATCCATCCGGCTGATGAACTCCTCTAGGACCGGACGGGAAAACCAGCGGCGCAACCGGTATTTGGATTCCGACTCGTAATACTGTTCAAGGAGCTGGCGGAGAATTTCGCCCAGACCCTCCCCATACTTCAGCAGTACATTGCCCACGAATCCGTCGCAGACAACGACATCTGCCTTGCCGGTCAGAATTTCGTTGCCTTCAACATTGCCGATGAAGTTGAGTTCGCTTTCCTTGAGCAGACGGTAGGCGGCAGTTGTCAGTTCGTTACCCTTAGTGTCTTCCTGCCCGATATTGAGCAGACCGACTGAAGGATTGGCTTTACGGAAGAAAAAGGCGGCAGCGGTGGCACCCATAATGGCAAACTGGAGGAGCTGATTCGGCTTGGTGTCAACATTGGCACCGACATCGAGCACGAGGGTGCTGCCGTTGATTCTGGGAAAAAGGACCGCCAAGGTCGGACGGTGGACACCGGGAACTGCCCCCAGTCGTGTCAGTGCGAATGCCATGACCGCACCGGTGTTGCCGGCACTTACCACCGCATCCACCTTTCCCTGCCGGTGCAGATCCATGCAGACACCGATTGATGAATTCTGTTTCCGTTTTACTGCCTCCGGTGCTGGTTCATGCATTCCGACTACCTCGGCTGCCGGCACAAACTCCACACGTTCACCGTGCCGGTAATCGGCGCGGTCTGATTCCAGAATTTCCTGCCGGCCAACGATCACTAGACTGCAGTCTGGCAGTTCCTCAAGGGCAAGCTGCACCGCAGCCAGCTCGGCACGCGGTGCGTTGTCCGAGCCCATGGCATCGAGTGCAATTTTCACTTACTTCTTTTCTTCAATGGTTAATACCGGTTTGCCCGCATAGTAGCCGCAGTGCGGACAGACCCGATGGGGCATTTTCGGTTCGTGGCAGTGCGGACAATCAACAAGCGTCGGCGGCGTCAGTTTCCAGTGAGTACGACGCTTGCGGCCACGCTGCCGTGAATGTCTTCGCTTCGGTAGTGGCATTGATATCCTCCAATTAAAAATTTATTTTTGATTATATTACTGATATACAATTATGAGTCAAGGATAAGCCCGTTACTCCGTTTTTGGGGGCAGAGAATTACTGATGTCCAGCATGGAGTTAAAATTGAACCCGGCGGGAAGTTCCTCGTTAAAGCTAACTGTATCCGCTGGCAGCAGTCCGGCGTGAATAAGTCGAATGACCAGTTGATGAATATCGGCAGGTGTGATGATACCCCAGCTGGCGAGCACCGTCTCTGCCAGCAGTCCGTAGCGTTCAGTTGCGATAGTGCTGATGGCATTCAGCAGCTGAATGGCGGTGATGTTCGTTTTCCTACCGGTTTGTTGATAGACGTGGTGCAGCCCGTTGCCGAGCAGAAGATAGGCGTCTACGGTGTACCGGGGATCAGCCTGCAGCAGTTCATAAAGGAGTACCATCAGGTTTAATTTTAACTCTCGTCGCAGAGAGGGCAAGCAGGGTAGAATCTTGACTGAAATTACTTTGAAGGTAGGATTAAGCGTAAAGAACAAAAGGAGTTAAAATGGCAAAATGGGAATACAAGTTTCTACAGATTGACATCCATATGAGCCCGGTGCTGAAGATGGCGCGCTGGGGTGTCCAGGTTCCGGGCGAAAAGAAGGCACGAGATACGATGGAAGGGGTGGAGGCATATGTAAATGATCTAGGCCGGGAAGGCTGGGAGCTGGTGGCGACGGTCAGCGGTTCGGACCACAGCGGTATTATTACCAAAGCGGTGCTTTTTTTCAAACGTCCGCTACAAGAGTGAGCCTGCTTGCACGGTCAGGCTAATGGGGTTTGCGTTCTGCCCCATTATTGTCCAGATGCTGGAAGCGAGGGACCGGAGTATTGATTTGACAGTCCGTTCCGGTATGGGCAAAATTATTATCTGTGATGGAAGCGGAGGAGGGATCAGGATATGAAGTTCAACTGGATTGATATTGTGGCAATTGGAGTAGTGGCTTCAGCCGGTGCGGTTCAGTTTCTGCGTGCCACCAGGGATTTCTCTCAGGTGTTTTATGAAACAGTCATGCTCATTCTCGCGCTGGTAGGGGCGGTCCGGTTCTTTATGCCGGTGAGCCAGCGGCTCAATATTACGCCCCCGCTCGCTCTGGTAGTTCTTTTTGCAGTTTTTACGGTCTTGGCACTGCTCGTTGCAACTCTGCTCAACCAGGGGCTGGGATTCAGTCTTGGCGGGTTTGATTACCTCTTCGGGCTGGCGCTGGGAATTGCCGGTGGCTTTGTATTCGGTCATGCGACCATGCGGACGATGATGCTACTTTTTCTTGAGCGCAATCCGGAGCTGGTGGCGGCAATGCATCGTTCCTGGATGGCAAGTCAGGTGCTTTACTTCGGTGCGTTCCGGGAGTTACTGGGAATTCTGAGAATCGCTCGCTATAATAATATTTAGCCGACAGTTAGTTCGGACAGAAGCCAGGGGAGTACTGCAGAACCGGTTGTTTTCGTTTCTTTACTTACCAGTGTTATTTTGCGCATGAGCTCAAGGGCATTGCCGCTCACTGACCAGCGTCCGGCAGCGGGCAGATCAGTGAGTTCACCGTGCCGGATAATCCGACCGAAATAGAGGGTGTTGGCAAAGTCGCCGGTGGTGCGGTTGGCGGTGTGAAACCCGAGTAGCACTTTGACCAAAAGGCCGTGTTCAATCTGCCGGATCATCTCTTTAAGCGGAGTTGTTCCCGGTTCGATCAGGATGTCATTGATTGTGCAGCGGACCGGTGCCTCATGTTCCTCCTCAATCAACACCGGCCGGTGCCGGCCGTTACCGGTGGACTCCCGATTTTCCCGGACGGCAGCAGTCCGGTCATAGAGAAACTGCTTCAGAATGCCGTCTTTAACAATCAGATTTCTGCGGGCAGGCGTACCTTCGTCGTCGACCGGGAAGGTGCTTTCGCCGAAGGGCATGGTGGCATCATCGCTTAAGGTAATGAGCGGCGACATGACTTGGGTCTCAAGCTGGTACCGGGACATCCCTTCCTGAACAGTTGAGGCATAGAGGTGTTCTGCTACCAGGCGCCGGAGCATTTCTTCGGTGAATACCGGGTCCAGAATCACTGGTATCTTTTTTCCTTTGAGCCTTTCCGTTTCGGGATCAGATTCGGTTGCGGGCAGGTTGCGGGCAACCGATTCTGCCAGCTGGGTTACCTGCATGAGTTCGGGCAGTTTTCTGCCGGCGACAAAGTCAAAATCCCGGGTGTTAACTTCTGCAAAGGCAGAGAAAGCGGTGCGTTCGGCGATAACCGGTCGGGAGGTGTGCATGGTTGTAAACAGCCGGGTTTCCTGGCTGAGGTGCAACATGCCTTCCAGTGTTTCCACTCTACCTGTCTCCCAGGCACGCTGCATCAGATTCCGGGCGAGGTCTTTAATTTTGGCAGGCGCGTTCAGCAGTTTTACCACTTCCCGGTCGAATGCCACGGTGGAGGGAGTTTGGCCGTCGATCACTGCGAAAGAGTTAAACGGTGCAGGTTGTGTCTGGCTGAGGGCGCTGCGGATCCCCAGTTCCAGCAGCGCCGAACTGGGTTCGGTGAAGGGGATAAAGCCGAGTCGGCTCCTTTTGAGGACCCGCAGCGAACCGGAAAAGATATCCCTTTTCAGCTGAATGGTGATCTCCCGGTTTTCAATCCGGACGTCGATGGACGTGCTGAGCGTAAGCAGGAGTTCAAAATCATCCAGACCGGTACGCCGGGCAACCTTTTGAACCTGCAGAACAAACTGTTCCAGCATGTTTCACCCCTGAATTGAAAGGTTGATGAATTCATTATTGCGGATTTTCGTCCACTCCGGTCCGCCGTCGCCGACGAATTTGGTCTGACCCTTGCCACAGAATCCCACATCGGATATTTTTACCGGACCGGCAAATCCTTCAACATAACGCAGGGCATGGAGGGTGCGGGCAGCGAAGTTTGCCGGCTTAACCGTTCTGGTAATTCTGCCATCTTCGATCAGATAACCGATGAGCACTGAGGAGGACATGCCGTCCTTGGAGACTGCCCCTCCCGCCGTGCCTTCAAGAATAATGCCTTTCGGCACATCGGCAATCAACTGATCAAGCCGGCGGAACCAGCTTTCTTTTGTTGCCGGCTGAATAAAGGTGTTGGACATGCGGGGTATCCGTACATCGCCCAGTTCGCTGAATCCCCCGCCATTCGGTGCGGTATTGAAATAGGCAGCGGTTTCGCGATTGTGAATCATTCCCCGGACTGCACCCCGTTCAGCCAGCAGCTTGGTCTGAACCTCTACTCCTTCGTCATCAATGAATTCGGTGCCAAAGCCTTCTTCCGGCTTATCGGGCAGCGGTCCGTCCATAATATTGACAATCTCAGCGGCAACTACGCCCCGGGGTACACCATTTTCATCAATGATACCCGAAGTACCTGCCTTGACTATATCAGCCTCAAAGTTATGTCCCAGCGCCTCATGAACGAACACCCCGATGGTGGTGTAATGGAGGATGAAATGGGTCAGCGACTGAATTTCCTCAGCACTCAGTGTTACCGCATGCTGAAGGGCGACGGTTTTTTCCATCCAGCTCCGGATGTGACGGATTGCCGCTGGAGTCAGCCGGTAGCCCTTTGAGCTGCGGGCGATGAGAAAAGAGAAGGGCAGAGGATTGCCAAGCCGGGCCCGAGTCTGGGTCAGCGTGCCGTCCGGTCCTTTGACCCGGGTGACAAGCTGGAGAAAGGTTCGGGGCATCACCTGTGTCTTGAACACCCCTTCAGTGTCAGCGATCGCCTTCTCCTCCCGCTGAGTGAAAAACCAGAATTCAGGTTTGATTTCCATTCCCGGGTTTTTCTGTTCAAGCTGGCGGGCAACGCGGTTGATACCGGTGATCAGGGTGTTGAATATCCGGACGGCGGGAAAAAGACGTGGCGCAGCGGTGCCGTAGCGCACCCGGCCGGGATTGGGAATCGGTGCGAGCCGGACTGGATGAGGCGGTGCGGGAGTGATATTGAGCAGGGTAATGCCACTGTCAATTGCCGATTTGAGCGATTCGGGGCTGAGCGTGCCGACTTTGATTTCGACTTTCTTCCCCTGATGGAGCAGGCGGAGCTGGACCCGGGCTTTGGCATTGAACGGTTTCTGTAACAGACGGTCGGGCAGTTGTTGCAGTTCGATGCGCAGGATTTTTTCATACAGAATATCGGCATAGTCAACGCGCTGGCGGGCATAACGGAGCGCCTGATTGAGAACGGTTTTCACGCGGGTTTCGTTTTCAATTTCAGGTAGCATAACTCAAGTATAGAAACTCCGGATAAAAGTCAAGCGGGCTCACGAGGAGCCCGCTTGCGTCAGGATTTTACTTCTTTACCAGCGTCGACCCGAAGAGAAACCGCCACTGTTGCGTCCACCCTTGCGGGGACCGCGGGAGGGGCGGTTGGCACCGAAGCTGCCACGACTCTCGGTTCTTTCCCGGGCTTCGTTGACATTCAGTGCCCGGTCATCCAGGTTATAGCCGTTCAGACCCTGAATTGCCGCCTGAGCGGCTTCATCCGTAGCCATCTCCACGAAGGCGAACCCACGGGGACGATTGGTGAAACGGTCGGTTACGATGTTTACCGAGACCACCTCGCCATGCTGACCAAAAAGGTCACGCAGCTGGGATTCGGTTGCGCTGAAGGGCAGATTGCCCACGAACAAGCGCCTTGTCATATCTTTACTCCTTTTTGTTTTGCTCAAGAATCGTTCAACAGGTGGGTTCGCACGGACCAGTGTAAGTCTCAGGTGCCAATGCCGGACACCAGCACCCGGAACGGTTCCAAGCTTCTTTTCCCGGGTTACATCTACTTATTGTATCGGCTGACAACCCGTAATCAGCCGACCACTAATTATAATAGCCAATTCCGGCCTGTCAAATAAAACTTTACTGTGATTTCCGACATTTCTCAAAGTCTGTTCATTTATCAGTGCCGTACAGACGGGTGGTTCAGGAATGGGGGTGTGCGTAATTTACACAGATTTATCCTGGAGATTAATCAGTTAGCCTCAAGGCTATTAACGGGTTATCAGCAGAGAGTTATTTTGGGTTCTGCCCGGGGATTACCATGGTGCTGTTCAGGTGTATCGGGTGAGTCTGGTGTTGCTGATGACGCCGGTGATGTTGGGCAATCTGATTGAGCCGGTGGGGTGGGGAAATTAGCCATGGAACTTTTAGCCTGAACGGGTGTTAGGTGTCCTTGACTTTGGAGTGCTTTCACTTATCATTAACGGATTGAAGCGTCGAATTGATACAATGACCGATACGACGGTTACACCGGCTGGTGCCGGTTGGACTGAGGTGCTGCTGGATTTCGGCTGGGTTCGGGTGCAGCATGACCGCAAGCTGATCAGGCAGGTTGTGCTGGGGGGACCGGTGCAAGGACGGTCTGACCCGTGGATGGCAGATCTCCTGCATCAGGTGTGGTATTATGGATTGAATGGGTTGGATTTGAAGTTTGATCTTGCAGGTCTGAGCCGGTTTGCCCGCAGAATACTGGCGGTCTGCGCCCAAATCCGGTTTGGAGAGGTGAAAACCTACGGGGCACTGGCACAGGCGGCAGGTTATCCAGGTGCCGCCCGGGCAGTGGGGCAGGTGATGGCGTATAACCGGTTTGCCATTTTCTTTCCCTGTCACCGCGTGGTTGGAGCGGATGGCCGGCTGGGAGGGTTTACCGGTGGCACCGGATTGAAGCGGCGGCTGCTCGAGCTGGAAGGGTGGCAGATTGAGGGCCGGGGGGTCAATGCCCGGCTGCTCAAATCCCGGAATCAAGTTTGTCGGGGAAGATGATGGAACAGAAGACAGCACCGGTCATTGAACGGCTGGAGGTTGGACCGCTTCAGACTAACTGTTACATACTGAAATCCGGTACTGAGCTGGCGGTGATCGATCCCGGCGGTGACGGTGCGGAGATTGTGCGTCGAGTGGGGGAGATGGAAGGAACACTGAAGTTTGTGATCAACACCCATGGCCATATCGATCATATTGCTGCAAATGGCGAAGTAACCGCTGGGTATCCGGCGAAAATCCTGGTTCACGAACTGGATGCGCCGATGCTCACGGTTCCGGACATGAATCTTTCAACGCTGATGGAAATGGTTGTGAGTTCACCGGCGCCGGCAAAGCTGCTCCGCGAAGGCGACGAAATTGAGATCGGAAGTGAGCGGCTGCAGGTATTACATACACCCGGGCATACACCCGGGAGCATCTGTCTTATCGGTGATAACTATGCATTTACCGGCGATACTCTCTTTTTGGACTCGGTGGGCAGAGTGGATTTCCCAGGCGGTTCGGAACGGGCAATGCGGGAGTCCCTTGCTCGGCTCCAGCGGATTCTGCGTCAGGAGATGATGCTCTATCCGGGGCATGGTCCTTGTGGTACCTTTGGCCGGGCGCTCCTCATCAACCCGTTTCTGGGCGGGGTCTGGACTGTTTGACAATCTGAGGAAAATGTCTATTTTTTATTCTGATGAATAATCACAGGAGGATGAATGGCTAAGGTCAGAGTTGGTATTATCGGCGTTGGCAACTGTGCCAGCAGTCTGGTGCAGGGTGTCCATTATTACCGGAATGCCCGGGAAGATGAGATGATTCCGGGAATCATGCATGTGAATCTGGGCGGGTATCATATCCGGGACATCGAATTTGCGGTGGCAATTGATATTGACAAACGGAAGGTGGGTAAGGATCTTGCCCAGGCGATTTTCACCTATCCGAATAATACCTACAAGTTTACCGATGTCCCTAAAACCGGGGTGAAGGTAATAAGAGGGATGACTCATGATGGCCTGGGTTACTATCTGTCTCAGATTATTGAGAAGGCGCCGGGTCCGACCGCTGATATCGTCAAAGAGCTCAAGGAGAACAGGGTAGATGTCGTGGTAAACTATCTGCCGGTTGGCAGCGAGGAGGCGACCAAGTGGTATGTGGAGCAGGTACTGAAGGCGGGCTGTGCCTTTGTCAACTGTATTCCGGTTTTTATTGCCTCGCAGAAATACTGGCACCGCCGTTTCAAGGCGGCCGGGCTGCCGGTGATCGGTGATGATATCAAGTCGCAGGTGGGGGCAACAATCGTTCACCGGACGCTGGTTTCGCTCTTCAATGACCGGGGTGTGAAGCTGCTCAAGACGATGCAGCTGAATGTCGGTGGCAATACCGACTTTCTTAACATGCTGGAGCGGGAACGGCTGCATTCCAAGAAGATATCCAAGACCGGTGCGGTAACTTCGCTTCTGAAGTACGACATCGGCGCCGAAAATATCCACGTGGGACCCTCAGATTATGTCCCCTGGCTTGAGGACCGGAAGTGGTGTTATCTGCGGATGGAAGGTCAGACCTTTGGCAATGTGCCGCTGAATATCGAACTGAAACTTGAGGTCTGGGATTCGCCCAATTCTGCGGGTGTGGTAATTGATGCCATCCGGTGTGCCAAGCTGGCGATGGATAACGGTCTGTCTGGAAGTATCATTGAACCTTCAAGTTATTTTATGAAGACGCCACCGGTTCAGTTTCCGGACGATGTCTGCCGGGAGAAAACCGAGGCGTTTATCCGGCGCTACGGAAAGAAGGCTGGTAAATCTGGCTGATCCCGGGCGGAAAAGGGGCTGTTTCTGAGCAGCAGGCAGGCATGAGGTGCGGGGGTTACTGATTACCTTTGAGGGTGTTGAGGGTTCGGGTAAGACCACGCAGGCGCTGAGACTGGTAGAATATCTGAAGGGATACGAATTTCCGGTGGTTTTTTCCCGGGAGCCCGGGGGGACACAGATCGGCGAGCGGATTCGGGAGATTCTTCTTGACCCGGAGTCAAAGGGAATGCACCGTCTGACTGAGCTTTTTCTCTATCTCGCCAGCCGGAATCAGCACACCCGGGAAAAGATTCTGCCGGCATTGAAAAGCGGTAGTATTGTAGTGCTCGACCGTTATGCTGATTCCTCAGTCGCCTATCAGGGTTATGGACGGGAGCTGGGTGAGAAGCTGGTTTCACGGCTGAACAAGCTGGCAACTGCCGGACTCAGACCCGATTTGACAATTGTGATCGATCTGCCGGTGGCGGTAGGACAGCAGCGCAAGGCGGGCGGCAGTCCTGACCGGCTGGAACAGGAGCTGATAGAGTTTCATGAGCGGGTGCGTACTGGCTATCTGAAGCTGGCGCGGCGGGCAGCGGGCCGGTGCAAGCTGGTAAATGGCGACCAGCCGGAGGATCAGGTGGCATTGAGAATCCGCGAGCTGGTCGAGGATTTTTTAATCAGAAAGGGAGTTATAAAAAAATGAGAAAACGAGCAGCAATTGTTGGAATTGTCATTGCCGCCGCTGTGATCGGTGGTCTGGTGGGCAGGCTCTGGGCGCAGCGGGGGGCATCACTGGCGGAAAGTCTGCAGGTGTTTTCGCGGGTGGTTGGGATTATTCTGAATACCTATGTTGAGCCGGTTGACAGCGATAAACTGGTGCGGGAGGCGATCAGGGGAATGCTGAATGCCCTGGATCCGTATTCTGAATATCTGGACGAATCCGACTTCAAGGAGCTGAAGATCAAGACTGAGGCGCAGTTCGGGGGAATCGGTATTCACATTGGCATGGTGGAGCAGCAGCTGACGGTAATTGCACCGATTGAAGGAACGCCTGCTGCCAGAGCCGGGGTGCGGGCTGGTGACCGGATCGTGGAGATTGACGGCAGATCAACCAAGGGGTTTACAACTGAAGATGCAGTGAAGCTGCTGCGCGGTGAGCCGGGTACGAAAGTTAAAATCAAGGTGTCCCGGCCCGGGGTTGAAGCGCCAATTGAGTTTGAGCTGACCCGGGCGATTATCAATATCAAGGCGGTGCCCTATTCAGGGATGATTGCTGAAGGTATTGGTTACATCCGGCTGGCGGATATGTCGCGCGTTGCCTCGGGCGAGGTGCGGCGGGCACTGGATTCGCTCTTCGGGCTGGGTGCAAAGAAACTGATCTTTGACCTGCGGTATAACGGAGGTGGACTGCTGCAGGAAGGCAAGGAGGTCGCAGATCTCTTTCTCGGTCCGGGGAAGCTGATCGTCCGGACCAAGGGGCGGGTGCCTCAGGCAAATCAGGATTTTGTCGCTGAAACCGAAGACCGGTATGGAGAATATCCAATGGCAGTGCTGGTGAACCGCGGCAGTGCGTCGGCTGCCGAGATCGTTGCGGGTGCGCTTCAGGACTGGGAGCGGGCGGTCATTATCGGCGATACCACTTTCGGCAAGGGATCGGTGCAGACAATTCATCCTCTGGGACCCGAGACCGGGATGAAAATTACTACTGCTTTCTGGTATACTCCAAGCGGCCGGTGCATTAACCGGCAGCAGGAGACAAGCACAGTTGTGCTGAAGGTGGAGGCGCAGACAGTGCCCAGAAATTACCGGACACTGGGCAGGCTGAAGCGGCCGCTATATGGTGAGGGCGGAATCGCCCCGGACATTTATGTTCCCCCTGAAAAGATTGCCGGGCTGGCAGCCCGGGTGCCTACCGGCTCCTACTTTGACTTCGCGACCGAATATGCGAATTCTCATCCGGATCTGACGATGGATTTTGTTGCCGATGAGCGGATTCTTGAGGAGTTCAAGCAGTATCTGCGCAAAAAGAAGAATTTTGAATTTTCTGAAGCGGCTTTTGACTCCTCGAGGCAGGTGATCGCCCAGATGATTGAGATTGAAATGGGCGGGAAGATTGACGGTATGCATGGCGAGTATCAGATGCGGCTGCGTCGGGACCCGGAAGTGAAAAAGGCGATTGAAGTGTTGAAACCGGCTGCTACTACCGAAGAGATTCTGCGCCGGCTGCGATAGATAGAAATGTCCTCTGATTAGGACACGGTCAGCAGATGCCGGAACTGCCTGAAGTGGAAACGGTCCGGCGCCGGCTTACGCCGGAGGTTGAAGGTAGAGAAATTGTCGGTGTGGTGATACGCCGTCCTGATATCGTCGGTTATCCAACAGTTCCCAAGTTTCGGGTTGGTGTCCTCGGCAGGCGGATTACCGGCGTAAGCCGGCGGGGCAAATATCTTGTTTTTTATCTGTCGGATGAAAGACTGCTGGTGGTTCATCTTCGGCTGAGCGGTCACCTGCGGGTGCTTAATAATGGTACCCCGCAACGGTTCGAGCGGATACGGTTCAGGTTCAGTGATGGCCGGTCACTGGTTTTTATCGAGCCCAGGGTTCTGGGTCGGGTTTACCTGGTTGCACCTGAAGAGGTGAGCGGTGTGCTCAAAGGGCTGAGCCGGCTTGGGAAGGAACCGATCTCCCGGGAATTCAGTGCCGATTATCTCCAGCGTCAACTTGCCGGTCGGAGGACAAGGATTAAAAGCGTTATCATGGACCAGCGGGTGTGTGCGGGCGTAGGAAACATTTATTCGGATGAGGCTCTGTTTCGGGCAGGAATTTCGCCCATGCGTCCGGCAAGCAGTCTCAGCCGACAGGAGGTGGTAAAACTGACCCAGGCGCTGCGGAAGGTGATCAAGGCAGGTATCAGGTATCTGGGGACAACAATGTCGGATGAGCGTTATCTGCTTCCAGATGGCAGCCGGGGAAGGTTTGGCGAGTTACTGCAGATATTCGGTCGCGAAGGGGAAGTCTGTTCGGTCTGCGGGACCGAGATCCGGCGGATCAAGATCGGCAACCGGAGCAGTTACTACTGTCCGGAGTGTCAGAGATAGAGAGGAGTAATGGATAACCGGACCGTAGCGATTATCTGTCACGGCGGCGCAGGAACGATTACCGAAAAAGAAGATTATGCCCGCGGTCTGAGCGAGGCAATTGAAGAGGGATACCGGCTGCTGCGTCAGGGGGCGCCGGCACTGGAGGCGGTCCTGAGAGCGGTGGTAATGCTTGAGGACAACCCGGTTTTCAACGCGGGAACCGGTTCCAGTCTGACAATTGATGAAGTTGCTGAGATGGATGCGGGAATAATGACGCAGCACGGTAGGTTCGGCGGGGTGATCTGCATCCGGAATGTTAAAAATCCGGTTCTGGTCGCTGAGAAGGTAATGACCGAAACCGACCATCTGATTCTTGCCGGTGACGGGGCAATCCGGTTTGCCCGGAGTATGGGGTTTGAAGATTACAACCCGGTGACGGAAAAGGCAAAGCGGCGGCTGATGGAGCTGCGCCAGAACGGGTCCAAATTTTTCCCCCGGCTTAATCAGCGGCTCGGAATTACTGAGCAAAAGTCAGGGACAGTCGGAGCGGTGGCGATCGACCGGAATGGTAACATTGTTGCTGCCACTTCCAGCGGCGGAATTGCAGGGAGGATGACCGGCAGAGTTGGTGATTCCGGTATTCCCGGGGCAGGTGTCTTTGCCTCACCGGCGGGTGGTGTTTCCTGCACCGGGCACGGAGAAGAAATACTGAGAATGCTCCTGGCACGGGACATCGGGGAACGGATGAAGACCCTGCCGGCGCAGACCGCAGTGACGCTGGCACTTTCTGAAGCCAAGAGAAAGAAGGTGCTTTGCGGCGCGATTGCGATTGATGCCCGCGGCGGAATTGGCTACGGGTATACCTCACCGGATATGGCGTACGGTTACAAGGCAGCTGACCGGCTGTTTCTGTTCACCGACAGCAGAAAATAGCAGGATATGCCGGCTTTTCGTGTCTAAACTTTGATGGCAATAAGACCCGGCCGGGTGTTCCCAAGCATATCTGCCTGTCTGGTTGCACCGTTATTTTTTTTGATTTTTCTTACCGTCCCGGGTGTCCAGGCTCAGTATGACTATTTTGGCAAGAACAAAGTGCAGACCCGTGATTACCGGTTCAGTTCCTTTGAAACCGAACATTTCAAGATACTGTTTTATCCAGGCGGAGAGGCGGTGGCGGAATTCGCTGCTGATGCTGCTGAGCGTTATTACCGGCAGGTCAGCCGGGCGCTGAACCGGCAGCTGGAGTCAAAGGTGCCACTGATTATTTACCTTTCACCCAGCCATTTTTCGGAAACTAATGTGATTACGGATCTCCTGGAGGAGGGTGTTGGCGGATTTTCCGAGCTGATTAAGAACCGGATCGTTGTGCCATTTAACGGTTCGTATCAGGAGCTTTATCATGTAATCGGTCATGAGCTCGTGCATATTTTTGAGTTTCAGATGTTCTACCGGTCCCGGCTGGCAGCGTTGCTGGGAGCGGTGGGAGAATTTCAGGTACCGCTCTGGGTCATGGAAGGGTTTGCTGAATTCGTTAGCGGCTGGGTCAATGTTCAATCGGAAATTTTCATGCGGGATCTGGTTATTAATAACCGGCTGCTCTCGCTTACGGAGCTGAATGACAATTATGGCTATCTTGCCTATCGTGAAGGTGAGGCACTGTTTCAGTACATAGCTGACCGTTACGGCACAGAAAAGGTTTATGAGTTTATGAATACACTTGCTGCCCGGCGGAATCTGGATGCCACCTTCAATGCGGTCTTCGGGATGTCACAGGCAAAATTTGGTGCGGAGTGGGAGCAGAGTCTGCGAATGAAATACTGGCCTCAGGTGACCAGACTGGCAAATTTTGACCGGATTGCTCAACGGATGACTGATCATACCAAGGACGGTTCGGTGTATAATACCGCACCGGCAATATCGCCATCAGGCATAAATATTGCTTTTGTAACCGACCGTTCGGAGTATGTTGATATTTGTCTGATGTCGGCGCTTAATGGGGAGGTAATCAGACGGCTGGTCCGTGGGGAACGCTCAGGTGGTTTTGAGGGGTTATCACGGCTCAGGCCCGGGATTGCCTGGTCGCCAGATGAAAGGGTGCTGGCGGTGGTTACCAGAAGTGCGGGGCGGGACAATATTGCCCTTGTGGATGCAGCCACCGGCAGAGTTCAGCGCCGGTTCTATCCGGAACTGGATGGTATTTACACTCCGAAATTTTCCCCGGATGGCAGAAGGCTTGTTTTTGTCGGTTTGAAAAACGGGTTCAGTGATATCTATTTGATTGACGTTCAAACCCGGGAGACAAAGCGGCTCACCTATGACATCTACGAGGACAAGGATCCGGCATTCTCGCCGTCCGGTGATTCCATTGTCTTTGTTTCTGACCGGCCGGAACCTGGAAACGAATGGGTTCCGGGTCAGTACGGCGTCTGGCTTCGTGATGAAACAGACGGACTGCAGCAGCTGACCGCCAGTCGCGGATTCTACGGCTATCCGATCTGGACCGGTTCGGGCGAGTATCTCTTCTGGGTTGCTGCGGATTCCTCAGCACAGAACATCTGCGTTTACTCGCTGAAGGAAAAAAGGGTGGTCCGGAAAACCGATTTTCTTGGTGATGTTTCCTGTTTAAGTCTTGATGCCGGCAGCCGGAAACTGGCATTTGCCTATTTCAACAATGCCGGCTGGGATGTGGCTGTGATCCTTGATCCACTGGAAAAGATACCGGTTGATACGATGATTACTGCAGTCCGGACCGATACAGTGACATTCAGCCGGAGCGGGCTGGATTTCGACAAGGTGAAACCGGTGGGTTTCAGTCTCGGGCTGGATTATGTGGCAGGTGCCGCCTCATATTCTTCCGGGGTTGAAGGGTTTTCCGGCACGGTTTATCTGGAATTCAGCGACATCATGGGCAACCATCGCTTCGGTCTCTACACCGATCTCTACGGTGATATCCTTAATTCCAATGCGGTTCTGTGGTACTGGCTGCTGCCTTACCGGATTGATTACGGGTTTGCGGTGTTTCAGCTGTTTGACATTCCCTATTATGTTCCCCAGTCAGCGCTTGTCCAGCAGGTTGACCGGGGCGGGCAGGTGATCGCCAGCTATCCTTTTGACAAGTTTACCCGGCTGGAGCTGGGAATGACCGGGATGTATCGCGACTATACTGTCTGGTTATGGGAGGGTGGCTGGTATCCGGCTGGGCGCTTGGGCAGGAATCTTTTCTATGCCAGCGGTGCCTGGGTATTTGACAATACCTTCTGGCCTGATTACATGGGACCGGTGCGCGGGACACGGGTGCGGCTTGAAGCCGGCTCCTCCTTTCTTTCCAGCGACCAGTTCGAGATGATTTATGGTGATTTGAGAAACTATCTGCGGCTGGGCAGGCGGTTTGTTTTCGCCAGCAGACTGCTGGGTGCGGTAAACCTGGGAGAGGTATCGGGGTATTACCTTGGGGGCGAAAATGTCCGGGGATACAACTGGGGTGAGTTTTATGCGGATGAGGGACCCGGGGTCGGCCTTTTCAATCTGGAGCTCCGTTACCCGTTCATCGACCGGCTGAAACTGGCATTTCCGCTGCCGGTAGACATCAAAGGCATCAGAGGGGTCATGTTTCTTGATGGCGGACTGATATTCCGGCAGGGCATGCGCATCTGGCAGGAGGGCAGACTTGAGGACCTGAAGCTGGGTGTGGGAGCAGGAATCCGGATTCCCTTCACCTTTTTCAACATCAAGCTTGATTTCGCCAAACCACTTTCAGTAACGAATAACCGGGACTGGAAGCTGATTTTTGAACTGGGTTACGATTTTTAAACTCAAAATTATACTGAAGCGCATGAGAAATTACCGAGTGCTGATATTTTTCCTGCTGATCCCGGCGGGCTGTGTTCCGATAATCAGAAAGACAAGGGTTCTGCCTGATGAGATTGATAACCGGGTTTACCGCCGGCTTGCCGGAAGAAAGTCATTTGCCTTCAATGTTGCTTATCATACCGATGCGCCGGTGCTGCTGAGCGCTCACTCGCGGGGTGTCTGGCAGAGACCGGACCGGGAAGCCTGGGATGGATTCTGGATTCGGGGGGGACAAAAAAACGCGATCCGGATGCGGGCAAATGGCGATGTTCAGTTCTTCTGGACCGATTCCGGCTGGCAGATTCAGCCCCGGGGCCTGGAGTCAAAGATTCTGGATCAGCTTGAGCAGCTGCTGGCAGATGTTCAGCTCAGTTATCGCGGTGAATTTGCCGGCAGATACCGGTTTCAGTTTCAGCCGAATATGAGCCTGATTGATCCGCTGCGCCAGAAGAACCTCTCCGGAATACTGGATGTTGATATTCACTCCGGACTGCCGGTGCGGGTATATGTTGGGGATCCGGAGCGCCGGGCGGAATGGGAGGCAAGGTTTTCCGGATTTGACCGTAAGGTCAGGGTGGAAATTCCATTTGTTCCGGTCCTCCGGCTGGAACTGGCACCGGAGCGGCGCCTCAGGATCAACGAGCGCCGGCTGGTGTCTGCCCGACTCCAGCATCGGCTCCGCCTAATGGAAATTGGCTGCCGGCAGAACTGGGAAAAGGGGAATCTTGAACTTGTTCTGGATCAGGTTCTTTCACGGACAGCGGTGGAACTGCTGACCTGCCGGGGACAGGTGGAGTTGTGGCGGGGAAGATGGGTGAAGCCGGGGGAAAGCGCAGGCGGGAGAGTGGTTCAGGCTGGTATTGATGCGGCGCGCCGGGTGGAACTCTTAGAGCGACTGGGTGATAACAGCCAGCTGCAGGCAGAAGTGGACACTTCAATTCCCCTGCAGCCAAAACTGACAGTTACCGGCCGATTTGCCTTTCAGGACAGCTCGTCATATATCCTGCTGGCAGATCAGCGGGTGCTCGGTGTCACTGAAATTGCGGAACCGCTTGATGCCGGAGCCGTTGCCACCAGACTGCACTTTTCTGATTCAGACGGTCCGGATATTTTGCGCACCATCCAGATGCTGTTTTCGGTTCCACCGCTGCCGGTGTCACTCCGGGTCATCAGTTACGAGCGCCGGTAAGTATTCTTGACTGAATAGTCCGATGCGGTAAGCTAACAGCATAATGGGATTAAGGCTTTTCCTGCTGTTATTAGTTTCTGCCGGGTTCGTCTTCGGCAGAGTGGAAATAATTCGTTCTGACAGTCGAGGGGTGGTGGTCAGTTATTATCCCGGACCGGTCAAGGTTACATCGGTCTGCGGTCGGACACAGGTTGAATTTGATGATGCTGAGCCGGTTGCCGGGTTCGGCAAATATGACCTGCCCTCACGGGTTGTCCGGCTGGGTATTGCCCAGCAAGGGAATGTGCGGTTGAATTTCCGGATACACCGGGGCGGAACAGTGCCGGATGTGGCGCTGCCGGTGGTTAATTTTATTCCCTTTGACGATGATAACCAGCCGGAACTTCAGGACCGGCTGCGGTCTGGTATTTTCCCTTCCAGTCCGGTTGAGATTGATTCACCACAGGTTTTGCGGTCGGTCCGGTTTGTCACTTTGAGATTTAATCCGGTGCAGTATGATGCGGGCCGCCGGCAACTGGTCTGGTTTGACCGGATTGAAGCGGAGCTGGAGTTTGAGCAGCCCGCAGTTAACAATCCCAGGTCCGATCCGCTGGATGAGGCAATAGTGCGACTGCTGGCAAATGGCGCGGTGGCGAAAAACTGGAAGATTGATTTCGGATCACAGGGGCAGAACCCCTTTGCCTATTTTCCTTTCTGGCTCAAGGTGGTGGTCGATTCCACCGGTATTTACCGGATCACCGGACAGGAACTGACACAGGCCGGAGTCGGTTTAAGTGGACTTGACCCCCGAACTGTCGGATTGTGGACTGTGCGCCGTAATCCCCATACCGGAAATTATCCTGATACCTTCAATCCGGTTGCGCTGATGATCACCGGGACCGAAGACGGCCGGTTTGATCCCGGTGACACCCTGATTTTCTATGCGCTTGGTGCCGACTACTGGATGAGTGACTGTTCCACCCATGTTCATAATCTTTACACCGGCGAAAATGTATACTGGCTCACCTGGGGTGCTGGTTCAGGCCGGCACATTCCCGGTGGTTTCGGGCCTGATACCGCCGGCACGCCGGTCCGCTGGCAGGAATGGGATGTGCTGCATCAGGAGGTTGATGCCGACTGTCCGGCGCGTGCCGGGCTTTTGTGGATCTGGGCGACACTGGACAAACCTGCAGGCCGGACCAGCACCTCGTTTACCTGCAGGCTGGATTTGAAATATCCGGTGCAGATTGAACGCATCCGGGGCAGACTGTATAACGAGACCGCTCAGAACGAGATTGAGGTGCTGTTCAACAACCGCCTGGTTTCCAGATTCCAGTTTGCTCAGTCACCCTATCCCGCACCGTATGACTTTGTCGTTGACTCCTTACTGCCTACTGATTTCCGGACGAACATTCTGGAACTGCGACTGAGCGGAAACGGAGAAAAGAGGGTGCACCTTGATTATCTGCAGATCAGGTACCGGCGCCGGCTCTCGCTGGCAACCGGGCCGCTCAGTTTTTATGTTGATGATACGGGCAGATTCCGGTTCCGGATCATTGATGTCCCGGCGCGACCGCTGATTCTGGATGTCACTGATCCGGACAATCCGCGGGCGGTCCTGGATTTTGAGTTGCATGGCGATACCGCCCAGTTCTGCTACCAGATCCGGAAAAGAACCGTTTTCGCTATTGCCGCACCGCAGCAGCTGCGCCGGGTTAAACGGCTTGAATTGAAGCAGCCCGGCAGGCTCTGGGCAGGACTGCCGGCTGATTATTACATTATCACACCCCGGGAGTTTCTGCCCGCTGCGAGCGAGCTTGCCCGTTACCGGAATGGCAGAGTGCCGGGAATCGTAAATGGACGGGCTGAGGTGGTGGTGCTGGAGGACATTTATGATGAGTTCAATTTCGGACTCCGTGAACCCCGGGCGGTCAAGCGGTTTCTGCAGGAAAAGCGGCCCGGATATGTGCTGCTGGTGGGCGATGCCACCTATGATTACCGGAACAATCTGAGAAGGATGCAGACCCCGGGTGTGCCCGCTTATGAAATTGGCGAGGGTTTCAATCCTGAATCCGGAGACCGCCGGACGCTGGCGCTTGATGCCTGGTATGCGGACCTGGATGGTGAAGGTGCAAGTCCGGATCTGATTTTAGGCCGGGTGTGTGTCCGCTCCGGATATGAACTGCGGGAATATGTCCAGAAGGTGATCAAGTATGAGAATCAGCCAGCCGGCTACTGGGCCAGACGGTTTCTTCTGCTGGCAGACGACGAATACCAGCGCTATCCGGACCGGCCCGACGAACTCCGTTTTCGCCATATTGAGCAGTGTGAGGGGATCGGGATAATGGCAGGGGACCGGTTTGATCTGGTAAAGGTATATCTTACTGAATTCCCTTTTCTCGGACCAAAAAGCAAGCCCGGTGCCAATCAGGAGCTGATGCGGCAGTTGAATCTCGGGGCGCTCGTCTGGTTTTTCTTCGGTCACGGCTCGGCATTTGCATTGACTCATGAAGAGGTGCTGACGGTCAACCGGCTCTCGGATATCAGCAATGGCAACCGGACACCCTTCTGCTTTATGGGCAGCTGTTCGGTGGGCAGGTTTGATGACACCCGGCAGGAGTGCATTGGGGAGGAGTTGGTGCGGATGTCCGGCGGTGCGATAGCCTGCGTTGCCGCTTCAACCGCCACGCCTTCAGGGAACAACCTGGTCTTTGCCCGTAATCTGCTGGCACCCCTGCTCAGTGCGGGCGATACCGCACGCAGTATCGGATTCTGCTTTTTTCAAGCCTGGCCTACAGACCGGAGTTACCATCTGTTCGGTGATCCGGCAGTCAGAGTGCAAATTCCGCGCCTTAATCCGGAACCACCGGTAATCAAACCCGAGACGCTGGCAACCGGCAGCAGGTTCCGGCTGCGCTCACTGCTTCCGGTGGAGAAGGCAAACACCGAATGGCGTCTTTTCGGTCCGGTCCTGAACCGGACTTACAATTCGCCGCTGGGTATAAGTGCCAGTTATTCTCTGCCCGGTTCTGAGCTGGCACGGGGCAATTTCCGGTTAGAGGACGGCAGATTCTACTGCGAAGGTATCTTTCCGCGGGGGATTGTGGCGGACACGATATTTACCGGCAACGGATATTATGCCCCTCTGTCCGGTTCCTGCCGGTTCAGTGCGGTTCTTGCCACCGATTCCGGTCCGCTGGGGGTTTTAAGGGACAGAATTGAGTTTACAACCGTGCTGACCCCGGCGTCGGACAGCACCGGTCCAAGCGTTGTATTCCGTTATCAGGGCAGAGTTTTGAAGGACAATGATTTACTGCCGGCAGATGCCCTGCTGGAGATTGTGCTCGAGGACCCTTCCGGTATTCTGCTCGCACCGATTCCCGGAATGGAACCGGTGCTGATGGTCAATGATTACCGGAATACAACCCCGCTTGCAGACCGGCTGATTTTTGACGACAGCTCCTATTCCTGCTGCCGGTGCCGGGTGCAGTTGAACCTTGAGGGTCCGCAGGACTCAATCTTTGTTTCGGCTGCGGACAATCTCCTGAACTCCAGCCGGGTGGGGTTGAGGCTCAGACCGGTGGTCTCCGAAGTGCTGAAACTGGATTCGGTTCTGGTCTATCCCAATCCGGTCCGGTGCACCGCTTTCTTCACCTTTACGCTCAGCCAGCCGGCAGCGGTGCGGATCCGGATCTGGACCCTCAGTGGCAGAATGGTCCGCGACCTCGGGATTCTGCCGTGCGGGTTCGGTTACAATCAGATTTTCTGGGATGGTAATGATGAGCAGGGGGTGCCGGTTGCGAACGGCATCTATCTTTTTACCGTGACTGCCGAATTCCGGAACGGAACCGATGTGCAGCGGGTTGCGGTCCGGGATAAACTGCTGGTGCAGCGATAACACCGGCGTCAGGGGTATGCTTGACCTGAGCTAACGGTTGCTTAATATTAATATATCAGGATAAGTAAAGGAGGTCCGATAATGAAGCGCAGAGTCTACTGGCTGCTGGTGCCGGTTGCCTTCAGTCTGGTATCAGCGAGCCAGAATCCGGGCGCGGTCTTCCTCATCATCTGGCCCGCTGCCCGTCCGACATCTCTTGCCGGTGCATTCACCGCAATCAGCGATGACGCCTCCGGTCTTTATTACAACCCCGGCGGGATGGCATTCCTCAACGGCACCAATGCCACCCTGATGCACTGCAACTGGCTGCCCGGCCTCTGGCCCGGAATGTACTATGAGTATGCCGGAGTGGCACACAACTTTCCGGGCAAGGGCACTGCGGGCTTCAATTTCATCTATCTCACGACCGGGGAGACCGATGTGATCAACGAGCGGGGTGAGTTTCTGGGCAGGTATACGACTTTTGACCTCGCGCCGACACTCGGTTACGCCTTCCCGGTACTGCCCAATCTGGGCGTGGGAATCTCTGCCAAACTGATTTATTCCTTTCTGGTGCCGGACTGGGTATGGAAGGTGATGCCGGAACTGGGGATTGAGGCAGGAGGCACCGGTATCAGCTGGGCATTTGATGCCGGTGTTCTTTACAAGCCGGTCCATTTTCTCAATGTCGGAGCGTCTTTCGCAAACCTCGGACCCAACATCTCCTACACCTCCTCCGGCGAGTCGGATCCGCTGCCCCGGATGCTGCGGGTCGGACTGGCGTATTATCCGCTCAAGCGGGATATGTTTACGGTTGCAATCACCCCGGAAATCACGAAACTCATGGTGGGGGTCTTCTCCGACTCCACCAAGAGTTTTGGTGAGCAGTTTGCTGCGGAATGGCGCGATGCCTGGAAGAGTCTGGGTGTGGAAGCCGGGGTGAATCTCGATGTGGTTGCCGCCTTTCTCCGGCTCGGCTATTTCGAAGATGTTACCGCCCAGCGTGGCGGGCTGGTTTTTGAAAAGGATGGTCAGACCTATCACTACAGTGTCCAGGACCTCCTGACCCGGCGCGGGCTCGGTTCATTCAAATCACTCGGCTGGACCTTTGGCGGTGGCATCCGGTTTCAGCGCTTCCAGTTTGACATCGGGGTTGACCAGTTCATCTACGACTTCTCCACCTCCAACTACAAGTTTTCATTTTCCTACCAGTTTTAGTGCGGACACAACTGCGCTCCTCCTGAAATCCGGCTCATGGCAAATCTGACGATTGTCGGAACACAGTGGGGTGATGAAGGCAAGGGCAAAATTGTTGATCTGCTTGCCCGGACCGCCCAGCTGGTGGTCCGGTTCCAGGGCGGTCCGAATGCGGGTCATACGGTCTGCTCGCCCCGGGGCAGATTCACATTTCATCAGGTGCCCTCCGGCATCCTATATGCCCGGACCCGCTGTGTCATCGGGCTGGGCTGTGTCCTTGACCCCTTCCGGCTCAACGAGGAGCTGGACGAAATTGAAAAAAAAGGTATCCGGGTGGAAAAACGGCTGTTTATTGACCGCCGGACCCATCTGATTCTGCCCTATCACCGGGTTCTGGACCGGCTTCAGGAGGAACAGCTGGCAGACCGCAGAATCGGCACTACCGGCAGAGGCATCGGACCGGCATACGGGGACAAGTATGCCCGGATCGGGATCCGTGCCGGTGATCTGCTCAATGAGGACCGGTTTGAGGAGAAACTCCGGCGCAATGTGGCAGCTGCCAACTTCCGGCTGATGGAGGTCTACAAGGCAGAACCGCTGAACTTCAAGCAGGTCCTGACCGAATACTGGGAGGCGACCCGCGGGCTGACGCCGATGATTGTTGACGGCACCCTGCTGATTGAGCAGGCGCTCCGGCAGGACCGGCGGGTGCTGTTTGAAGGTGCCCAGGGCACCCATCTGGACATTGATCTCGGCTCCTACCCCTATGTTACCACCTCCTCAACCGTGGTGGCGGGTGCGGCGCTGGGCAGTGGTATCAGCCCGTTCTGGCTTGAGGAGGCGGTCGGAGTTGCCAAGGCTTATACCACCCGGGTAGGCGCGGGTCCGTTTCCGACCGAACTGCAGGAGAGGGAAGGGGAACAACTGCGGGAGCTGGGAGCGGAATACGGTGCCACCACCGGCAGACCCAGGCGCTGCGGCTGGTTTGATGCGGGACTGGTCCGGGCTGCGGTCCGCTACAACCGGCTCAATGCGCTGGTCATCACCAAGCTTGATGTCCTGGACTCCCTGCCGGAAATCAGAATCGGCACCGGCTACCGTTATCAGGGGAAAAAGGTGCGGGAGTTTGATCCTTTTCTCGCGGACGGGCTTGAGCCCGAGTATATCACTCTGCCCGGCTGGTGCGAGCCGACTTCGGGCTGCCGGCGCTATGGTGACCTGCCGGTCCGGGCAAAAAGGTATATTGAAAAGATCGCCCAGCTTGTGGACTGTCCGGTGGCAATGGTTTCAGTCGGCTCCGGAAGGGATCAGACCGTGATTGTGGATGCAAGGAGGCTCAGATGGCTGAAATCCGGATGATGCAGCGGATTCTGGCGTCAAACGATGCCCTGGCAGAAAAACAGCTCAGCCTGCTCAACCGGCACCGGGTTTTAAGCATCAACATCATGTCCGGACCGGGTGCGGGCAAGACCAGTCTGGTTGAAAGGACCGTTCAGGCGCTCAAGGACCGCTACCGGCTCTGGGTGATTGAAGGGGACATTCAGGGGGATCTGGATGCGCGCCGGGTGGTGGCTCAGGGTGCGGGCTGCACCCAGCTCAACACCCAGGGTGCCTGCCATCTTGACGGCATGATGCTGGAACCGGTGTTTGCCCGGCTGGAGCTGGAGGGGCTGGACCTGCTCATCATTGAAAATGTGGGCAATCTGGTCTGTCCGGCTGAGTTCCGTCTGCCCGCCCATTACAATGTTACGCTCATCTCCACTCCTGAAGGCAGTGACAAGCCGGTGAAGTATCCGCTGATGTTCTCAAAATCGGATGTGATTATCATCAACAAGATTGACCTCCTGCCCCATGTTGACTTCAGCATTGAGCAGTTCAGCCGGGCGGTGCGCAGACTCAAGCCCAGGGTGCCGATCATTCAGCTTTCCTGCCGCACCGGCGCCGGACTCAGGGAGTGGTTTGACTGGCTGGAGGGTGCGCTGAAAAGATTCCACAGGAAAACAGCCCGGAAAAGGGAATAGCCGTGCCGGAGATTGACCGAAACACCGCGATGAACCTGGCGATTGAGCAGGCACTAAGGGCGATTGAGAACGGTCAGGCACCGTTCGGCTGTGTGCTGGTTAAAGATGGCAGGGTGATTGCCCGCGCCCACAACACGGTCTGGCATGATACCGACCCGACCGCCCATGCGGAGATCAATGCGCTCCGGACCGCCTGCCACCAGCTCAAGACAATTGACCTTTCCGGCACCGAGCTTTACACCACCTGCGAGCCCTGTCCGATGTGCTATACCGCAGCACACTGGGCAAGGGTAAGCCGGATCATCTTCGGTGCCCGGATTGAGGATGCCCGCAATGCGGGATTTAACGAACTGCCAGTTTCCAACGAGACGCTCAACCGGTATAACCCGGCTCCGCCTGAGCTTGTTCCCGGCTTCATGGAGCAGGAGTGCCGGCGCCTGTTTGAACTCTGGAAACAGCTCGGTTCAGGCAGACCCTATTAGCAATGAAGAAGTTTCTCCTTGAGGAGCCGGTGGAGATCACAGGACCAAAGGGACATAAGCACCGGTTAATTAAACACTTCTGCAAGGGATGCAGAATCTGTATTAACTTCTGTCCAACTCAGACCCTGGGACTGGATGAGCGGTTCCGGATTGCGGTTGTGTATCCGGAGCGGTGCATTGGTTGCCGGATGTGCGAACTGCGCTGTCCGGACCTGGCAATCTTTGTCACACCGGCAAAAAAGAAATGAGGCAGCTCCTTTCCGGTAACGAAGCCTGTGCCATCGGTGCGATCCGTGCCGGGGTGCGGTTCTTTGCCGGCTATCCGATTACCCCTTCAACCGAGATTGCCGAATACCTGGCGCGGGAACTGCCCAGAGTGGGCGGGACCTTCATTCAGATGGAGGATGAGATCGGTTCAATCTGCTGTATGAACGGCGCAACCGCTGCCGGCTTGAAGGCGATGACCGCCACCTCGGGTCCGGGCTTTTCCCTGATGCAGGAGGGAATCGGCTATTCGGTGATGGCAGAACTGCCCTGCATCATTGTCAATGTGATGCGGGGCGGACCCGCAACCGGCACTCCGACCCGCACCTCGCAGGCGGATGTGATGCAGGCACGCTACGGCACCCATGGGGATCACCCGATCGTTGCCCTCTGCCCCTGGAGTGTGCGCGAATGCTTTGACCTGACGGTTGAGGCGGTCAACATCTCGGAACGGCTCCGGATACCGGTGATTGTACTGATGGATGAGATTGTGGGCCATATGCGGGAGGTGGTGGAACTGCCCGAAGAGGTGAAACTGTGGCAGCCGGCAAAACCCAAGCCGGTGCGTGAAGAGTATTACCATTATGACGATACCAACAACTATGATGCTGCAATCGCCAGCTTCGGTGAGGGCTACCGGATTCACCTCACGGGCCTGACCCATCGCAAGGACGGCTTTCCCACCGACGAGCCTGAGATTATCAAGTGGAACCTGGACCGGCTCCGGGCAAAGATTGAGGACAACCGGAGCTGGCTCTGGGACCTGGACTATCAGGACCTGGGTTCAGAGACGGTGATTGTCTGCTATGGCAGTGCTGCCCGTTCTGCCATGGAGGCAAAGCATCAGGTTGAGCTCAAGACCGGCCGGAGAATCGGCATCCTGCGCCTGCGCATGCTCTGGCCCTTTCCCAGCCAGCGGCTGATCGGGCTATTGCGCTCGGCACGGCGGGTGATCGTGCCCGAGATGAACCAGGGACAGCTCTACCGCGAGGTGGAGCGGACCGTCAACCTGAATGTTTCGGTGGTTTCGGTTCAGCGCTATGACGGCGAGATGCTCACTCCGGAGGAGATAGTTGCCGCAATATGATTGACATCACTCAGGACCGGTTCCTCAACTTCTTCCGGCTTGATGAGCGGTTTCCCCATATCCTCTGTCCGGGCTGTGGCATCGGCACGATTATGGGCACAATGGTCCGGGCGTTTCTGGACCTCGGCATCAGTCAGGATGAGCTGTGTGTCATCTCCGGGATCGGCTGTTCCTCCCGGGTCCCGGGCTATCTGGATTGCGACACCTTCCACACCCTGCACGGCAGAGCCCTGCCCGCAGCGACCGGGGTCAAGCTGGCAAAGCCTGAGCTCAAGGTGGTGGTGATCGGCGGTGATGGCGACATCATGGCGATCGGCGGCAACCACTTCATCCACACCGCCCGGCGCAACCTGGACATCACCGTGATTGTCGTCAACAACTTCACCTACGGTATGACCGGCGGTCAGTATTCACCCACCACCCCGACCCACGAAAAGGCGTCCACCGCACCCTTCGGCAATGTGGAACGGTCATTTGATGTCTGCTTCATCGCCAAGGCGGCGGGTGCGATGTTTGTTGCCCGCAGCACCACCTTCCATGTCGCCCACCTCAAGAAGATGATTGAGCTGGCGCTCAACAAGAAGGGGTTCAGCGTGGTTGAGGTCATCTCCCAGTGTCCGACCTTCTATGGCAGATATCAGGGCATCGGCGATGCGGTCAAGATGCTGGAGTGGCTCAAGAGCCGTTCGGTTGATGTCAGCAAGGTGCCGGATCCCTGGCAGGTCAAAGACAGATTCGTCATCGGCGTGCTCCATGACCAGCAGGAGGTTCCGCCCTATACCGAGCTTTACCAGTCGGTCCGGGAAAGGGCAAGGGAATGAAGAAATTTGAAATCCGGCTTGCGGGCACCGGCGGACAGGGGGTGATTCTGGCAAGTGTCATCCTCGCCGAGGCGGCCGGGGTTTATGAGGGCTGGTATGCGGTCCAGACCCAGAGCTACGGACCGGAAGCCCGGGGCGGTGCCTCACGGGCTGATGTCATCCTTGCGGACGGTCCGATCCTCTATCCCAAATGCCGGAAACTGGACCTGCTTGTCGGTCTGAGCCAGCAGGCGATTGACAAATACCTCCCCGACCTCAAACACCGCGGCCTGGCAATCATTGACGAGTTCTATGTCCGGGAGTGTCCCCATCCCCAGACGGTCTGCCTGCCCCTTTCCCGGACCGCCCGGGAAAAACTGGGCAGGGAACTGTTCACCAACATCCTCACCCTCGGTGCGATTGCCAAGATTACCGGGCTGGTCAGCCTCGAGTCGCTCAAAAAGGCGGTCTCCAGCCGGGTGCCGAAACAGTATCTGGACCTCAACACCAGAGCGCTTGAGGCGGGCTGGGAACTCGGGGCAGGGGTGAAATCAAATCCGTTTTCAGCCTAAGCTCAACTTCATCTTTCTGAATTTTGCTTGAATCCGGGTCTGCTCAGCGGTTGCTGACTGCTGATTTCAGTTTCTCTGCCAGTCTGACAGGCAGCCGGCAGACCGTAAACGCCCATTTTCCGAACCCGCCATGCCGGTTGACCGCCTGGACCCATCTATGTGTGTTCATAAAATAGTGTGCGGTTCAAATACTTAGCAGTGGAGTTTATCTTGGGGCAACTGAAAATTCGTCTAAAGCTTTGTAAGAGAAAATAAAGATTAGTACTTTAATTTTAAGTATTAAAAAGTTGATATCTTGCTTGGTTCATACGAACAATAGATTCACTGATTATCGAGGCAAAGAATTGGAGAAGTGAATTTATCCCAGTTATACTATTTCAATCTTGACAGTATCTGTTCTAAGTAACGATAAACAGGTCCCCGTTTCAATTTTTCATGCGCGAACTGGTTTCTGTAATTTCTTAAGCATCCGTAGCAACTGGTGTTCTCGTCGCAACCACATACTCCGCTTACCCGTTTCTGGGCAGCAGTAAGGCATGCCCTTAGAACAACTTCGTTTTCCAAGCGCGCAACAATACCCGCTCCGCCCGGCAAATCGTCATAAATGATTATTGGAAGTACGGGGGCAGGTGCACTGTAGGCGACGGTTGCGTTAAGATCAGAAGGAGGTATTTCAAGTTCTTCAGCAGCTCCCTCTACCAAAGCATATGCAAGTGCATATGCGAACCAGACGGAATCAATATCATTTTTTGGGGGGACAAGGAATTGAAGTTGTAAGACGTCGGTTACGAATTCATGTCCGAGTGACACCTGTTCAAGTGTTCCGGAACAAGTTTGTCCATACGGGTCATTATGGCTGGCCGTTTGTTTTTTGAACCCTGCGCCACATTCTCTGCAGATATAAAAACCCCTTCCACGTTGCCCCTCGCAAAGTACAACCATAAGGCCTGGAGATGCCTTCTTTATTCTGATGGCTGGTGATTGCTGGGGCACTAAGATTTCTCCTGATTCGTGGGAAGAACACGGACCAGCAAAATATGGGCGCGTGGTGAATACTCGGACCGTTCGTGATTTTGGTTCCTCGGGCCCGTCACGGTCAGTTATAAATCCGAACCTGGGAATAATGTAGCGGGCGGCATGCAATTTATCGCCACACGGCGTGGCGGGTTCTTCTTTTCCTTCTTCCCAGTGGATGAAGATGTTGTGTCTGGTGCATTTCTTGTAATATCTCTTTGGCCAGATTTTCTCAGCCACCTTCTTTAGTCCGTATGATGTCCATAACTTTTTATTCGCTATGATTTTACTTGTCGGGGCAAACTCGGAAATTGCGATGCTTAGATCTCTTTGCAGCAGGACCTCGAACGCTTCTTTATTTTGCTGGGTTCTTTGAACATCCAGTTCAACAACATCTACAGGAAACCCATATTTCGGGATAACCGTCTTACGGGAGAGAAAGGAAAGTACGTCTTCAGATGCGATTGTTTCTGCTCTCTTTCGTGCCCATTCCGCGTCCAAATATTTTTTATTGTTTTTGGCGATTTCTTCAAGTTGAATTACTGTTTTGTAGTCACTTGAGATTTCGGCCTCTGCAAGCGCAAATCTACTTTCGGTGCCTGTGATTCTGTCTACCAAGCTTCTATCGTGTAATCCGAGGTGATTTATTAGACTATCGGGAACAATCGCTCTGATGGAGTTTTCCAGCTTATCCCAGTTTTCATTGAGAAAAGATTTGAAATCGGTAACGCCAGTGGGATTTTGAAGGTCTATAAACAGGCTTTCCACATTTTTGAACCTTTCAGGGAAGGTGCGGAAATAATAAGAAAGTGTCAGCGCAACTATATGACGAGTGATGATTTTTTCATTGCACAGGGTCAAAATTGGCGGTCGAACTTTACCGCTTAGCATCCGTTCCGGTTCAGAGAAATGGTAGAGGTCATGGGGGGCGCGGCGACAGAAGGTAATTGCAAACCCCGGATTTCCACTTCGGCGTCCGGCTCGCCCTACTCTTTGCGCGTAGTTGAATGCTTCCGGTGGAACGTTACGCAGAAAGATAACGTCGAGATCGCCCAAGTCAACGCCCAATTCAAAGGTAGTTGAGCAGCTCAGGATGTGGATCTTGCCATTCCTGAATTCCCTTTGGAACTCCCGTGCCTTTTCTTTGTCAAGTTGCGCGGTGTGTTCTTCTACCCTCATCAAACCTGGTAATTCGGTATTGTAAAGTTCGCGGTAATGATTAGGTTGTAGGTCACGCAATTGCTTAGGTTCCAGCATGCCTGAGCAGCCATGGCGGGCACAGATTCCGCGCACGGAAAGAGCTTGAATACGGCCGCATAGATTACATTGAAAGATCGTATCGTTATCTCCGATTAGATGCAGTCGCCACCAGTCAGGATTTAATCTCCGGGCATCGTTAATAGCGAGTAGAAGACGGGAATTGCTATTACTAGCTCTTTCTTCGCACTGTTTTGTTGATTCCCAGATAGCTTGCAATGTTTTTTCCGCGATCTTTAGAGCTTTGTCCTTTGAAATATTTGGATCTTCCTTCATCAACAGCTTGGCAAGGAAGCGGGCACGTGTTCCCCCTTTTCCATCCCAACTTTTTACTCCCCTTGGATTTCCCCGGGCGCCGATACGGAAACGCGTTTGTGATGCTTGCAGGTTAAGGTCATTCCAGTTAAGGGAGATACCACTTTCTGTCCGCAATTCTACCGCACCGCTGGTTCGCATGGTGTCGAGGAGAAGAAGCATTAGATCCAGTGCTTCTCGTTCATCAAGTGACCATGGCGGTTGTTTCAGAATTTCAGGGATCTTAAACCAATCGGGCCACTTTATGGACCATCGAATCGACGCAACACCCTCCAGAGAAATCCTTTGTTCATCAGTTAAGAGCTCGCGATAAAGTGCGATCCAAGCTTCGCGGCGTAAGTCCAGGCCTCCCATGGAAGGAGGAAAGATTTGGTGATCTTGAAAAATGTGGCACAGTTCTCTAGCGAGTTCTTTTAGGGATAGACCTTCGGGGGCGTGCTGTGCGAGCGTTTTCACTGCACTCAGAATTAAGTTGCGGTTCAGAATATCTCTATATGAACTTTCCAGATACCAAGCAAAGAAAGCCGCCTCTTGACGTCCGTCGGCAAAAGCAAGCACTTTTCTTCTTTCTTCTGGAAGGTTCTGATAGAGGGTTGTGGCTATCACCGCATGCGGTCCATCGGTGCCATGGATAACTTCCCGAACAGGATCACGCCCAGCGCCGGTATAGCCACAGACGCCGCATTTTGCCAACTGATCGGCACGATCGTCATCTTCGGGCGGAGCTTCTTTGACGATACGGATAAATTTATTATGCCCACAAGTCAGCTGGTGCGGCTGAGCTTCTCCGCATTTAATGCACAGGAAGAGCATGTTTTGGCTTCGGTCAGATTCATTACCTTCGACTTCTTCCTCGTCAGTTTCAATAGGTCGAAGAAAGGTAACTCCAAAATCAGGGTTATTTGGATCCCGGATTGCCTCTTGAACCTTTCCTTGTTTGAAATTCTTACTCGTTACAAAGTAATGCTGTCCACATTCACGGCATAACGCTACTTCGAAAGCCGATGTTTCTTCGCCGATTGTTTTCCGGTCAAGGAAAACTTTGTTTTCAGGCCAAAGAGAGACAAAAGCACCCTCCAGTGAACGCAGAAAAATATGGTACCGAGCAGACAAAATCGGGTCACCGGATTCTGGATTCTTAGCTTTGATCAAGAGTTCGACCAATTGAGTCAATGCCGAAATCCTTTCTTCTTTTGGCTGGTTAGGGAAGAGTTCATTGGCAAGGTGTGGAACTTCAACAGGATTACCGGTGAGCATAAGTCGAAGCTTTGTTGATCTGCCATCAGTTTCCAGTATCCTGCCGACTGCTCTCTCCCACTTTTCATTTTCAGACAGCTGAACACCTACCCGGCTTGCTATTTCAGCGAGTCGGGATCTGTCTTGCTGATCGATATTATCAATAGAATCTTTCAGCCAGCGGTAATCTTCAAGTGAGAGTTCTTTCGGCCCGGGGTCAGAAACAGCAATTGTATCACCTAAAATTATATCTTCCTTCTGGAATTTTTCCCCAAAAAGGGCCGATGCAAATTGAGCAACGGTAGCTCTATCGCTGTCTTGCCCAACTAGTGTTGCGCTGGTCGCAATACAACAGAACGTTTCTTTGCGTCCTCCTTCGCGCAGTCTTTGTTTGAGACGTCGCATGAGCATCGCCATTTCAATTCCACGTGAGCCGCGGTATTGATGGGCTTCATCTAACACAAGAAATTTCCACCATTGGGCGTTTCCATTGTCAAACAGCGGGCTGTCGTCAGGTCGCAGGAGTAGATATTCCAGCATTGAGTAGTTGGTGAGGAGAATGTGGGGCGGTGTGTGTCGCATTTCCGAACGCAAAACCAATTCTCCGTGGATAACTTGTCCATCTTTTAAAATGGAGTTACCTTGTTCACGCCGTTCATCCAGGTGGTCATGTGCGTGCCGCTGGAAGTCATTTTCATCCTCAGGAGTTTCCCCAATATATTGTCCAAAGGTTAGGTGGAAATCTGTTCCCGCATCTTTTAGTGCCTTGCAAAGTTGACCAAGACGTTCCTTTTGATCATTAGCAAGTGCGTTCATCGGATAGAGTATCAAGGCACGCACTCCAGGACCGAGATTGCCCGATCGGAATTCCTGATATAGATGGAGCAAAATAGGGTAGAAAAAGACTTCGGTTTTCCCGCTTCCTGTTCCTGTAGCGACGACGACATTGTTCCCAGCAAATGCTCTTCTGATCGCCTCTTCTTGGTGTTTATAAAGGTGTCTATCACCTATGGCTTTTATAAATCCATCATCAGGTTTTGACCCGAGAAGTTCCGAAAACAGTTCAGAGGTTTTCTTCCCTCGTTTGAATACCGGCGTAGCTTCGATGTAAGGTCCTTTGCATAAATGTCCTGAATCAAGCGCATCTTCAAATGATTTTCTGAGTTGCGGGTCTTTGAAGTAAAATGTCGTTTTAAGATAGTTGCGATATCTTTCCTCTACCTTTCTTGCCAGTTCAATCGGGTTCATGATTTATTTCTCCTTACGCGGTTAATATGCATCGTAGTTATTCTACATCCCCCAAAACCGGCTTGTTTTAATATCGGTTTCAGGCGGTAGTCATAGTCTATTAAAGTGCGTGCAATTGCATGTGCTACAGCTTTGATTTGTTGGGTGGTGGTGGGGTTACTTCCTTTAACCTCGACATCCAATGCTTTTTCCGCCAAGAGGGCGTTTACCTCCTTGAGATTAAGCAGGCGTTTCAGGAATTGCTTGCCTTCGATCGGCGCTTGGACAAAGTATTCATCTGAAGGTTTCCCATTGACTTTAATTTCGCCTTTTCCATTCCGCATCACCACTTTCGCTACGGCCGTTTTTTTTCTACCCCACCCTACCCTTAGATGTTTATCCGTGGTAATAGAGGGGAGGATAACAACTTCAGCCTCCAGATTTCGATTTGTAATCCAGAATCTTAGACAACATTCATGTTGTTGATTCTCTACTTCCGCACAATCGGTAAATTCGCGAAGCGGAACGGCGAGGATTTGCTCGTTTGTTTTCACTTTGTAGGTGCGGGCTCTTGATTTTTCAAATCCCACCAGCACTTCCTCTGCCCACCGATGTCTGGGGAGACGTAACCACAAGACTTTACTTGAGGTAGGATTGAAGTCCGTGCGTGCTGCGACGATGGGATGATCTTGCCAGTCATTGGGGTAATTATCCTCATCTCCGATTGTCCACCAAATTCTTTCTATCAAGATATCTACTGCGATCGGAGAACCGTTCCCTGATCGTATCGACCAACGGCTTTGATCACATGTTGAATCTGGAGGAATAATTGCAATTGTAATATTCGGTTGGCGCTCGATCTGGATTTTTGAAGAACTACTGGATAATTTTACTGAGCAGTCTGGTTCATGCAGAAATTCCAGACGTATTGGCTTATGTCCATCCCGGGAGGGTATAGGATTCATCTCGGTCATTTCCACTTTTTTAAGTCCAGATGCGAACCTGAAGTCCATGCTTTCAATTAGTTCTTCATCTTGGTTATAGAATCTGATGAAGTACCATCCGCTCTTCATTGCCTCAATTTTGGGTGGCAAAGTTTGTTTCTCCCGGTTAGGGCAAGGCGTAAATTCAATCCGCCAGTGTCTTCTTCCGCCTCCTTCTTCGCCAACGACGATTGTGCGGACATTTTGCCACGCTAGAGAATCTGATGTAGTAATTTCAGGGAGGGTTATAAATAGAGGCCCCATTGAGTCGCATATGTATTTATCAATTGAAAGTCCTGTTAGATAAAAATTTTGCTTTTTGGATTCAATAATTTTAAGCATTCGATCAGGAAGGAGAAATGCAATTTCTGGAATACCATTTTCAATATTAAAGAAATGAGCTTGGTAGTCGCTTATCGAAACAACCTCTGGAACTACCGGCGGGGGTCCAGATCGCGATTCATCCCGTTTCCAAGTTTCCGGTACTATCACCAAATACCAACCAGAGGAAGGAGATTTGATGCGTCGACCCCGATCTGAATTTTGACCGGTCAATTTAAAGAGTAGATAGTTATCATTGCCGAGATTAATTTTGGTATGTTTTATATCAGCCTCATCCCAACTTACGATTATTTCCCCTGATAACTGTTGCAGAAGCCAGAGGTTAACATTCTGCGCATATTTTTGTAGAGGCGATCCGTTTTGCAAAACAGTTAGACCTGGTTTTTCAACGAATTCGTCCGGTACCTCAACTGCAATTATCCACTGATGTTCTTTCTTGAAGCAAATAATTTCAGGTTTCAGAAATTTAGGCTTCCTGCTCTGTCTTTGTCTACGGGAGCTGTACTTATCGAGGGACTCTCGAGGTCTTCCTCCACGATTGATTGGTTTCGTTGATTTTCTCGTATTATTTGAGGCCTCTCCGGCGCGGAAATCTTCTGTATTGGCAGAGGGGAAACATGCCGGCACTTGTGGAATAATATTATTTTCCGAATGTTGGTTTGGCGACTTTGATTCTTGTGTAGGTTCTGATTGGAGTGGTTGTTCTGCCTGTGAAGCTGTCTTAATTAGCGGCGGTTCCTCTACTGGAGTGTTAGGTTTCGTACCGGCTACAGGCGGTTGTCGGTGGGAGTGACGTTTCCGTCTGCTAAAAACTACTGCAGTTGCACCCAACATTATCAGTACAACTCCAAGCAGGAGTAAAATTAGCCATGCATTCACCCCTGACGCACCTCCTAATTCAATGCAGATGCTCTGCCTTGCCTGCCCAGACCAGATGGGGGTCAAGGTGGGGGTCATACTGGTATTTCTCAACCTGACGCTCGTGGGCGGCTGTAAAGGTTGGTGCGAGGCCTGCGGGCGGGTTGTTTTTGCGCCGGGCGCTCCGGTTGTGGCGGTAATCATCTACCGGTGGAGTGGTGGTTTCCCTGCGTCGCCGCGGCATGTAAGATTACCTTTTTCAGTAAAATAGACTTTTTCGATTCCAAGTCAAGCTGAGATGTCTATGTTCTGCGTTTCAGGCTTTCGGTCTTTCAGTTCTTGTTAGTGTTCTGTAGCCGTTTATATGTTAGTTCGAGCCCTAATTTCATTCAAGATAGCTTCTTTTCTTTTGTTCATGAAATTTTCGATGTCGTCTTTGAGCAAGTCGGGTAATGCATCCTTGGGTATGAGATGTGATTCAAGGATTTGGACCAGCTGCTCCCTTCCGAGTTTTTTCTCTTTTTCACTGAAGTATTCAGAGGGTTTCTTATTTATTTTGTGTCTGTTGTCAGCAATGAGCGTTCGGTTCGCTATCCTATTCTCATTAAAGATTGATTTAGGAAAGATATGATCGTCTTCCACTTTATCGGGGTCAAAGTGATATTTCTGTCCGGTGTGGAAATCAAGGGCTCCTTTCAAGATTATCAGGTTCATGATGCCCCGGTAGGTTGCCGAGGATTGTTTCTCGGCATCTATTTCGACTGTATTAATGTCAAAATTCCGCAAAGTTTCTGGGACTTTATTGTCGTCCTCAAACCAGTTCTTCATACTAATATAATCCTGATAAGAGGTTGTATCAATAGCCTGAGCGTATCTATTGCCAAACACCGATATCCAGTACCATTTGTCAATTTTTTCATAATTACGCATTGAGTTATGTCCCTTGGGACTGACGCTATAAAGCATAGCAGCGAGGGGCACGATCATGGTTGTGTACGGTGTCCATTTTTTGAAATTTATAATGCCGTAATCATTTTTCATTCTGTTGTAAGCCATTTGAAGATAATCGCAGGCAGTTTGCCAGTCACGCTCAAAGTTTTCTGGGTCAAGTTCAAGCAGACTTCTGCGTTTCAATTCAAGATTTCTTTTTAGCGCAACCACTTTTAATATATACTCCTCATGTATAATTCGGGCAAACTCGTATTCTTCTTTGGCATTCTCCAAGAGGTCCCGCAGTTTGATATCATACTTGTACAACCGGGCGGTAAGAAGTTCAAAGATCGAGAGAGGGACTCCGGTCCGATTTATCCGTTCAAAAGTTTCGGCAATCCATTCGAGATTATACTTGTTTTTCTCAGTGTCTTTCTTTTCTTTATCTTTGGTATCTTTTCCTTCCCTAATATCCCTTTTGAAAGTGCTCGGCGGTGGTTCTATGATGTGGATCTCCCGATTAATAAAGTCATTGACGATGTCTGTTATTATTCGAAAAGATTCGGCATCAAATTTATTAACGATTCTTTGGATTAGATTTCCAAGACCTAAATAACCCCTTTCGCTGAGCAATGTAAATGGAACAATATAATCGTTCTGTTTTATTTGGGCAAGCCCTTTGTGATCGCTGACATTGACTGCAATCACGGCATCATTCCAGTCTTGTGAGAGGGCTTTTTTCAAATCAAGGTAGAAAAGATAAGGGCTCTTTCTTCCTTTTAATGGCATTTTCGGTCCATGTAAAGCGTAGAACAATGCTGTAGTTCGCTGTTGACCGTCTAAAATTACGGTAACCGTAGAATCTATTTTCGCTTGCTCATTTACTTTTTCAACTCCCTCAATCAGCCGGAGTCCAAAGGGTGAATCTTCGCTGCTTAATCTTATAACTAGCATGCTCCCCACATGATATCCACCGATAAGCGAAACTAGGAGTTCCCTGACATCCTCAGGTTCCCAGATGAAACCTCTTTGAAATTCGGGGATTACAACCTCGCCATTGTAGACCCTGCTCATCAGGTCGCTAACTCTCATTTTTTCTCCTTTTTGATATTGTGCCTACAATTGTTTGTATTTAATTTAACGAAGCTGAGATTTATGTCAAATATTTTATTTTATACCGCCAGTTGCCCGCGGTCCTCATAATTAGTTAGAGTCCGGAAAAACGGGGAAATTCACATTTTTTATTGAGGCGGAGAGGAGGTTTTTGCTGTAAGTTGCGATTTTACAAGTTGTAAGGAAAATCGGGCACCGTAATTTTTGCTCTGCCGTCCGGGCAGTTCCCCTCACCGTGCCGGTGTTAATCCGGAAAAATAAAAAGGCTGGGACACGCCCTGATGTCCCAGCCCGTTTAAGGTAAGGCTCGGTCTAACGGACGAGTATTGCCCGTTCGGTTGTGTTCATTCCCGGTGTCTGGAGCCGGATGAAGTAGACACCAGGGTTCAGCCCTTTTGCGGACCAGCGGAGTTCGCCGGTGCCCGGCTGTGCCGTTCCCTGATAGATTTCTGCCACCTTTCTGCCCGAGATGTCGTGGAGGGTGAGCCGGACCGGTGCGGGCTCGGGCAAATTGAGCCGGATGGTGAGGTTGCGGGTGAAGGGGTTGGGGGAGATGGTGAGTGCGGAGCCCAGCGGTGAGGATGGGGTGGCGGGCTCTTTTGTGCCGATGTAGTGTCGGTACCAGCGCTGGGCGCTGTCCGCATTGACGAGCGCACTGGCGATGGTATTACCGCCGACAAAGGCGACCGCAAACCGGATTGCGGAGAAGGGGTTGATGGTGAACGGTCCGGCTGAGGCACAGAGCGCCCAGTTGTCGGGCCGGGTGGAGCGGGGGAGGCGGACCTGACCGCTGAGCATCCGCCATTTCTGGGCATCGCGGAGTGAGGAGTCAGGCAGGTAGTAAATCGCCGGGTCAATGGCGGTCAGGTGGACTCCGGAGTCCGGTTCGAGAATTTTAATCCCGGCAACCGGTGTGCTGTCCTGCGCGCTGGTGATATAGATGAAACGGCGCAGGCTGTCCTGGTCGCAGATGTCGCCCGCGGTGTCAATCGTGAAGTCGGCAAAGATGCCGGCGTAGAAGTTGGAGAGGGTGGTGGAGCCGTTGTTCTGAATCGTGTAGACAATGGTGACAAAGTCGCGGTAGCCGGGTGTGCCGTCCGCATAGCTGTTCTGGCTGGCAACGAGCAGTTTTGAGCGGGGATGGTTGCGGTCTGAGAACCAGGCGCGGTAGTGCTCATGACCCTTCTGGGGCGGGTAGATGTTGCGCAGACTGTCAACCAGCAGGAATTCGGTATCCGGCGGTGCGGTAACGGGCCGGGTGTAGTAGCGGTCAACAACATACAGGGTGTCGGTGCCCCAGGCAAGTGAGGCGTGAGTGAGGATTGATGGCGCGGTCTTGGGATAGCAGAAGCCGGAGCCGGTGCTTTCCGGTGCCAGATAGCCGAGCGCACCGAGGCAGGAGACACTGAGCCGGCAGTTGTTGGTGTCGTGGTCAAAGATCAGCTGGCCCGGCATGCCGACCCGGAGTTCAATACCGAATTTTGTTGCATAGTCCGCACTTTCGCCGGTAACATAAAGGGTGCAGGGGAGGAGTGTGCCGGCACGCAGGCTGGTGTCGGCAAAGAGGAGGAAGCGGTCGGTAAGGTTGTAGGCGCTGTCCTGCGGTGCGATTGTGCCCCAGGAGCCGGTGGAGTCGGTGACCAGCAGCCGGAAGTCAAAGGAGCGCAGAATCCCGCGGGTGTTGGCACAGAAGGCGTTGCCGTCGTTTTTGAGCCAGAAGCGCAGGCTGGCGCTCTCGCCCGGGTCAATATAGCCGTCGGTGTTGCCTGATGAGTCTGCCAGGAAGAACCGGAGCATCTTGAGGTAGGGTCCTCTCGGCACAGCGGTAACCGCAGCAAAGGCATCAATCCTGCCCGCACCGAAGTCGTTGTCCTTGCCTGCGGTTCCCAGGTCCACTGCGGTTACCTCAAGGATTGAGTCCACCATTCTCGGGGTCAGGTTGGGGTTCTTGGAGAGCATCAGGCAGACCGTGCCCGCAGTGTGCGGGGTCGCCATTGAGGTGCCGT